>Ga0114933_10004422_pt1 | contig 13174 bp, 12 predicted proteins | sample 4SBtaG_FD_89691 | JGI IMG/M metagenome (GOLD analysis project Ga0114933, IMG submission 89691) | Deep subsurface microbial communities from Kolumbo volcano to uncover new lineages of life (NeLLi) - 4SBTROV12_W25 metaG | ecosystem: Environmental > Aquatic > Marine > Volcanic | place: Kolumbo...
AGCCACCTACGGTGCCTCCTCGTTCCGAGCCTTTCCGCCACGCTTCGACCGCTACTTCGTTCCTGCGCGCACCGGACGGCAGGTAACGGCCAAGATTCGCGCCATGTGTCACTTTGGTCACCTCAATCTGCTAGAGCGTGACCGAAGCGCGCTGATCGGGCGCGCGAACGTGGTCTTCTGCCGCAACGTGTTGATCTACTTCGACGACGAAGCCCGACGAAAAGTGATCAACACCTTCTACGAGCGCCTGCACCCCGGCGGCTACCTGCTCTTGGGTCACAGCGAGTCGCTCCTCAACACGACCACGGCCTTTGAGCTAGTGCACCTCACCTCGGACATGGTCTATCGTCGCCCGCTGGGTAGTGAAGGGGAGCTGACATGAGGGAGCTCCGCGTTCTGGTGGTCGACGACTCGGCCTTCAACCGAAAGCTCATCAGCGAGATCCTCTCATCCATGGACGGCATCACGGTCGTGGGGAAGGCGGCCAACGGTGAGGAGGCGCTGCGCATGCTGGGCGCGCTCGAGCCGGACCTGATCACGCTCGACCTGGAGATGCCGAAGATGGACGGTTTCTCCTTCTTGCGCTTCGTGAGGGCGCGACGTCCGGTGCCGGTCATCGTGGTCTCCAGCCACAGCGCGAAGCAGAATGTTTTCCGCGCCCTCGAGCTCGGCGCGTTGGACTTCGTTGCCAAACCCGGCGCCGCGCCCGGAGAGAAGCTCAACGTGATCCGAGAAGAGCTGATGGCCAAGGTAGCGATGGTTCAGAGCCTCCGCCCCGCGGTCCCGGAGACGCGCAAAGCACGCACCGTCTCGACGCTTCTCCGCGCGGTGCGGCACGATGACGAGCGCCCCCTGCCGCTGCAGGACATGCCGAAGAAGATCATCGTCATCGTCTCCTCCACGGGCGGTCCCTCCGCGCTGGTCGAGGTCTTCTCCTGCTTTCGCTCGGACTCCTCGGCCGCAGTGATCGTTGCGCAGCACATGCCGGCACACTTCACCCGCACGTTTGCGGAGCGGCTCGATCGGCTTGGCGGCCTCCGCGTCAGCGAGGCCGTCGACGGCGACCGGCTTCGCGCTGGACGAGCGTTGGTGTGCCCGGGCGGGAAGTGCGTAGACCTCCTCCGACTGCGGGACGGCTTTGCGGTTCAGGTGGGCGCCCCGCATCCCAAAGACCGGTACGTCCCGAGCGGCGATCGACTCTTGCGCAGCCTGGCCGACGTGGCCCGCAAGCGCGCCGTGGCGGTGGTCCTCACGGGCATGGGCGATGACGGAGCCGCGGGCGTGCCGCTCGTCAAAGCCAACGGCGGTCTCGTCTACGCGCAGGCACCCGACGACGCTCTCATCGATGGAATGCCGAGAAACACGATCGCTACCGGGGTCGTGGAGCAGGCGCTGCCGCTGAGGATCCTCGGCGACCGAATCGCGAGGCTCGCCGATCGTGAATAGTTTTCGCCGTGGCGGAGCGCGAGTTTGTGTATGCTGACCGCGATCCCCGATGAACGACGACTCCGAGGAGCGAAATCGACGCGAGAGCGACGTCCCGGTTGACCTGAGCCGGGAGCGGGAGTCTTTCGTCCGTCAGTTCCTGAAACAGGGTGTCGAGCTGACGGAGAACCTGCTCGAGGAGAACAAAGCGCTGCACAGCCAGCTCTCGGAACTGCGTCAGCAGAACGCGCTCCTGCGCGCGCAGGTCGCGAGCGACGACGCCATTCGGGATCTCCTGCGCAAGATCGAGACGCTCGAGACCGAGCGCAGGACTTTGCTCGACCGCTCCACGCAGCTCGAAGAGACGAGCAAAGAGAACCAAGATCGGAACGTCGAGATCGAGCAAGAGCTGCACGATCTCGCGAACCTCTACATCGCCAGCTCACACCTTCACTCCACGCTCTCGGTGCGCGGCGTGATGCGCCACCTCTGCGAGCTGCTTCAGCAGCTCGTGGGAGCAGAGCTTTTTGCCATCTACCTCCTCCGCGGAGAAGAGGCGATCGCGATCGGTGCGGACGGAATCGAGCTCACGGCACTCAAGTCGATCCCTCAGGGCGAAGGCGTCGTCGGGGAAGTGATGATGACGGGCGTGCCCAGGATCAACGATAAGCCGCAGCCTGGCGGTACGCTCGAGACCCCGGTTGCGTCGATCCCGTTGATGGTGCGCGACACCGCCGTTGGGGTGATCGCCATCGCGACGGTCTTCGCCCAGAAGCCCGTTTGGGCGGCCGTCGATCGAGAGCTCTTCAAGCTCCTGAGTTCGCACGCGGCCACCGCTCTGATCGCCGCGAATCTCTACGCCAAGGAGCCCGGCGCCGCGACAGCGCTCGACGGGCTCATGGACCACTTGAACTGAACCCTAACCTTGAATCGGAACGAACGAAGGCATCATGGCTGACTATTCCTGTCTCGTCGTCGAAGACTCTCCGATGATGCGGCAGCTCCTGGTCTTCGCTTTGGCGCGGATCAAGAGCATCGCCGTGACCGAGGCCGAGGATGGCGTCGACGCATTGCGCAAGCTGGCTAGCGCGAGCTTCGATCTCATCGTCACCGACATCAACATGCCGATCATGGACGGACTCAAGCTGGTCAAGCGGATCCGTTCTGACTCTGCGCACAAGGACGTGCCGATCATCATCATCACGACCGAAGGGTCTACGGAAGACCGGCAGCGTGCGATGGCGCTCGGAGCCAATGCGTACATCACCAAGCCGATCCAGGCACCGCAGGTGATCGCGAAGGTGCGCGAGCTGCTCTCGCTCTGACGGCAGCGCTGAGCGCGGACTGAACCGCGCGGTGCGGGTCGTCCCGCGGGCGTCACCCGGCGGCGCCGCGTCGAGCACCGGACCCAACCGTCGCCAGCGCCGCTCGGTCCCCAACCCTTCGCTGCGTACACCCCCGAGGAGCCAGCGCGATGGTGCAAATCAAGATCTGCGGGCTGACCCGCGTAGATGAGGCGGTCGCCTGCGCAGACGCGGGCGCGGATGCCCTCGGGCTGAACTTCTGGCCACGATCGAAGCGATGTGTGCGGGACGACGTGGCGGCCGAGATCGTGACAGCGGTCGGTGAGCGGGTCCGGCTGGTCGCGGTCGTAGTCGACGCGAGCGCCGCGCGCATCGCGGAGATCCGTGGTCTGGGCGTTCGCTGGGTCCAACTTCACGGGGATGAGCCACCCGAGCTCGTCTCGCGCTACCTGCCCGAGGCGTTCAAGGCGGTGCACTTCGGCGGCCCTCACGAGCCATTGGACTACCCGGGCGAAGAGCTGCTCGTGGACGCTCGTGTCGGCGACCTGCCGGGGGGGACGGGCGTCACCTGCGACTGGACGGCGGCGGCGGGCCTCGCTCGTCAGACGCGGCTCTGGCTCGCGGGCGGGCTGACGGCGGAGAATGTGGCCGACGCCATGGACGCGGTTGATCCCTTCGGGGTGGACGTGGCGAGCGGTGTCGAGGGGTCTCCTGGACGCAAAGACCTCGAAAAGGTGCGGCGGTTCATAGCCAACGCTCGAAGTGCGGGGTAATGAATGGCTCATGGGAGCCGGTCATTTTGGTCGCTACGGCGGACGCTACGTCGCCGAGACATTGATTCCCGCGCTCGAGCAGCTCGAGCGCGCGTGGGAAGAGGCTCGGGCCGACGCCGCGTTTCAGGCTGAGCTCGAGAGCCTGCTGCGAAACTACGTCGGACGGCCGACGTCGCTCTACCATGCCACCCGACTCTCCGAGGACGTCGGTGCGACGATCTGGCTGAAGCGGGAGGACCTCGCCCACACGGGTGCGCACAAGATCAACAACACGATCGGTCAGGTCCTTCTCGCCAAGCGCATGGGCAAGCCGCGCATCATCGCGGAGACCGGCGCGGGTCAGCACGGCGTCGCTACGGCAACCGCGTGCGCGCTCTTCGGGCTCGAGTGTGAGGTCTACATGGGGGCCGAGGACGTGCGACGTCAGGCCCCGAACGTGAAGCGCATGGAGCTGCTCGGCGCCAAGGTTCGCCCCGTTCGCTCCGGCTCGCACACCCTGAAAGACGCCATGAACGAGGCGATGCGTGACTGGGTGAGCAACATCGAGAACACCTACTACTGCGTCGGCTCGGCGGCAGGGCCGCACCCCTACCCAACGATCGTGCGCGAGCTGCAAGCGGTGATCGGCGCCGAGGCGCGCGCTCAGGTCATCGAAGCTACGGGGGGACTGCCCGACGTCGTCGTCGCGTGCATCGGCGGCGGGAGCAACGCGATCGGGATCTTCTCGGCGTTCATCGACGACGAGGCCGTCGAACTGGTCGGCGTCGAGGCAGCCGGGGAGGGCGTGCACACGCAACACCACGCGGCGACGCTCGGCCATGGGAAGGAAGGGGTGTTGCACGGGATGCGCACCTTCGTCCTCCAGGACGACGATGGGCAGATTCAAGAGGCCCACTCCGTCAGCGCCGGCCTCGACTACCCAGGGGTCGGCCCGGAGCACGCGTGGCTCAAGGAGACGGGCCGGGCTCAGTACGTGGCGATTGACGACGATTCGGCGCTGGCGGCCTTCACACAGCTGACCCGCCGGGAGGGCATCATTCCCGCGTTGGAGAGCAGCCACGCCATCGCGGCGCTCGGGCCGCTCGCGCAGAGCCGGCCAAACGCGACCTTCGTCGTGTGTCTCTCGGGTCGTGGCGACAAGGATCTACAGACCGTGCTCGCCCGGCAAGCCGAGGTCGACGCAGAAGCGGGTGCGTCATGAGCCGCCTGGACAGCGCCTTCGGGGCCGAGCGCACCGCCCTGGTGATCTATCTCTGCGCCGGTGATCCCTCGCTCGAGGTCACGCCTGACCTCATCGTCGCCGCGGCGGAGGCGGGTGCTGACGTGATCGAGGTGGGCATGCCGTTCAGCGATCCCACGGCCGACGGTCCCACGATTCAAGCGGCGTCGGAGCGCGCGCTGGCGGGCGGAGCGACGCTGACGCTCGTGCTCGGCGCGGTGAAGGCCGCGCGAGAGCGCACGCAGGTGCCGATCGTGCTCTTCGGCTACTACAACCCGATCCTCCACTACGGGGAGGCGGCCCTCGCGAAGGACGCCGCCGACGCCGGTGTGGATGGTCTGTTGGTGGTCGATCTACCGCCGGAGCACGCGGCGCCGCTGCTCGAGCCGATGCGTGAGCACGGCCTCGACTTCGTGCCCTTGCTCGCTCCGACCTCGACGCCAGCCCGCGTGGCAGCCGCGGTCTCTGTGGCGGGCTCGTTCATCTACTACGTGTCGATGACGGGTGTGACCGGGACAGCCGGCGCGCCGCTCGAGCTCGCGTCGCAAAGAGCGGCGGAGCTCGCGGCGGAGACCGGCAAGCCCGTGGTCGTGGGATTCGGGGTGCGTACCGCCGAGGACGTCGCGACGGTGGCCGCGCATGCGGACGGCGTGGTCGTGGGCAGCGCGGTAGTCCGTGCCATCGACGGCTCATCCGATCCGGTCGCCGCGGTCACCTCGATCGTCTCGGAGCTCGCCTCTGGGCGCTGACCGAACGAGATGCGGGTTCGCCGCCGTGGCGCTCGTCGTGCTCTCGCTCGGCACGGTCGCGAGCGCTCACCTCGGCTCGACGAAGCTGATCTCGATCAGCCGGTCGCCGGACGGCGCCTCGGCCCAGATTGACCTCGACCCGATCGACGTCGCGTTTGCGCTCGGACTCGATGACGCCGAGCACGCCCAGGCTTCCGCGCTCCTGCCCAGGGCCGCGCAGATTCAGGCCTGGGCGGCGGATGTCTTCACGCTTCGCGCCGACCATGAACCATGTGAGGTCGAGGTCGGTGACGTCGGGCTGTCGACCGTCGAAGGCCTGCGCTTCGAGGAGGCGATCCGGCTCGAGCTTCAGTTCACCTGTTCGACGGGACCCGAGGTAGAGCGAACCTTCTACGACGACGCGGTCTTCGCGACCGATCGTCAGCACGAAGCGATCGTGGTCTTCGAGGGCAACCCGACCGTGCTTCGTGTTGGGCGCCAAGCGGTCCCCCTCCGCGGTGCGCCATCCCTCGGCTCGACGTTGACGACCTTCCTCCTCGAGGGCGCAATCCACCTCGTCACCGGCTACGATCACATCCTCTTCCTGCTCACCCTCCTGCTCGCGGCCGGGGAGCTCGCCGCACGCAAGGGCAAGAAGGAGGCCCTGAGGGACGTCGCGATGATCGTGACCGCCTTCACGCTCGGTCACTCCGTCACCCTCATCGCCGCCGCGCTCGACGTGGTCGCGCTGCCGTCGCGCTGGGTCGAGAGCGCGATCGCGGCGTCGATCGTCGCCGTCGCGGCATGGAACCTCGTGCGACCCGAGGCGCGTGACGGTCTGCGTTGGGTCGCGGCTGTCTTTGGCCTGATTCACGGCTTCGGGTTCTCGTCCGTGCTGCGCGAGCTCGTCTTGCCGACGGGAGAGCGTGTGGGCGCTCTGCTCGCCTTCAACGTGGGCATCGAGCTGGCTCAGCTCGCCATCGTGGTCTTGGTCGTCCCACTCCTGGCCTGGGCCGGTGGTCGCCCTTGGTATCGGCGCGTCGTCATCCAAGGCGGGTCGCTGCTCATCTCCCTCGTGGCGGCCTACTGGTTCGTGACCCGCGCCTTCATGGGCTGACGCAGCGTCCGTTACGTGATTCGAAGACGCCGACGACGGGAGCCCCACCCGCCAGGCTCGGCGTCGAAGCGGCCCGCCAGCGGGTGTGCACACTGAAGACACCGACCGGCTGAATCGAGCCCCCAGGTGTCCAGCTCGTAGCGGTCGCGCCCGATCAGGAGTACGTCGCACCCCGCACAGTACGTGGACTGATCGGAGCGGTCGTTCACGTTGCCGATGTACACGTGTTTCAGCCCGTGCGCGCGCGCCTGACGACGCGCTCGCTTCAGGGTCGCGATCGGGGTGCGCGGTACATCACGCATCTGAAAGTCGGGGTGGAACGCCGAGAAATGGAGCGGGACGTAGGGCCCGAGCTCGTCGGCGAACCATGAGCAGAGAGACGCGATCTCTGCCTCGGAGTCGTTCTGATCCGGAATCAAGAGCGTCGTGACCTCGAGCCAGACGTCGGTCTCGTGGTGCAGGTAGCGGAGTGTGTCGAGTACGGGCCCGAGCTCGCTGAACGTCAACTTGCGGTAGAAGTCCTCGGTGAACGCCTTCAGGTCCACGTTGGCGGCGTCGATCCCTGCGAAGAAGGTCGGCCGCGCCACGTCGCTGATGTAGCCCGCTGTCACGGCCACCGTCTTGACGCCCCGCTCACGACACGCCGCTGCCGTGTCGATGACGTACTCGGCGAAGATGACGGGGTCGTTGTAGGTGAACGCGACGCTCCGACAGGCCGACCGGACCGCTGCGTCCGCGATGGCGGTGGGGCTCGCTTCGTCCATCAGCCGGTCCATCTCGCGGGCCTTGGAGATGTCGTGGTTCTGGCAGAAGCGACAGCCCAAGTTGCACCCTGCGGTGCCGAAGCTCAGCACGGACGTGCCGGGGTAGAAGTGGTCGAGCGGCTTCTTCTCGATCGGGTCGATACAGAATCCCGACGCTCGGCCGTAGGTCTCGAGCACGAGCTGGCCGTCCGTCACGCCACGCACGAAGCAGAACCCGCGCTGGCCCTCTTTCATGGTGCACAGGCGTGGACAGAGCTCACAACGCACCCGGCCGTCTTTGGTCTTGGACGACCAGGCTGGCGGGCTCGGGTGCGGCACCGAGGCGCTCACTCCTTCTTCTCCGGACTCCCGAGCGACATGCGCGCGGCGCGGCTGACCGCTTCTCGCACCTCGTCGTCTGCGACGTGCGCGAGCGCTCGCGCGACGTTTCCCGGCAGCTCGTGCATCGCGAGGGGCTTGGTTTTGGGCGGCGGCGGATCTGGCGCCTGACCCGGCGGGGGCATCGGCCCCACTCGAATCCGGATGCGCTTCACCTTCGGGGCGACCTTGCGCACCGAGGCCAGCATGTCCTCCTCATGGTAGGAGAGCTCTTGAGCCCACGAGGACGAGCGCGTGTGAATCAGCAGCGTGCCGTGCAGCAACTTCACGGGCCGGGCGACCTCGGCGATGCGTCGGCTGACCGCGGCCTCCCACCAGGAGAAGGTGCGGATGAGCGTGCGGTCTTCCTTCCGGCCTGGGTAGGCGCCGTCGAGGATATCCGCGATCGTGCGCAGCGAACCGGTTCGCCACTTTCTCTTCCTTTTGCGACGCGCCACAGCCGGAGCATAGCCATGCTACACAGCGGCTCCATGATCCAGTCGCGCGAACGCTTGGTCGAGCTCGTCCGCAAACTCCGAGACGCGGAGACGCTCGGGCTCGACGTCGAAGGAGACGGGCTCTACCGGTATCGGTCACGGCTCTGCACGCTGCAGATCGGCGACGCGGAAGAGGTCGCGGTCATCGATGCGCTGGCCATCACCGATCTTTCGCCGCTCGCCCCGCTCCTCGGAGAGCAAGGGCCCCGCAAGGTCGTGCACGACGTCTCGTTTGATCGAAAGATGCTAGCGACGCGCAAGCTGCCCTTGGCGAACGTCTTCGACACCTCGGTCGCCGCTCGCTTCCTCGGAGAATCCAGCACCGGTCTGGCCACTCTGCTCGAGGCCCGTTTCGGTGTGAAGCTCAACAAGAAGTACCAGAAGGCCGACTGGGGTGAGCGGCCGATCGATGAAGAGCGACTGGCCTACCTCGTCGCTGACGTCCGCCACCTGCCGGCCCTCGCGTCACAGTTCGAGCAACAGGGTCGGGAGCTCGATCTGCTCGAGGAGTTCGACGAGGAGACGCGCTACGCGATGGATCGCGCGCTGGACCCGGAGGTCGTGCGAGAGCCGTGGACGCGGATCAAAGGCGTCCGGGAGCTCAAAGGTGAGGGGCTCGCCGCGCTGAGGGCGCTGGCCGACGCCCGAGAGCGAGAGGCGGAGGAGGCCGACGTGCCGCCGTTTCGCATCGCCTCCAACCGCGTGCTTTTCGAGGCCGCGCGTCGGCGACCGCGCAGCATCAAGGACCTTCGGCGTATTCGCGGCCTGAGCAAGATGCCCAAGGCCGCGCTCGAGGAGGCGCTGGTCGCGGCCCGCCGCGACGGGCCTCCGACCGCCGGCCCGACCGACCCCGCGCCTCCGTCGGAGGAGCGGGCCGAGCGCAAGCTCAGAGAGAAGGCGCTCAGCAAATGGCGGAAGGCCCAGGCAGACGCCCGCGGTGTCGTCGAGCAGGCGGTTCTGCCCGGGCACTGCCTCCGAGACCTCGCTCGCCTCTCCGAGCTGAGCGCTTCGGCGGTGGCGGGCGTCCGTGGGCTCGGCCAGAAGCGCGCCGATGCGTACGGCGCGGCGTGGATCGAACTCCTCCGAGCAGCGGACACCCCCGCGGACAAGAGCGCCGGGAAGTAAGAGGGAGCAGACCGTGGACGAGAGCATCCTTTTGCAGGTCAACGGGCTCAGGGGGCCTGGGCTGGACGCGATCATGGGTCCGCTCTCGAGTTGGGGGATCTACCTCTTCCCGGTCGTGATGCTGCTGGCGCTCCGCTGGGGGCGGGCTCACGCGCGCTCGATCCGCGATGGTTGGCTCACTTGGTTCCTGGCGATCATGGTCGCCGAGACCATCCTCAAGCCGATCATCGCTCGCCTGCGGCCGACCGGACACGAGCATCTGCGGGAGGCGCTCGACGTCATGGGTCGCGTGCCGCCCCCCACTTCGCTGGCGTTCCCGTCGGGCACCTCGACCGCGGCGTTTGTCGGCGCGACCTGGATCTGGCTTCGGTGGGGGCCGCGCTTCGGTGCGCCGGCCATCCTGCTGGCCGCGGTGGTGGGCTTCAGCCGCGTCTACGGGGGCCTCCATTGGCCATCCGACATCCTGGGCGGAGCCCTGCTCGGCGCGGGGATGGCGTTTGCGCTCGACCGGGTCTCCAAGCTCATCGACAGGCAGCCGAGCCCCGATCCCGGCTGACGCGCTTCGGTGGCTACATGCTCGCGCGATAGAGCGAGAGCATGTCCTCCTTGGTGCACGTGCGAGGGTTCGGGTGATGCACGTAGTCGGCCTGCGCAAGAGGAGCGAGGGCCGCCAGTTGGTCCTCCGACACGCCCGCCTCGCCGAGCCCCGAGGGCAGGCCGAGCTGCCCACGAAGGGCCCGCACGGCCCCTGAGCACTCGAAGGCGAGGGTCTCGACGTCGTTGCCCTTTACCCCGAGGATCCGCGCGATCCGCGCGATCGCACGGGTGGCGGCGGTGCGGTTGAAGTCCAGGACGGCCGGCAGGCAGAGCGCGTTGGCCAGGCCGTGGTGCATGCCGAGCTCGGCCCCGAGTGGGTGCGCGAGCGCGTGACAGGCCCCCAGCCCTTTCTGGAAGGCTACTGCGCCCATCATCGAGGCCTTCAGCATGGCTCCCCGTGCTTCGAGGTTCTTGCCATCCTCGACGGCGGTCACGATGTTCTTGGCCACCAGCTCGATGCCCATGAGCGCGAGCGCGTCCGCCATCGGATGATCACCCTTGGCGCAGAAGGCCTCGATGTTGTGGGTGAGGGCGTCAAACCCCGTCGCCGCGGTGAGGTGGCGGGGCAGCGAATACGTCAGCACCGGGTCGAGAATCGCGACTTCGGCGAGCAGACGCGGCGAGAAGATGACCGTCTTGCGGTTGGTTTTCTGAATCGTGACGACGCCGCTCCGGCCGACCTCGCTGCCAGTGCCTGCGGTCGTCGGGATGGCGATCATCGGAGGCATCGGCTCCGTGACGTGTGCGTCGCCTCCGATCGCGTCGTCGTAGCGATCGAGCGGCGGCGGGTGCGTGGCGGCCAGCCGCACGAGTTTGGCGACATCGAGTGGCGCTCCGCCGCCGAGCCCGATGATCAGGTCGGCGCCGGCGTCGGAGAACGACTTTGCGGCCGCCAGCACCTCGGCTTCGGTGGGGTTGGTGCTCACCCCATCGGCGATCGTGCTCGCGATTCCAGACTTCTCGAGGGAGCGGGTCACCTCCGTGAGCAGGCCCGCGTCCCGCACGCCGGGGTCGGTCACGATGAAGGCGTGTTTGGCCCCCAAGCGCAGCGCCTCGGGGCCGGTCTCAGTGACGGTGCCCTCGCCGAAGAGGACACGGGTCGGGAAACTCCAGATCGACGTCATCGGCCACCATGAGAGAACACCAAACCCCGTTCGTCAATGGCCCGTTGACGCCGCGCCCTGCGACGCGAATCATTCGTCGATGAGCAGCACCGAGACGCTGGACCCAAAGTCGATCCCTCGCGACCAGGCGGAACGCCGCGAGCTCGCCAAGGGGCTTCAGGCTCGGGCGATGGAGGCTTTTGGTCGCGGGGAGCTCCAGAGCGCCACGCTCTTCGCGTGTGACCTCCTGATGCTCTACCCGAACGAGCGGGCCTACCTCGAGACGTTCGACGAGATCGTGCAGTCGACCGACGACCCGCTGTCCACGCTTCCCGTGGCGACGGGCGCCATCCATGTCGCGACCGCAGCAGGTCGGGCCCGCGTGCTCATGATGATGCGTCGGCTTCCGGAGGCGCTCGACCTGCTCGGCGCCGTGATCGAGGTCGCGCCAGACCTACCGTACATGCACTGGATGCGCCGCTGGCTTCAGCCGCCCGTCATCGCTTCGCTGCCGTGGGACACCCTCTTTCCTGCGGTGATCCGCAACTCGCTGACCGTGGCGATCGGGGTGCCGACCCCCCCGCACAAGAACGATCTGCGCGTGATCAACCTGAGGGCGGCGGCCGACATCTTCGCGGCGATACGGGAGGTCTTCGGGAACGAGAGCATTCTTTGGTACGGCGAGGGCCTGATCCGGCGGCGGCTCGGTGAGCCGAAGCGCACGGTCGCGATCGCGGAGGACGGCATCGCGCGGTGGCCCGACGACTGGCGCCTGCGCAGCGGGCTGCTCAACGCTTATCGAGACGCTGAGCGACCGGACGACGCGCTGACCCAGGCCCGCGCTGCGCTCGCGATCACGCCTGGGGATTTCTCGCCTCTCCACGACGCTGGCTGGGCGTTCATGGACACCAAGCGGTATGCGGAGGCGGCCGCGCTCTTCGAGGAGATCGTCACCGCTGACCCGAATTATCCGAGCGGGTCGGCGTGCCTCTTCTACGCGCGCTGGAAGACCGACGGGAGCGAGGAGGCGCGCCATGCGCTGATCGGCCTCCGTGATCGCTCACCCTGGGATGAGCAGGTCCGTGGTTTCGCCAACGAGGCGGACCCGCCGATCCCCTATCAGAATGTGCTTCCCGGTCCCGGTGACGCCACGCTCGCGGCCGCCCGTCACCTCGCCTCTGAGCTCGGCCACGTGGTCCGGTGCTGTGGCGTGGGCGGGCACGTCTCGCTCTCGATGTCGTCGGCGCATCTGGACTCTCCGAGCGTCGAGATCGCCTTCGACCTGGCGATGCAGCGCATGGGCGCCAACGGCTCGCTCACGTTCCATGTCGACCAGATCCAGGCGCCGGACCCGCGGGCGGACAAGGCGCAGGCCAGCACGCCCGTCTGGCGCTTCGATGGATCGAACCTGACGAAGGTGCACCCCGAGGGTGATCCCGTCGCGCAGGAGCAGATCGCGTCGATCGCGCGCCTCCCCTTCTCCCGAGAGAGCTGGGATCCGGCCGCCAAGAGCGTCGCCGACCAGTTCGGCGCCGAGGGCTACCACGCGCTGCTCTCGGTCCTGACGAATCCACCTCCGCCCACGGCGCAGGACGCGCATGACGCGTTCTCCTGGACCTGGCGTTGCCAGGTGGCGACCGCGGTCGTGTTCTCGCACCTCGGACCCTGGCAGACCGGCAGCGCTCGCGCGGCCATCTATTCGATGCTCTACGGCCCGTCCGACTGGATCACCGGCGCGGCGATCATCGCATTCGGCTGGCGAGCGCTCGAGAGCCCCGAAGTGAGGCACGAGGCAGAGCCCATCTTCGCCTGGCTTCGCAGCGTCGTGCCAGCGGATGGCTTCACGTCCTGGGAGATCGTGCTCGCCGACATCTGGCTCGGCCTGGGCGACCACAGCGACGAAACGAAGGCCGATCTCGAGGGATGGATCGACGCGTACTTCGAGTCTTTGCCCACGAAGAACGTCGTGCGCCCGCCCGAGCGCCGGTACGCGGACATGAGCCTCGAAGACTACGCGCGAGCGAGCCTGCAGGGGCAGGTGGTGGCGGAGTGGCAGGAGGCGCTGAACGCGAGCCCCGAGCTTCATCGGCAGTTCCTCGATCTCAAACGAGGTTTGGAACTCGAGGCCATGGGCGTGTCCTCGCAAGAGAAAGCGGCGCTCGACC
>Ga0114933_10004423_pt1 | contig 13174 bp, 6 predicted proteins | sample 4SBtaG_FD_89691 | JGI IMG/M metagenome (GOLD analysis project Ga0114933, IMG submission 89691) | Deep subsurface microbial communities from Kolumbo volcano to uncover new lineages of life (NeLLi) - 4SBTROV12_W25 metaG | ecosystem: Environmental > Aquatic > Marine > Volcanic | place: Kolumbo...
AATCCAACACTAAAAGTAATGTCGGAAAAGTACGGCTTTGACCTTATGCTGCTTGCCGTGGATCATCCCGGACAGGAACAAAAAGCAACCTGGCTGCAAATTCGACGCAAGAAGCCTGATTGGATTTTTATGTCAGGATGGGGCGTTATGAACCAAGTTGCTGTTAAAGAAGCTGCTGCTCAAGGATTTCCAATGAATCGTTTTATAGGAAACTGGTGGTCCGGTTCTGAAAATGACGTATTACCAGCTGGCAAAGGAGCGAACGGTTATGTGGCAGCAACTTTTCATGCACCCGGTGGTGGAACAAAACTTCATGCTGATATCAAAAAACATGTCTACGACAAAGGACTTGGATCAGGTGATTTAGATCGTATTGGCGAGGTTTTATATGTCCGTGGTATGTTAAACCATCTCTTTGTGGTAGAGGCCATTCGGAACGCGCAAAAGCACTTTAATGTGAAAGTACCAAACGGTGATCAAATGCAGTGGGGTTATGAAAATATGAACGTAACCGCTGCTGATTGGGATCGAATTGGCCTAGCGGGTTTTCCGCCTATTTCAGTGTCTTGTAACGATCACGAAGGGAACCATCCTGTTTTATTCCAACAATGGGATGCCGGTTCAAAGAGCTGGAAGGTAGTTAGTGACTGGATTCCAGTTATGAAGGATTTAGTGCGACCGCTGCAAGAAGCAGATGCTGCAAAGTTCGCAAAGGAGAACAATATTACTCCTAGGCCATGCAGTTAAACTTAAAGAGGTTTACGAGTTCAGTTGATCTCGGTGAAGCATTATGAAGCGAGGTATAAAGTGATTGATAAAGTGAACCTTCTTTCAGTCAACAATATTGAGGTTATCTATAATCATGTGATCTTGGTATTAAAAGGAGTATCTCTCGAGGTATCCGAGGGGGGCATTGTGGCCCTCCTTGGTGCCAACGGAGCAGGAAAGACGACAACACTCAAAGCGATTTCTAATTTACTCGGTACTGAACGAGGAGAAGTAACAAAAGGCTCCATACAGTATCAAAATAATGAAATCCAAGCTCTCGATCCTAGTACCTTAGTAAGACAAGGTGTAATACAAGTTATGGAAGGCCGACACTGCTTTGAACACCTTACTGTGGAAGAAAATCTGCTAACAGGTGCCTACACCCGAGGTCGGGACAGAGCGGGTATCGCAGAAGACCTGGAAATGGTCTACGGGTATTTCCCGAGGCTGAAGGAACGCTATAAGTCTTTGGCCGGCTATATATCCGGCGGGGAACAGCAAATGGTCGCTATTGGCAGGGCTTTAATGGCCCGTCCTAAGTTAATGCTTTTGGATGAGCCGTCAATGGGGTTAGCTCCCCAACTGGTCGAAGAAATTTTTGAAATTGTGAAGCTTTTGAATTCTGAAAAGCAAGTATCTATTCTACTTGCTGAACAAAATGCGGCTATGGCTCTCAAATACGCAAAGACCGGCTACATTCTAGAGAACGGTCGAATTGTCATGGAAGGCGATGCTTCAACACTGGCCAATAACGATGATGTGAAAGAATTTTATCTTGGCATTTCACACGGCGATAAGAAAAGCTTCAAAGATGTAAAACATTACAGAAGAAGAAAAGTTTGGCTTAATTGATGAATATCGATTTTCATCATATGTTTTAAAAAAAATTATCTGAGCCGGGAGCTCAAAAATGAGGATCGCCCTTGCTCAAATAATCCAAGAATCAAACACCTTTGTTCCGTTCGCAACTTCAATTGACCACTTCTCCGCACAATATATAAGACGAGGAGAAGAAGTTTTTCATGGATTGAAAAACACTAAGGTTGAGCTAACAGGAATGCTCTCGTCGATAGAAGCCGCGGGCGGCACACCAATTCCGTTATTAGCCACACATGGTTCTTGTGGTGGACCACTCACACGAGAATGCCTAGACTTTTTGTTAAATAGTCTAGTCCACGAGTTGGATAAATCGCTACCCGTCGACGGCGTCCTCTTAGCTCTGCATGGAAGCATGGCCGCTGAAGACCAAGAAGACTGTGAGAAGGAGATATTGGAGCAAATACTAGATTGTCTCCCCTCGAATACACCTGTCGGTATCTCTCTGGACCTTCACGCCCATGTAACTCCACAGCTTTTAAAGCCAAATACTTTTTTCGTAGGATATGGAGCCTATCCGCATACAGACATGTTTGAAACAGGCCAAAAAACCGCACGTATCTTAATCGACACTATATTGGGGAAAGTGCGGCCAACAATGTCTATATCGAAAAAGCCCATGATTATAAGTCCCGTAAATAGCCGAACTACTGATGGTCCGATGGTAGATGTAGTAGCAAAGGCAAGAGAACTAGAAAAAGATACTGAAATCCTAGCTGTTTCGTATTTTATGGTTCAACCGTGGCTTGATTTTGAGGATTTAGGTTTTGGGGCATTGGTTTGTTCCGATGCTAATCAATTAAAAGGACAAAAAGCCGCTGACACGATTTGTGAAATGGTCTGGGCTCGCAGAGAGGAATTACTGCCGTCTTTAACCACGCTTGAAGACGCAATAGACTCGGGGCTAAAGAGCCCTGGTGTGACGATTATTGGTGATTGTGGCGACGCTACCAGCGGAGGCGCCGGTGGAGATAATATTACAGTACTTAAAACACTGATTGAGAAAAAAGCTGACCAGGGTCCGGCGCTTGTTTATTTGACACTTGTAGACGCGCCAGGAGCAGTAAAAGCCGCAAAAAAAGGAGTAGGCTCCACTGTAAAGTTACGTCTTGGTCACACCCTATCAAAGCAGGACGGCAAACCTCTGGAGGTTGAAGGAATAGTAAAAACGATAACAGACGGGCTTTTCAAAATGAGTGCCGGTTTAGAAGGTGCAGAAATGAATTTTGGACTAACTGTCGTTCTTGCGGTAGGTCCGCTGCGCGTAGCTATCCGGTCTGTAAGTGGTCTGGAATGGGACGTAGCACAATTTACTTCGGTTGGCCTCGACCTTTCTCTTCCTAAGTTAGTCTTTGTAAAGTCACCTTCACATTTCAGAGCAACTTTTGGTCCTTATGCAGATCAAATTCTCACCGCTGATACACCTGGCCCAACACGCGTAAACATTCGGAAAGTAAACTATAAAAAGCTACGCAGGCCTATTCATCCACTTGATACTTTCGACCACAAAGATAATCATGAACTTTTATGAATGCTGGCTAACTGGCGAGAAACAAGCTGAGCGTAGAGGCCTCCCGCGTCTAGTAACTCCTCATGTCTTCCCATTTCAACTACCTTACCTTCCTCCATTACAACAATCTTGTCCGCATCACGTACAGTAGATAACCTATGTGCTATGACAATTGTTGTTCTATTTGTTTTGAGAGCTTCCAGCTGTTTGCGAATAGCCGTTTCATTAACGGCATCAAGGTGACTTGTAGCCTCATCAAGTATCAGCACCGGCGCATCTTTTAGAAAAGCCCTTGCTATTGCAACTCGCTGCCGTTGCCCCCCTGATAAGCTTGCACCTCGTTCACCAACCCTTGTTTCCAATCCATCAGGTAAAGTTGCTATCATCTCACCAAGAGCAGCATTTTCTATTGCTTGCTGCAAATCGGCTTCGCTTGCTTCCGGTCTGGCTATTAGGATATTGGCACGTAAGGTATCATTGAATAGATAAGTATCCTGGGCCACCAAAGAGATTTGAGCTCTTAATGTCTCTAGGTTGTAATCCCTTAGATCAACTCCATTCAACTTTATCTTTCCATTGTCAGGGTCCCAAAATCGCATTAATATTTGCGCCAAAGTAGTTTTTCCTGCGCCGGATGTGCCTACTAACGCGATTGTATTACCTGATGGAATAGAAAAGCTTACTCTTTTTAAAGCGTATCGATTTTGTCCCGGATAAGAAAAGTCGATATCTTGAATGGCTATATCAAAATTATTTTCCCCAATTTTGTTGTTGGTGCCGTCTTTTATTGTTACTGGCTCATTTTCGAGCCCATAATACCGCCGGGTTGACCCTAACGTATCCGCCAGCTGTCTTCCAATCTGTGCTATCTCGGACACAGGTAAAAACGCAGACATCGCAAGTATTGCGAGCAACGGTAAAATACCCGCTTCAATCTCTCCCGTATTTACGAGAAGTGCCCCAGTAATTACCACAGCTAGCCCACCCAACCCGGTTAAAATTTCAAGCATGCTTTGCTGTCCCGTCAATTCACTGAAAAAAGGCAGCCGCAAAGCAATATGCTCGTCGGCCAGCTTGTCAAATCCATCTGACCTTTTGTTTTCCTGCTGGAAGCTTACAATTTCATTCAGTCCTTGAATGGAGTCTATGGCAAAGGCTCCCAGTTCACCCGCCGCCTCTCGTGCTTTTGAACCTAGTCTGTCAACCTTTTTTCTTTTTAAAAATGGACTTAGCCCAACTGCCAGAAGGAATGGTATTAATGCCAGAGCAATCCAGTAACTCTCTAGGCCTAATATCAAGATTACTAATGTTGGGATAAAAATAGCCACGAAAGCGGGCGCAACTGTATGAGCGAAAAAATACTCTATCAATTCAATATCGTGTGTAGCTAGATTCATCAAATCGCCAGTGCGTCGGCGAACTAGATATGCAGGCGCAAGTGCGTCTAGCTTACGAAATGCTTTTATCCGCATTTCCGCCAGGAGTCTAAAAGCCATATCATGTGCCACCCATGATTCCAGCCAATGGGCCAGGCCTGCCGTTGGAGCAAGTACTATCAGCCAAATTAAATAATCATTAAATTGTCCATTATTCTTGAGACTAAGAACTATTAGGGCGCTGGAAACACCAACACCAATATACGCCAGCACTCTAAGGACCCCCAAAAGGAAAGTCAGTGCAAGTCTGCCTTTCCAAGGCATGATGATTCGCATTAATGAAGATACAAGCTGAAACCAATTGAGACCTTCTGCTTTGATTATACCTTCTGTCACGGCCTGCTTCGCGCCGCCCGACGTATCAGCCAAGGATTCAGCTCCTGTTGACATGTAAGGTTCCTGTTTATAAGAAAAACTTTCAGATTTACCGGATGCGTTTGCTTGATCTCGCATCAGTTCAGCGTAAATACCTCCGTTTTCCAATAGTTCGATATGTGTTCCAGATTCAATGATTTTGCCATCGTTTAGAACCATTATCCTATCGCAGTCAATTATACTGGATAATCGGTGTGCTAAAATTATCGTAGTTCGCTCCTTCATTAACTTATCTAAAGCATCCTGAATGACCGCCTCATTTTCAGCATCTACTGCTGATAATGCTTCATCCAGTACAAGTATTGGCGAATTTCTTAAAACAGCGCGCGCAATTGCTACCCGCTGTCTTTGGCCACCCGAGAGCTTAATACCCTTTTCTCCAATAATTGTGTTGTACTTGTCCGGAAGCTGTTTGATGAAATTATGAATATTTGCAGTTTTTGCAGCTTGCTGCAGCTCCTGTTCTGTTGCATCAGGGCAACCCATAAGGATGTTTTCACGAATAGTTCCATGGAATAAAAATGTATCCTGGCTAACAACTGCTATTTGGCTTCTTATTTGATCCAGGCTTAACTCCCTTATATCGATGCCACCCACACGAACAATACCTGCATCCGGATCAAAAAATCGGAGCAAAAGCTTTACCAACGAGGACTTTCCACAACCACTTGGGCCAACAAAACCAACGCGATCCCCAACATTTATCTTAAAATCCAGGCTCTTATGAACAGCACGACTGGTATTTGGGTACTGGAAATGGACACTTTCAAATTCCACCGTTGGCCGTAATTCACCTAGTGAAGCAGTCGTTTTTACTTCCTCTATTATAGGCTCTGCATCTAAGATTTTGTAGATGCCTTGAGCGGCTGACATGCCTACCATCCCCTGATGCAGAACACTTCCGAGATCCCGCATTGGCCTAAATATTTCAACACCCATCATTAAGATAATGAGAAGCCCAGCTAATTCCATTTTTTCGTCAGCTACACGGTAGGCACCAAGGATGAGTGCTGCAGCGGCCCCTATCGTAATAGCACAATCCGTGATACCTCGGGACAGAACATTTGTTCCTAGAACCCACATGGTTTTTTCAAAAAGATCACGCGCTTTAACTTCAAGACTATCTGCCCGCCTGGAACTTTGCCCAAATGATTTCAGTGTGGCTAGTCCTTGAATAGAATCTAGGAATTCGGATGCAAATGTCGCGTAAGCAACTTGTCTGTTTTTTGAACTTTCTACGTCCCGGGAATGCCACAATGCTGGTAGAAAGAGTGCTAGCAATGCAAAAGAGACTAATGTTGCGGCAACCGGCAAATCTATCCAAAACACGAAACAAAATATGAGTATTGGTGTTAAGAATGATACTAACAATTGAGGTATGTACTGGCCAAAGTAAGTCTCTAATTGTTCGACGCCCTCGACAAGCGAAAGTGTTATTGCGCCGGATCTCTGACTACCCACATAAGCTGGTCCGAGTTCACTTATATGATCAAATAGATTTCGGCGTAGTTTTTTTTGAACTTTAGCGGCCGTGTGATGGGCTGTCATTGTTCGCCAATGCTCAAACAAACCTCGCATTATCATCACGACAGCAATCAATACTATTAGCCAAATTAATTCTGAAACAGTCTCCCCTTTGAAAAGAAGACCAAGTAACCAGCCTAGCATTGCAAGACGCGCAACTCCAAAAGCTGACGATACCAAACCCAAAATTGTTGAAAAGAGAATCTCTGCTCTAAAGCCTTCTGTGAAAGACCAGAGCCTCCATTCTAGGTGCATTAATTTACCTCACTGGATTGCGTGAATGATGCAATTTTATCCACTGATAAACCTTAGGCTGTCTTTGCTTGGTTTAGATTTAGTTCTTCGATCATTTTATCCCGCATAGCAAATTTTTGAACCTTCCCCGTTATGGTCATTGGATATTCTTCTACGAAACGAATATAACGTGGTATTTTATAGTGAGCTATTTGGCCACGGCAAAAGTCACGGATTTCCTCTTCCGAACATTGATCCCCAGGCTTCAAAATTATCCACGCGCATAATTCTTCAACAAATTTGACATCAGGTACCCCAAAAACTTGAACGTCACTAATCCGTGGGTGCCTATACAAATATTCTTCTATCTCGCGGGGATATATATTCTCACCACCTCTTTTTTTCTCAACCATAAGACGGCATACGATATTACAAAAACCCTCTTGATCCATAGTTGCTAAATCACCGGTATGCATCCACCCGGCTTCATCTATACTTTCTTCTGTTTTTTCGGGGTCGTCCCAGTAGCCTTGCATGACATTGTAGCCACGAGCCAATAGTTCGCCAGTTTCGCCCGGTTCTACAATACGTCCGTCATTGTCTATTATTTTGACTTCAACATGCGGGAAAATGCGGCCCACGGTTGAAACTTGTTTTTCAATAGGGTCGTCTGTTTCACTTGAAGTGATTACCGGACTTGTCTCGGTCATGCCGTAAGCGATAATCATTTCAGTACAATACATTTCATCTACAACCTTTCGCATAACTTCTATCGGACACGGTGACCCTGCCATAATTCCGGTTCTTAATGAAGAAAGATCGAATTCCTTGAAACGAGGATGTTCTAACTCCGCAATAAACATTGTAGGTACACCGTGAAGACCGGTACACCGCTCTTCCTGAACAGCTTCCAAAACCGATAGTGGATCGAATGCCTCATCAGGGTATATTAATGCTGCCCCATGCGTAAGCGCCGCAATATTACTAAGGACCATTCCAAAACAATGGTAGAGAGGAACCGGAACACATAGGCGGTCTTCTGGAGTGAATTTAAGACTTTCCCCGGTAAAATAACCATTATTCAAAACGTTGAAATGGGTTAGCGTGGCTCCCTTTGGGAAGCCCGTTGTCCCACTCGTGAATTGAATATTAATTGGATCATCAAACTGGAGGGCATTTACTAAGTCGTTAATCCTATCGTTATCTTTTTTCGAACCAATCCCGCCTATTTCTTGAAAATCAAAAAAACCCTTTTCCTCATCTCCTCCGATCTTGATAACAATTTTAAGGTTTGGGAGACGCTCTGAATCAAGACTTCCCGGTTTGCTCAAGGGAATTTCGGGAGCTAGCTCTTTCAACATGCCTAAGTAGTCACTTGATTTGAACTGCGTTGCCAAAATCAGTGCTTTACACGTTACCTTGTTCAAGGCGTATTCCAACTCAGCAACTCGATAGGCAGGGTTTATATTTACTAATATTAATCCCGCTTTTGCCGTTGCATACTGAGTTACAACCCACTCGCTATTATTGGGTGACCAAATGCCTATTCTATCGCCAGGTTCCAAACCTAGCCCCAGCAGACCTGCCGCGAAAGCGTCCACCTCTTTTTTTAAATCATTATAGGTCCAACGAATACCTTGATGCCTAACAATTAAAGCATCATTGTCGCCCCATTTTTCTGCCGCCAGGTCAAAATTTACGCCTAATGTTTCACCTAAAAGTGGTTTAATACTAGCTCCGTGTGCATAACTTTGTGTCAGCATAGTCTTCCCCGCTTGAAAAATTCAAACCTATAATTCATCAAAGCCTCTAAAGTTAAAACCTAATCATTTTTCATTCAAACAAACAACCATTAAGAGCAAAGATAAACATATCAAGAATTAGCTAAAACCCAATTTTCTATGGGTATCTATATTATCCTTAAAGCAAATCATCTATAAACTACGATAAGGGAAAGTTTATTATTGGAGTTAATTAATGGAGATTTCTCCCGTCGCCGGAGCTTTAGGTGCTGAAATATATGGCATAGATATCTCGAAAAAATTAAGCAACGCCGAAACTAAAATACTGCAGGAGAATTTTTTAAAATATAAAGTCCTTTTTTTTCGCGACCAGTGCCTGTCAGCCAAAAAATTTGTCTCGTTTGCAAGCCTCTTTGGTGAGCCAACGATATATCCCTTTATTAAAGGATTAGACGACACACCTGAAGTAATCGAAATCATAAAAACAAAAAATGATAAAAAAAATTTTGGAGGTTCCTGGCACTCGGATACGAGCTATATGGAGTGTCCAGCTATGGCCACGCTCTTATACGCCAAGGAAGTACCAGAATTCGGCGGTGATACCCTGTTTGCAAATACATCTCTTGCTTACGAAAATTTATCCGAAAATTTTAAAGAATTACTCCACAACTTAGTGGGTGTTAATTCCTCGGAAAAAGGATACACGGGAGGACGTGCCGCTGGCATGAGTAAATTGTCTAAAATGAATAAAACATTTGATTCGAATGCATTGAGCTACGAAACCGAGCATCCCATAATTCGCACCCACCCAGAGACTGGCCAAAAATCACTATATCTAAACCTTTCACATACTTCCCATTTTAAGGAAATGACAGCTCCAGAGAGCAGGCCATTAATTAATTACTTATGCAAGCACATGATCCGTCCCGAGTTTACATGCCGATTTAGATGGTCTGAAGGCAGTTTGGCTATCTGGGATAACCGCACTACCCTTCATCATGCCATAAATGATTATCCTACCCAGCGGCGCCATATGTTGCGCATAACATTAGCAGGCGATCGTCCCCGTTGATGAAAAAAATTGTCCCCGCAATAAATAGTGTCTTTTTAGACATAAGACTGCTTTTCTTCGTTCTAATCTCACCTTTAGCAGTTGTCTTAGCCTATATTTTAGCAAATGTGTTGCCGGGTGAGTTGAGCCAAGCCGGCAGCCCGCTTATGCAAAGCCTCGCAATTGTGGGGACAATTCTTCTGATAATAACTTTCTATGGTGTTTTATCTAAGAGATTTGGGCGGCCCAGTCGATTTGGAACTGTTATCCATATCATTTCTGGATCCCTGGCAACTATTCTCGTTACCCTGCATTCGGCAGGTAATATATTTTCAACACCAGGAAGTCTTATTTTTCTTTTATTTTTGGTGATCTTTTTAGGTGGCTGGCTCCGCGTTGTTATGCCTGAAAATTTTTCGATGACATTTGGCACTAAATTGAGAGGTTTCGCGCCTTTAGACGAAGGCAAAAAACAAAAGTTAAAAGAAATTATTTCATCCAAAGAGATTTTGCTTTCTGAAGTTGAACCCTCTGCTCACGAAGGCCTATTTTCTTTGACTTTTCGACATTGGATACGGTCTCCTTTGTTAGCATATAATTATCGCAAACTGGAAAAAATTGAAGAAGAAATCGTGGGAAAACGGGCATCTGTGGAACCGGCACAAGCTTATTGCAGGCAATTACATCAGGCTCTGTCCTGGCTACTGCTAATTGGAGTTGCTATCCATGTCATTACTGTCACGTTCTTTGCTAACTACGTTGCCGATGGACGGTCGATATACTGGTGGCACATTAAGGATTGGGGCTAATGTCAAGATTAGCTCTCATGATAGACCTCGAAAGGTGCACTGGTTGCAAGAGTTGTGAGGCCGCCTGCAAATCGGAGAATGCTCTGGGTCCCTCGGAACGACGTAACCGTGTTATCTGGTTGGGCTCTAACCCAGAGACAACTTGTGGAGAAAATAGTGCATTGGATTTTCTCGCGCTTTCATGCCAGCACTGCGAGCGTCCCGCTTGTATTCGTGCTTGTCCTGTTAACCCAAAAGCTATTTCAAAAGACACCGAAACGGGTATCGTTGCGATTAATGAAGACTCTTGTGTTGGGTGCGGAGAGTGCGTAACTGCTTGTCCGTATGGGGCTATGGGTTATGACCCCGAAGGCAGGCACGCTGTGAAATGTGACTTGTGCTCTGATCGGCGTGCCGAAGGCAATAACACAACAGCATGCGCTTCAGTTTGCCCTACAAACGCGATAACTTTTGGCCTGAGGGACGAGCTTTTAAAAACCTCCAAAAAGCATGGTCGTGGGGTTATCGATAATGATCCCTTTTTACTTGGCCCTGCCACAATATATTTAGACCGCCTAGCAAATGGAACAAAGGGCTTTGATACGAGCGATAAAAATTCGCCAAAAGTGATCGACACTGCCACAGATATTTCCATGAAGGATACTACTTTTCCATACGGTTATAAACGTGGAGACAGAGAAATAAATAGAATTGAAGCTGGTGGCTGTAATATCTGCTTCAACAGCTGTACAACTAAATTTCATTTTAAAGATGATCAACTCGTCAAAATCACCGGGAATGATGAAGACCCCGCTCTCCAAGGGAGAGTATGCCCCAAATCTCAAATTTCTGTTCAACTATATTCCAGTAAGGAACGGCTTACAAAGCCACTAAAAAGAGTTGGCCGGCGCGGTGATAATAATTTTGAGCCAATAAGTTGGGATCAAGCGCTAGATGAGATCGCCTCCAAAATGCTTTCTATCAAAGAAACCAATGGCAGTGAGGCTATTGGTCTTTTCTCAGGCACTCGTACCGGAACCCTTACAAACAGAGGTTATATTCGAATGTTCTCCAAACTCTGGGGAACACCAAATTTTGTTACAACTGAACCATTCTGTTCATCAGGTAAAAATTTAGCCTACTCAATGACCCAAGGTTACGGTGGCCCGGGGAACACCTATACAGAAAATGATATGGGGTCGGCTGCTTTACATATTTACTGGGGAGATAATCAGGCTGAAACAAGACCTGTACATTTTGGGATGATAAATGATTGGCGCCTAAAAAAAGGTGCCCGCATGATTGTTATTGACCCTAGAAAAACCGTAACCGCCTCGAAAGCAGATTGGCATATTCCAATCCGGCCTGGCGGAGATATGGCACTGGCACTAGCAGTTATCTATTATATTTTCGATAAAAATTTACATGACAAAACCTTCTGCGATGCCTGGGTGCTTGGATGGGAGGAATGGAAGAGTTTTATCTTCCAAAAAGGTTACACACCAGAATGGGCAGCTAGCTTTGCTGACATCAGTATAGAGAATATTTGTATGCTCGCAGAAGAGATCGCCAATGCTGAGGGATGCATTATTTATGGCAGCCGGGGCATTAATCAGCATATGAATTCAACGCAATCAAACCGCGTATTGATGTTTTTATCGGCCATTACAGGAAATTGGGGACGGCCTGGTGGTGCCTACTTTAACATGTCAGCATCTCTGCCAATCGATCTGGAAATACCTGAGGAAAGACTTGCTAATATCGAGAAACCAAAGTTAAGAACAAGCCCTGTAGGCTGGACAAAGGCAATTCTCGAAGGGAGCCCATATCCTTTAAGGGCTATGTTCGTAAATAATAATCCTATGGCACTATGGCCCGACCAGTCAGAAACACGGAAAGCACTTTTAGCATTAGATTTGCTTGTGCACATCGATATCTTTCCAAATGAAACAAGTGCCTTTGCCGACTACGTACTGCCGGCAGCTACGGGAATTGAAAAGGGAGAGGTAGGCCGGGCCTGTGAAGACCGTCGTATTGTCTGGATTGACAAAATGATCGCGCCTCCCGGATTAGCAAAACCCGATGGCTGGATTTGGATCGAACTTGGAAAGAGGTTTGGTTTTGAGGACGTTCTTAAGGAAGACTGGAAAGACTCGGCTAAATTTTGGGACGAAGCGCTTATAAGTAATATTCAACTCAGGGGCGTAACTCAAAAACGTTTACACTCGACCCCCTATAAATGGGTTAGGTTTCCAGTGAGCACTGAGGAAGAACCCGAAATTCAAACTCTTTATTTAGAGGGAAGCACAGCACCTGGAGCACCAGAAGGGAAACGGTTTCCAACAAGTAGCGGAAAATTGGAATTTTTTACTGCAGAACTTGAAGAAAAGTTTTCAGCTTATGGCCTTAGCGCGCTTCCAGAATTTTATGGGGAGCAGGAAAGCCTGATTAATATGCCTTACATGGAAATCTTAGATGACGACTCGGACCAAGGAATAATAGGCCCTTTCGCTTCGGGTGGTTTGTCAATTAGAGGTAAAATTAGTCCACCAAAGGAACCTGGGCGAAATACGGCAGCCATAGAAGAGGGTTATAACTTGGAGTTAGTCACAGGTCGGCCGGCAGCTCCCCATTTTCATAGCTGGACCCACTATTCATGGCAAGCACAGGAAATGTGGTCCGACCTCTACGTCCAAATTCACCCAAAAACAGCTAAAGATTTAAAGATTGAAGATGGAAATCTAGTTTTGGTAGAAAGCAGACATGGGGCTATTCGTGCACGAGCCTGGCTTTACAATGGAATGAGGCCAACTTCGGTTTTTATTCCAATTGGATGGGGGGAGCGACAACCTTTTTCTCAGTGGTATTCA
>Ga0114933_10004426_pt1 | contig 13166 bp, 7 predicted proteins | sample 4SBtaG_FD_89691 | JGI IMG/M metagenome (GOLD analysis project Ga0114933, IMG submission 89691) | Deep subsurface microbial communities from Kolumbo volcano to uncover new lineages of life (NeLLi) - 4SBTROV12_W25 metaG | ecosystem: Environmental > Aquatic > Marine > Volcanic | place: Kolumbo...
AGGGATCTTTCCTCGCTCCGCGGTGGCAACGTCTACGACCTGTTGCCCCAGGGGGTCGCGCCCGAGGATCCGGAGCTGAGGGCCAACTCGCTGGGCATGACCGAGACCGGCGGGCCGCACACTATTTATGACATGACAGTTGACCTGCCCGATAGCCTGCGGGGGTCGTTCGGTTGCCCGGTGCCCGGGCTCGAGCACAAGCTGGTCGACCCCGACAGCGGTCTCGATCTGGCCGGCACGAGCGACAGGAGCACGGGCGAAAAGAGCGCGGGCGAGGCTGGGGAGATCTGCGTTCGCGGCTACAGCCTCATGCAGGGTTTGTACAAGCAGCCGCGCGATAACGTGTTCGACGAGGCGGGCTGGTACCACACCGGTGACGGCGGCAGCTTCAACGAGCAGGGCCATTTGTTTTTCGAGGGCCGCCTGGGCGACGTGATAAAGACAGGTGGCGCCAACGTGTCACCGCGCGAGGTAGAAGTGCTGCTCGAAGCCGTGGACGGGGTGAAGGCGGCGCACGTGGTTGGCCTGCCCGACCCCGACCGGGGGCAGACTGTCGCGGCTGCCGTGTTGCTCAAGCAGGGCGTGGAGCTCGACGGCGAGCAGTTGCTGGCAGCCCTGCGCGACGAGCTTTCAGCCTACAAGCTACCCCGGCAGATCTTTTTTCTCGGTGAAAACGAGCTGCCCATGACCGACAGCGGAAAGATCAAAAAATCCGCTCTAGCCGGGCAATTACAGGATCTTTTCAAGGCCGGGCGGGGCGGGGCTTGACAAATCTACCTGCGCGCAGGTAGAAAATGTGGTGGCCGTCCTTCCTTCCAGTGAGCGGGGCAACAATACCCGCCTAGCCATACTGCAGGCAGCCGAACGGGTTTTTGCCGAGCAGGGCTTCGACCGTGCGCGCCTGGAAGATGTTGCCAGTGAGGTGGGTATCCGCCGGGCCTCTATTGTTTACTATTTCCGCGACAAGAGAGAGCTCTACCACACCGTGCTCGAAGATATGTTTGCCGAGTACGCCGTCGGCCTCGAGTCGGCGTTGTTCGGTCCTGGCGACGTTGTTGAGAGGATGGAGGCCGCGGTGCTGGGCTGGGTGGATTTCGTGGCCGCGCGACCGACCTTTGCGCGGGTGTTACTGCGCGAGTTGGCCGATGCCGGCGGCGATGGCCTGGCCGGTATGGTCGAGCACAGGGGCGAGGTACAAAAAATTGTCGAGCGTTTCGCGTCCGAGAACTCGGGCGACGCGTTGTTGTCGCGCATCGACGTGGATCCAGCTCACATGGTGGCCAGTGTCGCCGGTGCCACGCTGTTCTTGTTCGTAGCAATGCCGGCGCTCATGCCTTCGGGCGACTTTGACCCTCTTGAACCGGCGCAGGTAGACGCCCATCGTAGCGAGGTACTGAGGACCGCCAGGCGGTTGATGGGGACCGGGGTCGCGCTGAGAACAAGACCGGCGCGGGCCGAACGGCCTCCAAAGCCAGGGAGAAGCAAGTGACCAGGCCAAACCACGAATCAGGAATCGACGCCTTTGAACGCTTTAACAAGGCCCAGGGGGTTGGTACCGTGCGCGACCCATACACCCGCTGGGCGGAGTTGCGCAGGATGGGGCCGGTACTCGAAGTCGACCCGCGTGAATGGACAGGCGACCAGCAGTTCATGTCCGGGGGGCAGGAGGCACCCGAGGGTTTCAAGATCTGGTCTGCAGTGAGCTACGATGCCGTTCACGACATCCTCGCCGACTCGAGTAATTTTAGCTCCAGCGGTTACGCCATGACCATGGGGCCGGTACTCGGTCGCACCATACTGGAGATGGACCCGCCCGAACACACGGTCCACCGTAAACTACTCAGCCAGGCCTTCAGTCGCCGCGCCCTGGAATCCTGGGAGACGGGGCTGGTGGCCGAAACGATCAACGGCTTGATCGAGGGTTTCGCGGAGCGCGGCAGTGCCGACCTGGTGCGGGAACTGACGTTTCCCTTCCCGGTAACGGTGATCGCTGGGATGATGGGTGTGCCGGCTGATCGTCTCGGTGATTTTCACCGCTTGGCCGTGGAGCTGGTCAGCGTCACCATAGACTACGACGGTGCGCTGCGGGCGTCGAAATCTCTGCGAGATCTATTTGCCGACCTGCTGCAGGCCAGGAGGGCTGAGCCTGGCGACGACATCATCAGCGTGCTGGCAAGTGCCGAGGTGGAAGGCGAGGGTCTCGAAGACGAGCTCATCTATTCCTTCCTCCGGCTGCTCGCTCCGGCCGGTGCCGAGACCACCTACCGGTCGTCGAGCAACCTGCTGTGCGGGCTGCTCAACAACCCCGACCAGCTTGAATTGCTCAGGGCCAACCGAGACCTGCTGCCCCACGCTATAGAAGAGGGTGTGCGCTGGGAGTCCCCGTTGACCGGTATAATGCGCATGACCACGGCCGAGGTCACAGTGCAGGGTGTCGAGATTCCGGCCGGCGCGGTGGTGCACGTAAACATGGCTGCCGCCAATCGCGACCCCGCGCGCTTTGAAGATCCCGATCGTTTCGACGTGACGCGCAAGTTCAAACAGCACATGGGTTTTGCCTTCGGAACCCACGCTTGCCTGGGAATACACCTGGCCCGAATGGAGACCCGCGTGTTGCTCAACGCAGTGCTCGACCGCCTTCCCGGACTCGCGCTGGATCCCTCGGCGGGCGAAATCTTCGTGAGCGGACAGGTTTTTCGGGCGCCGTCGGCGCTACCGGTGGTTTTTGAGACGGGGCGGGAGAACTGATCGTGGGCGGACGTTACCTGGCAGGATTGGACATGGGCGGAGGCGGCGTGCGCTGCCTGCTGTTCGACCCCGAGAGCGGTAGCGTTCACGGGGCGTCGCGCCCTTGCCCGGCCGTGGTGGTGGAGGGTGGCGCCGGATTGCAGGTGGAGCTGGACACCGGGCTCATAATCGATCGCATGGGCGAGGCGGTGCGGGCGGCGCTGGCCGAGGCTGGGGCCGGGCCCGACGACGTGGTGGCGGTTGCGGCCACTGCTACGCGTCACGCCATGGTTCTTGTCGACTCGACGGGCGAGGTACTGCTGGCGGCTTCAAATCGTGACGCGCGCGCGGCGCTCGAAGCCATGGAGCTGGGGGAGCAGCACGGCGAAGAGCTGCTGGGGGTGACCGGCCACTGGCCGACCGCGATACAACCCGGACCGCGTTTGCTGCAGCTGCTGAAGGCGCAGCCTGCGCTGATTGAACAAACCGCCCACGTGTTGTCGGCCAGTGACTGGTTGGGTTTCTGGATGACCGGCAACGCGGGCTACGAGGCCTCGCAGGCGAGCGAAACCCTACTGTTCTCGCTTAACCAGCGTGGCTGGTGTGCGGACTGGATAGGGAGGCTGGGGATTCCCCGCGATATTTTTCCCGATCCTCTCGACGCTGGCTCGCAGCTGGGCGAGCTGGGGCCACTCGCCGCCGAGAAGCTCGGGTTGTCCGAGGGTACCACGGTGGCCGTGGGAGCCGCCGACTCGCAGTCGGCCTTGCTGGCCGCGGCCTGCGTCGAGGCCGGCGAGTTGTGTGCCGTCACGGGCAGCTCGCTGCCCGTTCAGTTGGTGATGGACGTGCCGGTCACTGACCCCGACAGTGGGCTGTGGACTTCGCACCACGCGGTGCCGGGCCTGTGGGTGCTCGAGAGCAACGGCGGACCGATAGGTGAATCCCTGGAGTGGGCCGCGCGCCTGCTTTTCGCTGATTCGCCGCGGCCGGTGGAACGATTGTTTGCCGAGGCGGCTGCTTCTGTGGCCGGCGCACGCGGCATGCTGTCGAGCCTGGGCGCCCACCTCATCGACTGGAAATCACCCGGCCTGCCCGTCGGAGAACTGCTGCTGAGTCACCTGGTGGGCGTACCCGGCGATGATCCGAGGCGCGACGTGGCGCGGGCTCTCGTAGAGGGTATGGCCTGCGGTGTGCGGGCCAACGCCGAGCGCGTGTGTGACCTGAGTCACAACCAACCCGAACTGTTGAGGGTCTCGGGTGGCATGTTGCGCAGCAAGCTCTGGCCCGAACTGCTCGCCCAGGTCACTGACCTCCCCGTGCACGCGGCCAGTGCTTGCGAGTCGGGAGCCATGGGCGCGGCGCTGTGCGCGGGCGCGGGTGTCGGGGTGTTTACCGACCTCGCCGAAACCGCCCAGGCCGCTCCCCTGGCCGCGACTTTCGTGGCCGAGAGAGCGGATGTTGCGACCATGCTGCAGGTCTATGGCAGGTGGAAGGGTCGTAGCGAGCAACGACCAGCCGCGGATGGTGATGCCGTGGGCGCGCTGACTACTGCCATGCTCGCGGCCGGCGAGGCGGCGGGCGTGGCGCGCGAGAAGAAGTTGACACCCAGCCTCCTGGTCACCGCCCAGTTTGACGAAAAATCGCTTGCCCGCCTGGCGCGGCTGGGAGATCTGGAGTATTCGGACTTTCGCAGCAGCATGCGACTGCTCACCGGCGCTGGCCTGGTAGACGCGCTTGGCGATCACGATGTTTTTGTAACCGAGGTCGACCTTGTTGATGCCGCGGTGCTACGCGACGCTCCGGGGCTGAGGGTGGTGGTTAGCTGCCGTAACGATCCGGTCAACATCGATCTTGATGCCTGCAGCGCTTTTGGCGTACCCGTGCTCAACGCGCCGGGACGCAACGCTGTCGCCGTGGCCGACCTCGCGGTGTCATTCATGTTATCGCTGGCCCGTCACAGTGCTGCGGGCGGCGATTTCCTCAGGCAACCGGGCTCGGTGGCGGGCGACATGGGCCGCATGGGGCAGGCCTTCAGCCTGTTTCGCGGTGCAGAGCTGTGGAACCTTACCGTCGGGCTGGTGGGCCTGGGGGCGGTAGGGCGCGAGGTGGCGCGACGGTTGCGCGGTTTTGGCTGTCGCTTACTCGTGTCCGACCCGGCAGTGGACGCCATGGAGGCCGCCCGCCACGATGCCGAGCTGTTGGGTCTCGACGAGCTGCTGGAGCTCTCGGACGTGGTGAGCCTGCACGCGGCGGTGAATGACCAGACCCGTGGAATGATAAACGCCGAGCGACTCGCGGCCATGAAGCCGGCCGCGATGCTGATCAACACGGCGCGGGCGGCTCTCGTCGATGAAGAGGCGCTGGTGGAAGCGCTGCGCGACGGGAGGCTTGGCGGCGCGGGGCTCGATGTGTTCGCCGAGGAGCCGCCGGCTTCCGACCATCCGCTGCTGGCCATGGCCAACGTCGTTGCGACTCCCCACCTCGGCGGCAACACGGCCGAGATCGCCGTGCACCAGGGTCGCATTATCGCCGACGAACTCGAACTCATGGCGGCAGGCGAAGTCCCGCGGCACTGCTTGAACCCCGAGGTACTGGCCGACTTTGATTGGTCGGCCGACCGTCGCGAACCGGGCGATGAAGAAATAGCAGGCTTGCTCGCGAAGGCTGGTCCGGCGGTTTCTGATCTCCAGCGTGAGAAGCCTGGCGTTGATGACACCGCCGTTGAAGAAGATGATAAAGCGGTCGAGCTGTCCGCCGTCGCTACCGATCTACGAGAGGGCATGGGCAGGCTGTTGGAGGCCTGGGGAAGGGCTGTTTCTGCCAGCGAAGAGTTGGCAGCCGAGGCCGAGAACAACCAGGTTACGATGCAATTCGAGTTGCATGACCTCGCCTTGACCTTTTACCTGCAGCTTGCGGCCGATGGAGCGAGCGCGGGGCTGGGGGCCATTGCGGGAGGAGCCGACGTGCGCTTGAGCATGGGCGCGGCCATATTCGACGGAATGTTCGGTGGCGAACTCAACGCCATGGAGGCGGCCATGGATGGTCGCCTGTCTTTTACCGGTGACGCCGGCAAGGCGATGACCCTGCAGCACCTCGAGCCCCTGCTGGCGGTCACTTACAAGGCCGCACGAGAGGAAGCCGGCGACCCGGGCGACCTGTCGGCGCTGGCCGCTGCGACGATGGCAGAGGATGGCCGAAGCCATGGGAGCGGAACCGCTGGCCCGGGAGCTGGCGGCAGCGCAGGCAGCGCCGATGGCGGCGAGGCAGCCACGGCGCTGTGCGAGGTCGTCGACGAGCTTTACGCGAGCGGCCTGATCACGGCCACGGGCGGTAACGTGACAGCGAGGGTGAGCGCGGGCGCCGATGAACTCTGGATTACTCCCAGCCAGTCTTTCAAGGGCAAGCTGGATCTTTCGCAGCTGGTGCGCATCGATCTCGACGGCGACCCCGTGGATTCGGGTGGCCGTTCGCCGTCAAGCGAGCGCCTCATGCACGCGGTGGTCTACCGGGTGAAGCCGGAGGCCGAGGCGGTTATACACTGCCACGCGCCCAACGCGACGGTGCTGGCCAACAGCGGCTTGCCCTTCGTGCCCGTGTCTACCGAGGCCGCGTTTTTTGGCGAGATACCGCGGGTGCCTTTCATTATGCCGGGCACCGTTGAACTCGCCGACGCGGTGGCCGAGGCCATGAAAGACAGCTGGGCCGTCATGCTGGTCAACCACGGTCTACTGGTCGCCGGGCGCAGCCTCAGGCGGGCGGCCGACATGGCGTCGGTTATAGAACGCAGCTGCGAGGTGATACTGGGCTCGCACGCGGTAGGAAAGCCGCCGCCGGTGTTGCCCGACGACGTACTCGAAAAACTTCGTAACATAGGCGACATGATCGCATGACCCACGCATGACCCAGTTGGAGTTATAGAAAAAATGGATAGGGAATTTCCGTTTCCGCTGCCTTTCAGCTGGTACCAGGTCGCGTACTCCGACGAAATCGGGGTCGGCGAGCTGAAGCCGATACACTACTTCGGCCGTGAGCTCGTCCTGTTTCGCGACATGGCGGGCACCGCCCGGGTCTTTGACGCTTTCTGCCCCCACCTCGGCGCGCACATCGGCTATGGTGGCGAGGTGACCGAGCAGGGTCTGCGCTGCCCCTTTCACCACTGGAGTTTTTCGCCCGAAGACGGTCACTGCGTGGACATCCCTTACTGCAAGCGCATTCCGCCCAAGGCTGCGGTGGAACCGCTGCCTGTGTGCGAAAAAAACGGCATAATCATGGCCTGGTACCACCCCCTGGGGGAGTCGCCCAAGTGGGAGATCCCGGATCTACCCGAGTACGACGACCCGGCCTGGACCGAGTGGACCCGGCGCGACTGGACGGTGAAGTCGCGTAACCAGGAGCTGGCAGAGAACACTGTCGACGCCGCCCACTTTTTATACGTGCACGGCACGAAGAACATCGCCACCACCGACGTCGTGGAGTCGGACGGGTATTTTCTCAACGTGCTCTGCCAGTCGAGGGTGGATACGTCCAAGGGCGAGGCCGACGGCACGATAGACATTCGTACCTACGGGTTTGGTTTTGGCTGCACGCGTTTCAAGGGCGTCGTTGAAACCCTGGTCATGACCTCGGGAACACCGGTGGACGACGAGTACGTTCACATGCACTTGTCGTGTGCGCTGCGCAAGCTCGGCGACGAGAGTACTACCAGCGGGGTGGGCAAGGCTTTTGTCGGAGAAATCGAGCGCCAGTTCGGCCAGGATATACCCATCTGGGAAAACAAGGTGCACCTCGAGAAGCCGATACTCTGCGACGGCGATGGTCCCATAGGCGACCTGCGTCGCTGGGCCAGCAAGTTCTACGTCGACTGACCGGGCCCGCCGCCCGGGCCTGGTGGATCCTGGTCGTAGCGCGCCTTGAGCAGGTGCTTTCTCAGCTTGCCCGCCTCGGTGCGCGGCAGGCGGTCCACGAAATCGATGGAGCGCGGGCACTTGAGCGGCGATATTTTATCGCGGCACCAGGCCATGAGTTCGTCGGCCAGCTGCCCGTCAGCCGCCAGCGGGTCAATGGCTTCGACCACCGCCTTTACCTGTTCGCCGAAGTCGCTGTCGGGCAGCCCGAACACGGCCGCGTCGGCTACCGAGGGGTGTTCCAGGAGGCAGTTCTCTGTTTCCTGGGGGTAGATATTAACGCCGCCCGATATGATCATGTCGGCCTTGCGGTCGGTGAGGTAGAGGTAGCCCTCCTCGTCGAGATAGCCGATGTCTCCCACCGTGCTCCAACCGCGAGCGTCCAGCGAGTCGGCGGTCTTCTCGGGGGCGTTGTGGTATTCGAAGCTGCGCCCGCCTTCGAAGTAGACCGTGCCGATCTCGCCTGCCGCCAGCTCCTCACCATCGTCGTCGACCACGTGCACGCGGCAGCCCAGCTCACGACCTACCGAGCCCTTGTGCGCAAGCCACTCCTCGCTGCTTATCTGCGTAGCGCCGTTGCCCTCGGTGGCGCTGTAGAACTCGGTCAGTATCGGGCCCCACCATTCAATCATCTGCTCCTTTACACTCACCGGGCAGGGCGCGGCTGCGTGCAGGGCCAGGCGGTGGCTCGAGAGGTCGGCCTTCTCTCTCAGCTGTTTCGGTAGCTGCAGCATGCGACTGAAGTGAGTGGGTACCCACTGGCTCATGGTCACCTGCTGTTGTCCCAGGAGTTGCACCGCGCTTTTGGCATCGAACTTTTCCATGACGACGCAGGTCGCGCCCAGTCGCTGCAGGGCCATGTTGAACCTGAGCGGCGCCGAGTGGTACAGCGGGGCGGGCGACAGGTACACCGTGTTCTCGTCGGCGCCGTAAGCGACGGCGAGCGCTGTCGCCATCGGCGAGATTGCACCCACGCTGCGATCGGGGAGCGGGTTGCGTATGCCCTTGGGGTAACCCGTGGTACCCGATGAGTAGAGCATCTCGCAGCCCTCCAGCTCGTCGTCCACGGGGTGGTCGGGCATGTCGTCGAGCTCGCCTTCAAGCGACCGATAGCCGGGCAGCTCGCCACCGCAGACGAACCAGGCCTGCACCTCGGGGCAGAGTCCGGGCAGGTCGGCCGTGTTGTCGGCCTGCTCGGCGCTGGTCACGAAGGCCCGCGCACCGCAGTCGTTGATGATGTAAGCGATCTCAGCTGTCGCCAGGTGGGTGGCCACCGGCGTGTAGAAAAGACCCGAGCGCTGGGCTCCCCAGCACACGGTGAAGAACTCGGAACGGTTTTCCATTAACAAGGCAATGGCAGCGTCGTGGCCCAGTCCGAGGTGTCGCAACATCTGCGCGAAGCGGTTGGAGCTGCGATCCAGCTGGGCGTAGCTGGTGGCCCGGCCGCTACCAGCCATGACAAGGGCTGCCTTGTCGGGAAACTTATCGAGCTTATCGAAGGGGTACACGCTGTTGTCTCGGGCGCCGCTTGTGTATAAGCGGTTTCACTGTGCGGCGTTCGCCCGGCCACGCAGCAGGGAGCATCAATGCGCTTTTCTTATGCTGAGTCCATGACCGATCCGACTTTCTACCCGGCGCTGGCCCAAGCCGCGGAGGATTCGGGCTGGGACGGGTTCATCGTACCCGACTCGATATGCTATCCCGAGGTCTCGGATTCAAAGTATCCCTATACGCCGGACGGTGATCGTGGGTTCCTCCAGGACAAGCCTTTTATCGAACCCTTTACCCTGGTGCCGGCGCTAGCGGCCGTGACCAGCCGCCTGCGCTTTCAGACCTTTGTCATCAAGCTGCCAGTGAGGCACCCGGTGCTGGTGGCCAAGCAGGCCAGCTCGGTGGCCGTGTTGTCGGACAACCGCTTCAGCCTCGGAGTGGGCGTCAGCCCATGGCCCGACGATTATCGCGTGATGGCTGAGGCCTGGCCGGGTCGTGGTCGTCGCATGAACGAGATGATGGAGATCATCCGGGGCCTGTGCGAGGGAGGGTTCTTCGAATACCACGGTGAGTTTTATGACATCGAGTCGATCAAGATCTGCCCGGTGCCGAGCAAGCCGCTGCCCCTGCTCGTGGGCGGCCACTCCGAGGCGGCGCTCAAGCGGTCCGCTCGCCTCGGCGACGGCTGGATGCACGCCGGGGGTGACCCCGCTGAACTGGAAACAATGATAGCGAGGCTCCACGAGTTGCGAAAAGAATACGGCCGCGAGCAGCAGCCCTTCGAGGTGCACGTCATATCGCTCGATGCTTACAGCGTCGACGGCGCCAGGCGATTGCAGGACGCGGGTGTCACCGACTGCATCGTGGGTTTTCGCAACAGTTACGAGCGGGGGATCGACACCGAGCCCCTGCAGGCAAAAATAGACGCGCTGCGGACGTTTGCCGACGAGGTTATCGCGCCCAGTAGCCGCTGAAGGGAGAGGACATGAACGGTAAAGAAATTTCTGATCGAATCGAGATACAGGACCTGCTGGTGCGCTACTGCGCCGCGATAGACACGCAGAACTGGGACTTGCTCGACACCTGCTTCGTGACCGACGCCAGGGTTGACTACAGCGCGTCGGGAGGCACGGCGGGAGACTACCCCGAGGTGAGGGCCTGGCTGGCAACAGCCCTGGCCCCGTTCAAGACCATGATGCATTTCATCGGCAACAGCAGCGTCACCCTGGATGGTGACAGCGCTTCGGCCCGAACCTATGTCATCAATCCCATGGGGATGGACGACGGCAAGGGCGGCGTCTCGTTCTTTACAGTAGGCGCAGTTTACGACGACGACCTCGTGCGCGTGGAGGCTGGTTGGCGCATAAGCCGACGCGACGAGGAATTGGTGTATATGGATGGCGCTGTGCCCAGCGGTTTGGAAGTTTCATCCTGAGCTACCACCCGATCGGGGGGGCAAGGGGCTGGCGCTGCGTGATTGTGGTGTCGCAGCCATTGACAAGAGTAGCGATTGTTTTCTACTCTTCTGACGGTGCGGGGTTGGCTTCTCCGAGCGGGGGCAGCCGCCCGACCTTGAGCCGCCAGTGAATCGTTGTTGGAAGCTTATGCCTCTTATCGCCGCGCTGCTGATTCTTTCAGCCGTGCCGGCCTCGGCCCAGGTCAGCAAGAACGAGGTCAAGTGTGCGGGCAAGATGGCCAAGTCCGCAGGCAAGCTGGCCGCCGCGGTGACCAAGGGCACGGCCAAGTGTCGTGACAAGGAGATCGCCGGCAAGTACGTCGGCTCCTGTCCGGGGGTCAAGGAGCAGGCAAAGATCGACAAGGCTGTCGCCAAGGTCGGCGCGACGGCTACCAAGAGCTGCGGCAGCGTGTGCAGCAGCTCCACGTTCATAGGCTGCCTGGCCGACTCGGATTGTCCGCCCACGGCGGGACTGGACGAGACCTGTGGCGGCGGCGCGGTAAACAAACCTTTCGAGATCAGCAATATCGGGTTCCCGGGGCCTGCCTGCGTAGCGGCGGGCTATTCGACGATAGATACGGCTGATGACCTGTCCGGCTGCGTGGGAGGCATCGCGCAGGAAATCGGCGAGGACCACCTTGCCCTCATCTACGGAAGCAGCTCGTCGTCCAGTGGGCTGTCTTCGGCGGCCGCGTCGTGCCAGGCCACCCTTGCTAAGTCTGCTGTCAAGTTGGTTGCCACGGTAGCAAAGGGAGTGGCCAAGTGCCGCGACGCCATAAACAAGGGTAAGAGTAGTGGCAGTCCCCTGGAGTGCGCGACGGCTGATGAAAAACTCGCAGCAAAAATAGCCAAGGCAGAGACAAAGTTCGGCTCGGGCATCGCGGCTAAGTGCAGCGACGCGGGCGTGACCGAGCTCGACATATGCGGACTGGGCGTGGGTGGGGTTACTAGCGTGGGGGATGCAACGGCCTGCCTGCTGGCGGCTTCCCGCGAAATTTCTGACGCGGTCAACCTCCCAGCTGATCGCAGTTATGCCGCCCGGTCGTTGATCGAAGCTGCCTACCCACGCGAGGCCGTCTGCGGCGATAATTCGGTCAACCAGCTTCCTGGAAATCACCTGTTGCTTGGCGAAGAGTGCGACGGCAGCGATGACTCGGCCTGTCCGGGTGAGTGCTTGCCGCCCGGAGACCTGTTCGAGTGCACCTGCGGGGACGTGCCCAGGGCCAGGTGGTGGAGCCTCACCGAGGGTTCCGAGACCGACGCGGGCTGGACCGGCGCTACCCACGACCAGAGGCTGGGCGAGGGCGGTGGTTTCCTGGTCGACCTGCTCAACTGTGATTGCACGGAGTTCACCGGCGCTACCTGCACCGGCACCAGTGTCGACCCGGTGTGTGACCTGGTCGGCAGGCAGGCCCCGCGTTGCTCCTGGGAACCTTCGAGCGTGTCACGCTGTGACGATCGCGGCGACGGCAACGGTGCAGACGAAGACGGCGACTGCGCGATCTGCGACGATTGGAGTGTTAACGCCGGTGCCAACTGCGCCCTGAGCACTGATTGCCAATCACGCTGTTACACGGCTGCCGGTGTCGACGCCGGCAGCGATTGCGATTCGCAGGCCGACTGCGCCGCCGGTGAGCAGTGCAGGGGCCGCTGCGACAGCTCGCCCCACTGTATAGTTTCGCCAAACGGGGGGCCTTTCGCCGTGGCGTCCTCGAGCACTACTGCCTGCAACGTGCAGAATCATGTCCAGGACGTGACCGGTACCTTGAACATCGTTACGGGCGAACACTCCACGGCTTATGAATCGTCCAACAGGCCCTACATCGGCGAGCGCGCACATCGTCCCTGCCCGGTGTGCGGCGGTTACTGCGAAGGCGGAGACAATGCCTTCCTGGTCTGCCAGGGCCGTTGCGAGACCAGTGGCGATGTATGCCGTTTTGACGAGGACTGTTCGATCGGAGGCGAACTCTGCGGCTCTGCTACCCCCGATTGTCCAGGCGGTGCCTGCGAGCTGGGACTGGTATGCATAGCCGACCAGCAGGCTTTGCCGGGGGCCGTGTCGGGCCGCGCGTGTCGCATCGAGTACGTGGACCCCTTGTACGGTTCAATGTCCGGTGACTGCCCGCCGCATCCGGGTAAGTACCTGGGTGGAAGGGTGGGGTCGGTTCACACCGCCCACAACAGCGGCCCTACTTCGCTGGCCTTCACCTTGCCTTGCACTGAGCTTGGCTTTGAGCTGTTCGACTGCCCCTGTCCGACAGGGGTTTCCAACTTGCAGACCAAGCCCAACCTGTGCCGTACGTCCTGCGATGCCGGAGCGGAGCTGGGCACCGGCTGTGCTGATGGCAACAACGCGGGCGGTGAGTTCACGACCTGTGCCGGGGGAGTCAACCTGGGACTTGCATGTGATGAGGACAGCGATTGTCCCGGCGGTGCCTGCTCGGCCAACCCGACTCACTGCAGCGGCGACCCGGCCTTCGAGCGGGTAACGTGCGACAGCGATGGCGATTGCGGCCTGGGCACCTGCGTGGACGCGTGTCCTTCCGGGCGCTGCGTACCCCAGTGCCTGCCCAAGGTCGGCGACGGAC
>Ga0114933_10004427_pt1 | contig 13165 bp, 10 predicted proteins | sample 4SBtaG_FD_89691 | JGI IMG/M metagenome (GOLD analysis project Ga0114933, IMG submission 89691) | Deep subsurface microbial communities from Kolumbo volcano to uncover new lineages of life (NeLLi) - 4SBTROV12_W25 metaG | ecosystem: Environmental > Aquatic > Marine > Volcanic | place: Kolumbo...
GCAGTGTTGGATAAGTATGACGAGTTAAATAATCCAGATCTTATCAAGAGTGGAACAATTCGTACAAACTCGAAATCGACTAAATCGGCACGGCTGGGTTTGATTTTTGTGGAATTAATGGAACTCATCGAACTCTTTCAACCCGATGAACTCGCTGTTGAGACCCAATTTATTGCTAAGAATGTTAAAGCCGCGATGTCGGTATCTGAGGCGCGTGCGACGGCTTTGATCGCGGCAAGTAGATATGGAATTCCGGTATGGGAGATCAGCCCGCGCGAAGTAAAGGAATCGATCACTGGATGGGGGAATGCACCAAAAGAGCAGGTCCAACTAATGCTTGCCGCTCAGATTAATTCGGCAGAGATCCCAAGTTCGCTCGATGCCTCAGATGCCGTTGCGATAGGATTAACTGCGTACACTTTGCGCCGCTACAAGCTAATGTACGAACAGGAGCCTGAGCAATGATACGAGCCCTTGAAGGTATTGTCCGGGATTTTGATAGTGACTCACTAACGGCGGCAGTCGTTGTCGGTGGAGTCCATCATGAAATTCGCGTCCCAGCGTTTGCGTCGAGTTGGGCCGAAGAAATGGAATCGCTTGGTCAGTTGGTACTCGTGCATGTCTATGAGTACGCGAGCCAGCACGACATCACGAGTCAACTTGTTGGCTTTCCTTCGGCACAGGAACGAGACTTTTTTCGGAAATTTGTGGAAGTTCCAAAAGTTGGACCAAGTCGAGCAACCCAAGCACTCGAGAAGCCAGCAGCTCAGATTGCGGAATATATCGAAACTGGAAATCAGAAGGCGTTGACAAGTCTTCCAGGGATCGGGGCACGACTCAGTCAGACGATCATTGCGCAGTTACAGGGGAAATTAGATTTTCTACTATCCTCGGATGTTACTGGTGGAGCTTCGCTCAATGATCAAATGAGTGACGGGCTTCGTTCTGACGCAATCGAGGCACTTTTATCACTCCAATATAGTTTACGAGAGGCTACTTTTAAAGTGGATTCAATTCTTGCTGACGCACCCGAAAATCTTACTTTAGATGAATTAATACGCGAAGTGCTTAGAAGTTAAATTAATACAGAATTTCGAAGCCAGAGTTGGTGAAACTACCACTTGGCTCTTCCCAGCGCACCTCGATATTGTCTACTCGTGATAAAACCGGCCCTTCTCGAAGCTCTTCAAGAAAAGTACGAAGTTGAATCTCCAAGCCTTCGCCGATGACCTCCACACGTCCATCAACCATGTTTCGTGTTGTGCCTCGCAGTGAGGCTCGCATAGCAAGGTCAGCGGCAAAAGCACGGTAGCCAACTCCCTGCACACGGCCTGATATAACTGCCACTAAACGTTTATCTGTCATTTCATCGCGTCACTCGTTGAACTGCATCCCGTATCAATGCGTCAGGAACATCCGCATGAATAATTGTTTTACCGATCTCCGTTACAAGCACAAATCGAGCCTTACCATCGACTACTTTTTTGTCACGAGACATTGCTTCAATTATTGCATCTGGATTAAGTCCAGGGGCACTGACGGGAAGTCCAAAATCACGAAGCAGGTCAGTCTGTCGTTCAAGAAGATTGAGTTCCATTATCCCAAGCTCACGGGCTATTTGACCTGCAGCAGTCATACCCACCGAAACCGCTTCGCCATGCATCCACTGCTCATAGTTAGTAACTGTTTCTATTGCATGCCCGACAGTGTGTCCGTAATTTAGGATGGCGCGTAACCCTTGTTCATGCGGATCCGCAGAAACAACGAGCGATTTGAGATATGTAGATCGAGCAGTAATTTGCTTGAGTAAAACGGTTTCAGGTTTTTCATTGGTTAGATCTGTACGATTGACTTCAAGCCATTCCAACAATTCGGAATCCAAGATCAGGCCGTGCTTGATAATCTCCGCAAATCCTTCGATGTACGATCGTTTAGGGAGGGTTGCTAGTGTATTGATATCCGCGATAACCGCGTTTGGTTGTTTGAAGGCTCCCACAAGATTTTTGCCGGCGCTAAGGTCGATTCCTGTTTTACCACCGATTGCTGCATCATTCATTGCAAGAACCGACGTTGGAATCATGATCACAGGCAAACCGCGGAGATACGTCGCAGCAACATACCCTGCTATATCGCACACGACACCACCGCCAAGGGCAACGATGACACTTGTTCGTTCTGCCTTATGCGTGGCGAGCCAATCATAAATCTCTTCTATCATCGCGGATGACTTCGAGCTCTCACCTGATGGAATCAGATAGGTGGCTCCAGAAACTTGGGCAGCCTGAAGCTTTTGCGCCAGGAGTGTGCCATGAGGCTCCATCACAGATTCATCCGCGATAATAAAAATTTTACGATTCATAAGATTGAGCTGTGTTAATCGATCTGGTAAGCGCTCGATCTGATTAGCACCAACCCAAACCGGGTAAACACTATCGGTAGTTCTAACAATTGCTGCCGGATGTGATGGGGGTACTTCAGCTTCTAATCGAGATAACCTTTCTTCTCCGGTGAGCGTTGTTGAACCTTCTTTAATCCAATAATCAAGTAAACGAGTTGCAGCATGGTTCAATGCCAGAACAGGATCAGTATTCGCCATAGTCACGGTTGATAACCAAAGATCTGCAAGTTGATAATTAGGTCGGCGAGAGCGATCGAGGTCACGTAGAGTCTGTAGTACCCCTGCTTCGGTTTCGAGAAGTGGTCGAAGTTGCCCTCCGTCGTCACTCAAATATCTCTGGTATAGCGTATCGATTGGGGCGTCAAGGTAAACAATCAGCGAATTACTTCCTAGTGCTCTTCGATTGTCACTGCGTTCAAAAATTCCACCGCCTGTTGCTATAACGAGCCAGTCCTCAGTCAGAATCTCAGCTAGAATCTTCAATTCATTGTCACGGAAAATAACCTCGCCGTCATCCTTTATTGACTCCGCGGGGGACTTCCCAAATCTCTCTGTATACTCCAGGTCGGTATCTATAAACTTCCAACCTAGGCGTTCGGCAACAATTCGACCGAGGGTGCTTTTGCCAGAATACGACAGGCCGATTAGTGATATCTGTGTCAGATTAGAGGTCATACTATGCCTTGATTAATTAGTAGCTCTGGGTTTAACCGTTTGTAAAAAAGCCGACATATTCGAGCTAATCTCGGCTAGATTATCTCCACCAAACTTCTCAAGCAAGGCATCCGCCAAGACCAGAGCTAGCATTGCCTCGCCAACGATCCCAGCCGCGGGCACTACCGCGACATCTGAGCGCTCGTAAAAAGAATTTTCTGATTCACCAGTATCAAGATTCGCGCTAGGTAGTGTGCGTGGAACCGTAGATATTGGTTTAATAAATCCACGGACTACAACATCTTGTCCGTTTGTCATTCCAGCTTCTAGGCCGCCGGCTTTATTTGTAGCACGATCCCAAAGCTTTGGATTTTCTCGGTTCCAAGGTTCTATCAAATCCTGGGCGAGCGATCCCGGTCGGCCCGCATTCGCAACGCCGTCACCGATTTCCACGGCTTTCACTGCATTGATTGATAAGAAGGCTTGACCGATTCGTCCGTCAAGCTTGCGGTCCCATTGCACGTGTGAACCCAGACCAAAAGGTACACCCTCTGCACGTACCTCGAATATGCCGCCAAGAGTATCAAGATTGGCCTTCGCTCGATCAATTTCGTCAATCATATCGCGCTCAATGGCCTCGTCAGTGACACGCACGGGTGACTTTTCGATTCTTTCCCAGTCAGCTGCCTCGGACAGTTTGGTACTAAGTGTTACTGTTCCAATCGATATAGTTTGCGAGTAGATATTGATTCCAACTGCTGATAGGAGAGCTCGGGCTAAGGCACCAGCAGCTACTCGTGCAGCAGTCTCTCGTGCTGACGATCGTTCAAGCACTGGCCGGACGTCATCAAATCCATATTTTTGAGTACCTGCTAAGTCTGCATGACCCGGTCGTAAAGTAACCACACGATCTACTTCGCTGGTAATTGGTTCCGTAGCCATTCGAGTTTCCCACGCAGCATTCCCATGGTCTTTATTTTGTAACTGTATCGAGATGGGAGAACCGATAGAGAATCCATGCCGAATTCCTGACAAGATCGAAGCTTTGTCTGTCTCGATCTGCTGTCTTTTCCCGCGACCGTAGCCTTTTTGTCGTCGGAGTAAATCTTGCGTTATTAAGTCTTCAGTGATCGCTACCCCCGCTGGCATTCCATCGACGATCGTTACGAGGCCTTTCCCATGAGATTCTCCAGCAGTCAACCAGCGAAACTGATTCATAACTGGCCCAAACCGGTCATTAATATTGGTACTAATCGCAAATTATTGCTCCCAACTCCGGATCTAATACTTTTCCATCTTCAACAATTTCAATCGGCCAGCCTTTTGCAATTTGCTCGGCTAAGCCGGAATCCCAATCGGAGCTCGCAACGAGTTCGCGATCGACTTTGCAACTCATTAGACAAATCAAGTCATTATCCGAGGTGGCTGATCTATATTCAGTATAGACATCCACTTGAGCGCGTGCGAATGAAACATGCGGCATTTCGTACATTAGGCGCTCAATCGTGCCTACTAGGGATCGCAACGCAATTTCTTTTACATCCACCGACTGTTGTGGTTTTCCGCCAGCCACGGTCATGGCTGGTTCAGCAAGTAGTGAGACTCGAATTGCCGAGTGATCTGCGGCCACAAGACCAACGGACTGTAGAGCATTCCATTCTGCGAGCAAACTATCGCGTGTGGGTCGCCGACGGCGCCATTCAGCAAACGTATCGCCAATTAATTGATTCAGTGCCTCGACATCGCCTTCTCTTATGACCTGACGCCATTTCCGAGCTGCGAATTGTGCCTGAAATACAACAATACCGACAATTATAAATGTTACAAGACATAAGACTAACCCTAAGCCCATTATGAACTCTCCTATCAAGAATTATCAGATATTTATCATATCCCAGCTTCCTTTAAGGAAGCACGCATAAGTTCGACTGGAGCATCCCTCGCAGTCCAAATCTCAAAAGCTGCAGCTCCCTGTCTGATCAACATATCTAGTCCGTTAATCGCAGCTGTATCGGTATTTGCTGCGACACTTAAAAATACAGTGTTCTGAGGGGAATAGACGAGGTCAAATAGTAACTGCTTGAGATTGGATTTTTTTAGAGCTGATTCAAGGATTATTGGCTGGATAGGACTTTGATCAGGTGCCGGCCCACCGGTCATACCAACCGAGGTCGCCTGTACGATTGTCGTAGATTGAGCTAAGAGGTCTACCAGTTGCGATGTGGAAATAGAAGTTAAATCTTGTGGAATAACCTCAATATCCCAACCATGTTCGATTACTGCCTTGACTTTCGCTATATCTCGGCCGAAAAGATGGATTCGCTTAGCTCCGAGACTCTGCAATCCGAAGATCACCGCCAGGCTTGCACCGCCCGTGCCTATGACTGAATTCGTAGATGACACAATCCTCACGTCCTGGGTGGATATCGAGCTTTTGATTCCTTCAATATCAGTATTATGGCCGATGAGTTTGATATTCGTTTGCTTTTTAACGATCTGAATCGTGTTCACGGCACCAATTTTCTCGGCTGAGGGTGCCAAGTCATCGAGAAAAGGAATGACTGCTGTTTTATAGGGAACTGTGACGTTTGCGCCGACAATATTGCCTTCGCGCATTGAATTGACGATCAATCCAAGATCTGGAGGCTCAACGGTCATCGCTCGGTATTCCCATGAAAAACCTAAATGGTTAAAAGCAACTTGCTGGAATATAGGCGATAACGAGTGTTCCGTGGGATTGCCAAGGAGTAAGACATTTCTCATTATTAATTCACCTTATTAAACTATCGTTATTCGATACTACTTGCACATGGAGAATTGTCAAAAAGGTCAGCATTTTGGAGATGCTCGATGTAGCTTTCTGCAAAACTATGGGTTCCGTCGCAAGCTGGTGAGGTAAGGAAAAATAGGTAATTGGACTTTGCTGGATATATCACGGCGAATAGGGCCTCTAAGCTTGGGTTCGATATCGGTCCTGGTGGAAGCCCAGCTATTATGAAAGTGTTGTAGGGTGAGGGAGCCGTGAGTTCATCTTGCTGGATGCGAGTTTTCCACCAGCCATGCTCCTGAACTGATTCGAAATTAGATGCGAGAGCGTATTGGGCTGTTGCGTCAGATTGCATTGGCATACCTTGTGCTAAGCGATTTAAAAAGACCGAGGCGACTAATGGCATCTCACGCGGCACAAAAACCTCTCGTTCAACTATGGAAGCAAGAGTTACTGCCTGGTGGATAGTGAGACCTTGCTGCGCAGCATCGGCTACTAGATTGTCGTTGAGAGCATCTAAGGATGTTTGCAACATCGCGGCGAGTATATCGAGAAGAGTAGTCTCTTCCTCTATTAAATAGATGCCTGGTGCCAAATATCCCTGTAATGGTCTAGATAAATCACTTCTGGTGGACTTCATGTCCGTTGTGGAAGCAAGGATGAGTTCTCGCGTTACGACGTTATTGGATCCGAGAGCAAGCACGGACTCAATTGACATTGTCCACTCTTCTTCGGAATAATCCTCAAAGCTGTCTAATATCTCAAAAATTTCTTCGTTTCGATAGCCGGAAACAAATTCGAGGTTATATCTACTAAGTGGGCCATTACGTAGAGAATAAAAGAGGGCTCCGGTGGTCAAGTTCGGATTCGATTTATAGGTACCAGAACGAATATTAGTGGCAGTTCCTGTAAATTCAAGAAGTGTTATTAAGCCTGCTCTGTCTACATTTACTCCGGCCAGAATCAGATCGTCAATAATTTCGCCGACGGACAGACCCGCCTCCACGACAAACTCGTCCGACGAGCTAAAAGATGGCTGATCTAAGGAGGGAAGGCTGAGTAGAAGTCGCTCACTGGTTCCATTCAAATAGATGAATAACCAAAAGAAACCACTGGTTAACAACAGAGTTAAAAATATCTGTGGAGATATCCTTTTTAACACCGGAGAAAGCCGAGTTCGCAAAATTTTACTAAACATCGCGACTCAGGTATTGCTGTAATATTAGACTTGCAGCTAGATGGTCATCAAAGCGAACTTTAGGAACACCAAGTTGCGACCGTTTAGCGGCAAAAGTGGTCAGTTGCTCATTTTCAAACACGACTTCAACCCCGAGTGTCGTTAAGCGGTCTCCCAAGCGTCGAGCTTGCTTTGTGACTTTAGTTTCCTGCCCGCTCGAAGTCTGTGCTAATCCGATTACGACCGTGGATATTTTCTCGTTTGCGAGTAAATTTTTAACGTGTGGAAAGACCACTGAAGCGGAAATAACCTCTAGTGGTAGCGAATATCGATTAGATGGGTCACTAATTGCTAGTCCTACAAACTTAAGGCCATAATCAATTCCGAGAATTCTAGTCATCTTTATTTTCCTGAATAATGGAGAATGATTCATCTTCCTTAGCAATCAAAAGCTGAATTTCGATATTCCGGGCTAATCTTGGTAATGAATTGAGAGGTAGAAACGAGGGGGTTAAGGTAATTATTGGGGAATGACTTAATGAAAGATACTCCTCTACGATAGTACTCGCCTCATCAAAACTTGCAGATCGAAGAGGATTAGATAGATCGCTCGCCCAGTTATCGATAGCTATTACACGTCCTGTGGCGCGTATCCGGACTTTATCACTGCCAAGTTCAGGGGAATCTACTATGTCAAGCTTTGTAAGTCCGATTAGCTCTTCATTCCGTTCAAGTGTACTTATCAGCATCATTTCTGCGAGACTGTGGGCCTCACTAAAGTCGATGACGAGACCCGAAGCGACGATTACATAATCGATCACGAATACTTCACTCTGTTCCCCTATAGCTTGGCGTGCACGCTGTGACAAAATGGGGGTGGAAACTGTGCTGGTTACGAGCTGCGCTGTATCGTCTAACTCCAAAGCTTTGATACCACGCGATATCAATACGTCCCGTGAATATTTATGGGCAGTCAAGATGTCCCGTGCGTCAACAATCGGCCATGTAGTATCGACTCCACCAGTTGCTGCCTCAGGATTGGTTGCGGTTATTTCGATTGGAAGATTTGATTCAGTTATCGTGAGAGCATTTACGTTCCCGAGAATGCCAGGTAAATCGCACACTGCAGTGACATTTTTTGACTCATTTGGTGCGAGAGTTATTGAAACCGTAGTCTTAAAGTTGATTCCTTCCTTTGTACCGACAAGAAACCCACTAGCTACCGAATAGTTTTTTGAGCTTGAGTTAACGAATTCGATATTTGCGGTGGCACGCTCTAACCCACGACTGTCTTCGCCACTAACTGCTACTACGACTGTCGCCTCAGTTTCCTCTCTAACGGAGCGAGCTTTTATAACTCGTGTTTTCAGGTTGCTATCTTGGATTAAATCACTCGCCGAGAAAATTATATCGACTGATCTCTCCTCGCCGGTTGGACTTATCTGAATGGTGGCATGGGTAACTTGATCGAGTGCCATATTACCGCCAAACCATCCGATGCCAAGTAGTAGCAGCGACACTAGGACGTTTCTATACTTTCGAAAGGTTGTCCAGCCAAGGCGCCGTAATCGGATACTCGGTCCGAAGTACCACTCTGAAGACGCAATTGGCACCCCGACAGTTTTTGCCAACTGCTGAATCGAGTGATCAGTGCTACTTACCGCGATCGTTTGACCCGATTGCTTTACGTATGCCGCGAATCGCAACCACGTTGCGAGCTCTCGGAAATTAGTGGCATCCTCCGGAATTTTTAAAATAATCTCGAGTGATTCAATTCTACGAAGTTTTCCAATTAAAGTGGAAAGCGTATCTAATTTTGATGCTTCCAGATACAGTCCATCGCCAGTAATCCGTGAAGCAGGCGTGTTAGGACTTTCCCTAACACGCCTGCTTCGCAGAGACTTCCGAAGTTTACCTAGATCGAGTATCGCTCTGCTCTGGAATCGAGCGGACAGTATCTTAGCCCGTTTCAGTGACTTCGTTGCGACGACTCTACTGGTTCTCAATAAGTTCATTTTTTGACACTATTTAGCTAGATTCTCAAGCTGGGTTCTAATAGCAGCCTCAATTTCAGATAGCGTACTCTCTAACTTTACTGGATCGCAGCCCCCGGCTTGAGCGAGTTCGGGACGCCCACCGCCTCTTCCATCGGTTAGACTCGTAATACTTGCGGTAATATCCCGAGCACTCAGACCTAACTCCACCAGATCCGGTGTAACCGCAACCAAGACTTCTGATGTTCGACCGCCCGATGTTGCTAAAATCAGAACACAAGTTTCGTAACGAAGTCGCAAATGATCAGATACTTCACGGAGCTCTTTCGAAGAAAAGTTAGTTGATGCCACTAGAAGGTGATATCCACTATATTCACGGGCTTCGCTGATTAATTCTTCGACTCCACCCAGTCGTGTTCTGTTTTCAGAATCCTTCAACTGCTTCTTGAGCTCGAGTATTGAGTCTTCGAACTGAATAATTCGATCAGGTATGTCACGAAAATTTGTTTGGAATCTTGCACTAAGTTCTTTAAGTATACGCATACGTTCACCGAGCTCGATCTCTGCCGCACGACCTGTACTAGCCTCGATTCTACGCATTCCAGCGCCGATGCTTGAGTCGGACGTTATGATGAATTGACCAACGAGCCCCGTAGCATGGACATGTGTCCCACCGCAGAGTTCCCTTGAATAGCAGGAATCCGAGTGTTCGTGCGTAGGTGCATAACCTCGTGAATCACAGTATTCGACCATTCTAACGTTCTCCGTATATCGGTCCTCAAAGAAGGCGATGGCACCTCTTGATATTGCATCGTCATACGATAATTCTTGTATATGCGATGTGATGTTCGATCGAATTCGCGAGTTCACAACGGCCGTTAGCTGATCGATTTCTTTTTCAGATAATGCCTCTGTATGGGTGTAATCGAATCGAAAATAGTCGGGGCCAACATACGAGCCTGCCTGGCGAACGTGGGTCCCAAGTACTTCCCGGAGCGCCGAGTGTAATAGATGCGTAGCTGTGTGATTTCTTGAGGTATCAAGTCGCCGATTACTGTCTATTGAGACGGTCACAACATCCCCGACTTCGAATTTTCCACTGATTTGACTGCCAGTGTGAACGATGATATCTCCAAAGCGTTGACAATCTAAAACTTCGAGTTCAGCATTCGGGCCCGTAATAGTCCCAGAGTCGCCAATCTGGCCACCGCCTTCAGGATAGAAAGTCGTCTGATCCAGAACAATTGCAACCTCTGTGGTTGGACCAGACTGTTCAGTTGAAGCTACGTATAGCACCTCTGCTGAACAGTTTTCTTCGTCATATCCTCGAAAGGTCGAGTAAAGTCCTAGCTCAGTGTAAAATTTTGCATTATCTTGACGTTCTATCGATGTCTCAGCTGCTTTCGATCGTTCTCGCTGATCTTCCATTTCTCTTTGAAATCCCGACATATCAACATCGAAATCATGAAGTTTTGCCACTTCTTGAGTTAATTCTGGAGGTAGTCCGTGGGTATCATATAGCGTAAATATTTGATGACCATTGATGACTCCGTTTTCGACCTGATCTTGAATGATTGACTCAAGTAAATTCAGCCCGCGGTCAAGGGTTAGCCTAAATCGCGCTTCTTCTTTATTGGCCAGGTCGAGCATGAATCTAAGTCGTTCGCTCAATTCGGGGTGAGACCATAACGAATGTTGCACGGCCGAGTCAACCAAGTCTGCAAAGAAAGGTTTCCGAAGACCCAACTGATTTCCGAAGTAGATTGCCCTACGAATCAAGCGGCGAAGAACGTATCCTCGACCATCGTTTGAAGGCAGTACACCATCAGTGACCAGAAACGAGAAAGCTCTTGCATGTTCACTAATGGCTCGTAAGGCGAACGCTGCTTTGGGATCATCGATGGGATTATAGGTAGCTCCCGTGATAGCTTCTGCGGCCGCAACGATCATACGTAGTTCATCGGTCTCGTAGACCGACCTATGACCTTGAAGGACCGATGCCAATCGTTCAAGCCCGGCACCGGTATCAATGTTTGCAGCCGGCAGATCGATTTGCGAACCATCCTCTAGGAGTTCATATTGCATAAACACCAGGTTCCAAATTTCAAGGAATCTACCACAGTCTATATCGGGATGGCAGGTATTCTCTTCGCAGTATGAGCAAGTTTCAGTGACTCCCCAATCGTAGTGAAGTTCCGAACAAGGCCCCATAGGGCCCGTTTCTCCTGGTGGTCCCCACCAGTTCCCTTGCTCGGCTGAATATCGTAATACTCGCTTCTCCGGCACACCCTGATCTAACCAGAGTTTGTAGGCATCATCGTCTGTTGTATAGACGGTGGCCCACAGTGAGTCCGGAGATATCGAAAGAACTTCAGTCAAAAACTCCCATGACCATGCAATTGCCTCTTGCTTAAAGTAATCTCCAACTGAGAAGTTACCCAGCATTTCGAATGCTGTTAAATGGTTATCGTCGCCTACCTCTTCAACGTCTGTAGTCCGGAAACATCGCTGTATGGAAGTTAAGCGAGAAGAAGGCGGGGTCTCGAGTCCCAAGAAATATGGCTTAAATTGAACCATACCAGCGGTTGTAAAGAGTAGGGTAGGATCCCCATGAGGTATCAACGATGCTGAAGGGATACGTTGATGAGATCTTGCTTGGAAGAACCCCGTGAAGGCTTCTCGCAAATCGTTAACTTTCACTGGGATTCCCTCCATATAGTTAGCACAGAAATCGATCAGCCATAACCTAGTGGCTTGCCAACATTCTCTATAGTAGAATTCGATCTACGACGGGGTCAACGCGACCTTGGTAGAAAGTTTTTTGTGAATGAGCACTGAAAGTCTAATTGCACCCCTAAGCCCGGCAAAAAGTCTGGCTGGCTGGGTGATTATTATTGACGCATCGGCATATACAGACGAGATAAATTCAAAAATTCCGAATTCATTTCATTTGGTCGCGGGCTTGCCGGCTTTCGGCAAAATTGCAAACATTGTGCGAGACCTGAACTGTGCACGTGTGGGCTGTTTGGTGGCCAAAGGATACGGTCAGGAGTATCAAGGCCTACTCTCTGCCCACGGAATAGAGAGCTCAAGCGAATCCATTGATGAGCTTATCCCAAGGGATATTGAAGATTGCCAAGTTATGGTTGTGCGCGGAGATATGCCATTGATGACTAAGCAGACGATGCTCAAGCTGGCTGGACAACATGAGCTTATGGAAAGTGCATTGACTCTCCTGACGGTCTTCGGGCAATCACGCGAATCTCAAGTTGAAGTCTCGCGTAGAAATGGAGTTATCAATTCTCTGGTTAATCCAAGTAGCTCTGTGGGCTCACGAGGTCTCAAGGAGATTGTTAGTGGAGTGTTTGCAGCTCGATCCGACTTGCTCTCAGATTCGTATATAGAAGCCGAACTGCATCTTGATGTTTTTCAACTTATTCATCGTTTGGCCGACAACTGTGGAAATGCGCAAATGCGGATTGATGCATATCAAGTCACTGAAGCTGGCGAAATGGATACGATCAATGACAGAGAAACTCTTGCGAGCCTGGAAGGTCGCCTACGTGATCGAATCAGACAATGGCACATGGCGAACGGCGTCACCTTGCGAGATCCTAATTCTATCTACATTGATGATGATGTTCTTATCGGGTCAGACACTGTCATCCATCCAAATGTAACTATTCGATCTGGTTCTAGGATCGGGTCATTTTGTAACATAGAGAGTAATTCTGTAATCGAAGACTCTGAAATACAAGACTCTGTCACCATTCATAGCTCGACCTTGACTGGAACAACTATTGAAACCGGATGCACTGTCGGCCCCTTCAGTCATTTGAGATCTGGTTCATATCTAGCTAAAGGTGTGTCAGTTGGAACAAACGTTGAGGTGAAAAGTTCTAGACTAGGAGCCGATTCCAAGGTCGGGCATTTTGCGTATCTTGGCGATGTCACAATCGGTAGGAATGTAAATATCGGAGCCGGAACCGTGATTGCAAATTATGATGGTTCTACCAAGCATCAATCTTCGATAGGAGATCGTGCATTTATTGGTAGCAATTCGGTTCTTATCTCACCAGTAACAATCGGACCCGACGCAGCGACGGCTGCAGGTGCTATCGTTACGAAGGACGTTGAAGCGGGCACCTTGGTTATGGGGATGCCTGCCAGAGAAA
>Ga0114933_10004429_pt1 | contig 13161 bp, 12 predicted proteins | sample 4SBtaG_FD_89691 | JGI IMG/M metagenome (GOLD analysis project Ga0114933, IMG submission 89691) | Deep subsurface microbial communities from Kolumbo volcano to uncover new lineages of life (NeLLi) - 4SBTROV12_W25 metaG | ecosystem: Environmental > Aquatic > Marine > Volcanic | place: Kolumbo...
GATCGACTGGCGCAAGACCCGCGCTTTCTGCGCCACGCCGTCGTCAAACGGCATATATATCAAACCCTACCTCGACGGGGTCGGCGTGCATCCCGACGATTATCTGGACTTTTCTTTGCAACTTCGGCGCGAATTGCTTGAATGGAAAGACCCCGATACGGGAACTCCGGTGGTCGTGAAGGCAGAAATGAACAAAATGCGCGGGATTTCCTTTGTGGAACCCTGCCCAGACATTACACTCTCGCTAAGAGACGGGGGATTCGTGTCAATACTTAATTCAGAGAAATGCGTAGTTCAGCGAACTCTTGCCGATGGCACTCACAGACCCGAGGGCATCTTCATCGGTTACGGGCCGGATTTCCGGCGCGACGAAACGCTGGACCCGCTGAACCTGCTGGATATGACACCCCTTATGTTAGCGCTTCTTGGCGTTCCTGTCCCCAACGATATGGAAGGACGGGTGCCGGTCGAGGCGCTGCAACCCGATTTCGCCCACGCGACGGGCGGCACGAGCAGAAAGGCCGCGTCCGGCGGGGACATGGCCGAACCATCCGAGGAAGAGCGTCAGACGCTGCTGCGTCAGATGCAGAAACTCGGGTACATGGATTGATCAACAACGGCGGGCCGGGGAACCCGCCGCAGGAGCCCTGAATGCCCATCGTGAGCCACAGCGATCTGAACCTGAACTACCAGCTGGTAGGACCCGAGCTGCAGCCGTCCCAGCCGCCGGTTGCGCCTATTCACGGGCTTGGGGCCAACATGGCCTTCTGGTACCTGGGCCCGGTGCGGCACATGGGCCGCGACCGGTCGCTGTTGCTGCATGACATGCGCGGCCATGGCGCCAGCTCGATGCCGGCATGCGGCTATGGGCTGGAGCATCTGTCCAACGACTATCTGATGCTGCTTGACCGGCTGAACATCCGCCGCGCCCATGTGGTCGGCCACAGCCACGGCGCCCGGGTGGCGCTGTATTTCGCGCTGAACCATCCCGACCGGGTGGAAAGCCTGACCATCGCCGATACCCAGGTGCGGGCCCTGCAGGCGCCGATGAAGCTGCGTGACTGGCCGCACTGGCCCGAGTGGAAGGCCGACCTGATCGCGCGCGGCGTCACCTCTTTCCCGCCCGAGGACAGCGAGATCGATTTCCGGCTGCTGGCATCGCTGGGCCCCCGCGGGGCCGGCGGCGGTGGCGGCCGGGCCCAGGCCGACATGGCCGGGGTCACCCAACTGCCCCGGCGCGGCCGGCGCGGCCCAGCGGCCAATCTTGGCAGCCTCGGCACCAGCGGCAGCCGCCGCATCGACCTGCGCTCGCGCCAGATGGGCGCCCGCGGCTCGGAACAGTGGCAAAGGCTGCTTGACGCCACCTCGGCGGCGGACGAACTGCACGACGAATCCGGGCTGACGCCCGACGACTTCCGGCACCTGACGATGCCGGTGTTCCTGATGTATGGCCAGATGTCCCACTGCCTGCCCACCGCCGACCGGCTGATGGAGCTTTTGCCCAACGCCCGCCGGCTGCTGGTGCCCGAGGCGGGGCATTTCTTTCCCATCGTCAAGCCCCAGGTGTTTGCCCGCGGGCTCAGGATGTTCCTGGCCCGGGTCGACACCGACGCCGCGCGCCCGGTATCGGGCCTGCCGGCGCTGGCGCGGGCTTTCGACCGCACGCCCGCGCCGCTGCACCTGGCGCGCAAGGCCAGCTGACACATGTCCGACGCCCCGGTCAGCGTGGTCACCGGCGCCACGAGCGGCATAGGCCGTGCACTGGCCACGGCGCTGGCCGCCCGCGGCGACCTGGTGGTGGCGCTGGGGCGCAACCCCGGCCGCCTGGCGGAAACCGAAACGCTGCTGGCCGCCGCCGGCCCCGCCCCGCACCGGGTGCTGGGGCTTGATGTCGCATCCGAGCCCGACATGGCCACCCTGGCCGGCATCCTGGCCGATCTGGGCCGCGCCGACCTGATGATCGCCTCGGCCGCGGTGGGCCGCGGGCTGGGCGGCCACCGCGTGCCCCCGCCCACGGCCGAACTGCCGCTGGACCACTGGCAGGCGATGATCGACGTCAACCTCAACGGCGTGTTCCTGGCCAACCGCGCCGTCCTGCCGCTGATGCTGGCGGCCGGCGACGGCGATATCGTCAACATCGGCTCGTCCACCACGCCGCGCGGCCTGCGCGGCACCGCGCTGGCGCCGGGCTATGCCGCCACCAAATTCGCGCTGGCCGAATATGGCCGGGCGCTGGCCGACGAGATCGGCCCCGACGGCGTGCGGGTGCGCACCATCTTCCCCGGCCCGGTGGAAACCCCGCTGATCGCCGACACCCTGCTTGACGGCCCCTTCGGCGGCCGGATGAGCGACGAAAGCTTCACCCAGGCGCTGCTGGGCCTGATCGAGCTGGGCCGCGACATGGCCCTGCCCGACCCCCATCTTCTGCCCGTGCCCCGGCGCAAGCGCCGCCGCGCCGCCTGAGAAAAGGACCAACCCAGATGCAGGATCTCTCAGGGCGGGTGGTGATCATCACCGGGGCGGCCGGCGGTATCGGCAGCGCCACGGCCCGGGCGCTGGCCGGCCGCGGCGCGCGGCTTTTCCTGACCGACCGCTCTGACGACCTGCTGGCGGGGCTGGCCGCCGACCTGCCGGGCGAAACGATGACCCGCGCCGCCGACGTGGCCTCGGAAACGGACATGACCGCCATGGCCGCCGCGGCGCTGGAGCGGTTTGGCCAGATCGACGCGCTGGTGACCACCGCCGCCATCCTGCGCGGCGCCGAGGGCATGCGCACCATCGCCCAGACCGGGTTTGACGAATGGCGCCGCGTCATCGACGTGAACCTGACCGGCACCTTTCTGGCCAACCGCGCGGTGCTGCCGGCGATGCTGGCGGCCAAACACGGCGACATCATCAACCTCAGTTCGACCTCGGGCAAACAGGGGCGGGCCTTCGACGGGCCCTATTCGGCCTCGAAAGCCGGGATCATCGGCCTGTCCGAGGCGCTGGCCGACGAGGTCCAGCGCGACGGCGTGCGGGTGCAGACGCTGCTGCCCGATGCCGTGGACACCGGGCTGTGGACCCAGTCGGGCGGCACGGCGCTGAAACCCCGCGTGATGCTGACCGCCGACCGCGTGGCGGCGCTGATCGTCTACCTGCTGTCGCTGCCCCGCGACACCTATCTGATGAATCCCGTGGTTGCCCCGGTGCCCCAGCGCCGGCGCCGCGGCAAACCGGCCTGAGGGCGGGACGATGTGCGCATTGTTCCCCGCCCTGCACGCCCCCATGATAAGCCGCGATAGCGGCGACACGCATTTCAGGAGCTGTCTGACCCCATGACCGTGACGGACGTCGATACCACCTATGAACCCTATTCCCAGGACCCCGGCTATATCGCCGCCAACAGCGCCCTGATCGAGGCGCTCGACCTTGACGGCGTGTCGCGGGTGGCCGACCTGGCCTGCGGCACCGGCCTGTTGTCGGGGGTGCTGATCGGTCGCAAGCCGACGCTGGCCATCGCCGGGATCGACCTTGACCCCGTGCAGATCGGCATCGCCCGGCGCACCTTTCCCGGCCCGGTGGTCGACGGGCTGGATGCCCTGCGCGCCCGCGCCGCCGCCGGCGAGGGTGCCGCCTGGTTCAACGCCGCCTCGGCCACCGATCTGCCCTTCGAGGATGGCGAGATCGACCTGATCGTGCAGGGCAACTCGATCCACCTGATGCCCGACCGCCCCGCCTTCCTGCGCGAGGTCGCCCGCGTCCTGCGCCCGGGCGGGCAATATACCTTCAACTCGGTCTTCTATCAGGGCACCTATCTGGAAGGGTCCGAGGCGGTGTTCGGCGAATGGATGAAACAGGCCACCTATGTGCTGGACGAACTGAACAGCGAACGCGCCGCCCGCGGCGAGGCCCCGGTCAAGCGGGTGCGCGGCAAGGGCGGCAAGGCCTTCCGCAAGGACTGGCTGTCGGGCCAAGGCTGGGAGGCGGCGCTGGCCGAGGCCGGGCTGACCACCAGCTATCGCGGCGACCGCAACGTGCCGATCTCGGCCGAGGGGCTGGGGCTGGTGGGCGCCTATGGCGGCCTGGCCGAGGTGCTGATGTCGGGCTATCCGGTCGACATTGCCAGCCACTGCCTGATGGAGGCCGCCCCGCGCGCCTTTGACAAGCTGGGGATCACCGAGGTGCCGCGCAACTGGCTGGAGGTGCGGGCGGTCCGGGCTTGACCGGGACCGGCGCGTCAGAAACACGGGGCCCGTAAACCGGGGCCATTTTGAGACAGACAAGGAATTGAGAGCAATGACTGACATGAACAACGACGCCATCCAGGCCACGGTGATCGCGGTGCTGAACGACACCGTGCAGGACTGGGATCTCGAGCTTGAAGAGGGCATCGCCGCCAACACCACGCTGATCGAGGATCTGGCCTTCGAATCGATCGACATCGTGCAATTCTCGGTGGCGCTCGAACAGGCGCTTGGCCGCAAGGACCTGCCGTTCGAAAAGCTGTTCATCAATGACGGCGCCTATGTCGACGATGTCACCGTGGCGCAGATCGTGGCGTTTCTGGCCGCCGAGGCGCAGGCCGCCTGAGGCGCCTTGCCAGGACATCCGGGGCCGCCACGGACGGCGGCGCCGGTATTCGAACCAATTTCGGTCATCCCGGCCGGCCGGGGACCGGGCAGGCCGAAGCCGCAGAAAAAGGGAATTTTTCGAGATGGGTATGGAGATGACAGGACATTGGGACACGGACGTCGACGTGATCATCTGCGGCGGCGGCATGGCCGGGCTGATGCTGGCGCGCCAGCTCAGGATCGAGAACCCCGCCGCCTCGGTGGCGGTGATCGACCGGCTGGAACGCCCCCTGCCCGAGGCCGCCTTCAAGGTCGGCGAATCGACGGTGGAACTGGCGGGCTATTACTTTCGCGATATCCTGAAGCTGGCCGATTACATGGACGGGGCGCACCTGCGCAAACTGGGCCTGCGGTTCTTTTTCCCGGCCGAAAGCGGCAAGCTCGAGGACCGGCCCGAAACCGGCCTGACCGATTTTGCCACCGTGCCGTCCTATCAGATCGACCGCGGCCGGCTGGAAAACGACCTGCGTGACATCGTCATCCAGGACGGCGCCCACCTGATCGAGGGCGCGCGCATCACCAGGCTCGAGGTTGGCGAGGGCGGCGAAGCCCATCGCGTCACCTACCAGCAGAAAGGGCAGGAACCGCAAAGCCTGACCTCGCGCTGGGTGGTCGATGCCGCCGGGCGCAAGCTGATGCTCCAGCGCCAGCTGGGCCTGAGCAAGCGGCGCGAGGCCGACCACAACGCGGTGTGGTTCCGGGTCGACGGCAAGCTTGATGTCGACGACATGGTGCCGGCCGACAATACCGACTGGCACAACCGGGTGCCGGGCGGCAAACGCTGGTTCTCGACCAACCATCTTGTCGGCCAGGGCTATTGGGTGTGGATCATCCCGCTGCCGTCGGACAAGACCTCGATCGGCATCGTCGCCGACCAGACCTATCACCCGCTGGACAGCTTCCAGAGCCGCGACAAGGCCATGGAGTGGCTGGACACCAACGAACCGGTCTTCGCCGCCAAGGTGAAGGAATTCGAGATGCTCGATTTCGGGGCGATGAAGAATTACTCGCACACCTCGTCCAAGGTGTTTTCGGCCGACGGCTGGGCCTGCACCGGCGACGCCGGGGTGTTCGCCGACCCGATGTATGCGCCGGGCGCCGACCTGATCAGCTTTGCCAACTGCTGCATCTCGCACCTGGTGGGCCGCGACCTGGCCGGCGAACTGACCCCGGAAGAGGCCGAAGAAAAAAGCCGCTTCGTCATTTCCTTCGGCGAGCTTCTGACCCGCTCGATCCAGATCAACTATCATATCCTCGGCTCGGCCCAGGCCATGGGGGCGAAACTGTTCTGGGACATCTGCGCCGGCTGGAGTTTCGTGCAGCCGATCATGTTCGGCGGCTATTTCCTCGACGGCGCCAAACACGCCGCCGTGCGCGGGGTGTCGCGCAACTTCTTCTTTTTGTCGCTGCAGATGAACCAGCTGTTCTCGGCCTGGTGCGATCAGAGCCAGGGCCGGATCGGTTACGACTATATCGACTATCTCGCCGTGGACGAGGTGCGCGAGATGCGGGTCCGCAACCTGGTGCCGGGCAAGCCGCTGGAAGAGCTGATCGACGACCAGGAACGCAACATGGTGCTGATGGAAGACATGGCCCAGGTGCTGTTCCGCATGGCCGTGGCCGACTGCCACCCCGAGGCGCTGCACCGGATCGACGGCAAGTGGCTGAACGCCTGGGCCATCCATCTCGACCCGGACACCTGGGACGAACGCGGCCTGTTCGACCCGAAAAGCGAGCCGCGGGACCTGAGCTATATCGCCGACCAGCTGAACGCGATGTTCAACATGCCCGAACTGAAAAAGGTCGCCTGAGACCGGCCACCGAACCCCGCGAGGTAACGCAATGGCATTGTCGGTGATCGGCGCAGGCTTCGGCCGGACAGGAACCTCGTCGCTGCGCAAGGCGCTCGGCGAACTGGGGCTGCCCTGCTATCACATGTCCGAAGTCGCCTATAACCCCGACCGCCGCGCCGACGTGAATTTCTGGCGCGACATGGTCCGCAACCCCGGCGCCAGCCGCGACTGGGACGGCTTCTTCGACGGCTACAGCGCCGCGCTGGACTTTCCCGCCAGCCTGTTCTGGCGCCAACTGATGACCGCCTATCCCGAGGCGCGGGTGATCCTGACCCACCATCCGCGCGGGTCCGATGCCTGGTACCAGAGCGCGCTGGAAACCATCTATGCCAACACCCGCAAACAGGCGGCCGACGCCGGGGCCAAGGGCTTTTCCGCCGATTTCAGCGCCATGATGGAAGAGGTCGTCTGGCAGCATGTCTTCGGCGGCAATTTCACCGACCGCGACACCGCCATCGCCCGGTACCAGGCCCATTCCGAAACCGTGCGCGCCGAAGTGCCCGCCGACCGGCTGCTGGTCTTCTCGGCCGACCAGGGCTGGGACCCCTTGTGCGACTTTTTGGGCATGGACACCCCCGACGTGGCCTTCCCGTTCCAGAACACCCGGGCCGAAATGACCCGCAACCTCGCCCGGATGGAACGCCTGCGCGCCTTCCGCTCGGACAACCCCGTCAGCTGAACAAGGCGTTTGCCCCGCAAACGCCGTGGCCGGCAGTGCATCAAGGCGTTTGCCCCGCAAACGCCGTGGCCGGCAGTGCATCAAGGCGTTTGCCCCGCAAACGCCGTGGCCGGCAGTGCATTGCCCCGCAATGCACGAGAGGCCAAGCCAAGTGCCGCCACCCCCCCCAACCGCCCGCCCCCACACGAGAGTCCCGAGCCAACCGCCCAAAGCGATGCACGACAGGCCCCATCATCTTGGCTCAAATATCCAAGGCAATTGCACCGCAATTGCCCTGATTGCGCCGCCTGCGGCGGCGCCCGGTTCGGGGGGCTCTGCCCCCCCTGCGCTGGCGCGCATTCCCCCCCGAGGTATTTGACCAGCCAAAGAAGCCTATTTGAATTCGAACCGGTCGCCGGGCTCCAGGGTGGTGGGGAACTCTTCGCGCAGGGCCGACCAGGCGCCGTCGTCGCCTTTCAGGAAGGCATCGAAGAACAGCACCGCCCCCAGCGCCACCGACCGGGTATAGCGGCTGTCGGGCGGGGTTTCGTCGCGCCCGGCGCCCGAGAAATCGCCATGGGTCGCGCCGTCGAAGACCATGAGATACTGCTCGGGGGCGGTGATCATCTGCCAGGGCAGGGTGCGGGCGGCCGGGTCGCCGCCATCGCCACCCTTGCCGCCGCCCTTGCCGCCGCCGGGGCCGGTGCCGTCGCGGGTGCCGGTGACGTGGAACAGCGGCATGTCGATATCGGCGAAATCGGCGGCCGGGTTCTGGCGGGCGGCCCCCGGGCGCCGCGCCGCCGAGGGGCTGAGCAGCAGTCCCGCCCTGATCCGGGGGTCGCGGAAACTCATGCCGCCAAAGGCCTGCCCCGCCGCCGCCATGACCGAGCGCGAGCCATAGGAATGGCCGCCCATGCCCAGCCGCGCCAGGTCGAGCCGGCCGGCAAAGCGGCCGCGCGGGGCGGCGTTCAGCCGCGCCAGTTCGTCCAGCACGAAGGGCAGGTCCAGGAAGCGGTCGCGCATGTTGGTGGGGTCGGTCATCGACTGCATCAGCCGGCCCATCGCCTCGTCGCGCGATCCCGCGCCCTGCATCACCGCCCGGTCCGAGCCGGGATGCTGCAGGAAGATGCCCCAATAGCCCGCCGCCGCCAGCGCCCGGCCCAGGTAGGGCGCCGCATCGCGGGTGCCGCCCAGCCCGTGGGAAAAGATCACCACCGGCGCCGGGCCGGTCACGCCTTCGGGTTCGTAGGCCCGGAACGGGAGGGTGCGGCGGCGCACATGGTCGCGGAAGGCATCGCCCCGGGTGCTGCGGTGGGTCAGCCGGTCGAACAGGCCGGACAGTCCGCGCCCAAGGCCAAAGCGCCGCGCCAGGCGCAGCAGGATCATGGCGACGAAGATCAGCAGGAGAATGCGCATGGGGCTGGGGTCGACTTTCGGGAAGATGGGGGCCGGCGCGGTGGCGGGCCGGGCGCCGGGGCCGCCAGCCGGGGCCTAGCGGTATTCGAAATGATCCCCGGGGTCGAGATGTTCGGCCAGGGTGCCGCGCAGGTTGGTCCAGGCCGCTTCGTTATCCTTCAGATAGGCATCGAAGAACAAAAGCGCCACCTCGGCGGTGATCATCGTGTAGCGCGTGTCGGTGGCTGGTTTGCCCCGGGCCGTGGTGCCGCTGAAATCGTCGTGGGCGGCCCCGTCGAACACCAGCAGATACTGCTCTTCGGCCGGGATCATCTGGTAGGGCAGCGTGCGGATGGCCGGGTCGAAGCCGGCGTCGCCCATGGGGGGGCGATCCTCGGTGCCGGTGACATGCAGGATCGGGATCGCGATCATGGCGAAATGCTCGGGCGGCAGCATCTCGTCGTCGCCCAGCCCGCGCCCCGCCGTGGGGCTGAGCGCCAGCCCGGCGCGGATACGGTCGTCGGCAAACTGCGTGCCCGCCGCCCCCATGACCTGCCCCGCCGCCGTCAGCACCGACCGGGCCCCGTAAGAGTGGCCGGCCATGCCGATGTTGTCGAGATCCAGCAGGCCCTGGAACGGCCCGTCTTCGCTGTTCAGCCGCTCAAGTTCGTCCAGCACGAAGGGCAGGTCGGCGAAGCGGTTGACCATGTTGTCGATATTCATGATCGAGGCCAGCAGCGCCTCGGCCACCGCGGCCCCGCCATCGAGATCCTCGATGACGCCGGCGTCGCTGCCCCTGTGCTGGATGAAAAAGCCCCAATAGCCGGCCTCGGCCAGCGCCCGGCCCAGATAGGGGGCGCCGTCTTTCGACCCGCCAAGGCCATGGGAAAAGATCACCACCGGTTTCGGCGGGTCGCCCTTTTCGATCCAGAACGGCTGCCACACCCGGTAGGCCACCGACCGCCCGCGGTCGAGATCGACGAACACCCCCGAGGTGGGGATGCCCGCGTCGGGCGCGACAGAGCCATAGATGATCCAGCGCACCAGCCTGAACAGCGCCGCGACGGGCCAGAAGATCAGGGCGAGAAGGCGGCGCATGGCAGGCTGGGGTCAGCGGCCGGTGGTGGCCGGTGCGATCAGTCGACCGCGGCCGGCAGGTATTTCCGGACCACCCCGGCCAGGGTTTTGATGTTCGAGAAATTCTCGGGCACGAAATCGGCGTCCGAAACCTGAATGCCGAAATGGGTTTCGACCTTGGTCACCATCTCGACCACGGCAAAACTGTCCAGATCCAGCCCGCCTTCGAACAGCGCGGTGTCGGGGCCGACGTCGCTGGCGTCGACCTTCAGGTCGCGGGTCAGAACCTCGATCAGTTCCTGCATGATATCTCGTGCCATAAATCTCTTTTCTCCTTGGGCGGGGGGGCCTGGGCCCTCCCCTTTGTCAAACAAGCTGCGCCAGCCGGTGTCAGGCGTCAAGGCGGCTCTGGGCCTCGGTGGTCAGCACCCGGCGGTCGAATTTGCCCGAGGGCAGAAGCGGCAGCGCCGCCATCACCACAAGCCGATCGGGCACCGCCCGGGGCTGCAGCGCGGCGCGGCAGGCGGCCATGACGGCTTCGTCGTCGGTGTCATGCCCGTCTTCGATGGCGCAAAAGGCGGTCAGCCCGGCGCCGCGCCGGGTCATGCCGGCCGACACCACCGCGGCCTGGGCCACGCCGGGCACGCGGCTGATCACCGTCTCGATATCGCCCATATGCACCAGCAGCCCGTCACGGTTGACGGCAAAATCGGACCGGCCCAGCACCTCGATCAGGCCGCCGTCATGGGCGCGCACCAGATCGCCGGTGGTCCAGTATTCGCCGGCGGGGCGGTCGATCTCGCCGGTGGCCGGGTCGGCATAGCCGAACAGCCCGTGCTCAGAGCGGATGCGCATCACCTGCGCACCTTCGGCGGCGTCGGGGTCGTCGGTGGGCACCACCGCCAGTTCGAAATCCGACAGCACCGGGCCGGCGAAGGGGTGGCGCAGGGCCGGCGGATCCGAAGGCCGCCCGGCGGTGATGGCGCCCAGTTCGGTCGAGCCGTAAAGGTTGACCAGCAGCCCGTGCTTTTCCTCGAAGGCCGCGGCCTCGTCGGCGCCCAGCTTGTCGCCGGCCACCACCACCAGCCGCAACTGCCCCGCAACCCGCCCCAGCGCCATGATCGACCGGCACTGGCTGGGCACAAGGAACATGACATCGGGCTGAACGGCGCGCTGCGCGGCGAACACCGTCAGCGGGTTGCCGCGCGGCACCAGATGGATCGAGGCGCCCAGCGTCATCGCCGGGATCAGCCCGGCGCCCAGCCCGTACATGTGATGCACCGGCACCGGCAGCATGACCTTGTCGTCGGCGCGCAGGGCCAGCCGCTCGATCACCGCGGCGCCATTGCCGAACAACAGCCGGTCGGTGCCGTGGACGGCCCATTTCGGCGTGCCGGTCGAGCCGGACGAGCGCAGGTAGATGCGGTCGGTGGCGTCGGCCACGGCGGGCGTGCCGGTCATCTGCAGCGCAAAGCCGCCGCCGGGGGCGCCGGTCAGCACCGCGCTGGCAAAGGCGGGCACCTCGGGCGCGTCGCCCCCGGGGATCAGCGCCACGCTGTGATGGCTTTCCAGCGCCGCGACCAGCGCCGCGAGCGAGCCGAGGTCGGACAGAAGCGGCAGGCAGATGCGCATGGGCGCGTGGTCGGCCAGCGCCGCCGCCACCGCGGCCACCCGGGCGGCAAATTCGGTGCGCTTCAGGGTTTCGCCGGGGTCCGAAAACGTGCTGTTCCCGGGCCCGGCTGGGTCAAGGATGACGCGGGTCTTGGTCATGACGTGGCCTTTCGCAGACGACAGGGCGGCCGGGGCGTGCTCAGAAGTCGACGTCGCGCACCATGCGCAGGTAAACCTCGCGATCGACGTCCTTGAAGGCGCGGCGGCCGTGCAGGGCGCGGGAATTGTCGACGATGGCGAAATCGCCCGGCGCCCAGTCGAGATCGAGTGTCAGCTCGTCCTGGATGGCGCGCACCTCGTCCATCAGGTCCTTGGGGATGGGGCTGCCATCCTCGAGCCACACGGTCGAGGTGTCGCCCCGGCCCATCTCCATCTGCATGAAGACGGTCAGCAGGTTGTTGATATAGGCGGTATGCCCGCCCCAGCGCGTGGGCAGGGCGGCATGCACCAGATACCTGGTGCGCATCGTGCGCTCGGCCGCGTCGAATTCCACGGTGATGCCGTTGCCGGCGGCAAAGTCGCAGGCCTCGGCCACGTCCTCGGTCTGGTAGATCTTCTGCCATTCGCCGTCGCGGTAGACGCGCAGGAACATCAGGCGTTTTTCCAGCAGCAGGTCTTTCCATTTCTGCGGCAGGCGCCGGAAGATCTCGGCCCCGTCGCAGGCGGTGGTCTGCCCGTCTTCGTCGGCCGGCTTGGCGCAATAGAACCACAGGACCGCGGGGCGGGCATCGGTATAATACATCTCGCCATGCAGCGGCAGGCCAAAGGTCATCTGTTCCTTGCGGCCATGGTCATAGCGGGTCGACAGAAGCTCGCCCTTGGCCACGGCCTTGCGGACATAGCCGCCGCCGCGATAGTTCATGTAGTCCCCGGTCACCCGGTCGGTGAAATCGTCGAAATCGTCGCGGCTGGCCCTGAAGCCCGAAAACAGCACGGTGCCATGATCCTTCAGCAGGCCGGCCACCCTGTCTCGGGTGACGTCCGCCACGGTTTCTGCGGCATCGGCGTGCAGGATGACGCCGAAATTTTCCTGCATGGGGGTGGTATGCATGGGCCAATCGCCTCCGAAATAATGCGTCCCGAACCTGTTGCGCCCCGGCGCAGCAAGACGGCCCGGGGGCAGTGCGGCGATCCGGGCGCTCGGGCAGGACCTTAGGCCAATTATACTGTCCCCTCAAAGGCTTTCTGGCCATGCGACGGGACGGCACGGCCCCGGGCGCGGCGCCGGGCGCACGCGTGCTTGTCTTGACCCCCCCGGCCCGTTACCAGATTCCCGTCACGGGTTGTTACGGCGGCCCGTGCGTGATCTTCAGCGAAAGGATCATTGCCGTGATCAAGGATATTCCCCAGGGCATTTCCCGCCTGCTTCTGGCCCGCGGAGCGGTCTACCTGCGCTGCGGCCGTGCCCGGGTAGATGATGGCCTGTCGCTGGTCATCGCCGACGCCCGCAGCCATTTCACCGTGATCGACGAAACCGAGATCGCCGATTTCGACGTGGCGCTGGAATACCGCCCCGAGTTCGACCCCGACGATCTGGGGATCGTCGACGCCGGGCGCGGCGGCGGGGCCGATGTCGACGCCATGCTGAACGGGTTGCCCGACTGGACCCTGGCCGACCGCCCCACCCTGCAGTTGCGCCTGCCCAAGACCGGCGCGCTGAACTTCGCGGTCACCGACCCGATCGTGCTGCCGGCCCATGGCGAGGCGCTGGAGTTTTCGGCCCATCTGGGCGCCCACCGCGCCGCCGGCCGGTTGCATGTCGAGCTGACCGACAGCGGCGGCACCCGGCTGTTCGAGAACAGCTTTCCCTTTGACAACACCCGGCATGGCGGCCGGTTCGCCGAAGGCTATCGCGCCGTCGGCTGCGCGCTGCCACGCGCCCCCAATGTTGCCA
>Ga0114933_10004433_pt1 | contig 13157 bp, 15 predicted proteins | sample 4SBtaG_FD_89691 | JGI IMG/M metagenome (GOLD analysis project Ga0114933, IMG submission 89691) | Deep subsurface microbial communities from Kolumbo volcano to uncover new lineages of life (NeLLi) - 4SBTROV12_W25 metaG | ecosystem: Environmental > Aquatic > Marine > Volcanic | place: Kolumbo...
TATGTTTTACCTCAGCTGAAATAATTCTAGATTGCTTATTTTTATCTTTAAAAATATCATTTTCAATATTGTTTAATTTTTTTTTAGAAATAATTGCAACACCATTATAACTTTTTTGTCCAAATACATAATTTTCATATTTTAATGATTTAATATCTTCATAAGGGTATGTTTCATTAGGTGTTTTAATTTCCTGCATCATCATTATGTCTGGTGAAAATTTATTTAAATATTCCTTAATATTTTCAATTCGAGCTCTTACAGAATTTACGTTCCAAGAGCTTATGATCATTTATAGAGAAAAAGAAACACCACAACCGCAGGAAGATTTAGATTGCGGATTGCTGATTTTAAAAGACTCTCCAATTAGTTCATTAACATAATCAACCTCAGATCCTTTTAATAAATCTGCTGAAGTTTTATCAATTAAAATTTTTTCATGCATAAGGTCATCATCTTTACGTTCATTTTCAAAAGAAAAGTCATATTGAAAACCTGAACATCCACCGCCTTTGATGGCGATTCTAAAATAAGAACCCTTTTTTTTGTCATTCAATAAAAAATTTATTTGTTTTATTGCTTTATCTGTAAATTTAATTTCTTTAATCATTATTCAACACTGATATTACTAATATAATAATTATTTATTAAGTTTAAAGTATGAAAAACTATTCAAATTTAGCTCAATTTAAAAGCAAAGGGAGGCTTTATAAGGAAATAAATAGCCAATACAGAACACCATTTCAAAGAGATAGAGATAGAATAATACATAGTGCATCATTCAGGCGTTTAAAACATAAAACACAGGTTTTTGTAAATACTGATGGAGACCATTATAGAACTAGAATCACTCATTCAATTGAAGTTGCTCAAATAGCGAGATCGATAACAAAATATTTAAAGTTAAATGATGATTTGTCAGAAACACTAAGTCTAGCACACGACATGGGGCACACACCTTTTGGACATGCTGGTGAAGAAGCTTTAAATGAGTGCATGTTTGAACATGGTGGCTTTGACCACAATTTACAAACAATAAGAATAGTTATGTTTTTAGAAAATAAATATTTAAAATTTAATGGTTTGAACTTAACTCTTGAAACTTTAGATGGATTAATAAAACATAATGGTCCTTACCATGATCTTGAAAAACTCGATCGTCTTGTTGGTATTAAAAACTTTAAAAATAAAATAAATTTTAACAAAAATGCATCATTAGAAGCTCAGATCGCGGCATTGTCAGATGACATAGCATATAATAATCATGATATACAAGACGGTTTAAGAGCTAAACTCTTTTCTTTAAAAGATTTAATGGAGATAAATTTTTTTAAAGAAATATTTAATAAAAATAAGTTTCATACAAAAAGTAGAAACAAAGATATTTTAATATATCAAATAATTAGAGATTCAATTGATCTTATGGTTAAGGATTTGATCAACAATACAATAAAAAATATAAAAAAATATAATTTAAAAAGCAATTTTGGTATAATGAATTGCAAGAATCAAATCGTAGAATTTTCTGATAAATTTAAAGATATAGAGAGTGAGATTAAATATTTTTTAAGACTCAATATGTATAACAATAAAAATGTATTATCTAAAAACGAAAATGGAAAAAAAATAATTAAGATATTGTTTAACAAAATATCAAAAAACCCTAAAAAATTTATAAATTTAAGTTTTAACAAAAAAGATAATTTTAGAGTTATTTCTGATTACATATCTGGTATGACAGATAGATACGCAATTAATTTATACAAAAAAATTAGATGAACATATTTGATATATATCTTGATAAAATAAATTTTATTGTAAATAAGGGTAAAAAAAGCAACCAAATTATAGTACCAGAAAATATATCCGGAATTAATGTTGATATTCCCCCAGATAAATTCGATGCTGATATATCAACTAATGTTGCAATGGTACTGGCTAAACCAAATAACAAAAACCCCTTAGAGATAGCTGAAATTATAACAAAACTTTTAATTCAAGAGGATGATCAAATCGATAAAGCCGATACCGTAAAACCAGGTTTTATCAATATTAAATTAAAAAAAAGTTTTTGGAATAACTTTTTAAAAAACACAATAAATGAAGGAATTAAATACGGAACTAACAAAAAAAATGTTAAAAAAAAATATCTTATTGAATTCGTTTCTGCAAATCCAACAGGACCTTTACATGTAGGTCACAGTAGGGGTGCAATTTTAGGAGATGTTTTATCAAATCTTTTAAAATTTAATAATCATGAAGTTGTAAAAGAATATTATGTAAATGACTATGGTAATCAAATAGTTAATTTTACTAAATCTGTGTATCACAGAATAAGGGAAATAAAATTTAATGAAAAATTTCCCACTGATAATGAAGACCTATATCCTGGTGATTACTTAATAGAAATAGCAAAAAACATTATAAAAAAAAATAAAAACATTCCTTTTGATTCTTATGAAAGTTCATCAGAAATTTTATCTAAAAAATCAATTGAAGAATCTCTAGTGATTATAAAATCAAATCTTAAAAATTTAGGAGTACAACATGATAATTTTGTTAGCGAAACATTACTTGTTGAAAATAACGAAGTTGATGATGTAGTAAAAGATCTAAAAAATAAAAATTTTGTTTTCGTGGGTAAAATTAAAGCACCAGAAGGTGAAGATAAATCTAATTGGGTTGAACGTGATCAATTACTCTTTAAATCTACGGATTTTGGAGATGATAAAGATAGAGCTTTGCAGAAATCTGATAATACATGGACATATTTTGCGAGCGATGTTGCTTATCATAATAATAAATTAAAAAGAAAATTTGATTTTTTAATAAATATTTTAGGCGCAGATCATGCTGGTTATATTAAAAGAATTACTTCAGTTGTTGAAGCTATATCAGGTAAAAAAAATAAATTAGTTTGTAAAGTTAGTCAATTAGTTAAACTTATTAAAGATGGTAAACCTTTTAAAATGTCTAAACGTAAAGGTGATTATATAACAGTAGAAGATTTAATTTCCGAAGTTGGCCGTGATGCCACACGATTCATAATGTTAAATAGAAGCAATGATGCAGAATTAGAATTTGATTTTGAAAAAGTTAAAGAAAAATCAAAGGATAATCCATTATATTATGTTCAATATTGTTATGCGAGAATTTCTTCAGTTTTTCGAAATATTAGTAAAAAAGTTTCTGATGATGTAATTATTAATGAATATAATTTTAATTATTCAAAAGAAGAAATAGAAATATTAAAAAAAATATCACAATGGCCTAAATGTGTTGAGATTTCATCTAATAAATTAGAACCACACAGGGTTCCAGTCTATCTATATGAATTGGCCCAACAATTTCATCATTATTGGAATCTAGGTAAAGAGGATGAAACTAAGAGATTTATTTCAAAAGACAAAACTATATCTGAAGATAAAATTGCTATATTAAAAGGCGTTTCAATAGTTATTAAGTCAGGAATGGATATACTGGGTGTTAGCACGCCCGAAAGAATGTAAATGAAAAAAGAATTAAAATTCTTTGTTTACACTATAATTATTTTTGTTTTTTGCATTTTTAGTGCAAGATACTATTTTTCTGACACAAATAAAAAAAAGAACTACAGATCATCTGTAACAATTGAAAAAAAAATAGAAAATTTTAGTAAAGATATACCTATTTTAAAATCAAACACTGAAAATATAATTGAATATGTTGATAATAAAGAAGAAAACCAAAAAAAATTTAACTTTTGGAGCTTATTAACAAATGAAAATTAATAGCAGGAAATCATTTATATGTGGATTGAAAGGTTTAAAACTTAGCAAAAAAGAAATTAATTTTTTAAGAAAGTATAAGCCTTGGGGGATTATACTCTTTTCTAGAAATATCAAAAATATTAAACAAGTTCAAATTTTAACATCAAAAATTAAGAAAATTTTTAAAGATCAAAATTATCCAATTCTAATTGATGAAGAAGGTGGTAACGTTTCAAGATTAAATAAAATCATTGATACATCAATATTTAGCGCAAAATCTTTTGGTGATTTATTTAAAAAAGATAAACGTAAATTTGAAGTATTTTTTAAAGTTTACGTTGATCAAATATCCTATTTACTAAGAAATATTGGAATTAATTTAAATACAGTTCCAGTACTTGATGTAACTCATCCAAAAACTTCAAAAGTTATAGGCACCAGGTCCTATTCTGCCAATCCAAGTACTGTTTCCACAATAGGAGATACTTGTATTAATTATTTTCATAAGCAAAGGATAGGCACTATAATTAAACATATTCCAGGCCATGGTTTAGCGCAAAAAGATAGTCATAAAATTAAACCAATTGTTAAATCAGGATTAAAAAGTCTAAAAAGTGATTTTAATGTTTTTAAAAATAAAAAATCTATTTTTGCTATGACTGCTCACATTGTTTATAAGCGCATTGACCCATTAAATACTGTAACACATTCTAAAAAGCTGATTAAACTAATAAGAAACACAATTAAATTTAAAAATATTATTATTTCTGATGATCTATCAATGGCAGCACTAAGTTATTCTATAGAAAAAAATACTCAAAAAGCATTCAGTGCAGGTTGTAATTTAGTTTTACACTGCAACGGAAATATGAAGGAAATGCTTAAAGTTGCAAAAAACTCTCCTAAAGTTAATAGTTTTATTATTAAAAAAACTTTAATATTTAATAATATAATTAGTTAATTTATGGATACGAATCTTTTTAATGTAAATCTAACAAACTATAGTGGACCACTAAATGTTTTGTTAGATCTTGCAAAAGCACAAAAAGTCGATTTAGAAAAGATTTCTATTACAAAATTAGCTGATCAATTTCATGAATTCCTTACAAATGCAAAAAATCTAAATTTAGAATTAGCTTCAGAATATTTATTGACGGCTACCTGGCTTTTGTATTTAAAATCAAAATTATTACTTCCAGACTCTGATGAAGAAGAGTTCAAGGTATTAGAAGTAGCTGAGAGATTAAAATTACAGTTAAAAAAATTAGAGTTAATTAGACTTTTATCAGATCAACTTTTAAAAAGAAAAAGATTAGGTAAAGATATTTTTTTACGAGGAATGAAAGGAAAAATAAGATCTATATATTCAAGCACTTACTCATCTTCATTATTTGATATTATGAAAGCATATGCAGGTGTTGTTATGACCAAACAATTTCAACGTATAAATATTCCTAAATTACCCGTATTTACAACAGAAGAAGGAATCAAAACTATTAGATCCTTAATAAATAAATTAACAGATTGGAAAAAACTTGATGATTTAGTTCCAAAAAATTTTAGTGCATCAAAAAATTTAAAAAGAACTGGTAAAGCTGGTATTTTTGCTGCATCTTTGGAACTTACTAAAGAAGGAAATCTCGTTATAAAACAAGATAAACTTTTTGATGATATATTTGTAAGGAAGAATTCATGACAAAATCAGAAAAAGATAATGTTTTAAATTTTCCATCTAATTTATCTCAAGCGGAGAAAGAAGTTGAGGCTTTGTTATTTGCAGCCGCTGAACCTTTGGATATTGAAACTATACAAGCAAAAATAACTAAAAAAAGTGTTAATGTTATAAAAATTTTAGAAAAACTTAAAAATATATATTCCAATAGAGGAATTAATTTAGTTTCCATTTCTAATAAATGGTCTTTTAGAACCCCCCAAAATTTATCTTACTTAATGACAAATCAAAAAACAGTTGAGAAAAAATTATCAAAAGCTGCTATCGAAACTCTTTCAATTATTGTTTATCATCAACCTGTCACAAGAGCAGAAATTGAAGAAATCAGAGGTGTTGCATTTGGTACAAACACACTAGAAATTTTAATGGAACTAAATTGGGTTAAACCACATGGTAGAAAAGACGTACCTGGGAAACCAATTCAATATATAACCACAGATGATTTCTTAAGCCATTTTAACATTCAAAAATTAACAGATTTACCAACGGTAGATGAACTCGGATCTGCTGGTCTTATCGATTCATCAAATATAGATTCAAACATTTTTGGAACAGGTAAATTTTACAAAGAAAAACAAGAAGAGAAAAAAGAAGATATTTACACAAATATTGATGAGATGCTTGGCAGCACATTAAAAAGTGACGATAATTCATAAAATATACTTTTAAATAATAAATATTAAGGTTATATATAAGTTATGAGTATTGGTTTTTGGCAGATAGCGATAGTAGTCATTCTTCTTGTTCTTTTATTTGGAAGAGGAAAAATTTCGAGTCTAATGGGAGATGTTGCCAAAGGCATAAAAAGTTTTAAAAAAGGTATGGCTGCTGACCCAACTGAAGATAATAGCCCTAAAAATATTTCCGAAGATAAACAAGACTCAAATAATAAAGATTAAGTCTAATGCCACAAATTGGCTGGTTTGAAATCCTAACAATAGTCGCAATTTCAATAATTGTAATAGGCCCAAAAGATTTTCCAATTGTGCTAAAAAAAATTGGTTCATGGATAGGATCGGTTAAAAGATACATCGGCAAACTTCAACAAGAAGTAACAGATTTAAACCCAGGAGAAATAGATATCGATAAAGAAGAAGTTAAAAATAAAAAGGAAGATGTTAATGACTAAAGAAAATAATGAAAATAATTTTATAAGTCATTTGGTAGAATTAAGAAAGAGACTCATACATTCACTTATTTTTTTATTTATATTTTTTTTAGTTTGTTATTACTTTTCAGATTTTATTTATGGCTTTCTTGTTGATCCATATGCTCAAGCAGTAAAAAATGATGATATAGAAAGAAGGTTAATATTTACTGCTCTACAAGAAACTTTTTTAACTTATTTGAAAGTTTCTTTTTTTGCTGCTTTCTTTATTACTAGTCCTTATGTTTTAATTCAAATCTGGAAATTTATTGCACCTGGCTTATATGAGCATGAGAAAAAATCTATAATGCCATATCTAGTTTTAACGCCCATTCTATTTTTTCTTGGTGGTATGCTAGTTTATTACTTGGTAATGCCACTTGCTATTAAATTTTTTTTATCATTTGAAAGTACAGGAATAGCTACAAATTTACCTATACAGTTAGAAGCTAAAGTAAATGAATATTTATCGTTGGTTATGAAACTTATTTTTGCTTTTGGTTTAAGTTTTCAGTTGCCAGTAGTATTAAGTTTATTAGCAAGAATAGGATTAATTGATTCTAAATTTTTAAAAGAGAGAAGAAAATATGTGGTAGTTTTAATTTTTACTGTTGCAGCAGTTTTAACACCACCTGATCCTATAACTCAAATTGGATTAGCAATACCTCTTCTTATATTGTATGAATTATCAATATTTTCAGTAAAAATTATTGAAAAAAAAATAGATAAAAATGCATAACATTAAAGATATAAGAAATAATATTGAAAGTTTCAAATCATCATTAAAAAATAGAAAAACAAATATAAACTTTAATGAATTATTAGATCTTGACCAAAAAAACAGAAAAATTATTCAAGAAAAAGAGTCTTTAGAACAAAAAAAAAAGGAAATATCTAAAAAACAAGATAAATCTTTATACGAAAAATCTAAAGAAATTACTAAAAAAATTTCTGAATTAAGCGATGATCAAGTTGTAGTTAAAGAAAAATTAAATAGTATTTTGTCATCTATTCCAAATGTAGCAATCAATGATGTACCTGAAGGAGCTGACGAAAGTTCCAATAGTGTAATTGAAAAAAAAGGATCTATCAAAAATTTCGATTTTAATCCTAAATCGCATTATGAGTTAGGTGAAAATCTTAACATGCTTGATTTTGAATTAGCTACAAAAACCACTGGATCAAGATTTGTATTTGTTAAAAAAGAACTTGCTTTACTTGAGAGAGCAATTTCAAATTTTATGTTAGATACACATACAAAAATTAATGGTTATAGTGAAATTTCACCACCACTTATGGCAACAGATAATAGTATGTTTGGTACAGGTCAACTTCCTAAATTTGAAAATGATCAATTTGAAATAAAATTAGACTCAAGCTCAGATAAAAAATATCTTATCCCAACAGCTGAAGTTATCTTAACAAATATGGTCAGAGAAAAAATTTTAAATAAAAATGATCTTCCGCTAAGATTTGTTGCATCTACTCCGTGCTTTAGAAAAGAAGCTGGCAGTTATGGAAAAGATACAAAAGGTATGATTAGACAACATCAATTTTATAAAGTTGAATTAGTAAGTATTGTTGAACAAAAAAATTGTCTTGAGGAGCTAGATAGAATGACAAATTGTGCAATGATGATATTAGATAAATTAGAGCTTCCTTACAGAAAAGTTTTACTTTGCACTGGCGATATGGGTTTTAGTGCTGAGAAAACTTTTGATTTAGAAATATGGATACCATCTGAAAATAAATATAGAGAAATATCAAGTTGCTCATCATGTGGGTCGTTTCAAGCAAGAAGAATGATGGCTCGATATAAAAATGAAAAGAATATCACAGAATTTGTAGGTACATTAAATGGAAGCGGTTTAGCAGTTGGCAGAACATTAATAGGCATCATGGAAAATTATCAAAATTCAGATGGATCAATAACAATTCCCAATGTTCTAAGACCATACATGAATAATTTAGAAAAAATTCAAAAAAATTAATAAGTTGAGTTAATTATTTATATAGTATAAAAAAGTTAAAATTTTATATACATTATGGATGCAGGAATAGGACAATTTATACCGTTAATTTTAATTTTTGTAATTTTTTATTTTTTTCTAATTAGACCACAACAAAAAAAAGTAAAAGATCATAAAAATATGGTCGAAAATCTTAAACGAGGCGATAAAGTTGTTACATCAGGTGGCATTGTAGGTACCATCGAACGAATAATAGATAACGAAAAAGTTGAAGTTTTAATATCTGATGACGTAAAAGTTGAAGTAGTTAGAATAAGTGGAATTCAATCTTTACTTAATGATACAGAACAAAAAAAAAAGTAGTTTTTTCCTAAAGTGTTATATTTTTCAAAATTAAAAATTTTAACAGTTCTAATATTTACTCTAATTTTTTCTTTTTTTGCAATTTCAAATCTTACCACAATAGATGATAATTTTTTCGAAAGAAAAATTAATTTAGGATTAGATTTGCAAGGTGGTTCTTACCTACTATTAGAGATTGATCCAAAACCAATCATAATTCAAAAAAGTCAAGAAAAATTAAATGAAATTAGAGATTATTTTAAAAAAAATAATATTAAGTATCAAGATTTATCACTACAAGATAACGAAATAAAATTTTCTCTACAAGAAAATGATGCAATAAATATAAAGGATATTTTAGAAGATAAAGATTCCACGTTAAATCCATATTACGACAATTATAAATCACATGAATTTGAGTTTGAAAATCAAATGAATACTTTTACAATGAAGTATTCAAGATATGGTATTATTCAAATTAAACTTGCAGCTCAAGAACAAGCTCTAGAAATAATTAGAAGAAGAATAGACGAAGTTGGAACAAACGAACCTAATATATTAAAAAGAGGAAATAATAGAATATTAGTTGAGTTACCAGGTCTTGATGACCCTGACAGAATAAAAAGTCTTATAGGAAAAACTGCTAATCTTACTTTTAGGTTTGTTCTTAAAGGAGAAGAAGAATCTTTTGGATCTGAATTAATATATTCTGAGGATGATGAAGAAGAAATTTTAGTTAGTAAAAGAATTATACTTGGAGGTGATAATTTAATTGATGCTCAGCCAAGAATGGACACAGAAGTAAATGAGACTGTAGTTACATTTACTTTGGATAGAGTAGGAGCTAAAAAATTTGGTAAAGCTACTACAAAAAACATTGGAAGAAGATTAGCAATTGTTTTGGATGATCAAGTTATTAGCGCTCCAGTAATCAGGGATGCAATAATAACTGGTTCTGGACAAATATCGGGAGATTTTACATTTCAATCGGCTACAGATTTAGCATTGCTTTTAAGATCAGGTGCTTTACCTGCTCCATTAGAAATTATTGAAGAAAGAACTGTTGGACCAGGACTTGGAGAAGATTCAATTAAATCAGGTATTTTTGCTTTAATAATCGGATCATTATTGGTCATATTTTTTATGATATTTAAATATAGAATTTTTGGATTAATCGCTAATATTTCATTATTTACTAATTTATTACTTTTAATTGGTATTTTAACACTGTTCGAGGCCACATTAACATTACCAGGGATTGCTGGGATTATTCTTACAGTAGGTATGGCCGTAGATGCAAATGTTTTGATTTATGAAAGAATCAAAGAAGAATCCAAAAAAACAAATAAAAGTAACCTAATTATTTTCGATAATGGTTATACAAAATCTAGAACAGCAATTATTGATGCAAACATTACAACTTTGTTGGCAGCAATAATATTATTTGTGATGGGATCTGGTCCAGTAAAAGGATTTTCAGTTACTCTGGGAGTAGGGATTATTACAACACTTTTTAGTGTTTATTTCATTTCTAGGTTATTAAATTCTATATATGTAACATCAAATAAAAATAAAAGTTTTTATATATTGAGATGAGAGAAATTAATTTTAATAAATTTTACAAAGTTTTCAATACAGCCTCAACGTTGCTAGTATTAATATCTTTACTTTTTCTTATTTTCAAAGGCCTGAATTATGGTATCGATTTTAAAGGTGGAACGTTAATTGAATTAAGAATTGATAATAAAAATTTAAAAATTTCAGATATTAGATCATCTATCAACAGTTTAAATCTTGGGGATGTATCAGTTAAACAATTCGGCACTGAAACAGATTATTTAATCAAATTTGAAAAAAAACTAGATAAATCTTACACATTAGAACAAATTAAAAAAGATATTAAAAAAATTATATCTGAAAAAGTAGATTTTAGGCGAATAGAAAATGTTGGTCCTAAAATAAGTTCGGAATTATTAATGTCTAGTTTAATTGCTATTTCTCTATCTTTAGCTGCAATGTTAATTTATGTTTGGATAAGATTTGAATGGCAATTTAGTCTAGGAGCTATTTTAGCATTATTTCATGATGTAATATTAACATTAGGAGTTTTTTCACTATTTTCTATTGAAGTTAATCTATCTATTGTAGCAGCAGTACTAACTATTGTTGGTTATTCAATGAACGATACTGTTGTAATATATGATAGAGTTAGAGAGAATTTAAAAAAATTGCCTGATGTTAAAATATTTGAATTAACAAATATTTCTATCAACGAAACTTTATCAAGAACTATTATTACTTCTGCAACAACACTATTAGCATTATTTTCAATTTTTATATTTGGCGGTGAGATTTTAAAAGGATTTTCTCTGGCTATGATCTTAGGTGTAATTTTTGGTACTTATTCATCTATTTATATAGCTAATCCAATATTAGTTCATTTAAGAGTTTCTTTAAAGACAGTGTCAAAAGATGAAAATGAAAATTAATATAAGTTTTGCGCCGCTACCATAGACAACAACATTGGTAGTGAAAGCAATGTATTGGTTCTAGAAACAAGCATTGCTGTTTTTGCGGATTGAGCTTTTTTTTCTGCATCACATTCAACAATTCCCAAAGCTCTTTTTTGATTTGGCCATATTACAAACCAAACGTTAATAGCCATTACTATTCCTAGCCACATACCAATTCCTATAGCGGTATTTTTTCCACCACCAGAACCAATGCCTAAAGTCATAGCACTATGTACGTATCCATTTATTGTAGCAAGTATTAATCCAGAAATAACAGTAAGAAGAGCTGCCCATCTAAACCAAAATAGAGCAGATGGAGCTATTACTTTACCAATTGCAGGTTTTTGTTCATCTGGTATCTTTGCCATATTAGGTATTTGAACAAAGTTGAAATACCATAACAGTCCAATCCACATAATTCCTACTACAACATGTATATATCTAAAAATCCAGGACCAGAATGATCTGTCAAAATCAAATCCACCATTTGAGAAAAAAAGTCCAATAAATAAAACAATAGAAATAGCTATCGATAAGTGAATTGTTTTAGATAAAGATTGTAGAATTTTTACCATTAACTAATTATACCTTAATTTATCACAAATATTAAGCAGTTTTTTTATATTTTGAATTTAAAAAATTCTTTAAAAACTTTCCTGTATAACTCTTGTCAATTTTACATATATCTTCAGGTTTTCCTTGTGCAATTATTTCACCACCATTAATCCCACCTTCTGGGCCCATATCTATAATATGGTCAGCAGTTTTTATTACGTCAAGATTATGTTCAATAACAACAACAGTATTTCCAGTTGCGACAAATGTGTGCAGTATTTCAAGCAACTTTTTTATATCATGTTGATGTAATCCGGTAGTTGGCTCATCTAAAATATACATTGTTCTGCCAGTTGATCTTTTAGATAATTCTTTTGCTAATTTTATTCTTTGTGCTTCACCACCGGAAAGAGTTGTCGCTTGTTGCCCAATTTTTATGTATCCTAGACCTACTTTTTTTAAAGTTAATAGTTTAGATCTAATATTTGAGATATTTACAAAAAAATCGCAACCTTCATCAACTGTCATATTAAGAATATCGGCGATACTTTTATCTTTGAATTTAATTTCCAAAGTTTCTCTATTGTATCGACTACCCTTACATTCATCACATGTAATGTAAACATCTGGTAAAAAGTGCATTTCATAAGTAATAACCCCGTCACCTTCACATGCTTCACATCTTCCCCCTTTAACATTAAAAGAAAATCTTCCGGGCTTATAACCTCTACTTTTAGACTCAGGTAGATTTGTAAACCAATCTCTTATAGGTCCAAATGCTCCCGTGTATGTAGCTGGGTTTGACCGCGGTGTTCTGCCAATAGGTGATTGATCTATATCAATTATTTTGTCAACAAGTTCTATATTTTTAAATCCTCTAAATGGTTTGGGAATTTTTCTAGATTTATTATTATTTAAAGTTAGATTGAGAGCATTATATAAAGTTTGCAAGACTAAAGTTGATTTTCCACTTCCTGAAACACCGGTAACACATGTGAATGTTCCAAGAGGTATTTTTAAATCAACATTTTTTAAATTATTGCCTGATGCTCCAGTTATTTCTAAATATCTTCCATTCTTAGCGATTTTTCGATTTTTTGGTAAAGGTATAAATTTTTTGTTTGATAAATATTGACCAGTAATACTTAA
>Ga0114933_10004434_pt1 | contig 13152 bp, 11 predicted proteins | sample 4SBtaG_FD_89691 | JGI IMG/M metagenome (GOLD analysis project Ga0114933, IMG submission 89691) | Deep subsurface microbial communities from Kolumbo volcano to uncover new lineages of life (NeLLi) - 4SBTROV12_W25 metaG | ecosystem: Environmental > Aquatic > Marine > Volcanic | place: Kolumbo...
AACATTCTAAAAGTATATTTGAAGAAAAGGATTTTAAATGGTTAGATCCAGCAAATGGTATGGGTAATTTTCCAATAGCAGTTTATTATAGATTAATGGATAAATTAAAAGAACAAATACCTGGTAATGAAGAAAGAAAAAAACATATATTAGAAAACATGTTATATATGTCAGAATTTAATAAGAAGAATGTATTTACATCAAAGAAAATATTTGATATTGAAAATAAATATAAATTAAATTTATATTGTGGTGATAGTTTAAAATTAGATACAGAAAAAGAATGGGGAGTAAAAGAGTTTGATGTTGTAGTGGGTAATCCACCTTATAATGCTCCTGGTAAAAAAGCAAGTGGAAATACGATTTGGCAACATTTTGTTAAAAAAAGTATTAATGATTTAAAAAAAAATGGATACTTATGTTTTGTTCATCCAAATGGATGGAGAAAACCTTGTTATAAAAAATCCCAATTAAAAGGTTTATTTCATATCATGACAAATAAAAATTATATGGCATATTTGGAAATTCATGATTCAAAAGACGGACAACAAATATTTCATTGTGGAACAAGATATGATTTTTATGTTATAAAAAAAATATATAACAATAAAAAAACAATTATAAAAGATGAAGAAGGCAAAATATGTCATATTAATCTTAATAAAACTAATTGGATAGCTAATTCAAATATTAAATTAATAGAAAATTTAAAAAATGGAAAAAATAAATGTAATGTTATTATGAATAGTTCATATCATGCAACAAGAAAATATGTTTCAGATAAAAAAACACATACATATAAATATGCTTTAATACATTCTACTCCCAAAAAAGGTATACGATATAAATATAGTAGTATAAATAATAAAGGTCATTTTGGAATAAAAAAAATTATATTTGGCGAAAGTGGAATTAATCATATTGTAGTAGATATTAATGGTAAATATGGCATGACACAAGGAGCAATGGGTATTATAATTAGTAATAAAGAAGAAGGAAATAAAATGAGAATATCTTTATTGAGTGACAAATTTCAACAAATTTTAAAATCATTGCTTTTTGGAAATTTCAGAATTGATAGTAATATTTTTAAAGATTTCAAAAAAGATTTTTGGAAAGAATTTTTATAAAGATTAATCCTTATCCTTTCGTGGCCCAACAAGTTGGTCCACTCCAGTCTTTTCCCTCTAGAAACCATGGTGCAAAAATGTACCATAGGTCTCTAAAGGATAATTCTTTAATTGTCGTTTTAATGTAGAAACTCTCTTTTTATAACATACAAAAAATAATTTTTGTAATTATGTTTTTTAACTTTTTGTATTGCTTTTTTTATTTCTAATTTTAATTCATTATATTTCAATATTTTTTTATTTAATTTTAAGTAATGTTTTATTTGATTAAAATATGCCTCAATAGCACCATTTGTATGTGGTGTATAAGGAATACTAAATAAATATTTATTTCCACTATTTATAACAGCATTTTTTATATAATTATTTTTATGACTACCTGCATTATCTAAAATAATTAAATGATTTTTATATTTGGAAAATATAAACTTTTCAAGAAAACCAACTAATCTTTCTTTCGTCATACCGCCTTTTTCATATAAAATCCATCCAATACATTTAGAATTTGAAATAGCAATAAGTAAAGTAAATTTACGAAAAACTATCATCTGTTTTAACAACACATCTTTTACCCAACGAACAACGTGAATATTCCATTATCATTGATGGTTTAATGGAAGTTTCATCTAAACCAATAAGTTTGTTCAATGAAAATTTATCAACTTCTTTGTAAAAATTATTTGATTCTTTTTGTTTGTCTGTTGGTTTTCCATATTTCATTTTAGGAAAAATGTTCATGTCTAGTTCTTTTTCTTGTTCTGTTGTTATCTCTAATAACATTGCCAAGTTGTCTTGGTGTGATATTGAAATTTTTATATTTTTCTTTATTAATTTTGCCAATTCAAACATAGTAATTTGTTCATTTTGTTTTAATAATTTAAGAGCATATTTAACTTGTAATTTGGTAATTTTATAAGAAATTGGTTTTCTATTAATTCTTTTTATATTACCATTTTTTAAATATCTATCCACCCACCTTTTCAAACCAATTCTATAGAACAATCAAATTCATTACAAGTTTTAGTCAAATTATTAGATTTAGTTAAATAATGTTTAACGGCACTAATTTTATAATCTTCACTATGATGTTTTGTCATTTATTATATGAATATATCCTTTGATGGACTTTAGTATATTCATACAATGGTTTCAATTAATATTTGTCGAAAAATATATTTGTTTAGGCTTCTTGTGTGGTAATAAATCAAAACAAAAATATTATGAATCATAAAAACTAATAAATATGTTCAGTCCATCAAAGGATAATTAAAAACGTTCATTTTAAATTTCCAAGGGTGTAAAATCAACAAAGTTTGACCGTTTCAAGCCGTGTAAATTTTGGTTTTGATGTATTGTATAATACACATGATAGTTTTAAAGCTGTTTTTAATGTAATCCCACAGCGTTTTTAGAACACAGAAGCACTACTTACAACGAGTGAATCATTATAGACTATATAACTATTCATTACTATATGATAATATATCTTTGAGTAATTTTCGGCGTTTTAAATCTTCATTGGTATAAATTAGAAATCCATCAAAAAATAAATTGTACATATCCAAAAGTAACAATGGTGAGAAAAACTTAATCCATGAATCCAAAGACATGGTTGATATGAGATTAATCATTTTGCCTAATAACAATGTTGGGTGTGTTCCATCCTGTTAAATCTCTTTGATGTCCTCCGAAAAAAATATCTCTCATATTCACCAGTCTTAGTGTGTTCCATGTAGAAATATCACCACTAAATGTTGAATTGGCAAACATTTTTTCCATTGTTGTAACTTGTCCAGTGTCCCATGCCGAAATATCCGTATCGAATATTGAAGCAGAAAACATGTGACTCATATCTGTGACTCTTGAAGTGTTCCACCCAGAAATATCTCTGTTGAATATTGAGTTGAAAAACATATGTTTCATTGTTGTAACTTGTTCAGTGTCCCACCCAGAAATATCCCCATTAAATCTTGAATTAGAAAACATGTGACTCATGTCTGTAACCATTGAAGTGTTCCACCCAGAAATATCTGTATCGAATCTTGAGCCACAGAACATGTTACTCATATCTGTAACCATTGAAGTGTTCCACCCAGAAATATCTCTGTTGAATGTTGAATGGAAAAACATATTTTTCATTGTTGTGACTTGTCCAGTATCCCACCCAGAAATGTTTCCATTGAATCTTGAGCTAGAAAACAAGTGACTCATATCTATGACTCTTGAAGTATCCCAGGTGGAAATATTTCCACCGAATGATACTGTTTTACAAAACATGTGTGACATATTGGTAACCTGTCCAGTGTTCCATGTGTCCAAATTTTGATTGAAACTTAGATTATTCATAAACATCCCACTCATATCAGTAACCCGTCCAGTGTTCCATGTGTCCAAATATTTATTAAATCTTGAATTCATGAACATTCCACTCATGTCGGTAACTCGTCCAGTGTTCCACTGATAAATATTCCTGTTGAATCTTGAATTATAGAACATTTCTTTCATGTTGGTGACATGTTCAGTGTTCCATCCAGAAATATCGTGTGTGAATATTGATTCAACAAACATTTTTGCCATGTCAGTGACCTGTCCGGTGTCCCATCGAGAAATATCTTGGTTGAATTGTGAACCATAAAACATACCACTCATGTTGGTAACACGTCCGGTGTTCCACCCAGAAATATCTCCATTGAACATTGAACCAAAAAACATGTAACTCATATCCGTAACTCTTGAAGTGTCCCAAGTGGAAATATTTCTGACGAAAAATGATGTGTTACGGAACATTTGTGACATGTTGGTGACTTGTCCAGTATTCCATGTGTCTAAATTTTGATTAAATCTCGAATTCATAAACATTCTGGTCATGTTAGTGACACGTCCAGTGTTCCATCCGGAAATATCTCGGTTGAAACGTGAATTCCTAAACATAGAACTCATGTTAGTGACATGTCCAGTGTTCCATCCAGAAATATCTTGGTTGAAACATGAATCCCTAAACATAGAACTCATGTTGGTAACCTGTGAAATGTCCCACTCAGAAATATTCCTATTAAATACTGAATTGTTCATAAACATAACACTCATGTTGGTAACCCGTGAAGTGTTCCATTCAGAAATATTTTGGTTGAATATTGATCTGTGAAACATACTACTCATATTGGTGACATGTCCAGTGTTCCACCCAGAAATATCTTGGTCAAAATATGCTCTATCAAACATAGAACTCATGTTGGTGACCCGTGAAGTGTTCCATCCAGAAATATCTCGATTAAATCTTGAACCAGAAAACATACCACTCATATTGGTGACATGTTCAGTGTTCCATCCAGAAATATCATGATCGAACATTGAATCGGAAAACATTCTCATCATGTTAGTAACATTTGAAGTATCCCATCGAGAAATATCAATCGAAAATGTTGTGTCATTGAATAGGTCTCTCATATCAGTAACATAAAATGTGTCCCAATTTGATATAGAACCAAGTAGTCTGATATTTTCTCTGTCTCTGAAAGTTTCATTTCTAATCAGTGGATGAATAATATGAGATTCAATATTTTGTATCCAAGGTTCATTGAGTACAAAATCTCCGCTATTCAAAATATGGTGCGTTTTTGAATAACTTCTCACAACTAATAAATCTTCATGTAATCTGGATATCGCGGCTATTGTTCGTATATGTAGATCTCGTTGTTTAACCAAAACTTTGAGTACATGGACACTTGATAAAGTCGTGGGATTTTCCACATCCTTCACATCTTCAATATTTGTTCCTTTTTCGACACAACGATTCTCCTCTAACACTTGTGCTATTTGTTCTGGAGATAAATTATTTTCTATTTTCATTATTTGTCTGATTTCTTCTGTTGTTCTTCTGTCTAATTCTCGTTGCAAAAGTTCAAGACAATCATACATTAACAGTACTGAATCAAAATATTCAGCCAACAAAAACACATAGACTGCATTATCCATTGTCAATTCAGTTTGACCTTGATAAAACAAAATCATCAATTCTATATCTTCTTTTGTTTTTGGAACATGTATTTTTCTTGGATCATGATCTTCATCTTCTTCATCTTCTTCATCTTGAGCCCTATCGATAAATTGTTGAATTAATTTGGCATAGACACCAAACCCTTCATCCACAATTATTTCATGGTCATCTATAGAAACAATGGTTATGTTGCCACCACCACTACCGTCTCCACTTTCACTTTGTCTGACACCACCATTTAATATTTTGATATAATTTTTTAACAGATTTTTTCCATTCTTGCTAAAAATAGAAAATTTTTTTCCATCAAAAGGATCCATGATATGATTCATTTTATATGTACAAAAGATTTTTTTTGATTGAAATATTTTCAAATGAACCGAACGGATATTTTTTTGGAATATTCATGGTTCTTTGGCTTTAACCATGGGATCACAAATCAACAAATTTGTTTAACACCAATCAAAACCATGGTTTGAGCATGGACCAAAGTTCATCAAATGAAACATGAATTAACGATTATTTCTCATCAACTCAGATAAAATATTATTAGTATTTACATTTACATCATCCATTGAAATAGAAATATTTTTGATATTTTTAGATTTGGAATAGTGCTCTGATTTTCCGATATATTCTTCAATCATTACCATCGTAAATCCTTTTGAGTTTTTGGATGTGTATTCTTTATGACTGTTCAATTCAACAACTTGTCTATCATCTAAATAAAAAACACCATTCATAGCATCCAAAATAAATTTAGACAAATTATCAACATCTGGCATTGATGTATGAACATTTGGGGCATTTTGTTTTAGGAGTTCCGAGAATTTTCCACTTCTATAATGAGATTTTGGTCTTGGGAAATAAAATTCTAAATTAATTTTTAATGGACCTGGAAATGGTTTTATGGGAGCATGACAAATAACACATTGTAACCAATTTTTTTTATCTTTTTTTGATGGGTCATAAATGATGGAGTTCCTAACCAATCTGGGTCTTTTAAGAGGAGTTGGTCTAAAATCTGCTTTAAAAATTAACATTTATTTTCTGGCTATAAAATTTTTAAATATTTTAAACATGTTCAATCGTATTGACTGATATTAAAAATGATATTGGTTAAAAATCTAAATATTATAAAAATATTCTATATTAGTTAAATTTTAAGAAAAGTCTATTACTTGATATCTTTTCATGGATTGGTGGATTAAATTTGTGAATGTTTTTTTGTGTTTGATTTATGAATATAAATTGTATCCTTTTTGACATTCGTAGTATTATTTTTGATTTATGACTATCCTTTGAAATTCCAACTAGTTGGGCTTTTATGGTTTTTGCTAAAAATCCCAAACTGATCAAAGAATCAAAACCATATTGTTTATCAAAATACACAATAAATTTGTGAAAATTCCAGAGGTGAACACTTTTTAATTCTCAAAGTTTGACCGTTTTGGAACAAATAACTATATTTGAGTAATTTTATGTTTGGAAAAATGTAATTTTAAATCTTCATTGGTGTGAAATATTGGGTTGGTGCAATAATAAATTTGATTGTTATTAAAATAAATTTTCAAATTATCAAATGAATTGTAAATACACATTTGGGATAATAATAGGTGTATTACTGACAATTGGGATAATTTTTGGAATTATGATGATACAAAATGATAAGTCATTTCAAAATATTTTTGTAGAAATATTGGGTAATTTAGGATACATCGTGATAGGTGTGGGTATTTGTGGATTATTCACATTGATAATTGTTTCAGTGATATTTTCTATAAAATCATGCAGAAATAAATCTAATTTTGATTCTCAAGAACGTCTGAAATCTTCTGATTTTTCTCAAAAAGAACTTTTGCCATAAACATGTTTTTTGATATCATTACATATTTATGTTTATTTCTTTAAGTAATTTAAAATTTTTTAGAAGTCTTTGACTAATTTATCGGTTTGGGATTCTAAAACAAAGACCATAAAGTTTAACTAGTTGGGATTTGAAAGAATAGGTTGGATAATTGAAAATATTTATTCAATAAAATCATCACCAATATAAACCATCAATTAAAATATATATTTTTACATCTGTTCAAATAATATTTTTCAAAAGTACATTGGATATTCACCATTGATATTTTTCTAAATTTTGAAAATTTGAAATTTTTTATTTATTTATTTTTGTTTTACCTAAATGGACACCCAAAATATTGATAAAACTCAAAATATTGATAAAACTCAAAATATTTTTGAATATAGAATTTGTGGTAAATTCCAGGATAAATATAATCCTATTCCTAGAATAATTGTTTTGGTTAAATTAAAAATACCATATACAACTTTGTTGGGAACACAATGTCAATGGCTTCCATTTTACAAATCTTCTGGAGAATTTTCTAAAAAAAAAGATTCATTTTTTCCATTTTTCGGTGTTAGTACAAATCTGCTTTTGCTCGGTAATTTGCAAAATAGTTTTTTTCCAGGGATGGAATCTGAATCTTTAAAATACATGAAACATTTTTTAAAAGATACTGATAATTTTTTAAAAAAAAAAACAAAAGATTTTAGAAACAAAATAGATACATTTTTTAAATGGAAATTAGGGAGTTGGTTTATCAAAGCCAGTGTTCTTCATTATTCCATAAAAGAATCCACCATATTTAATTTAATTGATGAATATCAAGAAATTTATGAAAGATTTGACCAAATAATTGATAATAGAATTTGTACCAAGGAATTTTTAGAAATTAGTAATTTCCTTAGTGGTGAAAAATTTAGTACAGATGAACTGGAAAATTTGTCTTTGTTGGGTATTAATGATAAAATAGGTAATAACAACATATTTGGAATTGAGTTGAACAAAACAATTGGATTTATAATTTCACAAACAGAAATAGATAAATTTAGCGAAGTTTTGGAAAAAAATTTCAATTCATTTAAAAAATCATGTAAAAATACAGATATTATTTTGAATCTTTGTTCTATTCTTGATTTTGTAAAATCTCTAAAAATTCCATCATTGTTAGATATAATAGGTTACATATCTCACAAAAAACAATCTTTATCTACAGACAAAACAAACAAAATAGATAAAACAGATTTTTCCATGATAAAAAAATTTATATACAATGGGAAAATTTATTGGGTTAAAATGGCATTCGATATTTAGTCATCTTCTATCAAACAATGTTTTGGAAGAGATGTTTTATTGTAATGGCCCAATGTTGTATTGTCAAATTGCCCAACCAAATTTTTTAAGGTTGACATATTATCATTGATATGGTGTAAAATCATATTATATTTATTTTTCTTGTAGAATCTTTTTCTTTTTAATGATTGACGATAAAACACTGGTAGAGATCTATCAACAATGTCATATGCTGTTGGAATAATTGTTGGATTTTTTGCCCTCAATATTCTTCCTATTGATTGTGTAATATCTGATTTTGGGCTGGCAAAAATAACTGTATTGAGACTTTTGACATCCAATCCCTCTGATGACATGGTATATGTTCCCAACATTAATTGTTTAGTTTCTGATATTTTCCTATCCTTCTGTTTCATTCCACCAACATAATAACCCACCGAACATATATCATTTTTAGTTATATTTTTATAAAAATATGTAAGATGAGCCCTTCTATCACTTAGTAACAATATTTGTCTGTCTTTTTCTTTTACTATTTTTTTTATCAGTTCAATAATTAAATTTGAGCGTTTTTCACAGTTACATATATTATTGATCATTCTGGGCATACTTATTTTCCCAAAAGATGTTAATTCTTTTTTTGAATAATTTGGATCATTACTCCTAAATTCTACAAATTCTACATTTACATTAGATGAAGTTCTTTGTACCATACAATACACAGTAGGTCCCAAATACCAATGAAAAACTTTGCTTAGACCATCTTTCCTCTTTGGTGTTGCTGATAATCCTAACATATATTTAAAACCTATCTTGGGAAGACTTCTGGAAAAAACTTGGCTTGATATATGATGACAATTTGAAACAACTGGTCCTGAACAATGTGTAATTTCAGTACAATTACTTTGTTGTAGACCAATTATAAAATTATGATTATTTTTTACTTCTATATCATAAACAAATTTTGGTTTAGTATTACCATAACATAATGATGTGATTTTTAATGTTCCATATGATAAAAAGTCTTTATTCCAGTTATGAAAATCTATATTAAATCTATCTAATCCAATTTTATGAACCATTGATGGATGAAAATATTGTTTAATATTATTGATTAGATATTTTGTACTTTCACTTGGTATACTGATATTAAAATGAGTTTTATTTCTGTTTTTTTCATAATATAATCTATAATTACACTTAATTCCCATTTTTTTTAATTTATTAACAAGTCTAATATGAGTATTTTTGTCAAATGTTTCTGTGTGTAATCTAATAATATTTTTATGAATCGAACCATTATCCATTACCCAAATTGATATAGATTTCCAATTTAATTTATCTATTATCCATTGTGGACAATAGGTTTTTTTATTATTTGGAAATTTAGATTTGATATCAAATATTTCAGTGTTAAATCTAACTGCTTTAGTTTGTGAATACCCATTTTTATCTGTGTACAAACATTTTACACCAAACATAGATGCTTTCCACTCACAATATTCTTTTTGTTTAATGTTATGAGTTAAATATAATCTGTAACGACCATTTGTGGTATATTCAATATTACCATCTCCTAAAAACGAACCAATTACAATATCATATTGGTTATTGTTCAAACATTTAGCAACTTGATTTTGTTGGTTATTATCATATTTACTTATAATCAAATCACCAATGGATAGTTTACATGCTTTTACATAACCTTTTGTAGTTAATATTTTATGATTGGGAGTACATTTTATTATTTTTTCAGACATTTTAATATTTAATAATGGTTCACAGTTAGGTTTTTTCCAAGCGTGTGTTAATTCATTATATTCAAACTGTTTTGTGATTGTGTTAAATGATAATATTTTGGGTAATGTTTGTTTAGTGATCCATTTGTTATATAATTTGTGAATTGTTGAATGACCTTCCTCTGTAATAATACATGTTTCTGATGGAAAACATTCATCTATTATTCCAAATCCAAAATCATCAAATATTTCTATTGGATAATCTTTCATAGATAAACTCTGAAGCATTGCTATCACAATATCTTTATTTTTGATATCTACTATTTTTTGTTGGATTTTTCCAATTCTGGCATCTGGTAAAAATTGTTTTATCCTTTCTTTCCATTGCTCCATCAGAAATTCTTTATGAACAACTATCAATGTTTTTTTCCCAAGTTGTGCTAAAATGTACAATGCACAAACAGTATTGTGAGTTACTGTAAAATCGCCCAACATAAATCTATGATTTCTGTCTATCTCAAAACCATAATAATTGTCATAACCCAACTCTTCAATTTCTATTTTAGATGTTAAAGAAGAATATTTTGTGTCCATACATTTTATTTTATATGATTTTACTGGAATTTCTTCTAAATTGCCATTTATGTTAATTCCATAAATTGTTTTTCTGTTTTGTATTCCATAAATTCTTTTAGAAACTGAAAAACCTAATGAACGAGCTATAAATATTGTTTCGTCCAATAATTTGTTATTTTTCATTATTACATCATAACCAGTATTCGATATAGAATAATTAGAATCTATTATTCCTGCTAATAATTCTAATTGAATTTTTCTAGAATTACATTTGAAATTATTGGGTATGTATTTATCACAAATTTTAGATGAACCATTTTTAATGGTTAAATCAACAATTAATTTTTTAGATAATAAAAATTCTTCAAATAAATTTGTTTTTTTAAAACTTTTGATAGAAAATTTCCTAACTTTTTTATTTGACCAACAATTTATTATTTTCACATATAAATTTTTATATTTAGTTTCTAATATGTTTTTTATGTTTTTGAGTACATTTTCATTTTTAACTATGAATTCTGTAAAATAATTATTTTTATTTCCTAACCAATATCCAAATATATATGGTGAAAATTCTATTTTTTTTTTTTCAAAAATTATCGGAACTTTATATCCCAATAATATTTTTTGTCTGGATTTTGGTAATTTCATGAATTTTTTTAAAGGAACATCCAATGTTACTTTGTTATTTATTGAAGATTTGAGAGACAATATATGTGATTTATTAACAATATATGAATCTCCATTTGTTTGTTTAATTTTATACATCATTTCTTTTCCTCTTGTCGTACTCAAAACATTTCTTGGTTTTGAATCATCACCCATTATTTTATCTCCAACTTTAATATTTTGAACAAATTTTACTGAACCATCATACATTAATACAGGAGTATCGATTCCCAAACATTTACCAGCACCACAATACAAAGATAATATTCCACCATTGCTTTGGGCAGAATATGTTCCTTTTTGACAAGTTTTTAGAAATTCTTTGACAGGTTTTTTTTGAATGTTACGAAGTTTTCCATTAAAAGTCAGTTCAATGTTATATGATTTGTTTATTTTTTTTATTTTATCTGGTTCTCCAAAATGTTCTAATCCATAATATCGTGGTAAATAAATTTTTTTAATACTTTCTAAATAAATTGGAAATGGTAATGGTTTAGCCGCATAATCATCATTAATAAATGGAGATACTGTTAAATCTTTTTTACATTTGTGTAGTTCTCTAAAACTAAAATGTTTTTTAATTAATGAATATCCTCTTCTTGATAAAACAGATTTTATCATTTTTTTTATTTTTTTAGTTTTTGAATTTACAGATGTTTTGGATGATTTGGATAATTTAGATGATTTGGACAATTCAGATGATTTGGACAATTTGGATGATTTGGACAATTTAGATGATTTGGACAATTTGGATGATTTGGACAATTTGGATGATTTGGACAATTTGGATGATTTGGACAATTTGGATGGTTTGGACAATTTGGATGATTTGGACAATTTGGATGATTTGGGCAAATTGGAATTTTTAATATTTTTAGACATTGAATCAACTGAATTAATCATTATAAATTGATTATTTGTTCAATTTTTAATTTCAAATTTTGTTTATTTGTCTAAACATGTTAATTTGAAACATGTTGTAATTCGTATGAAAAAAATTAATTTTTCATGTTTAAATATGAAATTGTTTTATCGAAAATGTTGTTTTTTACATTAATAATTTAGAATGGTGTAATCATAAACAAAATATAACATATTCTTGTGGAAAAAAAATAAAACAAATAGACAAAAAAACAAATAAACTAATTAAAATATATGATTCACTTAATGATGTTTCAAGAGAATTAAATAAAACTTATGGAAATAATATTAGATTAGTATGTAATGGAAAGAGAAAAAGTGCTTTTGGTTATAAATGATGTTGGGTTTAGTATTTATGCTTGATGGAAATAATAATAAATTGAGATACACAACACACAAAGAAGAAAGAAAAGTTCAAGAAAACAATATAATAAAATTATTTTACGAGAAAAACAGAAAAATAAAATTATTGAGGAAGAAACGAAATTATCATTTTATAATTATAATGAGTTCAAAAAATACATAACTGAAAAAACGAAGTTAAATGAAAAAATAAAAAAGTTTTATGAAAAAGAACTTTACAGAAAATTAAAGTGGAGAACTTGGATATATCAAAGAAAAAGCGAGGATAAATTTTTAAATCGTATTGAAGAAACTTATGGAAATAAAAAAAATTTACTATTATGCCTACAAAAAAAGTAGGTTTAAGAAGAGTGATACAAAATAAATTTAGTGTTGTGTTGGTTGATGAATTTAGAACATCTAAATTATACAGTCATTGTGATTGTAAATTAGAACATTACAATAATCTTCATAGGGTATTAGTATATCGTGGTTGTAAAAGTGGTGGCTCAAGAAATCAAAAATACTATATTTATGAACCGAGATATGAACGCCTGTATGAATATGCTACATATATCCAAAAGTTGGATACAATCAAAAATGCGACCAGAACAATTTTGTAGAACTTCAAAC
>Ga0114933_10004435_pt1 | contig 13151 bp, 8 predicted proteins | sample 4SBtaG_FD_89691 | JGI IMG/M metagenome (GOLD analysis project Ga0114933, IMG submission 89691) | Deep subsurface microbial communities from Kolumbo volcano to uncover new lineages of life (NeLLi) - 4SBTROV12_W25 metaG | ecosystem: Environmental > Aquatic > Marine > Volcanic | place: Kolumbo...
CGCGAGCGACATCACGTGACGCTCGATCCGACCATCCGCGACGACCTGCACCGGCGCCTCAACGCGTCGCTGCAGGTCGTTGCCGTTGTGGCGGGCGGCGACATCCACCAGGCGTTTCGCGTCGACCTCGATGACGGCCGCCGCATCTTCGTGAAGACGAGCCGAACAACGCCCGACGGGCTCTTCGCCGCCGAGTCCGAAGGCCTGCGCTGGCTTGGCTCGTTCGGCGCCCTGCCCGTCCCCGGCGCGCTTGCGTTCCGCGATCATACCCCCGGACAACCTGGCTACCTCGCGCTCGATTGGCACGCACCCGCCGGCCGCGGCAACCGCGACCATGCGCGTCGATTCGGACGGGGCCTGGCGCAGCTGCACAGCAACCCGATCGCGCGTCCGGGCTGGCATCGCGACGTCTTCATCGGGCCGCTGCCGCAATCAAACCAAGACGTCGCCTCAGTTGACACGACCGCAGCGTGGACCGACTTCTGGATCCACCGTCGCTTGCTGCCGATGGCACGCCGCGCCCATGCGGATCTCGGGCGGGCGACAATGCGCTTGATCGAAAGCGTCGCTGAGAGGTGCGCGCCCCTGTTGGACGAAGTCGCTCAGCTCGGCCCCCTGCACGGGGACTTGTGGGCTGGAAACGCTCTTTGGACGGACGCTGGTGGGCTCTTGATCGATCCCGCCGTCTACGCCGGTGATCCCGAGGTCGACCTGGCGATGATGGCGCTCTTCGGCGGTTTCTCGGCAGAGGTGTGGAGCGCCTATTTCGACGTACGTCCGCGTGCAATTGGCTTCGAAGCGCGTCGCGACCTGTACCAGTTGTGGCCTTTGCTGGTACATGTGGCCCTGTTTGGAGCCGGTTATACGTCGCAAGTCCAGGCCGCCGCGCGCCGGGTGCTCGCTGCCGTGTAATCGCCAATCGTGCACGTTCAGCCTGTCGTTCCCTCGCGGTTCGGCGTTCGTCAGCAGAGAGAGGCGCCATGCAAACTCGGTCCTACGACCTTGCGGTGATCGGTTGCGGTCCCGCGGGCGAAAAAGCAGCAGCGCAAGCGGCGTACTTCGGCAAAAAGGTCGTTGTCATCGATCGCGCCCAGGTCGGCGGCGCGTGTGTGCACACCGGCACACTGCCCAGCAAGGCCCTGCGCGAGTCGGCTCTGCACCTGTCCGGCATGACGGCCCTCGACGTCGCAGGCGTGCAGTTCACGCTGGACGAAGGCGTGTCGGTGACGAGCCTCATGGCCCACCGCGACAAGGTGTGCAAAGCCGAAGTGAAGCGCATTCTGTGGAATCTCGAGCGCCATGGGATCGACCTGCTCGCGGGCGCCGCGACGATCGTCGACGAAACAACCGTGCGCATCGATCGACTCGAAGCGTCACCGGTCACCGTCAACGCCGACGTCATCGTCATCGCGACCGGCACGCGTCCGCGCCGCCCTGAAGGCCTCCCGTTCGACAGCACGGAGGTCTGGGACAGCGACGAAGTGCTCAACATGGCCTCGCTCCCCAAGTCGATGATCGTGTACGGCGCGGGGGTCATCGGCTGCGAATACGCCGCGATGTTCGCCGCGCTTGGCGTCGAGATCACGTTGCTCGAACCGCGCGGCGCCGTCCTGCCTTTCGTCGACCGCGAGGTGACCGTCCACCTGCTCGAAGCGTTCACGACCATGGGCATCGCGATCCGCACCAACGCCGCCTGGGAGTCCGTGCGGGGTGAGGACGGGGTCGGCGTCGAGCTCAAGCTCCGCGATGGGAACGTGATCACCGCCGACCGCTTGTTGTTTTGCGCCGGCCGGACGCCGAACACAGACGGGCTGGGTCTCGAAGACCTCGGCATCAAGCTCAACCGCCGCAGCCAAATCGTCGTTGATGAGGCGTATCACACCGGCGCGGGGCGCATTTACGCCGTCGGCGATGTCATCGGCTTCCCGGCGCTGGCGTCCACCGGCATGGAGCAAGGGCGCGTGGCGGTCTGCGGCGCGTTCGGGTTCGACTACAAGGACCAGGTCTCGGTGCTGTTGCCCTACGGCATCTACACGATCCCCGAGTGCGCGATGGTCGGCCTGACCGAGCAGGACTGCGAACGGGACGGCCGAGACTACGAAATCGGCAAGGCGCTGTACCGCGAGAACGCGCGCGGACTGCTGTCGGGACAGCCGCACGGGTTGCTGAAGGTCGTCTTTGACCCGGCGGACAAGAAGCTGCTCGGCGTGCACGTCGTCGGCGAGAAGGCGTCCGAGCTGGTGCACACCGGCATGACGGTCATGCAGTTTGGCGGAACCATCGATGCGTTCATCGAGGCCGTATACAACTTCCCAACGCTGTCCGAGATGTACAAGTACGCCGCGTACGACGGCCTGGGCCGGTTGCAACGACGCAACGAAGGGTAGAAACGCCATGAACCACGCGAGCTCCGTCCGCGGCATCGCCGTCCTGACCCTCGTCGCGGCGGGCGCCACCGTGACCGCCCCGCGTTCGGCGCTCGCTGACGAAAGAGCCGAGGGACCGCGCCCGACCCTACCCGTGGAGCCCGAGGAGAAACGCCCTGCCAAGGTCGATGAGACGTGCATGCCGAGCTGGTCGATCATCCAGCGGGGCGTTGGCGTCATTCGGTACAACCCGCTGGGCCTGCAGTACGAACACCGACTCCAATGGCGCACGCGGCTGTCGGACAGCGACAGTATCCTGTTCAAGGACACGTATTTCGGCGCCGGCCCGCAGATGATGGTGTCGCCTTCGCTGCAGCGCGTCGGATTCCGTGTTGTGGCCAAACCCATCGCCCTGCTCGAGCTCTTTGCGCTGGCCGAGTACCTCTATTTTCTCGGCAACTTCCAGTACGTGCAGAGCTTCGATGACGCGTCCGCCGACTTCTCGCAGAGCAAGCTGCAGACCAATGCGAATAACGGCGAAAACTACAGCGCATCCGGGTTGTCGCTCGCTGTCAGCGCGCGCCTGCAGGCGAAGGTGGGCCCGATCGCCGTGCGCTCAACGACCCGCATGAACCGCTACATCATGGACACCAAAGAGCAGCATCCGGTCTGGTATGACATCTACTGGGATCAGCTCTCGCCGCGCAACGGCTGGACGATGCTGCAAGACAACGACCTGCTGTACGTCAGCGGCCGCTTGATCGTCGGCCTGCGCCACACCTGGACGCGCAGCTGGTTGCCCGACGAAGCGATGGCCCCGGTCGCCGACGGCGCGCCACCGCCAGACCGCACGCATCGAGTCGGCCCTCTGCTCGGCTATCGGCTCAACGACGACCCCAAGTTCAAGCGGGACATCACGCGCGTCCCGACGTTGCTGCTTCTATCGCAGTGGTGGGTCGCACACCCGTACCGAACCGGGGCTGACACGAGCCAGGCGATCCCGTGGATCTTGCTTGTCTTCACCTACGACGGTCACATCGCCGGCGAGTAGTGGTCCGGTTCAGGCGTTTTGCAGGCGTCAGGTTCGCGCGCCATCGGTCGCGTACTTGCACAGCAGCAAGTCGGCCAGTCCGAACGCCACAGCGGCTTCGACGACCGGGACGGCTCGCAGCGCGATGAGCGGATCGTGGCGCCCTTTGATCAGCAGCTCCGCAGGCTCACCGGTGGTCAAATCGACGCTGTTTTGCCTCCGAAAGATGCTGCTCGCCGGCTTGAAGACGATCTCACCCCACACGGACGCGCCGGTCGAGAGGCCACCGAGAATGCCGCCGGCGTGGTTGGTGGTCGGCGTCACGCCACCGTCCCCGTCGGGCACCCACGGATCGTTGTGTTCGCTGCCCCGCATTGAAGCGGCCCGCAAACCTGCCCCGAACGACACGGCCTTGACGGCGGGGATCGCGAAAAACAGGTGAGCGAGGTGTGATTCGATGGAGTCGGCCCACGGCTCCCCGACGCCGACCGGCATGCCCTCGGCGACAAACTCGATGCAGGCGCCGATGGAGTCGCCATCTTTGCGTGCGGCTTCCGCTTCGGCGGCCATGGCGTCGGCCAGGTCGAGGTGTCCGGTACGCATCTGGTGAGCGCGTGTATTCGCGGTGATCGCGGCGACGTCCAGCGCACCGGTCGCGCCACGTACGCCACCAACCTGGACGATGTGCGCGCCGATGCAGACGCCCTTTGCGCGCAAGAGCATGCGGGCCAGGCAGCCAGCCGCGACCAACGGGGCCGTCAAGCGTCCGCTGAAATGCCCGCCGCCACGGTGGTCGTTCTGCCCATGATGGCGAACATGAGCTGGCCAGTCCGCGTGACCGGGCCGAGGCACGATTGCGAGCCGGTCATAATGCTTGCTGCGCGCGTCCTTGTTCTTGAAATGCACCGTGATTGGCGTACCGGTCGTCACGCCGTCGAGCACACCGCTCATGAAATGCGGCTGGTCCGTCTCGCGCCGCTGGGTCGTGAGCTTGCCCTGCCCGGGTCGACGTCGCTGCAGCTCCCCGTTGAGCAGGTCCATATCGAGCCGCACACCGGCTGGCATTCCGTCGACAATGACGCCGACACCCACGCCGTGGCTTTCGCCGTAGATCGAGAAGCGAAGCAGGCGCCCGAAGCTGTTCATGGGGTGGCACTCCACGCGGTGAGCGTCGCCAGGTCGTCGTGAAACGCCGGATAGGAAATGGCCACGCAGTCGGGATGGTCGACGTCAATTCGGCCTTCGCAGCGCAGGTTCAACAGCGAAAACGCCATGTGAATGCGGTGGTCGTCGTGCGATTGCACCGCGCCGGCGCCGATCGAGCCGCCGGTGATGATGGCGCCGTCGTCGAGCTCTTGGACTGTCACGCCCAGGGTTCGCAGCCCGGTGACCATGGCGGCGATGCGGTCACATTCCTTGTGGCGCAAGGACGGCGCGCCGTCGATTCGCGTTGACCCGGCGCTACACGCCGCCAGCGCACAAAGGGCCGGAAACATGTCGGGTGTCGCGAAAACATCGATGTGCTCGACCGCTTGCAACGGCGCCGGGTCCATTTCGAGCACGTCGCCGTTATCCGTCGACCGCCAGGCAATTCGGACACCGAACCTGGCCAGGACGTCGACGACCGCGCGATCGCCCTGTGCGCTGCTGCGACGAAGGCCTTCGATGCCAACTGATATGCCGCTGAGCGCTGCTGCCACGAGCGGAAACGCCGCGGTAGACCAATCCGCCTCGACAACGAAGCCGCCGGTAGGAGCGGTCGGGACCTGGCGCGCAGGCACGTCAAACGTGAGCGCTTCGGCCTCATCGACGTGCCAGGACAAGCCAAATGCGGATGCAACGTCGGTGGTGATGTCCAGGTACGGGCGCGATGACACGGGTCGTTGGGCAGACAGCCGCGCGGTCTCGCCGTCGGCCATCGCGAGGGCGAGCAGCAGAGACGAGATGTACTGGCTGCTGATATTGGCGGGCATGTCGACGTCGGCTGCCGTGACCGGACCGGTGATGGTCAGCGGGCAACGACCGTCTGTGCTCACAGTGCTGGCGCCGAGCTGTGCCAGGGCGTCCAACAGCGGGCCGTTTGGCCTCTTCTGCAGCGATGCATCCCCCGTCAGCGTGATCGGATGGGTCAACCGCGCTGCTTGCCCCGCCAAGAGCCTCAAGGTGGTTCCGGAGTTGCCGCAGTCGAGCGTCGCCGCGCTTTCGCAAGGTCGTTTCTCAGCAAAATGAACGTCGCCGTTGGCGTCGATGTGCCACGAGGCGCCGATGGACCGCAGCGACGCCAAGGTCGACCGCGTATCTCCGGACAAAAGTGGCTGTCTGACGATCGCGCCGTCGACACAAGATGCCGCGAGGACGAAAGCACGGTGGGTGACGCTCTTGCTGCCGGGAACCCGCAGAAGACGTCGCGGATGGTTCATGCCGTGCCCCGAGCGCGAACAGCCAACTCGCGGCGCACAAGCTCGCCCATGAGCTCGCGGGGAGCGGACGTGGCCGTGAAGAGCTCGTATTGCAGCGCGGCCTGTTCGACGAACATCGAGACTCCCGTCACGACCTTGCAGCCGCGAGCTTCAGCGTCAAGAACGAAGCGGGTTCGCTCGGGATTGTAGACGGTATCGAAGAACAGCGCCCCCGGCCTCATCCAAGCCGCCGGATACGGTGAGGCATCCACGTTCGGATGCATCCCGACCGGTGTCGCGTTGCAGACGATGGTGCAGCGGGTCTCGCCCCGCTGGTCCCAGTGGACGAAGTTGCCGTTGACGCGCTCGGCCAACGCGCGCGCTTGTTCGATTCGACGGGCAGAAACCGTGACGCGGCACCCGGTGTCGGCGAGCCCGTCTGCCAGGGCATGGGCAACGCCGCCTGCGCCCAGGATCAAAGCGGACTGGCCCGCGATGGAACGTCCGCCGAGCCCGCGTGCAATCGCGCCCACGGCTGCGGCGATGTCGGTGTTCGTCGCCCACCAGCGCGGACCGTCCGGGTCATCGCGCAGGACAAGGGTGTTGGCGACGCCGGCCTTGCGCGCAACGCGATCGACACCCTGCGCGTCTTGGAGCACCGCCGACTTGTGCGGCAACGTGACGGAGAAGCCCGAAAACCCAAACTCACCAAGGCGCGGAAGGAGCCCTGCGATATCCGGCGACGGCACGCGCAACGCCATGTAAACCGCGTCGCGCTTGTGGTGGATGAACGCGGCGTTGTGGACCAGCGGGCTCAGGCTGTGAGCGATGGGGTCACCGACAACCGCATACAGTTCGGTCGACTCGGATAGCGACGGGTAGCGCAGCAACTTCAGCAGCTCGCGGAGGCGCAACTGGCCCGGCGCGCCGATCGTGCCATGGTCGGGCGCGGCATATGTCCACGGCGCACCAAGCCGCCCGGCGAGCACTCGGGTCACGACTCCGAGGCTGCCCATCGCGAGCCCGATCGCGGGCACCGAACACGCGCGCACGGCGTCGAGTACAGCAAGCACGTCATGCCAGGAGCGGGGCATCACAGCGAACTTCACGACGTCGCCACCAAGCGCGGTCAGTTCGTCGATAAGAGCGGTCAAGTCCGGGGGCGTGTCGTCCATGACGTGAACGCTTACGACACGTCGCGCGCTGCCGGCAGACTCCAGCTCTACCGCGATGTCATGTTCGACGTCGATCCAGTCGGCGCCCAGCTCGCTAGCAGCCGTCAGCAACGCCCGCCGTGGCGCTTCGGGTCCATCCCACGCGCCGCCATCACAGCGCCTGCGCACGGTGACAACGACGGGGCCTGTCTTCGCCGCCAACAGCTCGGCGACGTCGTGTCGTGACGGAACGTCGTCCAGCGTGTCCAGCCGCAGCTCGCAGATGTGCGCGCCGGACTGAATCCCCAAAAGCATCGCCGCCCGCAGCTCAGTGAGCGTGCGGGCGGCGAGTGTAAGACAGATCTTCACGTCGGCAGCTGGCCGAAATGACTCAGATTAGTTCTTGAGGGTCTGGACCTTCAGGTCGTCGATGAACCAGCCCGGGGTCGTGTTGTTGACCGCGTCGATGGTGTCGAACGTGAAGCGAATCTTGACCTTCTTGCCGGCCGACTTGTCGAGCTTGATGGTGACGGTTTCCCAGGCCTTCTTGCCCTTCTTGTTGTCGAGCTCAACCTTGTCGAGGATGGTCTTGAAGTCGTCCTCCGACGTCTCGACGGTGCGGCGGTCGACCTGGCCCTTGCTGCCCTTATAGGTCTCGTTGTCGTGCCACGACCAGAACACCAGCTGGGTGTTCTTCTTCACGTCGATGACCTTGGAGACCATTGTGCCCTTGCTGATCTTGGCGGTGCCGCCGTCCTTGGTCTCGTAGTTCTTGCCGTTGTTGAAGTTGGCCGTGCACTGCGGCGACTTGGCCTTGGGCTCGTCGGGCGTCTTGTCGATGGCCCAGCCGGTGACCTTGCCGTCCTCGGCCTTGGGCGAGAAGACCCAGGCGTTGGTGTTCTTGCCGCACTCGAACGGGTCGGACAGGACCTCGGTGCACTTGGTCGACAGCTTGCCGTTGCACGTACCCTTCATGCAGGCGTCGCTCTCGGTGCAGACATTACCGTCGTCGCACTGGCCGCCGTCCTTGGCGGGCGTGCTCTTGCAGTCCTTGGAGTAGGTCGACTTCTTCGTGCAGGCGTCGAGCGTGCAGGGGTTCTGGTCGTCGCAGGCGTTCTTGGTCTTGTCACCCTCGCACTTACCGCCGGCGCACTTGTCGCCGATTGTGCACGGGTCGCTATCGGTGCAGCTCTTGCCGTCCTTGGTCAGGTCCGGCTGGCCAGCGCAGGTGCCGCCGGTGCACTCGTCGTCCTTGGTGCAGGTGATGCCGTCGTTGCAGGAGCTGCCGTCCTTCTTGGGGGCCGCGTCGCACTTGCCGCCCATGCAGCTTTCGGTCGTGCACGAGTTGCCATCGCTGCAGCTGGACTTGTCTTTCTTCGGCTCGTTCTTGCACTTGCCGTCGGCCTTGTCGCAGCTATCGAGCGTGCAGGACTCGTCGTCGTTGCACTTGGAGACGCCGTAGCACGACCCGAAGCTGCTGCACTTGTCGTCTTTGGTGCACGGGTTCTTGTCGTCGCACGCCTTGTCCTTTTGGACGGTGCCCTTGCACACGCCGTTGTCGCACTTGTCGTCCTTGGTGCACGTCTTGTCGTCGTCGCAGGTGGTGCCGTCCTTCTTCTTGTCGCCGAGGCACTTGCCGAACTCGTTGCACTTGGTGTTCTCGGTGCAGGGCTTGCCGTCGTCGCAGGTGTTGCCCTTGTTGGTCGGGGTGTTGACGCAGCCGATCTTGGCCATGCACTTGTCGAGCGTGCACTCGCTCTTGTCGTCGCACTTGTTCGGCTCGGCGCCCTTGCACTGGCCCTTCTCGCATTTGTCGCCATTGGTGCACGGATCGCCATCGCTGCAGTTATCGCCGTCCTTCTTGTCGTCGCCGGCCGGGCTTTCGATGCACTTGCCGGTCTTGCACAGCATCTTGGTGTGGCAGAACGCCGACACGTAGCAGTAGGCGCCGTCGTTCTTGGCTTTGTTCACGCATTTGCCGTCGGCCTTGTCGCACGAGTCGGTGGTGCACGGCTCGTTGTCGTTGCACTTCTGGACGCCGGTGCAGCTGCCCCAGGACTGGCAGTAGTCGTCCTTGGTGCAGAGGTTGCCATCGTCGCACTTGCTGCCCTTGGGTTTGTTGGGCGCGTTGCATTTGCCCTTCTCGCACTTGCCGGCCGTCTTGCAGCCCGTGCCGTCGCCGCCGCACTTGCCACCGTCCGCGACGGGGTTGTGCTTGCAGGCGCCCTTTTCACAGGTGCTCGTCGTGCAGACGTTCTTGTCGTCACAGTCCTTGTCGACCTTGCACTCCGGCTTTTTGCACAGCGCGAGGTAGTCATCGCAGCAGTCCTTGAACGTCACGCATCCGCTGTCGCACTGGCACTTGGCGTCCTTGTCGTACTTGCCGCACTTGCCAACGCAGGAGAGGGGGCCACCGCCGCTGCTCGAGCCACCGTCGCTGCCATTGCTGGTCGCGTCACCGGTGGAGCCAGCGTCGGTCGACGTCGTAGTGTCCGCGACGCCGCCGCTGGACGAACCCGCGTCGATGCTGGAGCCGGCGTCGGCCGCGCCGCCGCTCGAGCTACCCGCGCCCGTGTCCGAAGAACCCGCGGTGTCACCCGCACCGCTGGACGACGAACCACCCGAGCTGGCCGAATCGCTGCCCGCGTCGGTCGTGACGCCGCCGCCGCTGGACGAAGACGTGCCAGGCGTGGTGCCGGTTGAGCTCGTGCCGCAGGCCGCCAACAGGGCAATGCTCGTGATTGCGAGCGTGGTCGAGAGGTGCTGCGAAAGGTGCTTCATCTTGGGGTCCTCGGTGTTCGTTTCAACACGGCGGGTCGAACTGACGTTTTTGCTTATGTTTCCGGGCGGTTACACGCCACGCTTCAAGACATATGGGTACGGGGGCGCGCAAGTTAACGGCGAAAACCGCGCAAGGCAAGCGATTTCTGAGCGGAAGTGCTCCTCGTCGGGCGTCGCCGCCGGCTGCTGCTGGGCAATGCCGTGCTGTCGAAGGGGGCACGGTAACAATTCCCGCCCGGTGATGCGGCAAAAGGCGTTGGGCCACGGCGGCGAATTCTGGTAGACGGGCGCGGTCGACTCACCCGGATTTCGTCATGAATCGCGCCCTCCCGTTCACCGCCGTCGGTCTTTGCGTCGCCCTCTCCGCCTGCGGCACTGGCAACCGCAACCCGTCGCCCGGCGCCGCGGCAACAACCGACGCCTCTGGCGCCGACGCTTCGGTCACGGATACCAGCGCGACCAACGACGCGAGTTCCAACGCTGGGCAAGACGATTCGGGGTCCAGCGCTTCCGACACTGGTCTCGCAGGCAACGACACAGGCGGCGAATCGTCGGATGCCGGCGCGACCACGATCGACGCAGCCGCGCCCCAAGACGCCGGCCCTGCCGACGCGGGTCAGGTCGGGTGTCCGAAGGGCTGCACGCTCAAGGAAAAGTGCGTCGACGGCAAATGCGTCAAGCTCCCTCTGCCGTGCGGAGGCGCCTGCCCCAGCGGCATGTACTGCGACGGGACAAAGTGCATGGGATCGGGCTGCTCGTACCCGACGAAGTTCGGCCCGAATATCCAAAAGGTGAGCTATTTCCAGATCGCACAGAGCTCCCAGGGCTGCGACCTCGACGGCAACAAGAAGCCCAACAACGTCTTTGGCAACATCCTCAAGCTCTACCCGGCGGTGAACACGGAGCTGAAAAAGAGCATCGACGACGGCCTCTTCGTGCTGCTCCTCGAAGCCCCCGAGTACAAGACCGATGGCACGACATTCGGCATCAACGGGCTGCTGGGCGACCTCGACTTCAGCAACAGCAAGTGCTCGCCGACGAGTCCGTTCGCCAACTGCAAGTACACCGTCGACACGGACAACTACGCCGCTGGCCCATCGGGAACAACGTGCCCGGCGCAGGTTCATTTCGACCCGTCCACCGTCAAGAAGGGGGAGCTGCAAGCGGGCGGAACGAAAGGTCAGACCATCACGATCTCGCTGCCCATCGCGACGGGGCTCGATGTCACGTTGACGCAAGTGACGCTGCAGGGATACGTGAAGGGGCCCACCAAGTGGACCGAGACCAAGCCGGCCAAGCTCTGCGGCGTGATCACCAAGGACGACTTCGACAAGGCGATCGACTCGGTGCCTGCCGATTCGTGGAAGCAGATCAACCTGACCAAAGAGCAGGTCAAGACGATCATCGCCGCGTTCGTCAACCCGGATATCGACATCAACGGCGACGGCAAGAAGGACGCGATGAGCATCGCGATGCTGTTTGAGAGCGTCCCCGGTCAGATCTCGAAGATCCAATAGGGCTCAGCTCGCAGCGTCTACCAGCGTGCAGCGTCCCACGACGACGGTTGCGCCGCCATGACCGCGCGGTGAAACGCCTTGGGCAACGGGTCGCGTAGCAGCTCGCCGGGCTCCAGGTAGTCGTAGATCTCACCGTAGTGCTTGATATCGAACTGGTTGATGCGCCGGTGGATGTGCCACGGCCGCAGCTGGTCGGGGTGGGTAAGCCCGCTCGCCGCGATGAGGTGCATGAAGCTCGCAACCGTGTTGCGCTGGTACTGGTAGGCACGCGGCCCCTTGTCGTCTATGACGAGTCCTTTCATCAGCTCGTTGTGCTGGGTCGCGACGCCGGTTGGGCAGTCGTTGGCGTTGCAGCGAAGGGCCTGGATGCAGCCGACCGCGAACATGAAGACGCGCGCCGCGGAGCACAGGTCGGCGCCGATAGCGATGCGCTTGGCCATGTCAAAGCCGGTGGCAACCTGGCCGCTCGCGATGATCTTGATGTCCTTGCGCAGCTCGAAGCCGACCAGCGCGTTGTGCACGAACACCAGAGATTCGGCCAGCGGCGCGCCAATGCGGTTCGCAAACTCCAGCGGCGCAGCGCCGGTTCCGCCTTCGCCACCATCGACCTGAATGTAATCGGGTGCGATGCCCGTCTCAAGCATCGCTTTGCAGATGGCGATGAACTCGCGCCGCTTGCCGAGGCAGAGCTTGATCCCGATGGGCTTGCCGCCGCTCAGTTCGCGCAGCTGCCCGACGAACTCCATCATGCCCGACGGCGTGGAAAACACCTTGTGCGACGGCGGAGAAACCACGTCCTGACCCAACGGCACGCCGCGAATCCTCGCGATCTCCGGCGTGATCTTCGCCGCGGGAAGGATGCCGCCGTGCCCCGGCTTGGCACCTTGGCTCAGCTTGATCTCGATCATGCGAACAGACGGCTGCGCGGCCACCTCCTTGAACAGGCCCGGCTCGAAGCCACCGTCCTTGGCCCGGCAGCCGAAGTAGCCGGTGCCGAGCTGCCAACACAGGTCTCCGCCGTGTTTGAGGTGGTACGGGCTGACCGATCCCTCGCCGGTGTTGTGATAGAAGCCGCCCATCTTCGCGCCGATGTTGAGCGATTCGACCGCGTTCTTGCTCAGCGAGCCGAAGCTCATCGCCGAGATGTTGAGCAGCGACGCGTCGTACGGCTGGGTGCACGCCGGGCCGCCGATGCGGATTCGCGGCGGCTCGTCATGGCCCTCGTGCGGCGCAAGGCTGTGGTTCATCCACTCGTAGCCGATGTCGTAGACGTCGAGCTGCGTTCCAAAAGGCGACGTGTCGCGGATGCCCTTGGCGCGCTGATAGGCGACAGCGCGGCGGTTTCGGTCGAACGGGCGTCCGTCGATGTTGTCCTCGATGAAATACTGCTGGATCTCTGGGCGGATCATCTCCAGCAGGTAGCGGCCGTGTCCGATGACAGGAAAGTTGCGCAGGATCGCGTGCTTCTTCTGCGTCACATCGCGAATCCCGATGAGCATCAGCGGCCCGACGACCACGAACGCCCAGAGAACGGGCTTCCAAACGAGGGACGTCAGCAGCATCCCCGCGATGACTACGGAGCACGTGACATAGAAAATCTGGCGAGCGTGCACGAGGCCTCCCTGGTCTCAGCGAGCTGAGATGGTGGATATGCAGAGATAAGGACGGCCAAAACGTAGCGGGCCGGCGCGCTTTGGTACAGCGCGCCGGCCCGAACGGTGCCTACGAGACGACTAGATGTGCCGGGCACGAGTGCTGAGCCGTTTTTCTTGCCATGTGATCCCGGAGCAGTACGAAGCCGACGTGCGCAAGATCTGCCAGACCTACGCGCAGGCGCAGGCGCTGCACGAGGCAGGCGCCCACGTCGTCAGCACCGACGAGAAGACCGGCATCCAGGCCCTTGA
>Ga0114933_10004438_pt1 | contig 13147 bp, 12 predicted proteins | sample 4SBtaG_FD_89691 | JGI IMG/M metagenome (GOLD analysis project Ga0114933, IMG submission 89691) | Deep subsurface microbial communities from Kolumbo volcano to uncover new lineages of life (NeLLi) - 4SBTROV12_W25 metaG | ecosystem: Environmental > Aquatic > Marine > Volcanic | place: Kolumbo...
ATCATTTAGAGATTGGGGCAGGGATTGTTATTGCGACCCAGGCTGCGATAATACTTGTGAGAAACGATTTGAACAGCAATTGGGTAGCTTGCCAAAAGGATATGATCATAAGTATACTTATTCACACCTTGGCTACAATCTCAAGATTAGCGATATGCAGGCAGCTTGCGGTTTAGCACAGCTTGCGCGTTTGCCAGAATTTATCAAAAAGCGCAATGAGAACTTCGCTTATCTTAAAAACAAATTGAGTAACTTAACTGAGTTTATTAATTTGCCACAAGTTACTAAAAATTCAGAGCCTTCGTGGTTTGGGTTTCCTATTACTTTAAAAGAAGGTGTTAACAGGGTTGAGTTTACTCAATATTTAGATAGCCATAAAATAGGCACACGATTGCTGTTTGCAGGAAACTTAACCAAACAGCCTTATTTCCAAGATATTGAATATAGAGTTGTGGGCGATTTGACCAATACAGATATCACTATGAATAAAACTTTGTGGCTTGGAATTTATCCAGGTCTTGGGAAAGGTCAAATGGATTTTATAGCTGAAAGATTGGAATATTTTTTCTTGAGTATTTGACAATGGAGTTTTTGGATACAAAAATACAAGATTGTTATTTGATAAATGTCGACAATATAAGCGATAACAGAGGGTCTTTTGCTAAGCTATACCATGGCTCTAGTTTTTTATCTCGAGGTGTTGAAGTAAACATTCAAGAACAGTATATTACGGTGTCAAATAGAAATGTATTACGTGGCATGCACTTTCAGTTGCCGCCATATAACCATAGTAAATTGGTTACATGTTTGAACGGGAGTGTACTAGATGTAATATTAGATCTAAGAGTGGATTCAGAAAGTTATCTAAAGTATGATTCATTTGAATTATCTGGGAAGGATAAGCAGTCAATAATAATGCCAAGCGGAATTGCACATGGTTTTATATCCTTAGAAAATAGTAGCACCATGCTTTATAGTACAACGTGTGAATATGATTCTGATCATGATAGCGGTATATCTTGGGATAGTTTTGGTTTTGAATGGCCTTGTGATAAGCCTATATTATCAGAAAGAGATAAAAATCATGCAATACTGAATAATTTTCGAAGTCCGTTCAAGGTATGAAGATATTCCTTACAGGTGGGACGGGTTTTATTGGCTCTCATTTTATTAATAAAGCACACTCTCAGGGTTTTAACTTAGTTTGTCTTAGGCGACCTGGCAGTGTTACAAGGGTTGAGTTGATTGACAATCCAAAGTGGCTGAATGGCTCTTTAGAAGATGACTGGGTTGAGGAAATGCGTGGATGTGATGTATTTGTTCACTTGGCATCACACAGTACCAATGTTCCATACGATACGTTGGAAAAATGTTTGTACTGGAATTTAACAGTTTCTTTAAAGTTGATGGAGCAAGCTAGAGAAGCCGGAATTAGTAAATTTATCATTGCTGGAACTGGGTTTGAATATGGACGTGTAGGAGAAAAGTATGACTATATACCTATAAATGCAAATTTAGAACCTACAATGACTTATCCAGCGTCAAAAGCTGCTGCATATATAGCGTTTTATCAATGGGCTGTTGAGTATAAATTACAATTAAACTATTTGCGTATTTTTCAAGTTTTTGGCGAGGGTGAGTCAGAAGGTAGATTGTGGCCTTCTTTAAAAAAAGCCGCATTATCTGGCAATGATTTTGACTTGACTTTGGGTGAGCAAGTCCGAGACTTCACTCATGTTGATGATATTGTAAGTCAGTTTGTTGAATGTTTTGATTTTTCCGGCGTTAAGCCGGGTTCACCCGTAGTTACCCATGTAAGTTGTGGTAAGCCACAAACAATACGTGAGTTTTCAGAATTTTGGTGGAAGCAGTGGGGTGCAACTGGAAAATTAAATTTTGGAGTTCATCAATATAGGAAAAATGAGGTAATGCGATTTGTGCCAAAGGTTATCAGTAATTTAAAATAATAATTGTACAATCCGCATATAATTATGGGAAAAAGTAATACTAGAGGAATGGTTAGTAGAGCCTGGAACTCCCCAACAATCATGACTTGGTTAAGTTTTCTAGTCCGATCACTTAGTTTAATCATTGTTCTTCCATTGATTCTGATTCGCTTTAGCACAGAAGAGATCGCATTATGGTATCTTTTTATAACGATTATCGGATTACAAATGTTCGTTGACATGGGGTTGTCGCCTACTTTTAGTCGGGTGATATCATATGCTATGGGCGGGGCAGATGTAAACGATTTAAAAAGTCCGAAAAATAAAAATAATGGCAAGGCGAACTGGGAGTCGATAGAGTGCATTTCTTCTGAAATGAGGAGGATTTATTCAAGTATCAGTTGGTTTTGGACAGTGTTATTATCAACAGCTGGTACAGCCTTATTAGTAATTCCAATTTCACAAGTACAGGATACAACTTTAGCCTGGTCAGCGTGGGTGGTTATACTAATTGTATCAACGATTGTAATAAGAGGAAATATCTTTGTTTCCTACCTTCTAGGAATTAATAAAGTTGCTATATTGCGAAGGTGGGAAGCTATAACAGCACTTGGAGGTGTTTTTGCGAGTATTTTAGTGTTATCTTTTGATGGTAATGTACTAGGCATGGTTATTGCACACCAGAGCTTTGTGCTTGTTGGCATTTATATTAATAGAAAATTATCCAATGCAGTGGAAAACGGCCGATTTAAAGATTTCTCATTAAAAAATAAAAATAAAATAGTTATGGATGCGGTGTGGCCTAGTGCGTGGAGATCCGGTATTGGGGTGATTTTAACTGCCGGTTTAATGCAATTAAGCGGCATCATGTATGCTCAATTTGGCTCTAGCGCAGAAATAGCTACATATCTTTTGGGCCTGCGCTTAATTATTACAGTTAGTTCTTTTTCTCAAGCGCCTTTTTATAGTAAATTGCCTCTACTTTCTAGAAAGTATTCCGAAGGTAAAAAAGATGAATTGATAGAAATTGCAAAAAAAGGAATGATGCTCTCTCACTGGGTCTATGTATTGGGCTTTATGTTTATAAGCGTAATAGGTGAAAAAATATTTATTTTTATAGGGAGTAATGCTGATTTTCCATCGCATTTATTATGGGTCTTGTTAGGTATTGGTTTTTTTGCAGAAAGATATGGTGCAATGCATTTGCAATTATACAGCATAACAAATCATATCATCTGGCATACAGTTAGTGTCTGGACAGGCTTAATTTTTTTAATTTTAAGTTTTCTTTTAATAGAGGCACAGGGTTATTTGGCGTACCCAATTGCTAAAATTGGAGCTTATTTAGGATTTTATTCCTGGTATTGTGCAAAGTACTCTTATAAAAAGTTTAATATTGATTTTTTACGCTATGAATCACAAGTGTTAATGATTCCAGTTGTTGTATTTGTGTTTTTTGTATTATGGTAGGTTGAATGAAAAAAATAATTTATATATTCAGAGATGTAATGTGGTTGTTGGAGATAATGAGTTTTCGTGAAATGTTGCACGTATTCTATCAACTAAAAATAATAAAAAAAATATTGTTAAATATAAATATTTAAATGATGAGTTGTACATTAATAACGACGGTCCAGTTATATATCATATGGTTTTTTCTACAAAGAAACTAAAGAATTTGGTGGACAGTATAGAGTTAAAAGATATCAACATTTGTTTTGATATAGGGGCCAATAGTGGAATATTTTCTTATTACCTAAAAAAGAAATATCCCAATGCTGAGGTTCACTGTTTTGAACCTTCTCCTGAATTAATAAAGTGCATTGAATTAAACTTAAAGAGATTTGACAACATCTATATAAGAAATCAAGCCATTTGTGATACCTCGGGCAATATTGATTTCTATGTTAATAAGGAAAGCCAGCAAACAAAATCATTGGTGATTGATAGTGTAATACCTTTTTGTGAAGGGGATTCTATGCATGTAATTAGTGTTGAATCAAATACTCTTGATCGGTATTGTAGTCAAAACAATATAGATGGTATTGATGTATTAAAAGTTGATATACAAGGTGCAGAGAAGTCTTTACTTCATGGAGCAAGATGCATGCTGAATAATGTAAGCCTTTCAATATTCGAAATTTCATTTTTGGATTCAGATATATTTGAAACATCGGAAATTTTATTAAATAATTTCAATAAATATGAAGTGATTAACGAGGTGAAGACGGGCGCGGATATTATTTTCACAAAGGTAAATTAAATCAAAGGCGGAAAAATGACTCAAAATATTAAAATAATAACGAAGAGAATACTTCCTTTAGTTATATATGAATTTTTAACTCGAGTTTACAATCAGCTATGCTGGTTAATTGACATAAGAGGAGTTAAAAGTAGAAAAATATTTTTAAAATTAAAAGATAAGCATAAGGGTGGGAGATGCTTTATTATTGGTAACGGGCCAAGCCTAAATGATATGGATCTTTCGTTATTAAAGAACGAAATTACTATAGGTATGAACCGTATATATTTACTATTTCCAAAGCTAGGGTTTAGTACAAATTATTATGTTGCAGTAAACGGCCTTGTTGTTGAGCAATGTGCGAATGAGATAGAAGATGTTGATTCTATTAAATTTGTAAGTTGGCTTACGAGAAGGCATGTTAAATCAGAAAGCGATTGTTTCTATATTAATGATCCAACTGGAGGGCATAAGATTAAATTCTCAAAAAACCCTATGTATAAAACTTATTTTGATTCAACGGTGACATTTGCATCGATGCAGTTGGCCTACTGGATGGGGTTTGATGAGGTGATTTTGATAGGTGTAGATCATAATTTTGTTACAAAAGGTGAAAATGATAAAAAAATAACATCACAGGGCGATGATCTTAATCACTTTGATCCTTCTTATTTTGGGAAGGGTTTTCAGTGGCAGTTGCCAAATTTAGATAGATCCGAAATATCGTATCATTTAGCAAAATTTGAATTTGAAAAAAATGGTAGAAAAATATTAGATGCAACCGTAGGTGGAAAATTAAATATTTTTGATAAAGTTGATTACAAAGATTTGTTTTAATTAAATGTCTTACGAGGTTACACTGCCATTATCTTTGATTTTGATAGCTATATCATTATTTAACATTTTTTATGCGCATAAAAAATACCGTAATAACTTAGTAACAATATTATCTATATGGCTATTTATCTATGTTTTATATGTATTTTTTGTTCCGTCAGTATATGGTGTTTTTACAGGCTTTGAGAGCTCGATATCTTATGGAATAAACCCGGACCACTTGGTGTTAGTTTATTTTTTAGAAATAATATTTATACTAATATTATTGTTGACATTTTATAATGCGCCTTCAAGAAATTTTAGTAGGTTAGTTGGTAAGATTGTTCCACATTTAAATAGAAAATCAGAGGTTTATTTTCTGTTATTTTTAACTGTAATGGTCATGATATTGTATATTAACGACCTGTTACTAGGGTTGGCATCATATGGAAGAATTCAGCAGTATGATAGTGATGTTGGCAATATCACGGCAGGTTTTCTTAACTTGCCAATAACGATCACAGCCCCATTGAAAGCTATTTTTATGGTGCCAGGTAAAATTGCCGCCGCCTTACTTGTTACAATGCCATACAGTAAGGATATAAACATGTCTAAATTTAAATTTAAATTTTTCAAACTTGCGGCATTATTGCTTTTAGGTTTTGTTGCTGTGTATGGAATTGCCGTAGGCGTTAGACATGTTACACTAGGTGTTTTTATTATTATTGCTGTTGCTGGATTTATCCAAGGTCGGTATAAATTTACCTATTATTTTGTATTTGGATTAATTGCCATTATTGCAATTGGGCCAGTTATCGGTTCAGTTTATAGAACTCTCTTAACACAGTCATCCTCTCAAGATCTTGGTATCATTGAAAGAATTTCTAGCCTGAGTGAATTTAGCACTAGCAACAATGAAAGTGCGATGGAAAAGTTGTGGGATGAATTTGGTGTGAGGCTTGTTGATGCGCGTTTATCAAGCGGTCTTATAAAATTTTCAGATAGAGAAGGACACGTAGGGCCGAGCGTACTATTAAATACATTGTATAGCCCTATACCAAGGTATTTATGGAAAGATAAGCCAGCACCTCGAAGTTACGATGGAAATCATCGAGGACTTGCTGGTTTTGTGGTGTGGAATGAGTTAACCGGTAGAGAGTGGGGAAATTGGGGCGGCTATACAGCCGCATCACATTCTTGGTGGGAGTTCTCTTTAGTTGGGGTGATTATAAACGCACTACTTTATGGGTTGTTTTTACGAGTTACTATCGAGTCAACACGTATACATCAATTTATCGGATCATTAATATTTTTATACTCAATAAATATAATGCATTTTGATAGCTTCTTTATGAAGACAATGCCAGATATGCTGATGTTTCTGTTATCCAGGTTGTTTCCGCTACTGATTGTAATATTTCTTTGGGGCAAAATAAGTTCTTTTAAATTTAGGTTGAAAAAAATATGAATATTAGAAGTACCCTTAAGAAAAATTATTTAATTAATTTTTTGAATACAATTATTAAGGCAAAACAGCAAAATAGAAAAGCCAAAAAAGAGCTATTAGTTTATAAAAAAAAAGCATTGGAAAATAATATAAAAGAACTTTCAGTGAAAGAGATTTTAAAAAGTCTACAAGCTAGATTGTCTGATAGAGGTATCACGCCTATACCTAAAAGTATGGGTGAAATGAATATCTTTGTAGTGTATTCATTAAACAATTGGGAGTCAGTAATACCTTTATCTTTAGAATTGTTTGGAAATGTGGTTGAGTATGAGTGGCGTTCCCACGGATATGATGAAAGGTTAGGTGATTGGATATCTGAACGTGATAAGATGAATCAAGAGGTTCTAGATTTATTCTATAAAACGAATAAAAAATCACCTGTTGATATTGTTGTAGGCTATCTTTCTGGATTTACTATGAACCCAGAAATATTATCAAAGATGGGGGAGTCTGGATCAGTAATAATTAACTTTAACTGGGATGATAAGCTATGGTTTAATGGCGAAAACTTTGGCGGAAGAAGTTCTGGGCCCGCTTCTATAGCAAGCACAGTTGATTTAAATCTCACCAACTCTCCAGAATCTCGTATCAAATACTTTGTAGAAGGAGGGTTGGCTATGTTTTGGCCTGAAGCAGGATATCCTAGTATTCATAAATCATACGAATACGAGTATGTTCATGATGTTTCATTTGTTGGCGGTAAGTATGGATGGAGGCCTTATTTTATTAATATGCTGAAAAAAAATGGCATAAAGGTGGCTTGCTTCGGAAATGGCTGGGAGAATGGCCCTCTGTCAGATGATGATATGGTTAAATTATATTCAAGAAGTAGAATAAATCTTGGATTTTCAGGAGTTGGGCACTCTAAAGAGTTAATGTGTCTTAAAGGTAGAGATTTTGAGGTTCCTATGAGTGGCGGGTTGTATTTGACTCAAGACAATCCTGAATTGTCATTAGTTTATGACATTGGAAAAGAGATTGTTACTTATAAAGACGCGAGTGATTGTGTTAATAAAATTAAATGGTTATTAGCTAACCCAGACAAGGCCGAAAAAATTAGGAAATCTGGAGAATTGTCCGCTATATCCAAACATCGCTGGAAAGATAGATTTTCAGAAGTTTTTCAATTAATAGGATTGTTAAGATAACTTGATAGTTTGGTAGAGATAATGGAAAAAGAGAATACAAATAAAAAGAATTCTGTACTTATCGTTGTTCCGAACAAGGACGGTAAAGAGCACTTAATATATAGTTTGCTATCTATTTCTAAAATTGATTATTATTATTTAACTGTTGTGGTGATTGACAATTGTTCAAATGATGGCTCTGTAGACTTTGTCCGAAGAAAATATCCATTATTTAATATTGTAAAAAATTCAGCAGACCTAGGGTTTTCTGGCTCTGTCAATACAGGTATTAAATATGGTTTGAATATGGATGTGGAGTATATTGTTATTTTTAGTAATGATGTAATAATGCACCCACAATGCATTGAGCAATCAGTCCAGCATCTACAGGGTGAGCAATCATCAATAATATTAGGCTATTCAGAAGTAAATGGTCATTATTCAGATGAAATGCTAAAGATTCCAAATAAAGTCTCAATTAAAGAGCAAATGCGACCAGATAGCGTGTCAGTGTATATGTTTAAATCTGATTTAATAAGAAATGTAGGGTTTTTCGATGAAATATATTATATGTATGGTGAGGATGATGATTTTTTTTATAGATGTTATCAAGCAGGATTTAAAGTAAAGCAAACAGATATCCCTATATGGCATAGAGGTGATGGGTATTCTGATTCTCTTGAAAAGAAAAAATCTATGTCACAATATGTTTATAGAAATATGTTGAGAATGGCCATAAAAAATTATAACTTTCTTAAAATTGGTAATGTGGTTATAAAAATGATTGTATTTGTTTTTACTCCGAATATTTTTTGGAAGTCAACAGAAAGTAGTAAAAGTGTAGATCGTTTAATCCGTTTTAATTTTTATTTTAGAGTTAAGTTTTTTTTGTATTCTATATTCTGGAATATAAAGAATTTTAAAAAGACTAAAAATTCACGCTATAAAGAGATTGAATGGATTAAGAGTGGCAGATAAAAAATTCGGTTTTATTTAATTTAAAATTTATAAGGGTTGAAATAAGAAAATCAGAATGAAAGTTTTAATTAATGCACTTGGCATAGTAAATTCTGGAGGGGTTTCAGTACTTGAGAAGTTAATAAAAGAATTGATTACAAGCGACAATAGCATCATTTTTATTTGCAATAAAAATGATGCTATTGAACAATTTATTCTTAAGTATAAAGCTTATAGTAATATCAAGTTTAAGATTGTCATCCATAAAGGATTTTTACATCGAATGATTATTGAAAACTTTTTTTTTAAAAAAATTGTTATTAACCACAAGGTTGATTTGATCTATAATTTTTCTGGAACTAGACAAATTTTCACTAAAACTTTGCAGTTGACCAAGGTTCATAACTTACTTTTTTATTCGAAAACCCTTGATGATTCCTATAAGAGTAACTTTCAGTTCTTATTATGGATTAAACATATTTTTTTAAAAAGACTAGTGTTTAAATTTATGTTAAATGGGTCAAAATATATTGAAATTCAGGCCAGACATGTTAAGGATTGTTTGTTTAATTTTATAAATATTAAAGAAAAAGTATTTTATGTAAAGAGTGATATTAATGTGTCTGATGCCTCATTCAGAACACCAAAACATTATGATTTTTCAAAGAAAATAAATTTTTTATATATTGTTGGCCCGCACTTTGAATATTTACATAAGAATTTATCAGATTTTACAAGCGCAATATTAAACCTTGATAAGGATATTGATTTTGAAATTAATATTACATTAACCAATGAACAACTGAACAATTCTAAAGTTTGGGATGCTTCTTTAAACTCAAAAACAAATTTTCTTGGTTATATAAGTGATCAAGAAAAAATAACGAAATTATTCTGTGATAATACAATTCTAATTTCCACTTCTATTATTGAGACGTTGGGATTGCACGTAATAGAAGGCATTAAGAATGGCGTTATTACTATTGCCCCAGATGAAGAATACGCCAATATAGTTTATGGAGAACATATGTTTAAATATGAGTTGTTTAATAAAATTTCTTTGTCCAACACCATAATGAATATAATAAATTATAATGAGTCTTATAGTGATAGGATTTTATCCATACAAGATGATTTAAGGCAAAGTGAAATGAGCAAGTTTGGTAGTATTCTAGATGTATTTGATGAGGTTGTAAATGTTCAAAAATAAGGCTTTACAGGTGTCACTCTAAGTTTTTGTCTTCATTGGCTACTTATGGGTACCTTCAATATATTTAATTATTTCAAAGATAGTGGTAATTATGAACTGCTCAATATCTCGTATCGAAATAAAATTCAAGACAATACAGTCTTGTTAGATGTCAAAACTAAAGGTCTTGGAAGGGTTATTAATGACAAGTATCTTACGCTAAGAATCTCTGTTGCAGGTCCTGAGTTAAACGTGGTCTCACATTAATCAATTAAGGAGAAAATTTGAAAAATAAGAAAATTAACATATTGGTATATGGCGAATCAATCGGCTGGGCAATGGGGCCTAATTTAGTTGATGCGTTTACTGAAACTGGCTGTACAGCTACGCTGTTTGATTTTACTCAAGAATATTATACTTCCAATGAGGTAACAATTAAAAATAAAATATTAAACAGACTGTTTGTTAAAAATATCACTAATAATATCAACAAGAAATTGGTAGCACATGTCGATGAAAATAATTATGATTTTTTTTTAGTATTAAAAGGAGCTGGCATATATCCAGATACATTAAAACATATTAAGAAAAAAATAAAAACAATAGCCAATTGGGACCCTGATGATTACTTTAATAATATTAATAATTCTAAATATTTATTGAATTCTCTTAGTCTTTACGATATTGTTTTTAGCCCTAGAGATCATTTATTTGATGAGTATAAGAAAAAGGGAATTAAAAAGACAGTATTGTTAGATTGGTACTGTATGCCTAAATTACAGAAAAAGATAGAAGCAACTCAAGATGAATTAAATTCGTTTGGTAGCGATATTGTTTTTATAGCTAATTGGAGTCCTAGACGTGAAGAGTATATGTATGCGTTAAGAGCTATGGATATAAAAATTTATGGTCAAGGATGGGGTAAGGCTAAAGCGAAGTTTAAAAAAGCAATAAAATGCCATAGTCCAGTGTATTTTCCTGAAATGAATAAAATCGTCAACGCATCAAAAATTAACCTTAATATGTTAACTTTGGAAAATAGAGATACGTCAAATTTTAGAAACTATGAAGTTCCTGCCTGTGGAGCATTTCAGTTAACCGAAAGGTCTAGTAAAATAACACAAATATTCAAAGAAGACGTTGAAATTTCTTGTTTTTCGTCTGTACAAGAGATGAAGGATAAGTGTGAGTATTATTTGAGTCATGAGCAAGAAATGAACACTATTAAAAAAAATGCATATCAAATGATTAACAATGGTGGAAATTCAATTAATGATAGGGTTGAAGTCATTATTGACACTATAGCCTCCCATTAGTATCTCTTTGCATAATGGATATGAATAAATATAAACCAGATAACCTTGAAAAGAAATGGGATGTGATTGTTATAGGTGCAGGGATGGGCGGAGGTGTGTTTGGCTATGAAATGGCAAAAACAGGTAAAGAGGTTTTGTTTCTTGAATCTGGATATTTCTTGTCTAATGCTTTAGAGGAGTGCAATGACAGTAAGGATGTTTGTGTTCGAAAAAAAAATGGGCAATGGCCATATAAAGTTAAAGGTAATACAACATTTGGACAGCGTAACTCTTTTCTTTCAATAGGGTGTGGAACAGGAGGTTCTACAAGTATATATGCCGCCCAACTAGAGAGAATGTTTCCGTCAGATTTTTCACCTAAAAGAAATTATCCAGATAGTCCTGATGCAAATCTTCCAGAAAAATGGCCAATTAACTATCAGGATTTTGAGAGATTTTATCAAGAGGCTGAAAGGCTATTCAGAGTTACAGGAGGCAAAGATTTTTTCAGTAGTGACATTAATTCAAAGTTAACTAACCCTCCTCAGTTGACGAATAGTAATAAAAAATTATTTAAATATTTAACTGAAGTTGGACTTCATCCATATAGATCTCATGTGGCCTGTGATTTTGTAGATGGGTGTGATGGTTGTGCTGAGGTTATTTGTAAAAAGAGATGTAAAAATGATGTCAACAAAATATGCATAGAGCCAGCATTGAGAAAATATAACGCAAAGATACTAACCTCTTGTGATGTTACAAGGATTGATGCTAATGATAAAACAGCAAGGTTTGTTGAATGCAAAGTTAATAAAAAGATTGTAAAGTTACAAGGGAGAGTTATTGTTTTGGCGGCTGGTGCAATATTTACACCTGAGCTTTTATTAAAGTCATCTTCGGATATTTGGCCAAATGGGTTGTGTAATTCAAATGGCTTGGTTGGCAAAAATTTAATGTGGCATGCTAGTGATGTATTTGCAATTAAGCCAAAAAAAGCTTCAAAAGATTCTATTTCAAAAAGGCAAATATCTTTCAATGATTTCTATTTTATTGATAATTTTAAGTGTGGGAATATTCAAGAAATGGGGTTTAATTGGTTTACAAGAGAAAAGCTAAGAGAAATAATTCTTCGCAAGCTGTCAAAATTTGGCTTAAAAATATCTAAAAATTCATTTATAGTAAGAATTGCGTCATTCTTTGCAGAATATCGCTTTAAAGGAGCGACAATGTATGCGAGTATCGTAGAAGATTTGCCATATTTGGAGAATATGGTTTATCTACAAGATGGAGAAGTGTGTTTTAAATACACATACAAAAAAGAGTTAAGAAATAGATGCAAAGCTTTAAGGCTTGGTCTTGCTAAAACCATTAAAAGTAAGTACAAGTTATTATTATTATCTAAGCGCGACAATCTAAATTATGGACATGCGTGCGGCACATGTCGTTTTGGTGATAGCCCTACAAGCAGTGTTATTAATGCAGATAACCGTGCACACGATATTAGTAATTTATTTATTGTAGATGCCTCTTTTTTTCCCTCTAGTGGCGGCTCTAATCCTAGTTTAACAATTGCAGCTAACTCTATAAGGGTTGCTGAATTTGTAAATTCAGAATGGGATTCTTTTGTTTAGACTGCAAATAATGTTTCGCGAGTTATATATCTTAATTGTATTTGAGGAGGTTGTAAATGTTTAAAGATAAGGTTTTATTGATTTCTGGGGGTACAGGCTCATTTGGTGGTGCTGTATTAAAAAGATTTTTAACTACCGACATTAAAGAAATAAGAATTTTCTCGAGAGATGAGCTTAAACAAGATGACATGAGAAAGTTTTACAATAATGATAAACTTAAGTTTTATATTGGTGATGTAAGAGATAAAAATTCAATTGATGATGCAATGAGGGGTGTAGATTATGTCTTTCATGCGGCTGCACTGAAGCAAGTCCCATCATGTGAGTTTTATCCAATGCAAGCAGTTAAAACTAATGTTATTGGTACTGAAAATTTATTAAATTCAGCTATTGCAGCCGGCGTTAAAAAAGTTATTGCACTGAGTACGGATAAGGCG
>Ga0114933_10004440_pt1 | contig 13141 bp, 11 predicted proteins | sample 4SBtaG_FD_89691 | JGI IMG/M metagenome (GOLD analysis project Ga0114933, IMG submission 89691) | Deep subsurface microbial communities from Kolumbo volcano to uncover new lineages of life (NeLLi) - 4SBTROV12_W25 metaG | ecosystem: Environmental > Aquatic > Marine > Volcanic | place: Kolumbo...
AGCCGCATTGCTTTCGGATATAGACAGGCGAGCTGTGCTCGCCTGTCTCTAACGCGGCTTTTAAGCTGGCGAAGCCAGCTTAAAATCTGCGGCCTCACCTGAGTTAATCAGAGATTCCTTTAGCTACTCTTATATCTACGTCCTCTTTTGGTAAAAGAGGGTCAAGATCGTTTACCAATGAAGCTACAGAAGAACTGCTTGATGATCTGCTTATTGCCATAATATTATAGTTGTTCTATTTGTTTCCTTTTATCAACTATTATTATACTAAATTATTGATTATATGTCAAGGTCTTGTTTATTTTTAAGTGTTGCAAGTTGATGATGCTGAGTTGCTTAGGGTTTTGGAGGTTATGTAAGTTATTTATAATAAACGTCTTACAGTATTGTAAATAGAAATGTGGAAATTTTAAGCCTTTTGATTTATTGGAAAAGATCTCTGTAATCTCTTTTATTACCTCAATTGCTCTACTACATAGTATTAAGTTTAAAAATATACAGTATTAAAAGCGCAATTAACCCGCTAGATCTCGAGGCGTTGGGAAGTTGTCATAATGAAGAGGCTCTTGGAGAGATGTGCTATTAAGAGGTAATTTTTTCTTATTAAGCCTGAAAAAGGCCTTTTATCTCTGTGCTTATTTTTGTAAATGTTGATCTTGAGTTCTTTGAGAGAGTTTTTTCTTGAAAATCTTATTCATTATCTTTTCCGGAACAAAACGGGTAATAAGAACAAAGAAAAAGTACCGGGGGCCAAAGATGTTATTTCCTTTGCCTTTAGCGATCTGATTCAAGACGCTTTTGGCTGCATAGGATACCTCCATGGCGTCTTTTGGAGAGGGGGTAAATTTACCTTGGGAGGCTCTTCTTGCAAAGTCGGTGTGGATTCTTCCTGGGCAGGAGACAAGAGAGCGGATACCAGATCCTTCCAATTCTGAATCTAAGCTTTTTGAAAAGTTCTTGAGAGCGACCTTTGAAGAGGCATAGGCTGCAAAGTTGGGAAAAGTAAAATAGGCGGCAATAGAAGAGATATTGAGAATAGTTCCTGGTTTTGCCTTGGATTGAAGGGCTCTTGCAGCATCCAGAGTGATCTCGACAGGAGCGTTCAGATTGAGCTCAAAGGTTTTAAGCTGATCTTTTGTTGGGTAAGAAAGAGCAGGGCCATAGAGCCCGCTTCCAGCATTATTGATCACAAGGTCAGGAGCTTTTTCGTAAATCTCCGAGGTAAGGTGTTTCCTCTCTTGAGGGTTGGTTAGATCACAGGGAAAAATGGTGACAGTGGTAAGAGAAGAAAGTTCTTCTTTAAGGGTGTTTAGTTCAGATTCATTTCTACCTGTTAGAAAAAGGGAGATTTTTTCTTTTGCTAGCTGCCTTGCAAGTTCTTTTCCAAGGCCTGAAGTGGCGCCCGTGATTAAGGCGAGATCAAAATTAAGCTTTTTCAAAATGTGATTTTAGATCCTCAGTAATATCGATGAGTGCTTGATCACCTTCTTTGATGGCAGCATCCACAGATTTAAATTCATGCCTCTCAATACCGACATAGATCTTGATTTTGGGCTCCGTTCCAGAGGGGCGGATCACCACTTTGCTCTTATCCTCGAGCCAGAATCTGAGGACATTGGACTTGGGAAGGGTGAGCTTAGTCTCTTTTTTAGTGGAGAGGTCGAGGGAAATGCCAGTTGAATAGTCTTCAATGGTGGCAATCTTTAGGCCGGCGATGGTTTTCGGAGGGCTCTTTCTAAGTTTATCCATGATCTTTTTCATCTTATTCATGCTCTCTTGTCCCTCGGGGAAGGAGATGGAGGTGAGCTTTTCACGAAAGACGCCAAACTTGGCATAGATCTTTTTAAGAAGGCCGAGGAGTGTGAGTCTTTGGCTCTTTGCCTGAAGAGCTGCTTCTGCGATGAGGCCAGATGCGGTTGCTGCATCTTTATCGCGGACAAATGTTCCGAAAAGATAGCCGAGGGATTCCTCTCCGCCAAAGATATAGCGGTGTTCTTTTGTCTCTTCCCATTCGCGGATCTTTTGAGCAATATATTTGAAGCCGGTGAGGACATCTGCGCAGGTTCTTTTGTAGTGGTCGCAAATGGCTTTGAAGAGCTCGGATGTGACGATGGTTTTCACAAAGGCAGCATTCTCTGGCATATCTTTTGCTTCCATAAGGTGGTAGAGGAGGATGCAGGCGATTTGGTTGCCGGAAAAGGAGACAGCGGAACTTCTCTCGCGGGCGACAACACCTACGCGGTCTGCATCGGGATCGGTTGCAAGAAGAAGGTCTGCATCTTCTTCGAGGAGCATGCGTACGCCGGGTTCGAGTGCTTCTTTCTCTTCAGGATTTGGCTTTGTGGCACCTGGAAATTTGGGATCACAGGCAAGCTGTTCTTGTACATAGGAGATCGATTTAAAGCCCCAGTCTCTAAGAAGTTGAGGTACGAGGGTAATGCCTGCGCCGTGGAGATTGGTGTAGACGATCTTGAGACGCATCCCTTTCTTTTTATTATTTTCGGGATAGTTTTGAAGCGTTCTTACTGTGCTGAGGTAGATGCGGTCGAACTCTTCGGTTATCCAATGGATGAGCGGATTTTTGAGGCCGGTTAGTTTGATCTCGGAGAGGTTTTTGATTTTTCCAACTTCTTTGATGATTGCAGTATCGTGGGGAGGAAGTACTTGAGCGCCATCATTCCAATAGACTTTATAGCCGTTGTATTCGGGAGGGTTGTGAGATGCTGTGATCATAATGGCAGCAATGCAATGGTAGTAGATGCAGCCAAAGGAGCAGAGGGGAGTGGGTCTTAGGTTTTTGACGATGTAGGCTTCAATGTTATTTGCGGCCAAGACTCTTGCTGCAGTTTTTGCATAGAGAAAGGAGTTTTCTCGGTTGTCGTAGCTGATAAAGACGCGGTGCTTTGATCTTTTTTTAGGCTCTTTTTTAATCGTATTTGCAAGACCTTGAGTGGCTTTTTCAATGGTATACTCATTGAGTCTGTTGGTGCCAACTCCCATGAGGCCTCGTATGCCGCCGGTTCCAAAAGAGAGCTCTTGAAAGAAAGCATCATTTAGTTTTTCTGGATCGGATTCAAGAAGGTCAAGAATGGTTCTTTTGTAGTGTTCATCATAGGGCCCATCTAGAGAATCTTTGACGTTCTTTTGTGCGCTTTTCGCGAGTTTAGATAGGTCGTATTTCATAAACGTTCTCCGGAGTCTTCTAGGTAGGTTTTAAGCTCTTTTTGAATTTGGTGGAGGGGAATTAGATCGCCCTCAGGATGGTCGATGCCCTCGCAGCCCTCCCTTGCATTTTCCCAATCTCTCTTTGTTTTGATGTTGGAGAGCCAGAAAGGAAAGGTGCGGCACTGTGAGGGTCTTGCCTTGTAGACAGAACACTTGCCCTCTTTAAAAAAGACGCAGTCAAAGTTTTTCATCTCGGTGAGAGAGAGTTTCCCGTGTTTTGACCTTGTATAGCGAATTTTGAAATCTTTGATCGAGAGGTTTAGGTGAGATGCAAGCATTTCGATGTCGCGCTCATTTAGCCAGACATAGCCAGGAAAGCCAGAGCAGCATTTGCCGCATTCTGTACACTTGAATTTGAGGCCTTCTTTATACCAGGGATCAATGATATTTAGCATAGAGGACAATATAGCATGATTCTCTGGGGAGAACAAGTCTAATTCTGTGCAAAAGAGGGGGCTTTTGCCGTCACGTCGATGGTCTTATCTGTGAAGGGATGGATGAAGGATAGCCTATGTGCGTGCAGGCAGATTCTTTTGTGGGGATCCTGGGTGGATCCGTAGCGTTTGTCGCCTAGGATGGGATGGCCTGCTTCTTTTAAGTGGATGCGGATTTGATGTTTGTGGCCTGTCTCTAAAGTGAGTTTGACGAGAGTTGTCTTGGGTTGATCTCGGATCACTTCATAATGAGTTGTTGTAGGCTTCCCATGGGGATCGGAGCAGACTTCAAAAATGGATTTTTGGAAGAGCCTATAATGAAGGGTCCCAGATGCGGGCTTGAGATGGCCTTCCACAAGTGCAATATACTCACGGGTGAGATCGTGGTTTTTAAAGAGTTTGTCGATCTCTTCCCTTGCCTCTTCGGTTTTCACGAAAAGAAGGGCGCCAGAAGTTGTTCTGTCGATGCGGTGGACGGCATAGATGGTAGGGTAGCGCTCTCTTAGAATAGAGAGAACATTTCGGCACTGCTTGTCATCGAGAGGAACACTGAGTAGGCCAATCGGTTTGTTGATAATGATTAGGTGCTCATCTTCATAAAGTATGGGAAAGTCTTTGGACTCAAAAATAGCTTTTTGGAGTTCCACTTTTTGGTTTTCCTCTACAGGCAATGTCGCTTTTGTTTGAACGGTTCCATCTACTGTGACTCTTCTGTTTTTGAGCCAGATCTTGAGTGTTCTGCTGGAACTATCAGGATAGATTTTTTTGAGCGAGCTAATAAGAGTTGTCATGACCATTCAAAGTGAGTATTTCCCACCTTGCTCCATTTTTCTTGTTTGATTTTATAGATATCGATCTCCAGCTTATCGTCTGATAGATCGTAGATGTTAAAGCTTCCCATTTTGTGGTGCGCAGTAGATCCGCTATCTAGGATAATGGGGAGGCCGTCTTCTCTAAGGTCTGCAATGCAATGAAGGTGAGTGTGGCCGTGGGCATAGATCTGAATGCGGGGGTCGGTCTTTAAGAGCTCTAGAAGCGCGTGGCCATTTTTCAGCCTTTTTCGCGGATTATCGAACTGGAAGAAGGGAAAGTGGTTTAGCATAAGAATGCGGGCATCTTTTGGGATCTCTTTTAGGGCTAGCTTGATCTTGTCTGCTAGCTCTTCGGAAAAATACCCTTGAGAGGAGTAGATGGGGGTCGCAATCACGGTATCTAGAAGCAGGTAATGCCATTTTCCGCCAATGGATCCGATCTCTACCTTATCTTTTTGGAGAGAAAAGGGGCCTTTTGGAGCATTTCCAAGCGCTTGGTAGAAGCTCCTTTGAGCATAATCTTTGCGCGTATAGTGATCGTGGTTTCCCGGGACCGAGAGGGTTTTGATACCAAATCCTTGAAGGTAATTTTTCGCCTCAAGTAGCTCATCTCTTCTGCCTGTTGTAGAGGCATCACCTGAAAAGAGGACAAGATCCACTCCCATCTCTTTTGCAAGAGCAGGAAGTTTGTCTAAATGCTTTCTGATGTAGGTGTTACGTCTAGAGAAAATCAGATTCGTATTTCCTATCCACCTCTTTGAAAAGAATTGAAGCGGGTTCAAGGTAATTTTTGAAAAATGTAGATCGGATATATGGATAATGCGTGTCATAATGACATACATTTTAGCGTTTCTGAAGATATAAGAAAAATGATTAATTTCGAGGTGTTTTTGAGTCTCTGTCGCGGATTTCAGGAGTCCTCTTCTTCATCTCTTTATTGCGCTCTTCTGGCTCTTTTGGGTGAGGAAGGCGGTTTTCCTTCTCCTCTTTGCGGGCTTTTTTAGCCTGCTTTTTCTGCTGTTTGATAGTTTGAGGCTTCTTGTACTCATTTTCCCAAGCGTCATCCTCCATCTCTTCTCTTTTAGAAGAGCGGGTGATCTTACGTACAAGTTTTTTGATATGGTGTGGAAGGTGTCTCATAATATTACTATATTTTTGTTTTAATTTAAATTTATAACAAAAATCTAATTATATCAAGTAATTATTTCATATTAAAGATAATTTAAGAATTGGGAGTTAAACAAGGAGGCTCCTCGATTTTTTTCTATCTGAGGGGTGGCAGTGTTCATAGATACGGCGCCCCGAAGATAGGGAGAAATGAGGTAAAGCTGACGTAGTTAAAAACCGATTATTGAATCATTTTTGATATGTTTTAGAGAATTCTTTTATTACTTTAAAGACAGGAACAAAAAGCTGCCACTTATTTTCACGGAGACGAAGGGGGCCTTTCATATTAGGAGCCCATTTTGGGGGCATGACAACGTGTGCTCGTAGCCAATCGGGTCTCCAATGGCTGATGATCGATTTTCCAGCTAAGATGAGTGTTGGTATCTGAAGGTAGGAGGCCAGGTGGCCGGGTCCTGAGTCGTTGCCAATAAAATAGCCCGATTCATAGAGAAGCTCAGCTAATTCGGAGAGTTTGGAGATAGAGGGGACCTCAATGCCATACTTTTCAGCAAAAGCCCAATCGGGCCGCTCTTTTGGGCTCGTGGTAATTACCGGCTGGTAGCCCATCTTCTTCAGTTTGCGCCCTAGAGAGATAAATTTCTTCGGAGTCCAGTTTTTGATGCCCATGGAGCTAGAGGGGTGAATAACCACTCGTTTTGGGTGCTTTTTGTGTACAAGGCCTTCAGGCGCTTTCATCCCAATCTCTTTAGGAGGAGCCTCAAGCCCTAGAATCTCTTGCATGGCAAGGCCTACGCCTTTGACCATCGTGACCTTTTCGTCGAGAGAGAAATGGTCTTTCTCGAGAGGAGGGTGTTTTTGTTTTCGGTAGTTGTTGTAGAAGAGAATGATTCTTCTACCTCTCTTCTCAAGCTCAGCTAGTCCCTTTGCCTGGTAGGAGTTCTCGTGTTGCACGACAATGATGTCAAACTCTTGAAACTTCTTTTCATACTCTTCAGGGGGAGGGCGATTTTCAAACTTACAGTCTTTAAACCACTCGCCAAAAGAGCCGAGGTGGTTATTGAAAGTGGTGACGTCATAGCCCGCTTGTTTGAATGCATGCGATGCAATCATCATAATAAGGCCGTCGCCTACGCCGGCAGCTGAAAATATAGCAACTCGTTTACTCATAGAGGGTATTTTCTCTGAAGAGCCGCTTTTAAATCAAGATTCTATGGATTAGTGCTCGAGAAACGCATCAAGCCTTTCGAGTTCAGAGCGTCCATTTTCATCCCTGAGGTAATATAGAGGGGTGCCGTGAGCTCCATATCCTCTGAGACCATCATGAAAACGTAGCCTATTCTCATCCCGACAACAAGTTGCTAGAGAGGCACGAAATGGGATGAGCGGATCATTGGGATGGTAAGTAACTAAGTGATCCCCTCGCATGCGATTGATAGCTCTTTCTCCATCTAATTCCCAGCCCAAAAGATAGACAGGATAAGCGAGAAAGATGCCAACTGCCAACCTTGTAATTACTTTGACTGTTTTACCAAAAAAACCGATAGAGAGCTTTTCAACTAGGAACGTAAAGATGGATTTAAAAGGGCGGTCTCCCACGTATTTTCCCGTGCACTCAGGATGAAGAGCTTTTACCTGGGCTGCTACAGCCCCTCCAAGAGAGGCGCCGAAGAAATGTATATTCCTCGGATTAACTCCTAAATTATCACGTACATATTGGTAGACGCTTTCGCCATCGAGAACAAGATCACCTGCGCTCCAAGTTTTTCGATATCCTCGGTAGTTGAATGAGACTACGTTGTAGTCTCGACGCATTAGATGGACTCTTGTGCGAGAATAAATATCATAATTATTTCCTAATGGATTAAATAGAATCATAGTAGGAGTCTCTCTTGAGCATCCATATGCTGGGACAAATGTTGCTTGAATTTCAACTTGATCAGGAGTGACAATTTTCACTTTCCTCTGACCTGATAAATCATTAGGGGCATTTACCGGCGTTATGTGACGTCTGGGGTTGATGATAGCTGCAATCAGAGAATGGGGTAGATAGAAAAGACAATTTTTTACCCTACTTGCAAGTCTAGGTAGAAAGCTATCTGGAATAGGGTTTAATGCAGAATTTTGGGGTTGCCACTGGGCGCGGAAGGTGGCCATTTCTTTCCTCAATTTTTTTTGCAGAGACAGTAATGAGATTGAGTAATTAAATCAAGGAGGGATTAGGTGATAAACTTGAGGTAGTTATTTTGTGAAATTGTTTCAAAAGAGGCGTTTTTATAGGTTTCTTTCCAGAGTTTTGGGGCATGTGCTTTTTCTTTTTTCCATTTGAATTCGTAGCCGAAGAGCTCTCCCTCTCTCTCTTCTACCCAATCCAATTCTTTTTGATCGTAGGTCCTCCAGAAATAGTTGTTGCTCCAGAGGGAGGTGTACTTCTGTTTTTTTATACGTTCCATGACAAGGTAGTTTTCCCAGAGTTCGCCTACATCATTTCGTCTGTTAAGAGGGTTGAAGTTGTTGATAAGGGCGTTTCTGATGCCATTGTCATAGAAGTAATATCTAGATGTTTTTGTGACCTCTTTTCGGAGGTTGCGGCTAAATCCTCGGACGTTTACAAGAACAAATACCTTTTCTAAAAGATCTAAATATTTCTCAATCGTGGTTTTACTCATGGAAAGTTGTGACCCTAATTCGTTATGGGAGACTTCTTTTCCAACTTGAAAAGCAAGAAGAATAAGGAGGTCCATCATTTTTTTAGATTTCTGAATTCCTTCGAAGGCTAGAATGTCCTTAATGAGATAGGATGAGACGAGTTCATGAAGGTATTCTTCTTTTTCCTTTTTGTCTTTCGTTGTGATGACTTCGGGATAAGAGCCGTAAATAAGTCTTTTGTCCAAATTTGCTTTAGTTTCTAATGGGGATTCAATTTGGGAGAGTTCAATCTGTGAAATAGGGAAGAGTTGGACTGTGTTGTGTCTGCCTGTTAGAGGTTCTCCAACTTGTTTGGCTAAATCGAATGTAGACGAGCCGGTAACAATGACCTTGACCTCTTGAATGTGGTCGATGATCAGTTTTAAACTTTTTCCAATTGAGGGGATGTATTGGGCTTCATCGATGATGAGAAGTTTGTTTCCTCCGATAAAATCTTTTAATTTTTCAATTGATAGTTCTGATAGGGCGCTGCTTACAAAAAAATCTTCGCCTGTTACGAATAGATAGTTTGATTTATCTTCGAGGAATTTCTTGAGAAGTGTTGTCTTTCCAACTCTTCTAGGTCCATAGATGATTCCTATTTTCTTATGTGAAATAGAGCTTAGCTTTTCTAGCTGTTTTCTTGGAATAAATGGATCTTTTTTGTCTGTATTCATAAAAATAGAGTAACGTAAGCTGGCTATTTTTGTCAAAATTTAGCCATTATTTGCATTAATTGCTTATTTATAGTGAGTTAAGATCTGGATGTTCTGGGCTCAAAGAGAATTGCTTTTCCGGAGCAGCCATCAAGCTTTAGGCGAAGGATGTTGGAGTGAAAGTCTTTACTCTCCGCGCGTCTTTCCATTAGATTGATCGCGCCCGTCTCCTCCGTACCAGGTATGAGAACGCTTTCAGAGATGGGCTCGTCTTGGAAGTTGAGAGCGGTAAGCTCTAGGAATTTGGTGCCTGGAAGCTCATGCAAAAGAAGCAAAACTCCCTCATGTGAGGAGGGAAGTACTTCGATCAGTTTTCCTGTGGCAATATTCGATGTGATGCGCACTTTTAGAATCTTTTTTAGCTGGCTTGCAAAAGAGTTAGGGCATTTGAGCTGTTTTAAAAGTGACCCATAGAGTGATCTTGTTCTTGGCACTTCAAATTGATTCTTCTTTTTCAAAGATTGGTAGAGAAGATTGATAGCTCCTCTGGCGCTCCATCTCATATCTTTCGAATCAATCTGTTTAGTCTCTTTTTCGCTAAGAGGAAGGGCCCCCACTAAATCCCAGCCAGAAATGGAAAAGGCGCCCGGCTGCATGGCATTGAAGAAAGCAAAGAGCAGATGCGCTTTTTTTATAGCTTTAATCTGTCCTTTGGTGAGCCTTGTAATGTCTTTGATTCCGAGTGCAGCTGCAATAAATGAGGCGGTGGTTCCATAGGGACCAGATTCACTTTGAATGTTATAATTTCCAAGTGAAAGGGCCTTTTTATCCTCTAGTTCGACTTTGCGTGAAAGATCAAACCCATTCAAAGAGCAGCCTTGATAGGAGAAGGTGCTATCCGGAAGATCGCGCAGTTGATTTTGAGTATAGTTAATGCCATCCGCATTTTGAAGAGCATGCACTAGGTGAACGGGCTGCAGGCGGTATTGTCCCATCAAGTTGTAATTGATTCTAAGAAGATCGGTATTCTGATAGATGAAGGCGTTAATCAGAGCCGATCTTGAAGAAAAATCGTAGGAGAGATCAGCGCCATTTTCTAAGTAAGCTTTGATCGCCAGATATCCTAGGTTAACCTCTTGAAAAGAAAATCCTCCTAGCTTTCGGATGAGTTGAGCGATCTGATCCGACGCTGTTAGTGATAGGGGATGACCTTCCGACCAGGCTTTGCGAGCATTGTCTGACAGCTCAATTCCAAGAAAGGCGTTCGCATCGATGCGCACCATCTGATTCTTTAGAATGCTAATCGAGGAGATCACATCTCCTGCGACTAACCTGTTGGCGGCAAAGGAGGGATCGAGCCAGTTGAGTGTGGGCTGTCCTGATTTGAAATAGTGGAGATAGACCCATCTTCTCTCTACGCCGTCTGCGCCTTTAATTTTTTTTGTAATTGACCAGTTGGTCTTCTTCATTTCAGGAAAGATCACTTGCTCAAGCGGACCTGAGATATAGCTCTTAGTCCTCAAGAATTCAACATCACCCATTGAGAGGTTTATGCTTAAATTGTTGCCTTCTACTTTTGGCAAGTTTTTCCAATCTTTTTCCTCGATGCTCACCATGTGGTAGAGGCCAGGGTAGTCCTGGTAATTTTTAAGTGCTAGGTGAAAGTCAGCTCCAAGTCCTGTGTGACCAGGAATCAGATTGCCGATGATCATGCCTTCATTTTTTTCCGCTCTCCTTACCATCTTGAGATATTCGGGATAGGTGCCAAAAACGGGTGCAATTTGGTAGGCTGTGCGGTCAAAACCGCCGTCGATAGAAACGCTTCCTTCCAGGCCGCCTGCTTTTTTCATTGGGCCGGTATTGATAGCCTGAATGCCTAGCTCTTGAAGAGCATTCCAGAGGTCATCGCTACCTAAAAATTCTAAGACAGAGACATCGTCCTCAGTAATCAGAGAGTAGGGGTAGATGGAGATCCAGTTAGGTGCTTTTTCAAGCGGAGTCTTGGCGTTAGGCCGCGCGTAGGGATGCTGCCATTGTGTAGATTTTCCAGAGTAGTCTTTTGCGAGTCTATCTGCAGAATAGAGCATCGACTCTTTAACAAGATGATCGGTATCATTTGCAAAGAGAGTACATGTAGCTAGTAATACGCCCAAGAATTTCACAGAAAAAAGGCCTCCTTTTCATATACATAAAAGGGAGGCCGGCCTTAAGTCAAGGAATCTCTACTCTTCTTCCGCGTTTCCTACGAGCGCTTCCGATAAAAGAATGACTCCTGCAGTGGAAACGGCTAGAATTAAGCTATTTTTCACCACCTTTGCAGGATCGATAATGCCATTTTTAACAAGATCTTCTACTTCTCCTGTCTCTGCATTAAATCCCATGTTAGCTTTTTGAGAGAGAATCTGATCCAAAAGAACGGAAGGCTCAGAGCCTGTGTTTTCCACAATCTTTCGAAAGGGGGCCTCGCATGCTTTTATGAGCATATCAGCGCCGATTTTCTCCTCGCCAGCAAGATCTAGTTTTGCAAGATTTGCAGATCTAAGAGCTGCCACGCCGCCGCCAGGCAGGGTTCCTTCTTCAATGGCCGCTTTTGCACCGCTCAAACTATCTTCAAAAACACGTTTTTTCGTCTTCGCCTCCGATTCCGTGTGAGCGCCTACGCGGATGACCGCAACACCGCCAGAGAGTTTTGCTTTTCTAGTCTCTAGCTTCTCTTTATCGTAATCGGAGGAGGCATTTTTGATTTCGCCCTCAATTAGCTTTAACCTTGTCTGGATTTGATCCTTTTCGCCCTTGCCGCCAACAATCGTCGTATTTTCTTTGGTGATAATGACCTTTTCGCAGGTACCTAGATCGCTTGGCTGAACATCTTTCAGGGAAAGTCCCACATCTTCTGAGACAAAACTTGCACCCGTGAGAGCTGCAATATCTTGAAGGTATGCTTTTCTTATGTCTCCAAATCCAGGAGCTTTAACAGCACAAACTTTGATCGTGCCACGTAATCTATTCATCACAAGCGTTGAAATTGCATCGCCATCGACATCTTCAGCTATGATCAATAGGCTTTTTCCAGTTGATGCTGCATCTTGTAAAATCGTTAGAATTTCTTGTGCAGAGCCTATTTTTCGATCGGTTACTAGAATATGTGCATTTTCAAGCTCTGCTACCATTTTTTCCATATTGGTAGAAAAGTAGGAGCTAATATAGCCGCGGTCAAATTGCATGCCAACGAGTGCTTCCATCACCGTTTCCGTGCTTTTGCCCTCTTCGATAGTGAGGACTCCCGACTTGCCTACTTTTTTTAAGCCCGTAGCTACTTGTTTTCCGACAAAAGTATCGCCAGATGCAGCAACAGTTGCAATATCTTCAATGTCTTTGTCATTTTTGATCTCTACTTTTAGCTGATCGATGTTTTTTAAGATCTCCTTGAGCGCTTTTTCTAACCCACGCTTAAGCAAAATCGGGCTGCAGCCAGCTGTAATATTTTTGATGCCCTCATGAACTAGCGCCTGCAAGTAGATCACGCCCGTAGTTGAGCCGTCTCCTGAAAGGTCTTTGATTTTGCTCGCCATCTCTTTTCCAAGGCTTATTCCCATATTCTCAAAGTGATCTTTGATTTCAACTTCGCCTACAATGTTGTTTCCGTCATTGGTGATTGTAGGAGAGCCAAAGGAAGCATCAATCCCGACATTTCTGCCTTTGGGGCCGAGTGTAACGCCCACAACGTTTGCTAATTTATCGATTCCTGCTTTTAGTTTTTCTCTTGCATCTTCATCAAAAATAATCTCTTTCGCCTGACTCATATTGTCTCCTGTCAATTCTTATAAGTGTTAGAAAATACTCAAAAAACCTCTTTATTCACAAGAGATATGAATTGTTAATTAATTATTTTTAAAATACTTACTATACATGTTACAATAGATGCGTTTTAGTAAAAAAAGAATTAGGTTTTGGTAAGTTCAGTTAATAGTTCAGTTATTGATTAACAATATATAATTAGAGAAGTTGATGGTCAAAAAGAACAGTTAGTTCTCTATTTCAGAGATATAGCTACTCAGACATTGGATATGCTCTTCGTAAGGAGAGACTGAATAACTGCTATTTTTAAGATCTTAATCAAACTTTTAGTAGAAATCTTTTTTGGAGACCGGCCTAAACCTTTGACGGTTAGGAAAGGTCGAAAAAATGATTTATGCAAAAG
>Ga0114933_10004442_pt1 | contig 13137 bp, 10 predicted proteins | sample 4SBtaG_FD_89691 | JGI IMG/M metagenome (GOLD analysis project Ga0114933, IMG submission 89691) | Deep subsurface microbial communities from Kolumbo volcano to uncover new lineages of life (NeLLi) - 4SBTROV12_W25 metaG | ecosystem: Environmental > Aquatic > Marine > Volcanic | place: Kolumbo...
ACGCCACGGACACCGAGCGCGAGGGCATCCTCTCCTCGTTCGTCGAGGAGGCCCGCGCGCTCGCCGGCCTCTACCACCCTCACGTGGCGAACATCATCGACCGTGGCGTCGAGAAGGACGTGCCCTTCCTGGTGCTCGAGTACCTCATCGGCGCCGACCTGAAGATGTACGCCGAGCCGCAGCTCATGACGCTCTTCGAGCTGCGCAAGGTCATCACCGAGACATGTTCCGGCCTCACGGCGTTGCACAACGCGGGGCTGGTGCACCGCGACATCAAGCCGGCCAACATCTGGCTTCGACTCCCGCTGGCCGGAGGCGTGCGCTTCGATCCGCTGAAGCACCGGGACCCCGCCCGAGCCCAGCCTCTGTCCACCGTGGTCATCGACTTCGGTATGGTGCGGGCCATGAAGGTGGCCGCTGATGTGGGAGGGCGTTTCGTCGCAGGCACGCCCGGGTACATCGCGCCCGAGCAGGTGCTCGACCCGGTCGAACTGGACGGGCGGGCCGACGTCTATGCGCTCGCCGGGACCGTGTACAACGTCACGACCGGACGGCAGTTCTTCGATCACATCGAGGACCCGCGGCAGCGCATCATCGCCCACATGCAGCAGGACCCGATGGAGGACCCGGAGCCGTTCCGCGTCTACCCAGCCGCCCTCGTGAAGCTTCTTCGCTCCGCGACCGCGATGGATGTGAAAGACCGTCCGACGCCCTTTGAGTTCGGCCAAGAGTTCGCGGCGGTCCTCTGACGCGAGGACCCGCCGGGCCACGCACGGTCCGGCTTCCGCGCGGTCAGATCAGACGCCGACGAGCGGGAGCTGTCGCTTCGCGTTTTCGTCCCGCTGGCGCAGAGGCACCGGGTACTCGCCGCTGAAACAGGAGTTGCAGTAACCCTTGCCGCCCACGGCCTTTTGCAGGCCCTCGATGCTGATGTACCCGAGCGAGTCCGCCGTGATGTAGCGGCTGATCTCCGGCACCGAGTGATTCGACGCGATCAGTTCAGCCCGTGACGGCGTGTCGATGCCATAGAAGCACGGCCAGCGGGTGGGCGGCGAGCTGATGCGAAGGTGGACCTCGCGTACCCCGACGTCGCGCAGCATCTTGACGATCTTTCGGCTCGTGGTCCCTCGCACGATCGAGTCGTCGACGACGGCGACCCGCTTGCCCCGGAGGATCTCGCGGACCGGGCTCAGTTTCAGCCGCACGCCGAAGTGTCGAATCGACTGCGCCGGCTCGATGAAGGTCCGGCCGACGTAGTGACTGCGGATCAAACCGAGCTCGAATGGCAATCCGAGTTGCTCGGCATAACCCATGGCCGATGCGACGCCGCTGTCCGGGACGGGGATGACCACGTCCACGTCGGCCGGCTGTTCCTGGGCCAGAACATTACCGAGCCGCTTGCGCGCGCCGTACACGCTGATGCCCTCTGGGCGCGAGTCTGGCCGTGCGAAGTAGACGTACTCGAAGATGCACATCTTGCGGGGCTGAGGCGCGAACGGACGCAGGGTTCGGACCCCCGCACGGTCGACGACGACCATCTCGCCCGGTTCGAGGTCACGCACGTGCTCGGCGCCGATCAAGTGGAACGCCCCCGCCTCCGACGCCACCACGTGTGAGGAGTCATTGAGCAGCCCTAGGCAGAGGGGCCGAAAGCCGTGAGGGTCCCGAACGGCGATCATCTCGGTGGGGGTCATGAAGACCATCGAGTAGGCGCCCTCGACTTGCTCGAGCGCCTCGATCACGCGCTCGGCGGTCGTCGCCTTCTTGGAGCGGGCGATCAGGTGCACCACCACCTCGGTGTCGCTCGTGGTCTGGAAGATCGTGCCGTCGGCCTCGAGCTGCGCTCGCACCGCATCGAAGTTGGTGAGGTTGCCGTTGTGCGCGACCGCCAAGGAGCCGTGCGCGTAGTCGATCGCGATCGGCTGCGCGTTCTTGAGGCCGCTGGAGCCCGCCGTGCTGTACCGAACGTGGCCGATGGCCCGCTCGCCGAGCAGCCGATCGAGCACGTCTGCGCCGAAGCCGTCCTGCACGAGACCCATCGCGCGGTGCGCGTAGAGGCGCTCGCCGTCGGTGCTGACGATGCCCGCGCTCTCCTGACCGCGGTGCTGCAGCGAGTGCAGACCGAGGTAGGCGAGATTGGCGGCTTCAGGCGCGCCAACGATTCCGAAGACGCCACACATGACAGGCCTTAGAGCTGGCCGCTGTGCTGGAGGAAGGTGGACTCCTCCTGCGTGGACGACCGGTCCAGAATGTTGTTGCGGTCGGGGAAGCGCTCGAAGCGCTCGACGACCTCGCGCTGCGCCTCCGCGCGGCGGAGGAAGAGCTCACAGAGCGCTTTGTGCTGCGGCGGCGTCTCCGCCAAGAGCTCCCCGTAGACCTCGATGCTCGCGAGCTGCGCGTCTGTGTCTTCGGCGTGCATGCACGGCATGTAGAAGAAGAGCCGCTCGACCACGTTGAGCTTGCGGTCGACGCCGTCGTCGAGCCCATCGAAGCAGAGGGCAAGTGCCTTGGAGTCCCCCTGAAACATCTCGGGGGTCTCTCGATGGATGTTTCGGTTGAACTGGTCCAGCAAGAGGATCAGCGCGAGCCGCCCTTTTGCGCTCGAACCCCAGTCATCGAGCTCGCCCGCCTTCGCGGCCTCCACGAGCTTCCCGAACCCGTCCTGGATGGTTCGGTCTACGCGGACACTCTTTTCGAACCAGAGCTCCTCGCCGACCGGCCGCTCTTCCTCATCGGTGGGCGGCTCGAACCAAAATTTCAAGACACCAGTGATGCGCTCGTCCATGGCCACGCTTCTCGACCTCGCGTTGGTGGGGTGGGGTGATCCCGAAGGTGCGTAGGCGTAGAATCTCAGGCTGTAGCTTTCAAGCCAAGACTGCGAGGGACGGATGCCGACGTGCCGTGAGTGTGAGGATGAGGTCGACGAGTTGGTTCGTGTGAAGGTCGAGGGCAAGACCCAGAAGCTCTGCGAAGACTGCGCGGACCTGATCCGGGAACAGCTCGAAATCGCTGAGGAATCTGAGGCCGTGATGCAGCGGATGATGGGCTACAAGGGCCGAAGATGAGGGCGCTCAGGTGTCGCAGACGCCGTAGATCGTGCCCGAGACGACAATCGGCGTCGTGAAGCCATAACAGCGAAGAGATCCGGTGCAGCCAGCGGCGGGCCCGGTCGAGCCGATCCCGGTGCACCACTGGAGGCACTCGCCGGGCATGCCGACACAGCCAAATCCGGCCGCACAGTCCTCCTGACCGGTGCAGCTCGTGCCCTGGCCTCCCGTGCCGGTGGGGGATGAGCAGTCGGTGAAGTACCGCATCGCGCCCATCGACTCCTGCAGGATCTGGCAGCTCGTGGTTGCCGGGCACCCGGTCTGGGCGATGGGATCACAGGGGTTGGAGCAGATCGTCACGTCTGGGACGGTTCCGCCGGACCCGTCATTGAGCGTGTAGAGGCAGAGCCCGCCGCCACACTCGGCGTCTGTGTTGCAGAAGGCGTTGCACATGTTGACCGCCGTGCCGGAGCGGGCGACGTTGATGCAGATGTGCCCGGGCGTGCAGCTCGAGATGCCGGCGCAGATCGTGCCCGGAGCGCTCGTGCCAGCCGAGGCGCAGAGGCGCGTCGCGCCGCTGAGGTAGCAGCCCTGGCCGGAAGGACACCCACACTGTGGGTTGACCACCCTGCACGGCGTGTCCGCGCACATGGCCGTGCAGCCGGTCCCGCCGCAGGTCTGCCCCGCGGGGCAGAGGCCGTCGTCCGGGGTGAAGCTGCAGCTCGGGGTCGCTCCCTCGACGCAGCGGTCGGTCGTGCAAGAGATCGCGTCATCACAGACGAACGGCGTGCCAGCGGTGCAGGTGCCTCCGATGCAAGCCTCCGAGCCGTTGCACCGCAGGCCGTCGTCGCACTCAGTAGCGGTGGTGCATCCGACCGGGGGGCCGGCGTCTCGGCCCGCGTCGGTGCCCATCGGCCCTGCGTCGGTGCCCATCGGTCCCGCGTCGGTGCCCATCGGGCCCGCGTCGGTTCCCATCGGCCCCGCATCGGTGCCCATCGGCCCCGCATCGGTGCCCATCGGCCCCGCGTCGGTGCCCATCGGCTCCGCGTCCATGGTGTCGCCCGCGTCGGTCGGTGGTCTGCCGGCGTCTACCAGATCGCCGCCGCCTTGAGCGCAAGCCACCAGGAGAATGCTGAACAAAAAGAACGGGGTGATGAGAGAGGTGGGTCGAGAGAAGGACATGGCGCCTCGCCTTGGGCTGAAACGATACCCCGGACTTCCAGGCATTACACCCGGCCCGGATCTGAGGACTCCGCGTTGACGCGCCGCGTCATAGTACGAGACGGCGGGCGCGGCACGTGGTTCGTTGTATCCTGCGCGCCCCCGTGAGCTCAGTCGTCCGCCGCATCGAGTCGATCGTCCCCCGCAAGGCCCACGCGTTTGGCGGCAAGGCGAAGAACCTCGCCATCCTCGCCCGCGCCGGCTTTCCGGTGCCGGCGGCGTACGCGCTCTCGGCGTCCGCGGCCGATGATTTCTTCGCTCGGGCGCTCGACGCGGCCGATCGCCCGGCCGCGTTGTTGACCGCGCCATCGAGCCAGATCACCGCGGAGCGACTTGCCCGCCTTCGTGCGCAGGTGAAGGAGACCGCCGTGCCCGACGCGGTCCGATCGGGCCTGCTGGGCGCGCTGCGAACCCTGCTCGCCGAGGGGGCGGTCGCGGTGGCGGTGCGGTCATCGTCGACCCGCGAAGATCAGGAGGCCACGAGTGCCGCGGGGCTCCACCAGACGGTGCTCGGGGTGCGGACGGAGGCGGAGCTCTTCGACGCGGTGCGCGCTTGTTGGGCGAGCCTGCTCACGCTGGGCGCGATCACGTACCTGCGGGCGCACGCGCAGGGCAGCCCGGACGCAGGGGTCGGGATCGTCGTGCAGGCGATGGTGCCCTCTGAGGTCGCGGGCGCGATGTTCACGGTCAACCCGCTCTCCGGAGACCCGGGTGAGATGGTCATCAACGCCGCCTGGGGGTTGGGCTCGGCCGTGATGGATGGCCGCGTGTCACCCGACACCTATCGCGTCGACAAGGCCAGCCGCTGGGTGCGGGACCGTGTCATCGGCGACAAGGCCATCGCCGCTCGATGGAGCGCCGAGCGCGGCTCGTGGGACGACGAGGTCTCGATCGAGGATCGCGAGCGCCCGTGCCTCGACGGGGACACGCTCGAGGCGTTGGTGAACCTCGGACTTCGCGTGGAGGCGTACTTCGACGACGCGCGCGACGTGGAGTGGGCCGCCGTCGGAAGCACGCTCTATCTCCTGCAGGCGCGACCCGTGACGGCCCTCGCCGTGCACCCGCGCCGCGCGCGGCCCGGCCGCAAGAAGGCGCGTGAGCGGGCCGAGATTGTTTGGTCCAACGTCAACGTGGGCGAGGCGCTTCCCGGCGTCGCGACGCCGCTCACCTGGTCGATCCTCAGCGAGTTCTCCGATCGCGGCTTCCGCCGTGCGTTCGGGGCGTTGGGCTGCTCGGTGCCTCGTGACGCGGAGCTGGTGGGCAGTTTTCGGGGCCGGATCTACCTGAACATGAGCGAGTTCATGGAGATCGCATCGCAGGTCCCCGGCATGCGGCCCAAGACGCTCCTCTCGCTCGCCGGGGGCGGCGAGATGGAACGCCTCGAGATGAACATCGAGGAGCGTGGTTCGACGCGCTTCCTGATGCGCCTCCCCCTGACCGTCGCCCGCTACGTGCGGGAGAACCTCGGGCTGACCGAGCGCGTCGCGCGCTTCGAGAAGAGCTTCACCGAAGAGCGCGGCCGTCTGACCTCCATCGACTTCCGCATCCTCTCGAACACGGGCATGGATCGCGTGCTCTCGAGGGTGGAGCGACTGCTCGATGAGAGCGGTCAGGTGATGCTCAACGCCTACGGCAACATGCTCGCCACCGTCGTCCTTCTGCGCGCGGTGCTCTCTGTTGTCGCTCGCAAAGGTGACGCCGAGCGACTCGAGCGAGACCTGCTCACGGGCCTCGCGGATGTCGAGAGCGCGGCGCCAGGGCTCTCGCTCTGGCACATCGCGGAGACGGCTCGCGCCGAGGACGCGGCCAAGGACGCGTTGCTCTCCTGTGATCCCCGGATCGCCACCCTCGAGACCTTGCCCCCGGGACCGACGCGACGCGCCATCGAGCGGTTCCTCACCGCGTACGGCTACCGCGGTGCCCGTGAGGCGGAAGTCGGCGAGCCGCGTTGGAGCGAGGACCCGAGCCTGCCCTTCGCGACGCTGCGGGCGCACCTGCAGCGCGTGGATCGCGCGAGCTCTCCCGTGGATGTCGAGCGGCGACAGCGCCAGGTTCGGGACGCCGCGCAGAAGGAGCTCGAGCGTCGCCTTCCGGGGCCGTCGAAGATCGCGGCGCGTCACCTGCTCTCGCTCGTCCAGCGTTTCACGCGCCTGCGCGAGAGGCTGCGCTCGAGGGTGGTCAAGGTGCTCGGCCTCTACCGTTCGGTGGCCCTGGACGCCTGCCGACGTCTCTCGGTGATGGAACCGAGCGCCGGCGAAGACGGGGCCTTCTACCTGAGCGTCGACGAGATGCACGGCTTCTTCCGCGGCGAGATCGGCAGCATCGCGCTCTTGATCCGACGGCGCCGGCTCCAGCTCGAACGGGACCGCGCGCTGCCCGACCCGCCCGGCACCTTCGTCAGCTTTCCGCCGCCCGTGCCGGTTCCCTCGCCTTCGCAGGACGCGATGACGGGGTTGGCCGCGATGAGTGGTCGGGTACGCGCCAAGGCCCGTGTGCTCCTCGATCCGGCCGACGCCTGTGCACTTCTGCCCGGAGAGATCCTGGTCGCGCCGTACGCCGACGTCGGCTGGTCGCCGCTCTTCCTCGTCGCCGCGGCGGTCGTCACGGACTTGGGCGGCCCGCTCTCCCACGCAGCAGTGGTCGCGCGCGAGTACGGGGTGCCCACGGTGGTGAACGTTCGGGTGGGCACCCAGCTGGTGAAGACGGGCGACCTGCTCGAGGTCGACGGGGCGGCTGGCAGCGTGCGCATCATCGAGCGAGCGGCCGCCACGAGGGTCGAGGCTCCGAGCGCGAGCTGAAGCGTGATCGAGCTCGCCCACGCGTCCCGCCACCTCGTCGTGGCGATCAAACCCAGCGGGCTTCTGACGACGGGGGAGGGCGACTCGCTCACCCGCCGGCTTCAGGAGCAGCTGGGGGTGAAACTGCACGCGTCCTCCCGGCTCGATGCGGAGGTCTCCGGCCTCGTCACGTACGCTCGCTCCAAGCGCGGCAACGCCGCCCTCGGGGAAGCGAGGCAGCGGGGCGAGTACCAGCGGGAATACCTCGGCCTCTGCGCCGCGGAGCCCGATCCCGCGGCCGGCATCTGGGACGCCCCGATCGCGATTGACCCGCGGGACCGCCGCCTGCGTTTGGCGCTCGGTGAGGGCGAGCGCGGCGAGGGCGAGAGAGCGGCTCAGACGCGGTTCTCGGTTCGAGCGTCATGCGCGGACGGCGCGGCGCTCCGCCTCGAGCCGCTGACCGGCCGGACCCATCAGCTGCGGGTTCACGCCGCGCGCGCCGGCGTCCCGCTCCTCGGCGATCATCGTTACGGCGGCCCGAAGAGGGTGGTGCTCGGGAACGGCCGGGTCGTGCGCGCCGCCCGCGTGATGCTGCACTGCCTCCGCGTCCGTGTGCCCGACGCCGAGGGCGGCTGGCTCTCGCTCGTGTCGGAGCCGCCGGCGGATCTGAGCCGGCTCTGGGTATCGCTCGGGGGAGTCGCCGCCGAGCTGACGGCGCGCCGAGAGACGCGCTGAGGACTCAGGCGTCGCCGGCCGGGTCCGCCTCGACCTCGGTCGCCTCAGGCGCGCGGTCGGGTTTGGTGGGGAGCCGAAGCACGCCGCCGGGGAAGGTGGCTTCGACTTCGTGAATCAGGGCGCGTGCCACCTCTGCGTCGAGCTCGAACATGCCCGGCGCCATGCGCTCGATGTTGCGCTTGTAGATGAAGACCCGTCCGACGCGGGCGGGCTTGTCGGGCTCCGAGAGCGCGTCGAGGAGCGCCGGCATGCGGGGATCGACACCTTCTGCGACGACCTCCGCGCCCGGCAGGTCCGTGACCACGACCAGCGCACCCTCGAGGAGACGAGAGACCTTCGGCGGCAGCTTGGTGAGCGCGGACTGCACCCGCTTCTCGAACTGAGGCAACGGGATCGTCCACGGTGGCGGCTCGGAAGCCCCGTCGAGCTCCCGCGCCTGCAGGAACGCGATGAGCGCGCCGGTGCGGTCCTTCTTCACCTCGAGCGCGAGCCCGAGATAGTAGAAAGCGTCGCTCGACGGGCGCTCGGCCTCCGTCGCCGTCCGGATCAGCGGGAGCGCGCCGTCGATGTCGCCGACGTCGAGGCGCGCCCGGGCGACCGCGAGGGCGATGCGCGGGTTTTCGAACGGCCCATCTGGGATGGCGCGGACGACGCTCTTGGCGGACACGCGGTCGCCGAGCATCAGGTGGATGTCCGCCTGCAGGAGCATGGCGTCGGTCCGCTCGTCAACGCCCGCGTCCTCGAGCCAGGTGAGCGCCTCTCGAACCATCGTCAACGCGCCATCGAGGTCACGCATCGGGTGCACGAGGATCTCGGCCGCGTTGAGCATCGCGTCGACGAAGCTCTCATCCAGCTCGAGCGCCGTCTGGTAGTGAACGATGGCCTCCTCGGACCGGCCTTCGGCGTGGAAGATGTAGCCGATCAGGTTGTGAGCCTCGGGTGAGCCCTCGTCCATCTCGAGCGATTTCTCGGCGGAGAGCATCGCTCCCGCGAAATCGCCCTTTGCGACCAGATCCCACCCCCGGTCGAGGTGCGCGGCGAGCTGTCCCATCGGTCCATTGGCGCGTTCGTTCATGGCTCTTCGGACGCAGGTCCTGAAGCTCTGGGAAGCCAGCGTCAAGCCGCGCGTGTCATCCTTCCATGGTGATGCGAGTCCGTCACGCCGTACCCCTCGCGGCGCTTGTCACGTTTGGATGCCTGGGTCTCACCCCGGCACCCGACGCGCCCGTGTCGTTCGGCGCCACGAACCGCGGCGTCCTGCGCAACGGCGTCGCCATGCCCGACCGTGGCGAGGGGTTCGTGCGGGCGCGGCCGGGCGAGCCGACCCGATACGGTACGCCGAGGCTCGTGTCGGCCCTGAGCCGCAGCTTCACCGCGGTAGCCGACCGATACCCGGGCACGGCGCCGATGCGCGTCGGCGACCTCTCCTCCCCGATGGGCGGTCGTCATCACCGCCACGGCAGCCACCGGAGCGGTCGCGATGTCGATGTGCTCTTCTACATGACCGACCCCAGCGGCCGGTCGCTCACCGGGCGAGGGTGGCTCGCGTACAACCGCTTCGGCTTCGCCGTCGAGCGTCGCGAAGAGGCACCGAGCGGCGGCCTCTTCCTCTTCGACGACGCACGCAACTGGCACTTTCTACGCACGCTTCTGCTCGACGAGGCCGCGGCGGTTCAGTGGCTTTTCGTGAGCCGAGGCGTCAAGGCGCGACTCCTGCGCTACGGCATGGCGCACGAGCGCGACGCACGCGTGCTCACGCGCGCCGCGACCGTCCTGCACCAGCCGTTGAGAGCGAGCCCGCACGACGACCACTTCCACGTTCGGGTGCTCTGCACTGCCGACGAGAGGGCCGCCGGCTGTCGGGAGCGGGGGCCCATCTGGCCGTGGCTGCGGGATCGCGAGAAGGGCTCGGTGCTGCCGGGAGAGCCTCTGGACGATGAGGCGCTGATCGAGGCGATCAACGCGCCCATCGAGGCTGAAGCTCAGGAGCCCGATGGTCAGGCCGACGCGGGCGTCGGCCCGACGTAGCGCGCCCGAGGCCTGATCAGGCGACCGTGGGTGCGCTGCTCCTGCACATGGGCCGACCACCCCGCGACCCGGGAGCAGGCGAACGTGGCGGTGAAGAGCGTGCGCGGCAGACCCAGCGCCTCGAGCAGGACGGCGGTATAGAACTCGACGTTGGCTCGGATCACGCGATCGGGCTTGAGCGCCGTCAGCGCCTGTTCTGCGCAGCGCTCGACCGTTCGCGCCAGACGCAGCCGCTGCTCGGTTTCGGGGCCGTGCGGGCGTGCAGTCAACCGCTCGAGCGCCGTCTCGAGCACGGCTGCCCGCGGGTCCCGCACCCGGTAGACCCGGTGACCCATGCCCATGATGCGGCGGCCCGCGGCCAGCTCGGCGTCCACCCAGGTCGCGGCTCGCTCCGGGCTGCCAACGGCGTCCAACATGTCCAGGACGGGGCCGGGGGCGCCGCCGTGAAGTCGTCCTTTCAGGGCCCCCAGGGCCGCGACGACCGAGGACACCAGATCGGACTCGGTCGACGTCACCACGCGAGCGGCGAAGGTGGAGGCGTTCATGCCGTGGTCCACGACGGCTGTCAGGTAGGCGTCCATCGCCGCCACGGCGTGCGGACTCGCCGACTTCCCGTGGATCATGCGCAGGTAGTCGCTCGCGTGGGACTGGGTGGGGTCAGGGGCCACGGCGACCCGACCCCGCGCGGCGCGAGCCCAGGCGGCCGAGAACACGGCGAGCGCTCCTGTGACCTCGACGTGACCCGAGCCCTCGAGTTGAGCGGTCGCGGCTCGCATGGCGTCCATCGCATCGCTCATCGCGAGCGCGCGCCCGAGCGATGGCAGTTTCTCGAACGCCGCCACGCGCGCCGCGCCGAGGTCCACCCCGGCGTCGAGTTTGCCGTGCCAGAGCAAAGAGCAAACCTGCTCGAACGTGACCGAACCGCTGAGCTCTCCGATCGGGAACCCCCGAATGATCAGTTCTCCTGCGTCCGCGTTCACGGAACTCGTTTCTGTTTCTGCGACGACGATGCCTTCCAGTCCGTTGCTCAAATCGATCTCCTCTCGGACCCAACCTGTCGCGCTCTGATACGTTGATCAACGTAGATTCATGAATCAACGAAATGGAAACGACGATCCACCCGAGACCTCGCTCGAGCCGTGGCTGAGCGCCGAAGCCGCCGCCGCGCTCCTCGGGGTGAAGCGGGAGACGCTCTACGCGTACGTCAGCCGAGGGAGGGTGGAGAGCCGTGGCGCGGGCCGCCGCCGCCGCACCTATCGGCGGGCCGACCTGATGCGACTGAAGGCCAGCAAGGACGCACGGTCGGGTCACGGCGCCGTGGCGGCGGGCGCGCTCCGTTGGGGTGAGCCGGTGCTCGACTCTGCGATCACCCGCATCGATGGGTCCGGCCCCGCATACCGTGGCCACGGCGCGGTGGCGCTGGCCCGCTCGGGCGTGGGTTTCGAGGGGGTGGCGGAGCTTCTATTCGCGGGCGGGACGCCGCAGAGCGCGACCTGGACCGAGCGTCACGCCCAGGCGCCGTTCTCCAAGCTCGCCAGCCTGGTCACGACCCACGCGACGCCGCTGGACGCGGCGATGCTGGCGCTTCCTGGGTTGGCCATGCGAGACGATGCCCGCTTTGTCCATGACCGGGCGACAGAGCTCGGCGTGGCGCGGCGCATCGTGCGCGGACTGACCGCGTCACTCGGCCTGGTCGTATCGGGCGGTCGGGCGCGGGAAGCAGAAGAGCGTCCGACCTCGAGTGAGGTCTTCGCCGTGGCGCTCGGCATCCGACCGAGGAAGCGTGCCCTCCAAGCGATCGACCGCGCACTCATCCTCTGCGCAGACCACGAGCTGAACGCGAGCAGCTTCGCGTGCCGCGTGACGGCCTCCTCGGGGGCGGACCTCTACGCTTGCGCGAGCGCCGCTCTCGCGACCCTCGGCGGGCCCAAACACGGTGGGCTGAGCCAGCGTGTCGAGGCGCTCTGTGACGAGGTCGGTTCCCCCGAACGCACCACGCGCGTCGTCCGGGAGCGGTTGAGGCGAGGCGACGCCGTCCCGGGCTTCGGCCACCCGCTCTATCCCGCCGGTGACCCGCGGGCGGTGCCGCTGCTCGAGGCGGCCCGCGCTCTCGCGCCGCGAAACCGGCGGGTCCGCATCCTCGAGGCCCTCGTCGACACACTCGACCTCGTCGGCGGGGGCCGCCCAACGCTCGACGTCGGCCTGGTCGCGCTCGCGTCGGCCCTCGGGATCGGGCCTGGCGGGGCCACAGCGCTCTTCGCGGCCGGACGATCGGCCGGCTGGCTCGCGCACGCCATGGAGCAGCGTGAGGCGGGCTGGCTCCTTCGGCCGAGGGCGCGCTACACCGGACCGTGAGGTGTCTCGGCTCCGCTCGAGCTTCGCAGTGTCGCTCGCGGGGTTACATCGCGCCCGCGAGCGCGCACCCGCCGCGCTGGTACGCGACTTGCTGCTTGGGCTGGCATGCGGCGTTGTTGGTCGGTGGTCTCGTTGGCGCTCCTGGCTCTGGGGTGTGAAGGCTCGCTCGTCATCGACTCGCCGGGTCAGGCGCCTCCGCCGCCGAGTCGCCCCGACGTCTTCCTCGACGGTGGCGGCCCTCCGCCGGAGGCGGACGGCGGCCTCTGCGATGTCGGTGACCGGCGCCCCGCGGCGATCTACTACGGCACCCGGGAGCCCACGCTGCTCTCGATGTCTGCCGGGCAGAAGCTGGCGGTCGTCATGTACCGGAACGGCGGCGGGGTGTGCAGCGGAACGGTGATCGCCGACCGCTGGGTGCTCTCGGCGAAGCACTGCAATCCCTCCGGCTCATCCCGGGGCAGCGTGCACCTGGGCGTCGACCCCGACGATCCCAACATCGAGATCCCGGTCAGCCGGGTCATCCGGCATGGCGGCCGCGACCTCATCCTGTTGGAACTCGGCGAGGCGGTCTCATCTCGCCTCCCCAGCGTCGTGCCGATTCCCTACTGGACCGGAACGATCGACACGGCCTGGCGCGGGCGGGTCGTCGAGTGCGGCGGATACGGAACGCAGGAGAACGGGACGATCGGAGAGCGTCGCTTCACCGCACAGCCCATCTCCGGGGTCGACAGCACGTACGTGACCGTTGACGGGGAGGGACGGCACGGGCTCTGCGGCGGCGACTCGGGCGGCCCCATTTTCTATCAGGACAGCGCCGGTTCCATCTTCGTGCTCGGCGCGCTGACCGGCGGAGACCCTTCCTGTGTGGGTGAGGACAACTACACGCGGGTCGACGTCGATTGGATGCTGGAGCAGCTCGGGCCGACCGAACCTCCGCCGACGCCGGAGCCCATGCCCGAGCCTGAACCCGAGCC
>Ga0114933_10004443_pt1 | contig 13136 bp, 14 predicted proteins | sample 4SBtaG_FD_89691 | JGI IMG/M metagenome (GOLD analysis project Ga0114933, IMG submission 89691) | Deep subsurface microbial communities from Kolumbo volcano to uncover new lineages of life (NeLLi) - 4SBTROV12_W25 metaG | ecosystem: Environmental > Aquatic > Marine > Volcanic | place: Kolumbo...
AAACGGGATTGGGACGAGCTCTATTTCATGGGTATGTGCGCTCCCCCAAAATCAGCGCCCTCCCTCGCGTTGAGGCCGCCCCGTGGAGCCAAGTCCAAGACCGAGGCCAGCAAAAAGCGGAAGCGGAAGACCGGGCCTCAAGATCCCGTGAAGCCGAATCCCTCTAGCGATGAGGGAGACGAACGATGAAAGATCCCGAACTAAAGATCAGGGAATTGCTCCCGATGGATTGGAGCGAGGAGCAGCGGAAGAAACTTCTGGACTGGCTGAACATGCCAGTCCCCTGCGAGAGAGAGACGAAATCTTCAACGCCGCACGTTCGGAGGCCTCCGCCACCGATCAGGTGGGCAGAACCCTCAGACCCGATTTTCTCGAATCCAACCGTGTTGATGTTCGCAAGAAATCCGAGGACATCGACGGAGAGTTCAGAGAACGACTCGACGAACGAGCCAGAGAAGCCGGCAAAAGAGTCGAAGATCATGAAGTTGCTCAGGAGCCTGTAACTAAGAAGTACGCCACACGCCTAAATACCTAGCTCAGTGGTGAACAAGAGAAAGCCCGTCTCTCCATACCGGAGGGGCGGGTTCTCTTTGACAGCCTAGATCCCTGTCTGTCATTTACTGGCAGGTTACACGCTGATGGAGATCTGACATGAAAGCACGATTCCTTCTCAGAGGAGCCATAATTCTGATTGTGGCTTCTGGGTTGACCAGTGGTTGCTTGCCGTTCGTCAACGTCCGTGATTTTTCTGACGTCACCTTGGAAAACAATGCACGGCTCATGACTCTAGAACGAGGCATGACAATCCAAGAAGTCTTGGAGCGCATAGGCCCATCCGGAAACACACGGGTGCCCAATCCTTTCAAGAGTGAACTTCACTCTACGGCTGAAGATGCTTTCACGGCCCTCTTCTTCTATACAGGTACTGGCTACGTATCAGATATTCCAGACCGCGATCTAACCCCGGTTGTGTTCAGAAATGACAGCTTGGAGGGATGGGGATGGACCCACTGGAAGAGCGTGGCCACTACCTACAACCTCAACATTAAGCGTCGTTGAGGAATACTTCCGACCTTGACAAGGTCGTCGGAATGCAGGAAGCGTGACTACTAACGTCTCCGATTGCTAGTCCTCCATAACCGCGATCTCTTTGACAGCCTAGATCGTGGTCTGTCATTTGCTGGCAGGTTACACGCTGTCGGGAAAAGGAAAAACATATGCGCCAAATGGTGATTTTGGGCTTTGGAGTGAGTTGTCTTCTCATTGGAGGCGTACTAGCAAGCCAATTTGTTGGTACTGAAGTGAGCGCTCAACAACAGACACTGGAACGCAGTGGATTGTGGGAAGCAGAAGACTGTGTGGGTCTAAGTGCTAGCTCGGGTCTCTTCCTCGGGATCTCTGGCGCGCTCCTTCAAGACTTAGAGAGCCTTGAGGATCAAGGGTATGAGTCTGAGGCGAATGAGCGTATCGAGAATGCATTACGGTGGTCAGGATTAGCTGCAGACTTCGCAAAGAATTTTGAAGCTTATTGCAAATAGACAAATGGACACGTGAGCGACCCCTACTTCCAGGCTCGTACTAGCCTTCAATGGGGTCCTATGTAGTCTTGTATATATGAATAGACGACACTCGACCGTGCTGGGTTTAATTATTTTTTCTGTCGCGGTCGGTGTCGGGTACTTGCTCTCGTTTTTATGGCAGGCGGTGGGGATCTTAGGACGTATTTGGTTCTAGTGTGATTTAGGACGACATGCTTCGATACCGTTGTCAGCGAGTGGGCAGACAGTGATGCTATGAGTCCACAGTGGGGGACTTGGCTGGTTAGTGTGCTATGTCCTACTCTTGTTAACACTGGACCAGTTGAACGCGAAATCCAAGGGTAGAAAAATGTCAGTTCACTATCTTGAGTTCGTGTGCAGAGATGTGTCGAAGCAGTGCGATGTCTTGAAAGAGAGCCATGGTCTCTCGTTCGGTCCGGGAGTCCCCGATCTTGGAAACGCTCGCATCGCTCACGGCGCTGGTGGAATCAAAATTGGTGTCCGAGCTCCGCTTGCCGACCATGAGAACCCCACAGTCCGTTCGTACCTTTCGGTAGACGACATTGCTTTGGCCGTTGATGCTGCGGAGAGGGCGGGCGCGGTTATCGCCTATCCACCTACACAGCAGGGAGAGACCGGTACTTGGGCTATCTACATTCTAGATGGCCTACAAGTCGGCCTGTGGCAGGCATGACCGAAGCTTTTGTTTCCGGTCGCCAACGGCATCCGGCCTTTGATAGGTCGGCTTCATCCCCTCGGTGAGCAAAATCCGTGAACCACGCTGACACGCACAGTCGCATCACTGCAGCGCAGATTCTGGATCTTCGTACGGATCTCCAAGCATTAGAAACACTGTACCGAAGAGAACCACAGCAATTTAAGGCGGCTCTCGCTGAGGCATTGGAACAAAGCCCAGATGCCATTGTGCTTAAAGTGTGGGAAGCTCGGTTCTCGGACACTGACATTACGGGGTCTGGCCCTAGATGTCTTTTCCAGACTCTCGCTTTGGCACTAGCTACCGGCCTAGCCGTGCGCGTCCCGGCTATCTGGCTAGGGGAGGATTGGTATTATCCCCGCTTTGGGCCAATGCTGGTAATGATCAGCTTGGTAGCATACTTCTGGTTGCAGTCCGGAAACCGCTTTGCGATCAAACTCGTAGTTTTTCTCGGTATCGGATCGGTAGCTTGGGTGAGTGTTCTTCCCGGCTACACGGATTCAGTAGTCATGGCAATCGTGCACCTTCCGTTGCTATGGTGGGCTGCGTTGGGTTTGGCATTTGCGGGATCGGGTTGGAGGGGGTTGAAGGAGAGAATCGATTTCATCCGCTACAACGGCGAACTACTGATCCTCGGCACGCTAGTCGCGATCAGCGGCTTAGTGTTCAGTGGTATAACCGGAGCTCTGTTCGATATGACGATGGATGGAGCAGGCGAATGGGGCGAATGGTACATGGAGAACCTAGGTCTCATGGGAGCGGCAGCGGTTCCCGTCATGGCAACGTTTCTTTACAACACAGTGTTTAGACGCCACACGGGTATTCCATCCGCACTCGCGCGAGTGTTCACCCCACTCTTCCTTGTGATGCTGATCGTGTACCTAGTCACTGCCTTGATCAGCGGACAGAACGCATTCGTCGATCGTGACTTTCTGGTCATAGTAAACGGGCTCTTGCTTGTCGTCCTCGGGATGACGGTCCTATCAATCGCGGAGCGAGGAGCTTCCGAGTCTGTTTTGTGGACTGATAGGACTAACATGGCCCTGTTGGCGGTCACATTGCTTGTGGACCTTATGGCGCTCTCCGCGATCCTATTCCGACTGACGATGATGGGTTTGACACCCAATCGTGTTGTCGTACTCGGAGCTAATCTCGTGATCTTGGCTCACCTTGTAACGATTTTTAGGACACAGGTGAAATTTGTGCGGGGGGCGGTCGGGTCAACAGCGATTATGCAGGCGGTTACACGGTACCTACCTGTTTATGCCGCCTGGGCAGCGTTTGTCTGTTTTATTTTGCCCATAGTGTTCGGGTTTGCGTGAGGAGACGAGCAACGTTTTCCGAAACAAACTCGTATTCTGCACTGTACATTCCCCTAAGTAAAAGCAGAAGCGCGCAGGATAACCTAGAGACACACACCAAGAACTAAATAACTGAGAGGTCAAACATGAAAGAGAGCACGGTTTCAGCTCTTATAGTGGGTGGGTTGATCGGAGGAGCTATCCTGATCAATGGAGGCTCCGTTCCCTTTGGAGCGACTGAAGAGCGCAGAGAGGTCCGTATCATGGGCTCAGAAGGAAGCACGGTTGGTTCTTGGGTGCCCGATGAGTCTGAGTCCTCAAGAAGTATCCATGTGATGAAGTCTCAGACAGGCGAGGTATTAGACATCGAACTAGTGGATGGTGAGACAACTTTCAGTTTCGATGGAACACTCGAACAACTTCAAGGAATTGATCTGGAAGAACTGGAGCCGGAAATCAGAGAGATGGTCGAAAGGTTGCTTTCTGAACAAGGTCCCTCAGTGGAAGGGCAAGAGATAGAAATACGAATAAAGAGACGAACGGAAGGGTGAGGGATAGAGCCAAATAGTGTGTGCTTCGAGTGCGCTTAGAGCATACCTGCTTGCGATCGTCCTTATTCCGATTCTCGAAGCGTGCTCGGATCCTGGACTGGTTTGCTGCGCGCCACCCGAAGAGGCTGACCCTCACCTAACTGGGTTTGAGCAACGGAGTGGTTTAGGGTTCACGACCCATCAAGAAGAACTCGCGTTCTTGGCCGCGGTCGATGCCGAATCCGACCGAGTCCGTATTACCGAGGTCGGGACTTCGGTCCAGGGCCGCCCGATCCACCTTGTTCGGTTAGCCCATCCGAAGCCAGCGCCTGATGATCAGATTGCGGTGGGGCCAGTGCTCTTTGTCGTAGGAACTCAGCACGGAAATGAGCCGGCTGGACGCGAGGCCGCGCTCCAGTTCCTGAGGGACCTCGCCTTCGTCGAGGAACGCCTGCTTCCCGATGCGTTGAGCACAGTTACGGTCTTGGTTATTCCCACCGCGAATCCTGACGGACGGTTCGCCAACACGCGCCGTAATGCGGACAATGTCGACATCAACCGTGACCATCTAGCCCTAGTCACACCTGAGGCTCGGGCAATCGCGCAGGTGATCCGCGACTTCCGACCGGATCTAGTGGTGGACGCTCACGAGCGACCCAGCGCGACAACGCCCGATTTGCAGCTGCTCTGGCCCCGGAATCTCAACGTCTACGGGCCGGTAAGAGACCTTTCGCGCGCACTTGTGGAGGACCACCTTTTCGAAAAGCTGCCTGTGTCCGGTCGGACTGTCGAGTTGTACGGTCCGGGGCCAGGCCCGCCGGGGGACGAAAACGAGGGCATCCTGCGTAATGCTGTTGGCCTTCGTCACGCTCTCGGACTTCTCGTAGAATCATCTGGCCAGCAGGGAGCACAGAGGCGCGCGGCCGTCCATCAGGAGACAATGAACGAGGTCCTAGAGTTCTTCGGGAACCGATCGGGTGAGATAGTCACTGCGGTCACAGCCGCGCCGGGGGCCAAGGAAGCTATCGGTCGGGATCGCTCTGAGCCGTTCTATTTGTTTGGAGCGGATGACAACCCCTCGACCCCCGATCAGATTCTCAATCCCCCTCCCTGCGCCTACGTGCTCAGCACGGACCAGGTCACCACGCTTCAGCCGCAGCTCACCCTCCTCGGAGTCCAGACAGAGCAGGACGGATCAGATGTTCTTCTCTACATGGGTCAGCCAATGATGACGGTCGTTCCATTACTGGTGGATGCTGGTGCCCGGGGACCGAGAGTAGCTGGGGTCCCTAGAGTTTCAGAGGCGGAGTGCGGCGCTTCCTAGAGGGTGGGTGGGGGGTGACAGCCGTGATAGCTGTCACCCCCTCGCTGATTGACCCAGGATCCAACCCTCAATGGATCTGACCTGCTTTACGCAGGACTCGCCCGGTGGCCTGTGGCCCAATACGACCTCAATCATAGACAGCAGTCCGACGAGTGCATCGAACGGATCTTCTGAGTCTTTCGACGGTCCGAATCCCGCACCGATCATCTTCAAAAGTTGTGATTCTGCATCAACTTTACGTGAACAAAGCCAATTCCGTATGTGCTTTCCTTTAGAAGCTCTGTCGGCTTGATTGGTCTTACTCCACCCTCTACCGGGTGGGGACATGCAGAGATGAAGGCATGCTTCGGCTGGATAGGTCTCTGCTACAGTGATTTTGTGATGCGAAAGCAGGTCAAACAGCGAACCGTCAAAGGGCCAGATGGCCACGTCGACCTTCGAGTTTTGAAGGGCGGGGATGAGCACGTCACGCCAACCTACTATCGCAGCTTTCCCAACCTGCTTAGCACCTAGTGTCCAAAAAAGGGACGATGCCGCCGCTCGAGTGTCTGTGCTTTTCTCACATTCACGGAGGAGGTCTTTAATTGATTTTACCTGCAGCGCTTCAAGAAGGTGATTTTGCTTGCGGACCCCTACCTTCTTTCCTGGGCTCATGGGATAAAACGGTCGGAGAGGTCCTATCTCGTTCCTCTCTCGTGCGACCTCAAAGAAGTCGGCCCATATACCGTGACCTAGCTCTGGAAGGAGTGCGCGGAAGTCTCGAATCTGGATCTTTTCAGCGTAAGCTGAGGGGAGACCAATCGGAAAATCGAATCCTGCGAAGACGTTACCACCAGCCGCACGTTTGAGAAGTTTGGTAAATAAACTCTGAGGGTCCCCGACGCTCTCGGGTACACGAACTCGATATGATCCTTGGTGATCCAACTCGGCGATACAAATCCATCGTTTCTTGGCGTTTGAGCTCCAGTCCGCATGGGCAATCAGTCTCGGTAAAACGGGCAATCAGGGCTCCTTATTTCTGTTCCGGTGGTATTCGATGGTGCTCGAAGAACTCTAATCCTTGCTTGTTAACCAATTTCACTAAAAAGGAAGCCTAGTAATGGGTGTGAATGTCCTCATCCTCGGCGCATACGGGGGAATCGGCTCGGTGCTTTCTCGCCGCCTAAAAGCAAACGGTGCGAGGCTGGTGTTGTCGGGAAGAGACGAAGAGAAGTTGAACAGTCTAGCCAAAGAACTAGGGGTGGATGCATTTTCAGCTGATGCATCTGACTTTGACGCTGTAGATGATGTAGTAGAGAGAGCGGTAGAATCTTTAGGGACGATTGATGGCGCCGTGAATTGCTCGGGAAGCCTTCTGCTTAAGCCCGCTCACCTGACCAAGTTCGAAGAATTTAGGTCCACTGTCGACGCGAGTTTGACGTCGTCTTTTGCCTTGGTGCGTAGTGTCGCCCGCCCGATGATGAAGTCTAAAGCAGGGAGTGTCGTATTGGTATCCACGGCGGCGGCAGCTCACGGGCTTCCGAATCACGAGGCGATCGCTGCAGCGAAAGGAGGAGTTGATGCCCTAGTGCGCTCCGCTGCTGCTACATACGGAAAATCAGGAGTGCGGGTAAATGCAGTAGCGCCGGGTCTTGTTGACACCCCTCTGACGTCTCGGATAACCGGGAACCCATCTGCTCGGGCTTCGTCTGAGTCAATGCATGCGCTTGGCCGGCTTGGCTCCCCCGAGGATGTCGCTGGGGCCATCGAATGGCTTCTATCGCCTGAGGCATCCTGGGTAACTGGTCAGACGCTTGGTGTAGACGGTGGACTCAGTTCGGTGCGATCTGCATGACCCGAGTTGCCATTATTGGTGCAGGGCCAGCAGGCTTGCTCGCCGCTCGTACCCTTGTCGATGCGGGAGCGGATGTTTTTGTCTTTGACAAAGGCCGTCGCCCAGGAGGAAGACTTAACACCAGAGAACATGGTGCTTACCAATTCGATCATGGAGCACAGTTCTTTACTGTGAGGGACGAGCGCATAAGTCCTATGCTCGAGGATTGGGTCAGCCTCAAAGTCGTCGCGCTTTGGAAAGGTAGATTGGTCCGACTTATGGGGAACACTGCCGAAGTAGCTCGACCCACTAAGCGATATGTAGGCACGCCATCAATGATATCGCTAGCTAGCGAGCTCAGGGGAGAGCTGGAGATCCTAAGCTTGACCCGTATAGTTGGAGTCGAAAGAAATCAAAAAGAGTGGCATCTGCATGATGAGCTCGGCGGAGACCACGGGGGCTTTGATCGAGTAGTGATAGCGATTCCTGCCCCGCAGGCAGTGCCCCTCTTGAGTGAGGTGCCGGCGCTTCAGCGAGCGGCAGAGGCGGTCGGCATGGCCCCGTCTTTTGCGGGAATGTTTGTATTTGCTGAGCCCCCACCGATGGATTTCGATGGAGCATTCGTCGGAGACGGACCTTTCACATGGATTGCCCGGGATGCGAGTAAGCCTGGGCGACCTGATGTGGAAGCTTGGGTAGTGCACGCAAGCTCTGAATGGACTCGAAGACATTGGTCTGGGGACAGAACCGACATCGCGCGGCGTTTTCTCGAAGAGCTCACGATGCGTTTCGGGTCACTTCCTGATACGCTATTCGAGCGTACTCACCGATGGGGCTATGCTTTGGCGGATGGATTCGCACCTGGTGTTCTTTGGGATGCTAAGCTCGGAATCGGAGCGGTTGGTGATTGGTGTCGTGGAGGTCGAGTAGAGGGTGCTTTGGTATCCGGAATTCAAATAGCCGATAAAGTTGTCGCATCCGGGTGACCTGCCTTGTTTTCTGGTCTCGAATCCTGTTCCCCAAGGTCCCGGCGCTTCGTATCTTGGCTTCTCAGCGATCGTGCTCCTAACTGCCAGGATTAAACAAGTTATGTCTGAACGTGCAGCAACGCTCCTACAAGGCCGTCGTGAACAAATGGAGCGCGCCTTGGGGCGGCCACTCGCTACTCCTGAGGCAGGTGCGGATGATGAGATCCCTGATGAGACTAGGTCGTACCTGCTTGGCGAGGCACAGGACCTTTATTGGAACGAGATCGAATGGGAACTCATTACCGATGAGGAAGCCCGGGATGCGGGAACTCTCGCGGAGCTAACATTCCCAGGTATGCTGGCGTACGTGCGTGGACTGCTATTGAGCGAGGTGATGCCGGATTCGCTATCTCCGGCCAGTCCGCGCCCCCAAGTGGTCTCGGATGTGCTTGACTTTGTGGCAAGCCGATTGGTCGTGCTCCAGGACGAACTTTCCGATCCTGACAACAGCGACCTAGAGCGCCTTCAGGCGGAAATGGAGATGACGGGAGGGCTTATCGATCGTGTCCTGTATCTATATCACGGTCTGAATGAGCAAGATATTGAGCGGTTGGAGCAGGCTGAGGCCTGACGCGAACGATGGTTTTCCGGCTCAGGCCTCGCCCAGGAAGGGCGTATCTTGCCGGAGCCCCTTTACTGGTAGCTCATCGTGGGGGGAGTCGGCTTGCTCCAGAAAACACGATGGCTGCGTTCGAGTCAGCTGTCAGAGACTGGGGCGCGGATATGCTAGAGTTGGACGTGCGTCTCTCTAAGGATGGCGTTGTCATGGTCATTCATGACGACAGTATCGACAGAACCACCAACGGAGCTGGACCCGTATCGGCGTACACGAGGCAGGAGTTAAAGCAGTTAGATGCTGGGTACCGCTTCCGGGATCTCGATGGCGATTTTTCCTTTCGGGGCAAGGGTGTCACGATCCCCACGCTGAATGAGCTCCTCGAAGTTTTGCCGGCTGTTTGGCTCAATATAGAGGCGAAGGAGGCTAGCGTGGCCGGGCCATTAGTCGAAGTGATTCGAAATCATGGCGCTGAGTATCGAGTCCTAGTGGCTGCAGAACACGAAAAGAATCGGATAGATGCCCGCGGCTATAAGGGTCCGTGGGGTGCTAGTACTAGGGACTGTGTTCTTTTTTGGATCCTCCATCGTTTACCCGGCGGAGCGGGTTTTACCCCAAAGGTAGATGCGTTTCAGGTCCCTGAGAGTTGGCACGGCTTTCGAGTGCTAACGCCCCGATTAGTCGCAGAAGCCCATAAAATGAATATCCCTGTCCACGTCTGGACGGTAGATGATCGGGATGATATGTGTCGCTTGCTGTCTTGGGGTGTAGACGCAATTCAGACCGATCGGCCAGACATACTCTCTCAAGTCCTCGTCGCTAAGGCCGGACGACCGCCTCCACCCGTATTGAGACGCAAAAGCGCGGAAGCGTTTCTATGAGTGGCAGATCGCCCCATGACGAAGTCGCTCAGTCAGCAGTTCTGGCCGCCCTACAGAATTTTCTGGACCAGGCCGGAGAAAGGCCGCAGCTAGTGGTAGCCTTTTCAGGAGGACTTGATTCTTGTGTCCTCCTGCACGCACTGCGGTCATTGTGCCTGGCTGACCCAAGTACAGCACCGATTCTAACCGCAGCGCACTTCGATCATGGTATGCGTGATGGAAGCGAGGGAGATGCGGATTGGGTTATTGAGATGTGCGGCAAATGGGCTGTCCCGCTAACCGTTGAACGAGCGGAGAAGGCTCTCGAATCCGAAGCAGATGCGCGAGAAGCACGTTACGCGTTTCTTGATCGCACTCGAATCGCTGCCGGCCACGACGCATCGGTGCTCACAGCCCACCATGCTGACGATCAGGCCGAGACGGTCTTGTTCCGAATGCTCAGAGGGACGGGGCCTGACGGTCTGCGTGGGATTGCTGGGCAGCGTAAAGGAGTGGCCCGGCCCTTGCTCGGTTTGTGGCGTGAGGATCTAGAGGCTTATGCGGGCATAAAGAAACTCGATTGGAGGGAGGATCCGACAAACCAGTATCTTGGCTATGCGCGAAACGCGCTGCGCCACAAGATCCTTCCCGAGCTTGAACTATCGGTAACGCCCGCGGCCAAAAAATCGCTCGTTCGGCTGGCGAGGATTTCAGGGGTTGAGGCAGAAGCATGGTCCGAAGCACTACCCATGGTCTTCGAGGTTCTCGATGGAAGACGAAACGGATTGCAAAATGAATCGCAAGGTCCGTCTCTAGATGTCGATGGAGATGCTCTAAGGGTGTTAGGTCGGCCGTTGAGGGCTCGCGTTATACGCTATCTTGCTTCCGAGGTCGGTGTGACGCTCAGTGAAGCAGGGGTGGAGAGGGTTAACCATTTTCTTTCTTCGTCTAGAAGCGGGCGATCGATCGATCTAGGTGGCGGTGCGATCGCGAGGCTGCAGTTCGAAAGGGTGGTCTTCTTGGGTAGCCGTCCAAGTCTTGAGCCTGCCCGATCACAGGTAGACGAGACCGTGGTGATCCAGTCGGGAAGCCAAGGTGACGGTGAAGTTAGGCTTGCTGGTAAGAGGTACCGGGTCGTGTGGGCTGAAGAACCGTCAAGCGATCTTGAAAAAGAAGACGAAGCTTTCTTCGAACTTGCGGGCCTACTGTTTCCGTTGGAGGTAAGAGCTAGGGCTCCCGGGGATCGCCTGCGCAATAGCGCTGGTTCACGTAAAGTGAAGAAAATAATGCTGGAGCATCGTATTCCTATTAGACAACGGGAGGTAATGCCGGTGCTCGTCGATGCTCGGGGAGAGGTGCTATGGGTCCCCGGTGTCGCTCGCTCCACGGATGCCGCGCCGAAGGCGGGTGCGCCCTCGCTCAGAGTTAGGATTTTGCCATGACAGGAGATCGCGCAGGTCACGAGATCGTGTACTCGGAAGAAACCATCAGTACCCGGGTTAGGGAACTGGGCCGCGAGGTATCCGACGCGTACTCTGAGGAGGACAGGCTGGTTGTGATAGGGGTGCTAAAGGGATCATTCCTATTCTTGGCAGATCTCGTCCGAGCTATCGCGGTTCCGCATGAAATTGATTTCCTCATAGCGTCTAGTTACGGAGACGCGATGGTTTCAAGCGGTCAGGTAGAGTTCCGCTGTGACCCTAGAACTGATGTCAAAGGCCGAGCGGTTTTGCTTGTGGAGGATGTAATTGATTCGGGAATGACGATGTCGAAGCTTGTTCCTCGGATAGAATCTCTCGGAGCATCTCGTGTCGATGTTATTTCCTTACTGCATAAGCGCGTGTCGGCAGAGTCACTTGAACCTCGGTGGGTAGGGTTCGATGCACCCAAATCGTTCCTTGTGGGGTATGGACTCGATCATGCAGAAGCCTTTCGTCATCTCCCTTATATAGCGAGCATTTAAGGCCCGAGCGGGATCGCTTGGGCCCGCACTACAGAGACATCGATGTCAAACGATCCGATCAAGCCCGATCCCAATCAGCGCCTAGGCCGCATTTCAAAGAACGCAGCATTTCTAATGCTCTCGGCGGTTGTATTCCTCCTGCTCATGCAGTCTGTCCGTGGTGAGGAAGGAGCCCCCGCTCGGGTTACATACTCGCAGTTCATCGAGTACCTCGATCAAGGCCTCGTGCACAGGGTCACATTCCTGGATAGGGCGATGGAGGGCGAGTTCACGCAGCCGATAACCATCGAAGGCGGAGAATTCGTAAAATTTGAGTCGATGACCCCTGGAGATGTGACAGATGGTTTACTAAGCGAGTTAGCTAATCAGAATGTCATAGTTGATGCCGAGCAGCCAGAGGCGGGTTGGGGGACATTCCTGCTCGGGGCGCTGCCTTGGCTTCTCTTCATAGCTTTTTGGATCTGGATTTTTCGGACTATGCAAGGGGGTGGAAACCGCGCGTTTCAGTTTGGGCGATCCAAGGCCAAACTGATATCACCCGACACGCCCAAAGTGACGTTCGCTGACGTAGCAGGAGCGGATGAGGCTAAGGAAGAGCTATCTGAGATTATCGAGTTCCTCAAAGATCCTGCAAAATTTTCTCGGCTCGGTGGGCGCCTACCTAAAGGGGTTCTGCTTGTTGGGCCTCCGGGAACGGGTAAGACACTTCTCGCACGGGCAGTCGCCGGTGAGGCTGGGCGTCCCTTCTTTCAGATGTCGGGCTCGGACTTTGTTGAGATGTTTGTGGGGGTCGGTGCCTCGCGAGTGAGAGATCTGTTTGAGCAGGGCCAGGCCCATGCTCCGTGCATCATCTTCGTGGACGAAATTGATGCGGTGGGACGTCACCGGGGAGCGGGGCTCGGGGGAGGACATGATGAGCGTGAACAGACGCTCAACGCCCTTCTCGTTGAAATGGACGGCTTCGAATCGAACGAGGGCGTCATCCTCTTAGCCGCCACCAACCGTCCAGACGTTCTTGATCCGGCGCTCTTAAGACCGGGCCGTTTTGATCGTCAAGTCGTGGTTGACGCGCCAGACGTGAAAGGCCGTGAGGGTATTCTCAAGGTTCATGCGAAAAAGCTTCCCTTAGATGAGGATGTTGTCCTCTCGGTTATCGCTCGGGGAACACCGGGTATGAGCGGCGCCGATCTCTCAAATATTTGTAATGAGGCAGCGCTTCTGGCCGCTCGTCGGGATGGGGATAAGGTCTCGATGAACGATTTCGAGATAGCGAAGGACAAAGTCATGCTCGGGACTGAGCGAAAGAGCCTTGTCCTAAACGAGCGTGAGCGGAAGCTCACCGCCTATCATGAGGCAGGGCACGCAGTGATGGGATTGAGGGTGCCGGGGCTTGACCCGGTTCACAAGGTCACGATCGTGCCTCGTGGACGTGCGCTGGGGATCACTGCCAGTTTGCCCGAGGAGGATCGGCACTCTTATACGAAAGAGTGGATGGAGGGCCAGCTTGC
>Ga0114933_10004444_pt1 | contig 13135 bp, 12 predicted proteins | sample 4SBtaG_FD_89691 | JGI IMG/M metagenome (GOLD analysis project Ga0114933, IMG submission 89691) | Deep subsurface microbial communities from Kolumbo volcano to uncover new lineages of life (NeLLi) - 4SBTROV12_W25 metaG | ecosystem: Environmental > Aquatic > Marine > Volcanic | place: Kolumbo...
TAGCCGGCGCCTACCCGAGCTGCCCCGCGCCCCCGCGCTAGAACTGCCACCGACCGCTCTGGCCTGCTATGCTCCGTGGCGAATGCGCCCACAGAGTCGGCCCGTGGGGGGGCGCTCATGATCCTGCGTACGGAGACGGTCGAGCAGACCATCGACGGGGATCAGACGCAGACCTTCATCAAGGAGGTGCTGATGACCTCCGGCCGGCACCCCCTGGGGATCGTGCGTAAGCGCCGGCCCCCACCGTTCCCGTCGCGCGGCGCGGTCATCCTCATCCACGGCTACGGGCAGAACCGGTACACGTGGCACACGAGCCAGCGTTCGTTCGTGAACTACCTCGCAGAGGACGGGTGGGATGTCTTCAACGTCGACCTCCGCGGGCACGGACGGTCGCGCCGCTTCGGTGCGCCGCTCCCGAAGACGATGGACGACTACATCCAGGACGACATGCCGGCCTTCGTGCGAGAGGCGTGTGAACTCGCGGGGGTAGAGCAGGTCTTCTTGGTCGGGCACTCGATGGGTGGTCTGATCAGCTACTTCGCCGGCTCGACGGAGCTCCGCCAGCGGGTCCGAGGCATTGTCAGCATCGGCTCACCGTACGTCTTTGGTCAGGGCTCGAAACTCCTGGTCGGCCTGCGAGAGCTCGCCGCGGCTGTGCGCTGGACGGGCATTCTCGACGCCACGCCGGCGCTGCCGCTGAAGATCGTTGGACGTCACCTGGAGAAGCGAAAGTCACTCTGGAACGCGAAGATGCTGCCCCTGCCGATTCGCGCGTGGGCCCCAGATACCGTCGAGCCAGAGGTGCTCGAGGAGTACCTGAGCAGCACCTTCGACCGCAGCACCATCGCCGTCGCGCTCGACATTTTCCGCACCGGGCGCAGCAAACGGTTCATGAGCGTCGACGGAATGGTCGATTACTCGACGGCTTTCGAAATATTCGACCGCCCCCTCCTCGTAGTGGCCGGTACAGAGGACGGGCTGGCGCCCCCCGCGTCAGTTCGACCTGCATATGACCGGAGCCGATCGAGCGACAAGACCTACCGAGCCTTCCCCTTTGGCCACATCGATCTGGTGGTCGGAAAGGAAGCGACGCGTACGGTCTGGCCGCTGGTTCGCAACTGGCTAGCAAGGCGGTAGACCATGACGACAGCGGCACTCAGCATCCCCTCCAGCTCCCCCGGCCTCACGGCGAAGAGCCGGCAGGCAGCCGATCTGGCGGTGCAGCGCATCATGGGCGACGACGTCTCGCCCGAGCTCAAGAAAGCGGCCGCCGACGTGGTGGCGCCCTGGGCCGAGAAGCTCGTGCGCAGCCTCGATGACTTCGTCCGCGTTCCGGGGACGAAATTCGGCATCGGCCTCGACCCGATCATCGGCTTCTTCCTGCCTGGTGCAGGAGACGTCATCACCGGCACCGGCTCGATGGCGCTGCTCTTTCTGGCGCTCAAGCAGCGGGTACCGACCATCGTCCTGCTGCGCATGTGCATGAACATCCTGGTCGACACGGTCGGCGGGCTGCTGCCCTTTGTCGGCGACGCGTTTGACATCGTCTGGCGCAGCAACCGGCGCAACCTGGACCTGATCGAGGCCTACAAGGACGACCCGAAGCGCGAGCCCACGTTCGCCGACTACGCGCTCGTCGGGACGGGGCTCGTGTTGGCGCTGCTCTCGGTGCTGCTGCCGATCTTCATGATCTACGGGGTGGGGCTCGGGGCCATCCTGGGCCTGGGCTCACTCTTCTCGTAGACCGCGTCAGCGGCGACGGGCGCGCAGCTCAGCCACGTGTTCGTTCACCTGGCGCCGCTCGGCGCTGTCTCGAGGCAGCGTTCGAGCGTATTCGCGGTGGTAGTCGACGGCGTCTTGCCACTGCTCGAGCCGCTCCGCTGTCATCGCGAGGTTGTAGAGCACCTCCGCAGGCGGCGTCGGTCGAGTGAAGTTGTAGGCGGCCGTAAAGGCGGCCATCGCCGCTTGGTACTGGCGTCGCCGGTACATCGCCACGCCTCGCTCGAAGAACGTTCGAGCCTCTTGAGCGAGCTGATCGTTGCTCGGCGGCAGCGTGCGGATCTGGCCGCGCTGCCGCCGCGCGATGTCCTCCATCTCGCGGATCCTTCGCTCGACATCCTCGCGCTCGGCCGCGTCGGCCGCGGCGCTCTGCAGGTAGTTTCGGTAGAACTGGATCGCCCGGTTGTGGTCCGCCATGCGCTCGTAGGTGCGAGCCACGTTGTAGGCCAGCGCCGGCCCCGGCACGATGCGCCAGGCCGAGAGGAAGCTGTTCAGCGCCTCGCTGAGCCGACCCGCGTCGTAGTGCTCGGAGCCCTGCACAAAGAGCGTGCGCGCGCGCTCGAGCTGCGCTGGTGTCGGACGCCGAGCGGACCCGTTGGGTTGGGCGTCGACCGTGGCCGGCGCGCTCACCACGAGGGCAAGCGCGAGGAGCGCCCAGATCGGGCGACGAACAGACATGCCACGACGGACGGGCGGGAGCGCAGACGATTCAAAGGCAGGCACTACCCCAACCTGCCAAAGATCAGGCCTCCTCGGAAGCCTTCTTGGCCTTCTCGGCCTCGCGCTTGGCTTTCTTCAGCTGGGTCTCGAGCTTGCGCATGCTTCGCTTCAGCTCACGGACCTCTGCCTTGGTCACCAGGCCGAGACGCTTCGCCGTGGTCTGCACGGTCTCCTCGAAGCTCTGCTGCGCCTTCGAGCGGACCTGAAACGCCTGCATCATCGTCTTCATGACGCGCGGGTCCTGCATCAGCTTGGTGACGCGCGGGTCCTTCAGGAGCTTCGCGCCCTGCTTCGTGATCAGCTTCTTGAGGTCCATGTGCAGCACATGAAGCCGTCTGGCCGGGGTGTCAATGTTGGCCGGGTTGACAGCATACCCAGCCGGGCGCTAGATGCCGGGCGGCTGAATCGTCGTTCAGTAACCCTCACCAGGAGCCCGCATGCCCGACGCCAAGACCGACTTCACGAAGAACCTCCCCGACAAGATCTCCGGCGATCCCGACAACGCCAAAGAGATCGACGCCGTCTTTCTTTTCAAGATCACGGGTGACGAGGGCGGCACGTGGACGGTCGACTGTCGCGACAACGTGGGTGTGCATGAGGGCGAGCAGGGCGAGGCGGATGTCACGCTCGAGCTCTCCGGCGAAGACTGGCAGCAGATCAGCGACAACCCGGCGCTCGCGATGCAGCTCTACTTCCAGGGCAAGCTGAAGGTCAGCGGCGACGCGATGAAGGCCACCAAGCTCCAGCAGCTGCTGGGCTGAAGCCTGAGGCGGCCCCGGGGGTCGCACGAAGAAGCTGGCGCGTCTCGGGGGGACCTGGGGCGCGCTTTGTTTGTGGGTGACGACGGCCGGTCAGTCGTCGTCTTCGACGTCCTCGGCGAGGTAGCTCAAGATCACCTCGTCGAGGCTCTTCTCGCTCAGCAGGTCGCCGCCGAAGATCGACTCCGATGCCGCGCTCGGCTGCAGGGGGCTGACCCCGGAGTCCGGCGCCGCGGCGGGGCTGCTCGAGACCGTGCCCGGGCTGGAGATGGAGCCGGCGCTCGAGATGGTCGCCGGGCGCGTCATGGCATATCGGCCGGGGGAAGAAGGCGCCTGCGAGCTGGGCGCCTGAGAGCTGGGCGCCTGCGAGGTCGGCACTTGTGAGCTCGGAGCGGGCGAGCTGGCGCTCGGCGCCTGTGCGAGCTGGGCGGCGGCCGCGCGTTCGAGCGCCTCGACATTGACCCTCGGGGCGGGGGGCGCGGGCGGCGCTACGACGGGCGCGGCGGGGGCCGAAGGCGCGACAGGGGCCTTCGGTGCGACAGGGGCCTTCGGTGCGACAGGGGCCTTCGGTGCGGCCGGGGCGAGCACCGGCGCCGCCGGGGGAGAGGGCGCACTCGGGGGAGCCGCAGCCGGCGCGGCCGCCTCGTCCGGGAGCGTGATCTGCATCGCGGCCATCGTGCGGGCGCCGGCCGCCTCGTCGCCGTCGAAGAGGCCGTCGCGCAGCGCGATGAACATCGCCTTGTGCGATTCCCGCATCAGCTGCTTCACGACGCCCGGGTAGCCGGCCGTGTCGATGTAATGCGAGTAGGTCGTCTTCTTGGACGCCACGATCCGTCCACCGTCAGCAAAGAGGTGGGTGAAGATGTGGCCGTGAGACGCGCCAGAGTCCTCGGTCTGGATGTGGAACAGCTTCCCCAGATGCCGGACGTTGGTGTTGTATCCGAGAAGAGGTGATGCAGCCATGGTGTCCGAGGGGGCCTGGGTACTCGTTCCCAGGCTTCGGGGGCCCGAGTCGCCTTGCCTTGAAGCTATCAGGGTTCGGCGAGCGCTGTCACGGTCTCTGCTCCGTTGGCGGCGACTACCGAAGCCGCTGGGGACTCGCGACCGGCTAGGGGGCTGACCGGCCTGGCACCACAACGCCCCGATTCGTGGACTGGATCGGGAGCTGCAGATAGGCACGCCATGCGCACGTGCAGTCTCCTCATCGGCCTCCTCGTCCTCGGCTCGACCTTCGCTTCCGGCCAAGCCCAGGCCCAGGGCTGTGAGCTCCCCCAAGTGCTGCTGACGGTGGACAAGTCCTCCAGCATGCTCGGAGCGCTGCCCGCCGGCGGCTCGAAGTGGGACGCGGCCCGCATGGCGATCGGTGAGCTCACCAGCTCCTACGCGGACTCGATCGCGTTCGGCCTTCAGGTCTTTCCCTACCCGGACCGCTGCGAGCCCGGCGTGGTCACGATGGACTTCGGCTCCCACACACCCGAGGCCATCATGAGCGGGCTCGGTGAGCCGCCCCCGAGCGGCGGGAACTGGACGCCCATGGCCCAGACGCTGGATGCCGCCTACGACCACTACCTGCCGCGCATCTCGGTCGGCCAGAACCACCTGATCTTGATCACCGACGGCTGGCAGTGGTGCGACCCTTACGAGTCGAGCTCCCGCTTCACCCCGATCGACGCCGTGACGCGTTTGCGTGACTCCGGCGTCACCGTGCATGTGCTCGGCTTCGGCGCCGGCGTCGATTCGCTCACCCTCAACCGCGCGGCTCTTGCGGCTGGCACGGCGCTCCCCGGCTGCGACGCTTCGCTCTCCGACCCCGCCGACATGAACCACTGCTACACGCAGGCCAACGATCTTTTGGAGCTGCGCGCAGCCCTCGACGGCATCGCCCGTGAGATCACCGAGGAGATGTGCGACGGCGCGGACAATGACTGCGACGGCCTGGTGGACGAGGGCTACGACGTCGACGTGGACGGCTACACGACCTGCGGCTCGGACCCTTCGACCCCGGGTGCAGACATCGACCCGACGCTGGCCGACTGCAACGACGCCGACGACTCGGTTCACCCCGACGCGACGGAGGTCTGCGACGGCGTGGACAACGACTGCGACGGCGCGACCGACCCCGGTTGCGCGTGCACGAACGGCGACGCGCAGCCCTGCGGCAGCGAGATTGGCGCCTGCGCGGCCGGCACCCAGACGTGCGCCGGCGGCGTGTGGGGTGAGTGCGAAGGCGCCGTCGTGGCGGGTGCCGAGACCTGCGACATGGTCGATGAGGACTGTGACGGTACGGTCGACGAGGACGCGGACGCGTCTTGCGGCGAAGGCATGGCGTGCACCGCGGACGGATGCATCGATCTGACGCCCGACGACCCGACCGGTGAGCCCGTCGGCGACCTTCCGGGCGAGGTCAACGACGCCATGGACACCGGCTGTGCTTGCCGCGTCGGCGTCACCACGGCGCCCAGCCCGCTGGCCGCTCTCTTCGGCTTGGGTTTCTTCGCGTCAGCGCTGATTCGACGCCGTCGCTGAGCGCTGGTCAGGGACGCAGGGCTCGACCGACGACGTCGGCGATGTCTTCGGCGGCCCAGCGGGCCGATTCGATGAGCCCGCCCATGCTGTAGAACCCGTGGATCAGGCTGCCGTAGCAGCGCAGCGTGGTCGGGACACCGGCCGCCATCAGCGCCTCTGCGTAGGCCTCGCCCTCGTCACGCAGCGGATCGAAGCCGGCGACCACGACGTGCGCAGGGGGCAGGCCGCTCAGATCGGCCGTGACCATCGGGGAGCCCCGCGGATCTCGCTCCTGTTCCGTGGACGTCAGGTAGTTCGCCATGAACCAGTCCAAGAGCGGCCGGGTGAGGAAATAGCCGTGGCGGAAAGTCTTGTGGGACTCGCTGGAGCGCGTGAGATCGGTCGCGGGGTAGACCAAGAGCTGAAACGCGGGCGGGGCGTGTTGTTCGGAGCGCATCTGTTGGCAGAGCGCCGCCGAGAGGTTGCCGCCCGCGGAGTCGCCGCCGACCGCGATGCGATCCGGGTCGATGTTCAGCTCGGCCGCGTTGGCGTGAACCCAGCGAAAGGCGGCGCACGCGTCCTCGAGCGGAGCCGGGAACGGGTTCTCTGGTGCGAGCCGGTAGTCCACCGCGACGACGGTTACGTCGGCCCGATCGGCGAGCTGCCGGCACACGGCGTCGTGCGACTCGAGGTCCCCGACCACGAACCCACCGCCGTGGAAGTAGACGAGCGCGGGTCGGGACCGCCCCGCGCTGGGGGTGTAGATGCGGACCGGAATCGGGCCGTCGGGACCGGGAATGCGCCGGTCCTCCACGCGCTCGATCCGCACCTTGATGCCATCGACGAGGGTGCGTTGCTGGTCCATGGCCGCGCGCGCCCCCTCGGGGCCCAGCGAATCCATCGTGGGCATGCCCGCTCGCTGCAGCAGAGAGAGCATCACGTGGGTCTGTCGGTCGAGCGGGACCCCTCGATCGTTGACCGGCCTGGGGCCCGCGAGCGGCCGATGCATGAGGGTCGCGATGCCGAATGCGCCGTTCATGGCGCGGCGGGTGAGAGCACGGGCGAGCATGCGTTGCTCTACCACGGCTTGACGGGGGGCGGTGCGTGCGTTTGAGTTCCCTCGATGGAAGAGGTCGTAGGTTCGCAATCAATCCCCCACCACCCGAGCGGCAGGGGCAAGATCTTCGGTCGTGACCTGGTCGGCCGGGGGGACTGGAGCTCGATCGTCACCTGGGCGATTCTCTTCGCCGGCCCCTTGGCGGTGCTGGTGACGGCGGCGACCCTCACCCCCGCCATCGAAGGTCACGGAACCCACACTCAGCTGGGCCTCCCGCCCTGCGGGTTCCTCGTCTACACGGGATATCCCTGCCCTGGGTGCGGCCTCACGACCTCGTTCTCGAACATGATCCGCCTGCAGGTCGTCGGCGCCTTCAACGCCAACCCGTTCGGCATCCTGCTCTTCCTCTGCACGGCGGCGATCGTGCCGATCTCCCTCCTCGGGCTGATCCGGAAGCTGCCGGTCATCGACACCCTCGACCGCCTGCACGCAGAGAAGATCGCGATCGGTCTCTCGGTCGTCTCCATCGTGGTGTGGGTCGTAAAGGTGAGTCTCCAGTACTATTCGGCATGATCGGCATGCCGGAGTTCGCGCCGTGAACCGACCTGGGCGTCGAAAATCGGCAACCGCGTATCCGCCGGGCACGGTCGTCGCGGACCGCTACCAGCTCGAGGACAAGCTCGGCGAAGGCGGCATGGCGGAGGTGTTCCGGGCGCGGGACACCGAGACCGGATGTCTGGTTGCGGTCAAGATCCTACACGCGTCGATCGCCGCCAACCCGGAGGCCGTCGAGCGCACGAAGCGCGAGGGCAAGCTGCTCTCCGAGCTCGACAATCCCGCCATCGTGCAGGTCGAGACCTACGGTCAGCTCGACGATGGCTGCGTCTATCTGGTCATGGAGCTGCTCGAGGGCGAGACGCTCGGCGATCGCATGCGCGGGGACACGCTCGAGCCGACCGAGCTGGCCCCGATCGTGGCCGGTACGTGCGCCGGCCTGGCGGCGGCGCACGCCAAAGGCATCGTGCATCGCGACCTGAAGCCCGACAATATCTTTCTCTGTCCCACAGATCATGGGCTCCAGGTCAAGTTGCTCGACTTCGGCATCTCGAAAGTCACCGGCGGAGAGAAGCTCACGCAGACGGGCGAGGTGCTGGGCACCCCGCGATACATGAGTCCCGAGCAGCTCGGCGCCGAACACGACATCGACGTGCGGGCCGACGTCTACGCGCTCGGCGTCATTCTCTACGAGGCGCTGGCTGGGAAGCCGCCTTTTCTCGCTTCGACCCCGACCGAGCTGATCATCGCGATCCTCAATGGCAAGGTTGCGCCGCTCAGCACGGCGCGGCCGGACGTCTCGGCCAACGTCGAGGGCGTCGTCATGCGAGCGCTCTCGAAGGTGCGGGCGGCCCGCTACGACACCCCCATGCAGCTGGCCGACGCCTACATCGAGGCGGTCGGCGGCGTGGCGACGGTCCGCCGACAGCAGCGAAGGGGCCTGCGAACGCGCGCCTTTGGAGGCAAGGCCGAGGGCGAGGCGGTGCAGGCCGCGGTCGCGGCCGCCCAGATGGCCGTGCCCGGCACCAACCCGCCTCCGCCGCCCAGCGAGAAGAGCGTCGCGGGCAAGCTCGCCCTGGGCACGTTCAGCGGTTTGCCGCAGATGGCTGCCGCGGCCGCCCCCGAGCCGCGGGCGCTGCCCGAGACCGGCCCTGGCCTTCGCGACGAACCGTCGAGCCGCAGGAAGCGGCCGATGCCCATGACCCGCGAGACCCCCGCGGGCATTCCCGACACTCCCGTGCCGCTGCCCGCGCGCTCAGCGGTCCCGGCGACCGCGATGATGGAGGCGTCCCAGGCTCCGTCGATGATGGGGCAGCGAATCGCGGCGCCGAGCGTGCCGATCGGGACGTCCGCGCCGGTGCCCCGAAAGCGCCGCCCTTGGGGCCGCGTTCTGCTGGTGGTCGGTGCCTTGCTCGCGGGTGCGGGGAGCGCCGCGGCGGTGGTGTTCCTGATGACCCACTTCAACCGGCCGGCGGAGGCCGAGGAGGCCACGGCGGGCAGCGACGACGCGCCCGAGACCGAACCGGTCGTCGAGCCGAGGACTCCCCCAGAGACAGAGGCCGAGCCCCCTCCCGGAGAGACGCCGACGTCCCCGCCAGGAGCGGAAGCGGGAGCCCCCGAGGCCGCCCCGGAGCCATCCACCACATCGGCCACAGAGCCTGCGCCCCGCCGCCGGCGCCGCTCGACGCGGCGACGCACTGCATCTCCCGCCGAAGTTCCAGAAGATCCCGCGAGCCAGCCCGGCTTCCCATCCGAGAACAGCGACTCGCAGTCGCCGCGAGAGCTCCTCCGGTCGGCTCGGCGCGCCATGCAAGGAGGCGACGCGGCTCGCTGCGTCTCGCTCCTCGACCGCGCCCTGGCCAACGGAGCGTCGCCGATCGTACTGCGGCGCCGAGGCGAGTGTTTCGACCGACTCGGGCAGCGCAACAACGCCATCCGCGACTACCAGCGCTTCTGTCGGCTCGTGCCAGACCACCCCGCCATCGGGGAGGTCCGGCCGCTGCTCGAGAGTTGGGGTCGCAGCTGTCCGTGAGCGCACGTTTCTGAGAGTCTTGGCGACCTTGCGGGGCTTCCGCGAGGTTGACCGGGAGCGAGGTGAGCGATGAAGGTCCCGTTGGGCGTCCGAGACTTCTTTGAGCGTGCCGAGCTCGTCTATGGGGATCGCGTGGGCGTCGTCGATGAGCCGGACGCACCGGGAGGCGGGCTCGGATCGCTGACCTGGGCGCGCTACGCCGAGCTCGCGAGGGCTCAGGCGGCCCGGCTCGATCAGCTCGGCGTCGGCGTCGGTGAGCGGGTCGCTGTGCTCTCGCAGAACTCGGCTCGCCTCATGGTCGCCTTCTACGGGGTCAGCGGCTTTGGTCGGGTCTGCGTGCCGATCAACTACCGCCTGAACGCTGAAGAGATCCGCTTCATCCTGGAGCACTCGGGCGCGCGCGTCCTGATGGTCGACCCGTCGTTGAAGGATCGGGCCGCCGACCTTGGCGTCGAACACGTGATCGTGCTCGGCACCGAGACCGACGAACGCCTCTATGCCCTCGGCAGCGAGCCCGAGCCCTGGGCCGCCGACGAAGACGCGACCGCTGTCATCAACTACACGAGCGGCACGACAGCCCGGCCCAAGGGCGTGGAGCAGACGCACCGTTCTCTCTGGATCAACGCGGTCACCTTCGGCCTGCACACGACCGTGAGCGACCGCGACGTCTACCTGCACACCCTCCCGATGTTCCACTGCAACGGCTGGGGCATGCCCTACGCGTTGGCTGGCGTGGGGGCGCAGCACATCGTGCTCAGGAACATCGACGGTGCTGAGATTCTCCGCCGCGTAGAGAAGCACGGCGTCACGATGATGTGTGGCGCTCCGACGGTCCTGTCGCGGATCCTCGACGCGGCCGAGGCCTTCGGCCCAGAGGTGCCCGGCCGAGGGCGCGTGCGCGTCGTCGTCGCCGGCGCGCCGCCGCCTACGCAGATCATCGAGAGGGTCGAGTCGGAGCTCGGCTGGGAGCTGATTCAGATCTACGGGCTCACCGAGACGGCGCCGCTCCTGACCATCAACCGGAGGCGGGCAGAAGATGACGCGGTCGACGCTCGCGAGCGCGCCAAGCGGCTCTCGAGAGCCGGCGCTCCGGCGCTCGGGGTGAAGCTTCGTGTCGACGGGCAGGGGGAGGTCCTGGCCCGCAGCAACGTCGTCCTGAAAGGCTATTGGGAGCAGCCCGACGCGACGGCCGAGGCCATCGTCGACGGGTGGTTTCACACCGGCGACGGCGGCACGCTCGACGGCGAGCACTACCTGACGATCACGGACCGAAAGAAAGACGTGATCATCACGGGCGGGGAGAACGTCTCTTCCATCGAAGTGGAGGATTGTCTCTTCTCGCACCCCGAGGTCGCCGAGTGTGCCGTGATCGGCGTGCCTGACGACGCGTGGGGGGAGTCGGTCATGGGCCTCGTCGTGCTCACCGACGGGTCCGCAACGACCGAGGCGGAGCTGATCGCCTACTGCCGCGATCAGCTCGCGCACTTCAAGTGCCCCAAGCGGGTCGAGGTGCGCACCTCCTTGCCGCGCACGGCCACCGGCAAGCTTCAGAAGTTCAAGCTGCGCGCACCCTACTGGGAGGGCCGGGAGCGCCAGATCAACTAGCCGTCCCTGCGGTCACGGCGGGTCTCCATGAGGCTCTCGCTGGGCAAGGCGAGACCACGCGGTGCCGGGGGGAAGGAGGCGCCGCGGGGCCTCGAGCTGCGGCCCCAAAGTCTCCCGATGGGTGGCGCCATCGCGAGCCGCGCCAACATACGCCCCATGTTCGAAGCCGCCGAGATCGGTCACAGGGTCGACGACGAAGACTACGACGCACGTGTGCCTGCGCTCCGCGTGCGCCTCTTGAACGCTCAGTACGAGCTGCTCGAGACGAAGAAGGTCTCTGTCGTGGTGGTGGTCGCAGGCGTGGACGGCGCGGGCAAAGGCGACACGATCAACCTCCTCCAGTCGTGGCTCGATCCACGTCTGGTGCGGGTGCACGGCATTGGCGCGCCGACCGAGGCCGAGAAGGAGCGCCCGCCCTTCGCCCGCTTCTGGGCCCGACTGCCGCCCCGTGGAAACACCGGCGTGTTCATGGGGAGTTGGTACTCGAAGCCGATCCTGGATCGCGCGTTCCGGAGGACGAAGAACACGCACCTCGATTCGTCGATGGAGCACATTCGTCGGTTCGAGCGCATGCTCACCCATGAGAACGTGGTGCTCGTCAAACTCTGGTTCCACCTCTCCAAGAAGGAACAGAAGAAGCGACTGCATCGGCTGGAGAAGGACCCCAAGACCCGCTGGCGCGTGACCGCGAAGGACTGGGAGCACTTCAAGCTCTACGATCGCTTTCGCAAGGTCTCCGCGCGCGCGATTCGGGAGACCAGCACCGACTTCGCGCCATGGCTGGTCGTCTCCGGAAACGACGCCAACTACCGACAGCTCACCGTGGCTCAGGCCTTGGTGACCGCGATGGAGCGGGCCAACGCTGCGCCCGAACGGCAGCCGCCGGACCCGCACGTGTCTCCGACGCCACCGGAGGTCGACGGGCGCACGGTGCTCGACACGCTGGACCTGAGCAAGACGCTCGCGAAGAAGAAGTACCGGGCGCGCCTCGAGGAGCTTCAAGGCCAGCTCTCGATGCTCGTGCGCGACAAGAAGTTTCACGACAACGGCTCTCTCGTGTGTGTCTTCGAGGGGGCCGACGCGGCGGGCAAGGGCGGCGCCATTCGGCGCGCGGTGGGGGCCCTGGACGCACGGCACTACCACATCGTGCCCATCGCCGCGCCGACCGACGAGGAGGCGGCGCGCCCCTACCTCTGGCGTTTCTGGCGGCATATCCCCGGTCGCGGCCGCGTCGTGATTTTCGATCGCTCCTGGTATGGCCGATTGCTCGTCGAGCGCGTCGAGGGCTTCGCCGCGAAGGGCGACTGGATGCGCGGCTACGCGGAGATCAACGAGTTCGAGGAGCAGCTCGTCGAACACGGGATTCGGGTCGCCAAGCTCTGGCTCCAGATCAGCCCGGAGGAGCAACTGCGTCGCTTCGAGGAGCGGCAGCAAACGGGCTTCAAGCGCTTCAAGATCACCGACGAGGATTGGCGCAACCGCGAGAAGGCGACGCAGTACCGGGACGCGATCAACGACATGATCGAGCGCACGAGCACGGAGCTGGCGCCGTGGACCCTGGTCGAGGCGAACGACAAGCGCTACGCGCGCATCAAAGTGCTCGAGACGCTCGTGAAGACGCTCTCAGAGCGGTGAGAGCCCTCAGAGCGCTGAGAGATCGGTGCGTGCGGCGCGGCGCAAGACCTCGCCATCGGTGATCTCGCTCTTCGCGTCGATCGAGCCTCCGCCGAGCAGGAGCTCGGGCCGAGGCTCGATGGCCGCGCCCGTGAGCCCACCCTCCGCGGCTTCGCGGCGGAGCCGCGTCACGACGATCTCCGCCTCCTTGGCGGTGGTCTCGGGCAGCAGGAGCGTGAACTCGTCGGTGTCGGACCGGAAGAGGTGATCGATGCTCCGTATCGCGCGCCTCAGGTTGCCCGCGAGCTGAACCAGCAAACCGGCTCCGGCGTCTTCTCCGGAAGCGCTTACGATTTCGCCCAGGTTGTCGATCCGGAGCACCAGACAGGTGAGCGGGCTCCCGTAGCGCACCGCCCGCGTGGCCTCGTACTCGAGGGTCATGCGCAGCTGGGCCTCGCCGCCCGCGTGGGTCAGGGGGTCGAGGCTTTCATCGGGCGGCGGAGCGATCGA
>Ga0114933_10004445_pt1 | contig 13133 bp, 16 predicted proteins | sample 4SBtaG_FD_89691 | JGI IMG/M metagenome (GOLD analysis project Ga0114933, IMG submission 89691) | Deep subsurface microbial communities from Kolumbo volcano to uncover new lineages of life (NeLLi) - 4SBTROV12_W25 metaG | ecosystem: Environmental > Aquatic > Marine > Volcanic | place: Kolumbo...
GTCCATTCCCCTCTTGTTTGTATTATTTCATTTATTTTGACACGTAGCATGTCAACCTTCTCCTCGAGTCCCATGACGTTCTCCCATGCGTCGTCTGCAGGTATTGGAAACACAACCGGCGTGTCGTCATCATCGTCGTCGTCCGCTGCTGCGGGCGCGATCGCCCATTCCCCTCTTGTTTGTATTATTTCATTTATTTTGTTACGCAGAATATCAGCCTTCAATCGCGCGATCATGGCGTTCTCCCATGTGTCGTCTGTAGGTATTGGAAGCACAACCGGCGTGTCGTGACCACCCCTTCGCAGACGTCTTTTACGACCGCCGCCACCCTGCTCCGCGTCGTCATCATCGACGTCGTCCGCTGCTGCGGGCGCGATCGCCCATTCCCCTCTTGTTTGTATTATTTCATTTATTTTGTTACGCAGAATATCAATTTTCAATCGCGCGATCATGGTGTTCCACCCAGCCAGCTGCGCGTCGGTGGGCGCGATTTCCAGGACAACCGGCGTGTCGTGACCACCCCTTCGCAGACGTCTTTTTCGGGTTCTTCGTCTTCTTCCGCCCCCCATGCCCACATCGCTCCACCCCAATTCTTCATCAGCCTGCAAATTTGGGCTGGGTTTGGCTTTTGGTTTTGGTTTTGGTTTTGGTTTTGGTTTTGGTTTGGGTTTGGCTTTTGGTTTGGGTGCGGTGGCAAGGGGAAGTATTCTTTGTATCCCGTGTGCAGCAGGTTGAAGTAAGGAACCAATAGGTACAAAATTTCGTGGATTAGCCCGTCTCGGAAGTCTTAATAGGGGTGGTGCAACGCTTTGCGACCGCGCGCCCGTTGTAACCACGCCTCGCGGCCTAACAATCGGAGGTACCGACTTCGGTCTCGGTGCATGCGCACGTCGTCCTCGGCGCCTCCCAGCTACCACAATTGGTGTCCCACACCTTCCGCATGTGCCATCCCGCGCCAAACAAGTTTCGCATATCCAATGTCCACACGGAAGAAATTGCGACCCTTCACTTCCACAAGTACAAAGATCACCGCCATGTTGTTTACGTGTTTTTCGGCGTCTCCGCCGTTTTGTTCTGCGGCGGCCACCCTTTTTCCAACCCATTAATTTACGCGCTTTTTTTGCAACACGAGTATAAACTTTGCGTTTCATACGAGGTTTCCCCCAATGATTTTTGTAAAACGATCGTGGTTTCCCCCATTGCTTAGCTCTTATATAAGCTGACATAATACCTCTTTTATTTCTTCTACAAGTTCCTTTTGCACAAACAGGAAAACTAAGATTAGGTCCTAAAAAGCATTTTTTTCCGCACCTTTTTCTCATAGTTTTCCTTTGTTTTTTATTGGGCGATCTTCCACTCCATCCAGACCACCATGGTTTTTTTCGTGTTTTTGGCATAATATATATTGTGATTATTTTTTGAGTACAATTTTATTTTCAATTCTATCCAATAAATTTTTATCATAAATAAGTCCAGTAGATTTATACGAACCAATTTTTTTATAAATAGTATTATCTTTTTTAACAACAACTGTTGATCCAGTGGTTGCTCCCAATGCTTTAGCTTTTTTCTTTTGTTCAGCTTCTTTTATAGGTCTTCCGTGTCCATCAATTTTAATTCCGGTTCGTTTTTTATATTCCATACGTTTCTGCATGGGTATCCATTTCCTCCAACTAATTAAAACAAGATTAGGGTGTGTATACTTAACAATAAAGCCATTTTCGCGTAATTTTTGGATAATATAGCTTGTGCAAGAAGCAACATCATATGATGGTATTCCAATTAAAAATTCTGGAATTACATAAAATGTAAATAGGTCATTGTATTTTTGTCTGGATGTTACCTTAATTTTTTTATGTATTCTATTAAGTATCGTTTGATAAACCTTAATTTTATTTTGTTCTACCTGTTGTTTCCTAGCAAATAGGTCATCTAAATTAATTTTTTCCTTAAAATCTTCAAGTTCATAATTCATTGTCTTAGATATTTGTAAGAAAAAAAGAATTAAAAATAAACAAAAAATAAATATATGATTAAACATATAGTTATTGAATCGGGGGGTTATAAGGGGTTATATGTTTTGGGTGCATTGGATGAATTGAATAAATCCAATTTTTATAATATAGAAAATATTGAAACGATTTATGGAACTTCAATTGGGTCATATGTTGGTGTTTTATTATGTTTAAAAATGAAGTGGGATGATTTATTAGAATATTTTATAAATAGGCCGTGGCATAAAGCACAAAAATTTCCATTAATAACAAATATGTTTTCGGATAAAGGATTAATGGATTCTTCGCTTTTCTATATTTCTTTAAAGAATTTATTTCTTTCCCAAGATTTAACATTAGATTTAACTTTTCAAGAGTTATATAATCATAGTAATATCGAATTACACATGTTTACAGTTGAAGTTCAAGAATTCAAATTAATAGATTTATCATATAAGACTCATCCGAATATGAAGATAATAGAGGGTATTTATAAATCGTGTGCTATTCCTTATGTTTTTAAACCTTGTTGGGAAGATAATCATTATTATATAGATGGTGGGGTAATAAATGATTATCCAGTTGAAGATTGTATAGCAAATGGTGCATCACCAGATGAAATTTTAGGTTTTAGATTTCAAAGGCCTCCAAACAAACTTATAACTGAAGAGTGTAATATTTTTGATTTCAGTCGTCATTTACATAGTAAATTAATAGATATTTGTCGTAAATATAGAAAAAATAAAGATGTAGAGTTAAAGAATGAGATAATAATAGAAGGTAGAAATTCTGAGATCAGCGAATGTATTAAATTGATGAAAGATCGTGAAATAAGAAAAGAATATGTTGATCATGGTAGAGCCGCAGCAAATGAATTTTTAAAGTTGCGATCTTAAAAATTCCTCTAATGTTTCAGCATTAGGTTTTGCATTATATTCGATAATTTGATCGCCCTTTTCTAATTTAATGGTAGGATATCCTTGGATTTTATATTGATCAGCTAAAGCTTCACTATCTTCACAATCTATTTTTTTAAAAAATATTGTGCTTTTATTAATTTTCTTTCCGTCAAATTTTTTGACAAGTTTGTTCCATTCGGGTTCAGCCTTTTTACAGTGTGGACACCATTTTACACAAAAGAACATAAGTTCAGCAAGTTCGCCAGGATCAATATCTGGATTATCTGGATCGTGATCAGGCATGTCTGGTCCACCAGGAAATGGGAATGGTAATTCCATATCAGAATTTTTTTTGATGAATTCTCTATTAGGAACAAAATTAGGATTTAATCGTGGTAATATATATTTATAGTATGTTTGGTGAGCAGTAAAAAGAAATAGGGCAATTATAAGTAGATATAAGATTATCCAGTACCAATCATATCCAGCTGTGCGAGCCATAATGGCATCTCGTGCAGCACACATTGCATCCATTTTAATTTATTTGAATAATGTTTTTTAAAGACTTTAACGAATAGCTTAAAGTTAATTTAAAGTATATTAATATGTATATTCGCAATTATGAAGGAAATATAATTTTTTTTGATAAAAATAAATATGCGTTTGAATATGATATGTATAAAGATCTCTGGAAAATTCTATATAATATAGATTTGGATGAAGATAAGAATAATGTGATGTCAGATTTAATAGATTTTATAAAAATGGGGTAATTTTTTTTCTAATATGAATATATGCCAAAAAGTCGTAAAAGAAGAAGAAAAAATACATTTAAGGGTGGTGATTTTGATAATGGTAATGGTATGTTAACAAAGATTTGGGGTCCAAGTTTATGGCACTATCTCCATGTTATGTCATTCAATTATCCAGTTCGTCCAACAAAAGCGGATAAAGAACATTATCGTAAATTTCTTTGTCAGTTGCGATACGTTTTACCTTGTGGTAAATGTAGGAAGAATTTAACAAAAAATTTCAAGAAGTTGCCCCCCAAACTTAGTGTTTTTAAAAATCGTGATACATTTTCGCGATATATTTATAAACTCCATGAAGTTATAAATAAGATGCTAAATAAGAAGTCGGGATTAACCTATAATGAGGTGCGTGAAAGATATGAACATTTTAGAGCGCGTTGTTCATCAGTTCAAATAGGAAGACAAAAAACGTTAAAGAAGGGCAAAAAATCTAAAAAACAAACACGAAAGAAACATGTTGGCTGTACCGAACCACTGCATGGGAAGAAATCCAAATGTGTGATAAAGATTGTTCCGCAGGAAACAAAGTGTCAAACATTTCAAATGGATAGCGAAAGTTATAAAACGAGAATATAAATGAAGTTAAAAAATTTATTTATATACTAAATTGAGAGAAGTCGGTTAATATAGGTTGTGGCAAATAGCTTGTATCACTGGATTTCAAATCGGGTACTTTTTGACATTTAAATGCTGGTTTTGGGCATCGTGCACAAGGTGGGCAAGGTGGACATTCCTCATTTTTATCGGGACACACCTGTATATCTGGACATTTTGGGCAGACCGGTGGTACAATAGCCGATTTTAAAACATATAAATCTTCTTCGCCTTTAGGAACCTGCGATTTTGGTACACCTCCCGCAGCGGCGCCATCCGGTCCAGGTAAGGCGCCTGGTGGAACTTTTGTTCCGTCCCCTCCTCCCTTGGTTGGATCAACGCCTCCCCAGCCATCTGCACCTGGGGGAGTTTTAAGTTTTTGAGCAGTATCTTTTGGCGGCGTAAATCCCTCTTTCCCCGCGAGTCCTAAACTTGATAAAAGTAGGGCTGCTAATAATATATAGAATAAATGTGCCTGTGACAATTTCATTATATAGAATATAAGGAGAAAAGTTTTATAATAATTAAATGAAAAATGAAGTATTCAGATTTTGGATACAAAAAGTATCACAAAATATATGGCTTCATCATCATAATTCAAAGGAATTAAGAAAAAAGATTTTGTTGATAGTTATTTTAAATATAATATTGGTTTCATCTCTTTTTTTTTCCTTTGATACAAAAAATATTTTTGAATTTATATGTTTATTAGTATTATTTTTTGAAAATCAAATTGTTTGCTTGTTTTTTTTTAAAAATATTTTTAAACATGAAATAGCTAAAAATAGATATAATATTTTTTTGGAAGAGATAAATCAAGAATTGTATTTATCCTCAGAAGATATTCTAAGTTTTTTATTGTATAAGAAATTAGAATTAGATAAACTTTTAAAAACAAGTCCCAAAATAACTCAGTCGGTATTAGATAAATATAAAAAAAAATTTAACAAAAATATTTTAATTTCAGATTTTTCTAAAATTCCTCCCAAATATAACTTATATAGCAAAATGATATTAATAAAATTTTTTAATATATGGAAATCTCATTTGAAAAAAAAAAGATATACTGCATATTATTTAGGACCTTTTTATGGAAATAGAAAATTTTTTTTTGAATTTCAGAATGTTAAATTGGGAGATAATGATATTGAAATTAGTATTGAATAAATATATATGATAAATATATATGTCTCGTTCATTACACGCTCGCAAAGGTATAGCTAAATTAACAGCATTGCCCAATTGTACCAATATGGGAGGCGCCGGTGGTTTTACAGGTTCTTCAGTTACAACTTCAAAATTATGTCACGTTCGCAATCGCCATGGTAAAAGAAAAGACTGCGTAACATGTCAGATGGGGGTGGGCGGACCTGTTGCAGGTTCTAACCAATTATTTTGGATTGCACCCGGTTCTTTTTTACAGAGGGGTGGAGAATTAAATGCACTTTCAGCAAGAAGAACACGTCTTGTACAAGGTCAAAATTGCTCAGGTCCGGAACATTCTGTTCCGTGTACAGGTGGTGGAAATGCGGGCCAAAGCCCACAAGGACCTTTTGGAAGCTAATTTTTTAATATTTTTCTAATATATAATGCCACGTGTATTAAAGATAGATTCAATAACAAACCGCCCAATCTGCAAAAGCGCCGGAGCTGGGGGATTTTTAGGAACTTCAGTTAATATTATGAAATGCCACAATAAAGCTCGTGTAGGTTTAAGTACACAATGCTTCAGATGCCGTATCCCAGTTCTTGGGATCGATAAACAGGTGGGATGCAAGGGAACATCAGGTTACGTCTGCGGTCAGGTTGGTGGTGTAAATGCCAATGGCTCAAAAGGTTTCCAAACTTCATAAATTGATATAAATACAATATTTATATTAATTAAAAAATTGAACTTGCTTTTTTGAAAAATATTGTTGAAAAGATGTCCCATATAAGTCTATATATTCCCTACATTTTTAAAAATATAAGACGCCATCATATTGTTAATACATTTAATTTGCTTGACTTAGGTAATGTAGAACGCATTGATCTTATTAGTAGTTCTAATACCCAACAACAGGCTTTTGTTCATATGAGTTATATAAATGATAAAAAATATCCTCAATTACGAACATGTATTAATAAGGGTGAAAGTTTTAAAATAGTTTATGATGATCCGTGGTTTTGGAGGGTATGTAAAAGTCGTTCTCCTCGTGGTCCAAGACCACCACCAAAGTATCCCCGTATAATTTTTGAAACAAAAAGCCTTCCGCCATTGAAACCCTTTCATCCTACAAATAAATTTCCTGATGAAGGTTGTGGGATTATAGATCCAATTTTTAAGAAAGGAGCAGAAGAATTAAAAAATTGGGGTCCAGCGGAATTTGCAATTGGACGACACTAAAAAAATTGATTTAAATATTTTTTAACAAAGTATTACAAAAAAGTATGTCTTTTCAAAGAGGAAAGAATACAGAATATAATGGAATGTCTTTTTCTTTGGCGTGGTTTGATCATAAAACACAAATTTGGAAAACATATTATCGTAAATTTAATTTATCCCAGGAACACAATAGATTAGTAGGGAAGTATACTCAAAATTTATATTTTGATGAAAAAATGAATTTGAAAGAAAATTCCTGCAAATTTATGATCTATGCTGTTCCATCCGATATAAATTATGCAAAAATTTTTAAGAGTTTTGAAGAAAATAATTTAGATTTTATTTTATTCAAAGATATCTTTGTTTTAGACAGTCAACAGTGGAAAATATATTCTCCAAATTTGAAATACTTTAAGCAGAGTTATGTTCGTTTGCGTGGTGAAAAAGGCGAAAACTCTCTTCCCACAGATAATCAATTACAGATAAAAATTTATGATCCATATCATGGAAGAGTTGAAAATGAAAAATTTAAAAACATACGACATCACCTTTCGCATCTCTGCGATGATGAGGGAGTTTTGGGGATCACCCTTCCAACTTTTCAAATTCCAGTCAAAAATATTCCAGATTGGTGTATTGTTGAAAAAGAGAAAGGGGATTAAAATTGATTTAAAAATAAGATAATATTTTTTAATTATAATATGAGTTGTCCATTTGCAAACGTTCCTTTTCAAGGATCAAAAGAAGTTACTGAGAGTGAAAAACTTTCATATAAAATATATGATATGGAGGCTGAGATTTTAAAAACTACTAAACATCTTGAAAAATTAAGAGAAGTTCGCAGCTGTTTAGAGAAAGAAGATATGATGAAACGAGTGGGGACAGTTGAAAATATTGAGAAGGAATTTAATAAAATTTATGGTGAAGGATATCGTCCAAATCGCCAACTAACATGTTTAAAACCACTTCTTACAGGTATTGTATATACTTTGAAAGATTTGGATAAGCGTTTGAAACAAGACAGAATTCACGTTCATGATGAAAATGTACCATTAAAATTCACAAAACTTCCCGAAGGGCGTCTCCCACGACGACGCTCTGCCCCCGAAAGTCGCCCCCCACCTCAGTGTGAGGGTGATTGTCCTTCAGACGAGATGGACAAGATGTGGGCGGCGAATTCGACTGAATTTGAAATTGGTGATGAAAAATTGGTCGCGGAAGTTTTGAGTGGTTTTGCTGAAGTTCCTGACAGTCGGGTAGAATTTAATCCAGCAGATGGTAGTACTTATTGCTCTGACAAAACCGATGATAGTTTTACATTTTCTACAAAACTCGATTAAGCCTCCCCGCGCTCCACCACTTCTCCCCTTGGGTCACACTTTCCATGTATTCTATAAACATATTTTGGTCTAAAACCTTCTTTCTTCTTTGGTCTCGCCCTTTTCTTCTTTGGTCTCACCCTTTTCTTCTTTTTTGCTTTATTGTAGAATGACCCAGGTAATTTTAAAAGCTCCTTCTTATCACTATTTACTTTACAAATACAACTCCCTGAATCACATAAAAAATCAGTTTTATCATCATAAAGATACTTACATCTTTCCTTACAACCAAAACGGGCGGCTACTCTATCTCTTTGTTTTATTAGCACTTTTGGATTCCACCTTTGACATTTACCCACAAACCCAGATCTTTGGTTACCTCTCACCCCCCGGAAACCTTTACCCTGTGAAGCAAGTCCATAACTTTTGGCTACACCAGAAAGTTTTTTGTCCAGATTTTTTGAGTGCGAATTAGATTTATTGATGCTGTCAACGGCCTCAGTTTGCAACTGGGCAACCTTTTGCATGGTCTCTTTCATTGCAATAGTACTCAGTTGCTCGGCAGCAGCTTTCGCCTCTTCCGCGATGCCACCAGTTCCAAGAGCTTTTGCACGTTCCCCCGAGTCAGCATCGGGTGATTCCGCTGATTTATTTTCGTCTTCCGTTTTCCTGGTCTTATCAACGCTCTCCGTGAGATTCTTGAGGGCAGCCTTCTCCATTTCCTGTCCGGTTTCTCCATCTATAGATTCCACCATCCGTCCAAGGGCGCTTGATTCAGTTGCTTTTTTTTGTTCAGTTTGAGTTTTTGCGGAAAGTGCCGCTTCCCTATCATGTTTAAGTTCTGCTTCTGCAGCTTTTTGAATTTTCTGTTTTTCTTCAGCCTGGTCCATTGCTCCTCCAGGTTTTGATAATTCCTTTTGTGTTTCCAGCGCTTTGTCTCTGATTTGCGCCTGTTTTTTAATCGCATCTTCTCGTATACTATTTTGCAAATCTTTTTCCGCTTTAATATCCCCCTCATCCTTCTGCTCTGCCGCCCCAGTTTCATCATTTATTTTTACTTCCATTCCTTCCTGAAAACCAGATATGGTATAATTATAAAGACAATAGAATATTAGAAATATCAAAAAAATGGCTAATTTATTGTTAAATATAAAATTCATTATATATAACAATAGAAAAAATTGAAAATATTTTATCCCAGATAATAGTGTAAAAATGAAGGTATTATGTTTTGATACGGAGACAACTGGTCTATGGAAAAATTCGAAAGCACTAATTACAGATGATAAAAATTGGCCATACATTGTTCAATTAGCTTGGATTTGCTTAGATATGGTGTCTGGAAAAGTCGTTTCTTCAAATTCATTTATAATAAAATTGGCAAATGACCAAAAGATTCCTGCAGAAAGTACCAAAATACATGGAATAACAAATGAAGATATGGATTTATATGGGATAGATATAAAAGATGTTTTTGTAAAATTTTTGAAGGATTTGGATGAAACAACCTATTTGGTTGCCCATAATTTAAACTTTGATCAGAAAATTTTAAGGGTTGAATTATATCGCAATAAGTTTTTCAAATATGTAAATGGTAATAATTGTATAAAATATTGTACAATGAAAACCGCTCAAAAATTATATAGGTTCAGAAGTGTTAAAACAGGTAGAGTGGTAAAAAAGTATCCTAAATTGAAAGAACTACATTCATTTTTATTTCACGATAAATTGAATGAAGACTTATTGCACGATGCATTGGCAGATACTTTAGTTTGTTTGCGCTGTTTTTACAAAATGGTAACGAATAAAGATATAAAAGATTCCAATCAAAATTTAGATAAGATTAGCCATGTTTTTAAAGTAGAAGACAAATGCTAATAAGCGCTAATAAAACTCCAAACATTTCCTTTTTATTTAATTTTTCATTGTATAATACGAAACCCATGAGGGTTATAGATACAAGCGCCAACATTCCAGTAATTGCAGCAGCTGTTGCGATTTTTTTCGTTTTAAACAATTCTGCGAATGATAAAGCGTATATTAAATAAAATATTAAGGAAATAAATAGATTATTTTTAGAATTATTTAAACTATATTTTTTTAAATAATTAATCGCAAAAGCTTCAGAAGCAACAACGGCAGCAACAATTAACCAAAACATATATATATTATATCAATATAATATAAATGCGTTCAAAAAGAAATCGCAGCAGAAAACGCCGGAGATCACGGCGGCGCAGAAGAGGTGGAAAGTCGCCCGCACCTGGTTCAAAATCTAAATCAAAAGCTGTATACTTACCTCCACCACCCAAAACACATGCGACGCGCTCTCAAACTAAAAAGAAAAAGAGTCAGCCGCTGTGGCCTCCGCTCGCCAAGCTCAAGAAGGAACTGGAAATTGAATTGGCGCGCTTTAAAGAGCTTACTCAAGATGCTCCAGTGCCGAAGAAGCCTGGTTTGGGACCCCGGTCTGGGGGGAGCCGCAGAAGACGTCGCCGGAGATCGCGGCGGCGCAGAAAAAGGGGCGGAGCAAAATTATGCTGGAACTGTGGAATAGCTGTTAAAACTTCATACAAATACTGCCCGGAATGTAAAGCGAATAACCCTGGAGGCTCCAAGGGCGGTGACGCGGGTGGGGGTTGGTATCAAAAATGGAGTAAGCACAAAGGCGGAAAACCATATTATTATCATGAAAGCAATCCGAAAAAAACCTATTGGGAGGAGGACTACCGTACGCAGCGGCAGCAGCAGCAGGACACGGGCGGTGGTTTCTGGCAACCTCGTCCACCAGGTGGCTGGGGATCGCCGGTGAACAACGCGGCGACCACAGATGGCCAATCGGATGGAGATATCCCGTTAGATCAAGGCAGTGCGGGCGGTGGTGCGGGCGGTGGTGCCGGCGGCGGCGCGCAAGAGGGCATGATGATGGGGAACACGTGGGTCCCCGAATCACACTTACAGGCCATGTATGATAAAGGCGAGCTAGGAGCTGATGCAGGAGCTGGGGCGGGTGCAGGAGCCGGTGCCATATGGCAAAGCATAGGAGAACGTACAAAAAGAAGAAGGGATCGTAAAAAACCAGAAAGCGTCTATCCCACAAATAGGCATAACCCCCGAAGAGTGGGATCCCAACGCGATAGAAAACGCCGCGACAAGAGCCGCCGCAAAAAACAAAGCAAAGGCTAAGAACCGCAACTTAAACACTCAGGTTCTTGAACCTTTTTAGTTGGTTCAATAGTAAATTGCTGTGGAGCAGCCTTAGCTCTTGTTCTAAGATAATACATTCCTGTTTTCAACCCTTGCTTCCAACCAAAGAAATGAATAGCAGTAAGAACTTTATAATTGGGATTAGCAACCCATAAATTCAAACTTTGACTTTGATCAATATAAGCTCCTCTGTCTCTGGACATTTCAAGTATATGTTTCATAGGCATTTCCCAAACGATTTTATATTTATCACGAATGTGTTGAGGTATTTCCTTGATATGTTGTATACTCCCTTGATGTTTAATAATAGAATTTTTCATTTCTGTTGACCAAATCCCCATATCAATCAGTTCCTTCTGCATATATTTATTAACGCAAACAAATTCCCCAGCTAGTGTTCTTCTGACATATATAAGACTAGTAAAAGGTTCAAAACATTCATTATTTCCCAATATTTGAGATGTAGATGCGGTAGGCATTGGCGCAACAAGTAAAGAGTTTCTAAGTCCGTATTCTTTGATTTTATTTTTAAGTATTCTCCAATTATAACGCTTGCTAGGATGAATATCCCACAAATCAAATTGTAATATACCTTTACTGGCAGGAGATCCCTTGAATGAACTATATGCTCCACTTAATTTGTTATCTAAATTATCCATTTCGGCTTTAATAGGATGAACATCGTCCAATAATTCTCTAATAGTTTCACGATAATTAGGTGATCCATCAAGAATATATTCACGACAATCTTTCTTCTTTTCCAAAAATTTCCAGTGTTTTTTTATTTTTCTAAGTTTTTCCATATTTTCATATCTAGATTGTGCTATTTCACAACTTTTTTCTAATGCAGCATGATATATTGTTTCAAAAATTTTAATATTGATTTCTTTTGCTTCTTCTGAATGAAATGGTATATTCATTTTTGCAAAAGTATCAGCTAATCCTTGAACGCCAATTCCAATAGGACGATGCAAAAAATTACTAAGTTTTGTTTTAGGTGTTGGATAAAAATTAATATCAATTACTTTATTAAGATTTTCGGTAATGACCTTAACAACATTATGAAGTTCTTCATAATTGTAATTTTTTTCTTCATCTACAAACATTGCGAGTCCAACACTGGCAAGATTACATACTGCAGTTTGTTCTTCGTTGGAGTATTCAATTATTTCTGTACAAAGGTTGGAAGACTTAATAGTTCCAAGATTTTTTTGATTAGATTTTTGATTACAAGCATCTTTATATAACATATATGGTGTTCCAGTTTCCATTTGACTATCTAAAATTTTAAACCATAATTTTCTGGCACTTATAGTTTTTTTAACAAGTTTTTCTTTTTCATATTTTAGGTATAATTTTTCAAATTCTTCTCCGTAACAATCTGAAAGTCCGGGACATTGATCAGGACAAAGTAATGTCCAATCAGCATCGGCATGAACTCTTTTCATGAACAAATCTGGGATCCATAAAGCATAAAAAAGATCTCTAGCTCTTTGTTCTTCATCGCCGTGATTTTTTTTCATTTCTAAAAAACTTTCAATATCAGAGTGCCAAGGTTCAAGATAGACAGCAAAACTTCCGTTTCGTCTTCCTCCGCCTTGATCAACATATCGTGCTGTTCCATTATATACTTTTAACATAGGAACGATTCCATTACTAGTTCCGTTGGTTCCTCGTATATGACTTCCTCTTCCTCGAATATTATGAATATGTAACCCAATGCCACCCGCCCACTTTGATATTTCGGCGCAATCAGATAAAGTTCTATAAATTCCTCCAATACTATCCTTTTCCATTGCAAGTAAATAACATGAGCTACATTGGGGTCTTGGCGTTCCAGCATTAAATAATGTGGGAGTTGCGTGTGTAAAATATTTTTTGGACATTAGATCATATGTGGTTTTTACCTTATCCATGTCATTGCCATGAATTCCAATAGCAAC
>Ga0114933_10004446_pt1 | contig 13133 bp, 6 predicted proteins | sample 4SBtaG_FD_89691 | JGI IMG/M metagenome (GOLD analysis project Ga0114933, IMG submission 89691) | Deep subsurface microbial communities from Kolumbo volcano to uncover new lineages of life (NeLLi) - 4SBTROV12_W25 metaG | ecosystem: Environmental > Aquatic > Marine > Volcanic | place: Kolumbo...
ACGCGCTCAGCGTTCCGGCGTCTTGGGCCATCAACCCATGCACCGTGGGGCCTCCGTAGAGGTCGATGAAGCCGAAGAGGTGGCCAAACTCGTGCGCGTTCGGCGGCACCAGGGCGACGAGGCTGATCGTGATTTCGTCGCCGCCCCCGCCGGGCTCGACGTTGACGGTCGCGGCGCTGCCGACGGCGCTCAAGGGTGGCGCGACGCCGCTCGCGATGTTGGTCTCGATGACGACAGCGTCAAAATAGCCGTCCGGCTCCCCCGTCCGCCCGTTCACGTCGAACGTGCTGAAGTTGATGTTCTGCTCGTCGCGGAGGCGCTCGAGCACGTCCGCGAGCGCCACGCCGGTGCCGCCCGAGAGGATCAGGTCTTGGTCGGCCAGGGTGAGCTCACACTCGTCCACGGATCGGTCGGGCAGGGGGCACGAGTCCGGGTAGACGACCGGGTCGACCACCGTCGGGATCGGGTCGTAGATGCCACCCGAAACAGTGAGCCAAAAGTCCCGGAAGCTGCCCGGACGATCGTCGGCGCGGTAGTAGTTACGGAGCCTCTCGAGGCGTTCTGCGGGGAACGGCTCTCCGACCCAGAGCGGAATCACCAGTACATGTGAGACGCCTACGTTCGGGATCTTGTGCTCGCCAATGTCTCGCTGCGTCTGCAGGTGGTCGAGGGGATGCGCGTGCGCCGCGGGCGCGAACAGCAGACCGAGCAGCAGCGCGGCGGTGCAAAGAGCGGTCGTGCGCAGGCTCACCGCGCAAATCACAAACTCGGGCGTCACTGAGCAGGTCTGGACTAACGATGTTAGTTCGGCAAGCCGACGGCGCGTGCCGTTGCGCTTCGGAGCGCCGTGGAGCCGCGACACGACGTACCGGAAGGTGGCCCCTACCAGATCTGCGCGGCTGGCCCGAACGAGCGCGACGCCACGTGAGGTTGCAGGGCTCCCGCGAACGTGAACCAATGCGGAGGTGCGCGTCTTTGTCTTTGCTTGCCTCGTGATGCTGGCCGGCTGCGGCCCCGGCGATGATCTCTGTGAACCCGTCGGCCCAGCGGAGGTCGAGGTCGGGGTGCCCGATCCGATCACGTTTCTCGACTTCGAGCCCCTGACACCGGGCGGTGAAATTCCGCTCTCGTCCAACGGGCAGACCTTTCTCGCCGTGCAGATCGCGCTTCGGGCACGGAACGTGCGTGACACCGCGGAAGTGACCCTACGTGTGTCATCTCGCGTCACTGGCATGACGAGCGAGTCGGTCGTGACGGAACGGTTGCGCTGTCGGGACGACGCCCGTCGCTACCTGATCCCGGTGGTCGTCAGCAGTGAGGACCTCGGCCCTGACGCCGAAGTTCAAGACTCCGAGGTCGACGTGGTGCTCGAGGTCTCGGACGCGGACGGGAACCGCGCGACCGCGACCTCCAACGGAATTCTTCGAAGGCTGTGATGCTGCGACCCGTGGTGCTGAGACGCTTCTCTCTGTTGATGGCCCTCTCGCTCGTCGCCTGCGGCCCCGCCCCTCGCGAAGGGTGCGAGAATTCCGGTTGTCACGGCGTCGCCGGTGACGACAACGGGATCGAGGAGATCCACCCCGGGCAGCGGCTGCTCTGCACCAGCTGCCACGGCGGTGACCCGAACGCGGAGACGGCCGAAGCTGCGCACGTGGCACCTGCCCCGGAGTTCGTCGCCGAGCGCCGCGGCTACCTGCGCAACCTGAGCGTGGCTGAGCTGGACCGGGTGGAGCCGGACTACATGCGCTTCGTCAACCCGGGCGACTACCGCGTCGCCGGCCAGAGCTGCGGTTCGACCAACCCCGAGGCCGCTGGCTCGGCCTGCCACCAGGACCTGGTCGAGTCGGCGCCGAGGTCGGTGATGAGCACCTTCGTCGGGCATTTCAACGGCCCGCGTTTCCTCGCAGGCATGCAAGGCCAACCCGCTGAGCTCGGCAGCCGCACCATCGAGGATCCAGGTTTCACGGGCGCGCCCGGCACGGTGCCCATGCTGGTACAGGCAGCGCCGCCAGCCGCGGACGCGCCGCTCGACCAGGTCTCCACGCTGATGGACCACTACCTCGTGAAGAACTGTACGCACTGCCACGCCGAGAGTTTTGGTCGGAACGACGCTCGCGGGAACTTCCGCTCCAGCGGCTGCAGCTCGTGCCACATGGTCTACGACAACGACGGCATCTCGCATTCGAGCGATCCCAGCGCGGTCGACGACCGGCCGCCCCATCCCATGCGCCACGAGTTGACGACCAGCCCGCCGAGTCAGCAGTGCGAGCACTGTCACTACCAGGGCGCCCGGATCGGCTTGCTCTACCGCGGCGTCGTCGAGTGGGGGCTGGCCGAAGATCCGCCGTTCCCGAACATCGGTGAGTCGCTGCACAACCACCCGCCGGAGTTCTACCTGCAGGCGGACGCGGATCCCGCGCACCAGGGCGACCTGCACTACTACGCTGGTCTCGAGTGCGCCGACTGCCACAACGGGCGCGACGTGCACGGCGACGGGCGCATCTACTCGACCTCGAAGTTCCAGGTCTCCGTCCGCTGCGAAAACTGCCACGGCAACATCGACGAGCCCATCCGTGAGGGTCGCGCGACGGCCCCTCTGGTTCGCGGCGGGACCGAGCCGACCTGCCAGCCCGGCAGCGGCGACGCCGACACGTTCTGGAACTGCAACGGGGATACGCTCCGGGGCGTCTACCGGGACGACGCCGGCGTGCTCCGGCTGCGACTCAGCAACGGCAGCGGCACTCCGGCGATCCCGCAGGTGCAGTTCCTCCTCGCGCGCGGCGACAACGAAAACATGATCGCCGGCATGGGCAGGGACGCCTCGGGCTTCTCGCACACCGAGGTGATCGAGTGTCACGGGTGCCACACCGGGTTCCGCCAGTACTGCTTCGGCTGCCACGTCGACATGGACTACTCACAGACGCGCTCGGACCTCTTGACCGGAGAACAGACGATCGGCGCCGAGATCACCAGCCGCGCGTTTGTCAGCCTCGACCTCTACTTCCTCGGGCAGAACCGTCGCGGGAAGATCGCCAGCTTCTGTCCCTCGATGCAGGTGTTCCTCAGTGCGAGCGACACCGACGGGACGCGGCTCTTCGAGAACCGCGTCCGGACCGCCGCCTCGGGGCGCACCGGCTTCAACTTCGCGGTCGACTTCCCGCACGTGACGAGCGCGGAGCCGCAACCCTGTGTGCGCTGCCACGCTGATCAGTCCGACGGCTGCTCGACGGACGGCGCCATGGAGACCTACGGCTTTGGAACCGGCCGTCACATGATGACCGATGAGGATGGCGTGACCCACGACCTGACCCAGCTCCTCGCTGCGGACGGAACGCCCCTCTACGACTTCACGCACGAGGGCCAGGGCGCCGTGCCGATGGACATGATGCAAAGGGCGATGGACACGTGCGTTTTCTGATGGTTTCGGTGCTCGCCGCGGCGGTCGTCGGCTGCGGTGGCCCGGCCGAGTGGTCCGTGGTGATCGACGACACGGAGCTCGATTCCGTGCTGCTCAGCGTCAGCGGGGACTCCTTGGACACGGTCTGGGCGGTCGGCGGTGGGCTCGGAACGCCCGGCGATGCGCTCGCGATCCGACGCACCGCTGCTGGCTGGGAGACCGTGGCCACGGGCTTCGAGGAGACCCTCTGGTGGGTCTGGGTCGCGGGCCCCGACGACGTCTTCATGGTCGGCGAGGCGGGCCGGATCGCGCACTGGGACGGCAGCGCCATCACCGAGATGACCTCGCCCACGACGTCGGTGCTCTTCGGGGTCTGGGGGGCGTCCCCGACCGATGTCTGGGCGGTTGGCGGTGACCCCTTCGGCATGGGCGACACCGACGTCATCCTTCACTACGACGGCAGCGCCTGGACGGCGGCCAGCGTGCCGATGCCGGAGGGCGTGGCGTTCTTCAAGGTCTGGGGCACCTCGGCCAACGATGTTTGGGCCGTCGGGCAGCGAGGCCAGATCGTGCACTACGACGGCTCCGCTTGGTCTCACGTCGCCTCGCCCACCACTTCGCCGCTCTTCACAGTGGCGGGCAACGCGTCTGGGGATGTCTGGGCCGTCGGAGGGCCGCCGGCCGTGATCCTTCGCTACGACGGCTCGGCCTGGAACGAGGAGCCGCTCCCGGGGCCCGCCTCCGTTCTCAACGGAGTCGCCGTCTCGGATCTGGGCGAGGTCCAGGTGGTCGGCGCCCGCGGCACCAAGTGGTGGCTCGGTGCGGACGGCGTGTGGGTGGACGAGTTCGACGCCGCGCCCGCCGATGATCTGCACGCGGCGTGGATCGGCGGGGACCACGTGCTAGCTGTTGGAGGCAACTTCAACGCGCCTTCGGGCGCGGCCCGGGTCGGCGTGCTCGCGTACCGAGGTACCAGCCCGCCGCCCACCGGTCTCGCTCGTTGACCAACGCCAACGCATCCGCTGCGTGAGTTTCCCCCGGGGCATTCTTGGCCGGCACCCAGACGCCGTGTACAGTCCGCGCTCCCGGGGGGATCGCACGTGATTTCCCCTTGAAAATCGCAGTCTTCAGGACGGACCCCAACGCCTCATGAACGCCACGACGGACATTCTCCGCGGTGAGCTCGAACGCCTTTTCGAGCTAGATGAACTGATGAAGCTCAGCGACGAGCTTCTTGCCCTCGACCCCGAGAAGGTCGGCGGGACCGACGGCAAAGGAGCTTTTGCTCGCGCGCTCGTCGAGACTTGTCGCTCCGAGCATCTGTTGCTCGCCCTCGCTGAGGCCGTGCTCCTCAGCAAGGACGGAGTCGACTCGAAGATCGAGAAGGTCTTCGAGGCCGAGCCGGGCGAGGAGCTGAAGGCCGGCACCGAGATCGTCGGTGTCCGCATCCTCAAGAAGATCGGCGAGGGTGGCGTGGGGGTCGTCTATCTCGCCGAGAAGAAGGGTGAGGACGGCGAGAAGCAGCGCGTGGCGCTGAAGGTCCTGCGGCCCGCGCACACGCGCGATCGCGTCGCGGCGCGCCGCTACCTCACGGTCTCTCGCATCCACCAGGGCATCAAGAACAAGAGCCTGGCCCCGGTGATCGACACCGGCATGCTCGACGATGGCCGCCTCTACATCATGACCGAGTTCATCACCGGTCAGGCGCTCAGCACCCGCATCGGTCGAACCGGCCCGATGCACTACAACGAGGCTCGCCCGGTGGTGCGCGGTGTGCTCGAGGCGCTCGGTATTCTGCACGAGCGCGGGCTCGTGCACGGCGACGTGAAGGTCGAGAACGTCTTCATGGTGAGGCCGAGTGCCTCCGACAAGATGAAGAACGAGCCCACCGGCGTGCTCGTCGACTCCGCCGTCGATCGGCTCTTCTCGCGCTCGCAGGTGGGCGCCGGTCAGGCCGGTCTTCACCCCGTCTTTGGCACGCCCAAGGCCATCGCTCCCGAGCTCGCACGCGGCGGCCGGGCGACCCCCGCGACCGACCTCTATGCGGTCGGCTGCCTCCTCTACGAGGTGCTCTCCGGCAGGGCCCCGTTTGTCGGCGACACCGGCATCGACGTCGTGGCTCAGCACCTGATCTCCGAGCCCGAGCCGCCGAGCGCCCACGCGCCCCGCGGGTGGGTCGCCAAGGAGCTCGACGAAATTCTCCTCAAGGCCCTCGCGAAGGACCCCACCGATCGCTACGGCGACGCGGCCGCCTTCCGTGAGGCCATCGAGTCGATCGGCCGCGCCTCCATCCCTCCGGAGGCGCGAGAGAAGAAGCCGCTCGACGAGGACCTCTTCGACGTGGCCACGGCCGAGCTGCTCGAAGACCCCGGCAACGAGGAACTCGCGATCGCGCTCGAGCGCGTGGTCGAGCCGGCGCAGGCCTGGGACAAGGCCGCCGAGGTGCTCTCGCTCGCCGCCGAGGACGCGGAGACGGACGAAGCCAAGAAGTCCCTCTACTTCCGGATCGCCCGGATCCTCGAGTCCGATCTCGATGACCACGAGGGCGCCGAGGGTGCCTACAAGAAGATCCTCGAGCTCGACGAAGAAGACGACATCGCGCGCGCCGCGCTCGAAGAGCTGAAGCGCAGCAGCGGCGACGCGGAAGGTCTGATCGAGCTCCTGCTCGAGAAGGTCGAATCCGAGGAGTCAGCGGAAGAGCGCGCCTCCATTCTCCGTGAGATCGCCGAGTCCTACGAGAACAAGCTCGAGGACAGCGAGAACGCCTTCGTTGCCTGGGTCCAGGCCCTGGCCGAGGATCCGAGGGACACCGACGCGGTGGCCGCCGTGGAGCGCCTCGCGGGAGACTCCACCGACAACTGGAACGAAGCCATCGGGGCGCTCAACGAGACGCTCGAGGCGCTCGAGGACGAGGCCGACAAGCCCGCCCTCTACGTGCTGCTCGGCGGCTGGTACGCCGAGAAGCTCAGTCGCCCGGACTTCGCCATCCCCTGCTACGGGCAGGCGCTCGCCATCGACCCGAGCAACGACACGGCGATGGAGGGCACCATCGCGCTCTACCGCAAGGCGCAGAGCTGGCAGGAGCTCGTCACGATGCTCGTGCAGCGCGCCGACGCCACGACCAACCCCGCGAAGGCGAGGGACTGGCGGGCCGAGGCGGCGCAGATCGTCGACAAGAAGATGGGCGACCCGGCGGCCGCCGCGTCGATGTACGAGTCGATCCTCGAGGACGATTCGAGCCACCCGCAAGCGAGCGAAGCGCTCGAGTCCATCTACGCCGACCGCAAGGACTGGAAGCCCCTGGTCAAGCTGCTGGAGACGAAGGTCAAGAGTCAGCGTGGCGACGACCGGGTCAGCTCGCTCTGCGCCATCGCCGAGATTCACGAGGACCGCCTCAGCGACGACGACCAAGCGGCCGCGCACTACGAAGCCGCGCTCAAGCACGACGAGCTCAACGTCGTGGCCCTCAAGGGTCTCGAGCGCATCTACTCGCGCACGGACAAGTACCAGGAGCTGCTCAGCAACCTCGAGAAGCAGCTGGAAGCGGCCGCGACCCCGAGGCAGCGCATCTCCCTGCTCGAGCGCATGGGTGGCATCCACCTCGAGGAGTTCGTCGACCACGAGAAGTCTGAGGGCTGCTTCGCTCAGATCATCGCGATCGAGCCCAGCCACGAGGGCGCGAACGTCGCGCTGACCGGCATCTACCGGCGGCTGCAGCGGTTCGATGATCTCGCCAAGACGCTCGAGCGCCACGCGCTCGGCAGCGAGGACGACCGCCGCAAGATCGACCTGCTCCTGCAGGCCGCGAAGGTCTTGATGGTCGACGTCGGAGCGCCCGAGCGGGCGCTCTCGATGGTCGAGCGGGTGACCGCGGTCGACGACTCACACACCGAAGCGCTCGAGATGCTCAGCCGCCTGCAAGCGCAGACCGGCGACGCCAGCAAGGCCCTCGACGCGACCGATCGCCTGGCCGAGGCGGAGACGGATCCGGTCAAGAAGGCCGACCTCTACGTGCGCGGCGGCCGCATCCTCGAAGACAACGGGGACCGCGACGGCGCGATCGATCGCTACAAGCTGGCCCTCAACGCGCACGCCGAGCACGCCAAGGCGGCCTCTGCGCTCCGCGCGATCTACGCCGGACGCGGTGATGCGCATGGCGCCTCGGAGCTCCTGATCAGGGAGATCGAGCACACCGACGGCCACATCGCGAAGGCCAAGCTCTACGCAGAGCTCGGCTCGCTGCAGCGGGACCGGCTCGAAGACGCGATCCGCGCGCGCATCTCGTTCGAGAAGGCGCTCGAGCTCGACGCGACCTGCACCCCGGCCGCCCAGGGGCTCGGCGGCATGGCTTTCGACGCCGAGGACTGGGAGGAGGCGGCCCGTTTCTACGAGCCGCTGCTGGCGCGGACGAGCAACATGCCGGCCGACGTCGCCCGCGACGTCTCGGTGCGCTGCGGCGACGCCTTCCGCATGCTCAAGAACTACAACAAGGCCCAGCGCGCGTACCTGAACGCCAAGGCCTTCGCCTCGGACGACCGTGAGGTGCTCGAGCGCGTCGCCGAAGTCACGTTCGACATGGGCGCGCCGGACGAGGCCGCAGAGCTCTACCGCGATGTGGTGAAGCAGTTCGGCAAGGATCTCGTTGGCCAGGAGAAGGGCCGTGTGCTCTGGCGCTTCGGCGACTCCCTCTACAAGGCGGGCGAGCACGCCGAGGCGAAGCTGCACCTCAACGAGGCCGCCGACCTCATGCCCGACGACCCCTCGCCGCTTCGCTCGCTCAAGGAGCTCTACGCTTCACAGAGCAAGTGGGAAGAGGTCGTGCGCACCCTGCGTCGACGCATGGAAGCGGCGCCCGACGATGAGCGCTACGACCTGCTCGTCGAGGCCGGCGACGTGCTGCTCGAGAAGATCGGCGACAAGTCGAAGGCCTCGAAGAGCTACGTGCAGGCCCTCGAGCTCAAGGCCGATGACCGCAACCTGCTGACCAAGCTCATGGCGGTGTACTCGCAGAGCAAGGATTGGTCACGACTGGTCGAGGTCATTCTGCGCATCGCCGAGCTGGTCGACGACTCCCGGCAGCTCGCGAAGTACTACCACACGGCCGCGGCCATCTGTCACTTCGAGCTGAACCGGCTCGATGAGGCGGCCGACTACTACGAGCAGGCGCTCGAGCACGAGCCGGGCTCTCTCAAGAGCTTCGACGGACTCGTCACCGCCCTCAACGGCCAGTCGGACTGGGACCACCTCGAAGAGGTCTACCGCGCCCGCCTCAAGCGCATTGGCGCCGACGCGCCGGCCAAGGATCGCGCGCACCTCTACGACCAGCTCGGGGAACTCCTTTTGCACCGCCTCGAGCGGAGCGGGGACGCGACCGAGGCCTTCGAAGAGGCGCAGAAGCTCGACCCGGGCAGCCGCTCGCGCGCCGAGCAGCTCGCGTCGATCTACAGCTCGGAGCCCAAGCGCTACTTCTCCAAGGCGGTGAAGGTGCACGGCGACCTGCTCGCCCTCAATCCGTATCGGATCGAGAGCTACCAGGCGCTTCGCAAGCTCTACACCGAGGCCAAGAAGCCCGACGAGTCGTGGTGTGTCTGTCAGGCGCTCACGGTCCTCAAGAACGCGGAGCCCGACGAGGAGGGCTTCTACAAGAAGCACCGAACCCGCGAGCCCGCTGCGGCGACCAGCCCGTTCACGAGTGAGCTCTGGTCCAAGAGCCTCATTCACCCCCTGCAAGACGCGTTGCTCACGGACATCTTCTCCGTGATCACCCCGGTCGTCATTGCGACGCGCGCTCAGGAGCTCTCGGCCCTCGGCCTGAAGGCCTCCAACAAGCGTGACCCGGAGACGGACGAGGCTGTTCTGGCGCGCACGCTGCACTACGCATCGGGCGTCACCGGGATTTCGCTGCCGGACGTCTACTACCGGAAGAAGGATCCAGGCGGTCTGAGCTTCGTGTTCAGCAACCCGCCTGGCATCGGGCTCGGCAAGGGCGCGCTCGCCGGCGGCCCCGGCAAGGCGCTCGCCTTCGTGGCGGGTCGGCACCTGAGCTACCTCCGCGGCGGGCACTACCTGCGCATGCTGGTGCCGACGGGAAGCGGTCTCCGGGCTTGGCTCCTGGCGGCGATCAAGTCGTCCGTGGCGCAGTTCCCGATCCCGAAGAACCTCGCTTCGCACGTCAACGAGCACCTCGGCGCCTTCGACAAACACCTCGGAGGACCCGCCAAGGACCGACTTCGCAGCCACGTGGCCAAGCTGCTCGCAGCGGCTCCGGAGCTGGACCTCAAGAAGTGGGTAGCGGCGGTCGACCTGACGGCAGACCGTGTCGGCTTCGTGCTCTCGAATGACCTCGAGATCGCGACCGCGATGGTGCGCGCTTCGCCGGATGAGTCGGCGGGCGTGTCTCAGAAGGACCGGCTCAAGGAGCTGCACCTCTACGTGGTCAGCGGTGAGTACCTCTCGCTTCGACACAAGCTTGGGCTGAGCATCGGGGGCTGAGACGTCTCGCTCCTTCGGCGGTCCTCTGGTCCTGGGATCACTCGCGCTGCTCTGGGCGTGTGATCCTGGGGGAGGAGTCGACGCCGGAGTGTCCCTCGACGCTCGCGTGGACGCGGCCACGACCGACGCGGGATCTTCAGACGCCGGCCACATCGACGCAGGTGGTGGCTCCGACGCGGGCCCACCGTCGGACGCGGGGGCTGTCGACGCCTCGGTGGCCTCGACGCCGTGCAGCGTCGGCGGGATCCCCGGCCTCTGTGTTCACGTCGATGATTGTCTCGGCGAGAACCGCTCGACGCCGGGACTCTGCCCCGGCCCGGCCGAGATCCAGTGCTGCGCGCCCACCACCGGCGAGATGTGTGATCCGACGCTGATGCCAACCCCGAACGACGGGGCGGTCGAGGCGCCCGGCCTCATGGGCTGTCCGTCCGGCATGACGCGCGTCGACACGTTTTGCATGGACGTGTACGAGGCCTCGCTCGAGCTCGTGTCCGGGGGCACCTGGTCGCCCTTCCACAACCCGGGGACGGCGGCCGTGCGCGCCGTCTCCGTCGAGGGCGCTGTCCCGCAGGGCTACATCACGGGTCGAGAGGCCGCGGCCGCCTGTGCTGCATCAGGAAAGCGACTCTGCACCGATGACGAGTGGCTCCGCGCGTGCCGCGGGCCTGGCTTGCTCCGCACCTACCCCTACGCTGGCCCTCGCGAGGACGGCCGCTGCAACGACGCTCGCGCCGTGCACCCCGCCGTGGAGCGCTTCGGGACCAGCGCCGACTGGATCTTCTCGATGCTCGGGGATGCTTGCATCAACCAGCTGCCGAACTCACTCGACGTCACCGGAGACAATGAACGTTGTGTCACTGATGAGGGCGTGTACGACCTGATGGGCAACCTCCACGAGTGGACGGCGGACGCGACAGGCACGTTTCGCGGCGGCTACTACGTCGACACGGTGCGCAACGGGGAGGGCTGCCTCTACCGCACGACGGCCCACTCGATGGGGCACTGGGACTACTCGACCGGTTTCCGCTGCTGCGCCGACTGAGCGACCTCCGTGTCTGGCGTCTGGCGCTCGGTGAACGTGATGTAGAGGACGGAGATCACGGTGGCGGCGCCGAGCCCGAGAAAACCGATGCTCTGGAAGACCGCACCGAGCATGCCGAAGGTCGTGAGCAGGATCGCGGGCACAAAGAGGCGGCGGTCGTTGAGCGCGCGTCCGCCCAGGCCGGTGATCGCGCCAGCGATGATGCCGTCGCTCGAAATGATCTCGAGCACGTCCGCGCCTGCCAGTAGACCGTGGGTTCGGTTGAGGAGCACGCCGAAGAGCAGCGCCATCATGACGGACGTCATCATGCGGTTGATCTGGTTCTTGAAGAAGAACCGCCGAAAGACAAGAAACACCAGCATCGACACGCTGACCAAGACAGCCGTGACGGCCATCAGCATCCAGCGCGGCGGTGTGATCGAGAACGCGTAGGCCACCATCAGTCCGCCGCCTGCGGTCATGGCGAAGGCGCTCAGCGCGAGCAACCCCGCCTTGCGCTCTCGCGCCGAGACCGCGGGGTCGAGATCCTTCCCCAGCTTCTGCAATCGCTCTTGCTCCAGGCGCTCCGCTTCCAGCTCCGCCTCGAGCGCCCGCAGGCCCTCGCTCAGCTTGTCCGAGCTGGCCTCCAGCGCCTCGAGGCGCGCGAACCCGGCCCGCGCCTCGTCGATGTTCCTCTCCTCGATGTGGTAGCGGATCATCGTGCGCGTGCCGACGATGAGGTTTCTGCGGGCCGCTGCGCCCTCAGGCCAGATGCGCAGAGCTTGTTCGAACCCGAACCGAGCGGCGTCGAAGCGCTCGCGTACGCGCAGGGCGTCCCGCTCACCGTTGAGCTCCGCGCGCATCGCGTCGAGTTCCCGCTCCGCCGCGTCAGCGAGCGCCACGGAGGCTCGGTGCTCGAGGTAGTTCTCGAGCGCCTCGCGTAGGGCGGCCGCGTCCTCGAAGCGCGCGTTTGGATCGGGCTCCATCGTACGGGTGAGCAGGGCGCCGAGCTCCTCCGGGACCTCGCCGCCGTACGTCGGCGCGTCCTTGCTCATCACGGAGCCGAGGATCGCGTATACGCTGTCTCCCGAGTGCGGCGGCCGGCCCGTGATCGCGTGGTGGAGCGTCGCCCCGAGCAGGTACACGTCAGCCGCTGGGCCCAGCTGCCCGAGCTCCGAGAGGATCATCTCTGGAGCCATGTAGGAAGGCGTACCAGCGCAGACGCCGTCGGGAAGCTGATCGATCGCGTCGAGCTTCACGGCCAAGCCCCAGTCCAGGAGCACGACCTCCCCGAACTCCCCGATGAGCACGTTGTCGGGCTTGATGTCCCGATGAAGCACGCCGCGCGCGTGCGCGAACTCCAGCGCTCGGCAGAGCTGGATCGCGAGCCGCACGTGGTGGTCGCGCGGCTCGCCTCGGACGTCGTCCCAGAAGCTGTGTTTGGGGTCGGTGATGAGCTCCGACCACCGGACGCCGTCGACCTTCTTCATCACCATCAACGGAGCGCCGGTGGCGTCCTTGCCGAGCGCGTAGACCGGCACGATGTTCGGATGCTCGAGGAAACCGGTGTGGCGCGCTTCCTCCAGGAGCGCCTGGATGTACGTGCCCGACGTCCGCTCCGCCTCGTGCAACCGCTTGACCGCGACCTCACGCTCGAGCGACCGCTGCGATGCGCAGTGCACGACGCCCATACCGCCTTCTCCGAGCAGCCCTCGCATGCCGAGATCGGTCTCATCGATGAGCGGTAGGTTCAGCTCAGGCAAGGGCTCCGGCCCGGGCCGCTTGCCGCCCTTGGGGCGCGCCAGGCGCGTCGGGTGGAGCGTCACCTTCGGGTCGAGCGCGCGCTCTCCGTACTCCCTCTCCAGGAAGCCAGAGACCTCCTTCAGCGCTTCATCGCGGTCGGCCAACGGTCAACACACCTCTCTACCGCACCGACTCTTCGCACGGCGACCCGATGATAGCCGAGAGCGCAGGGAACCGGGCGGCGCCTTCGGTGTCGATCTCGCATGCGCATGCCCCTCATCGTCGTCTTCCTCGTCACCGCCGGCTGCGTGCCGCCCGGCGCCGCCGACGCGGAGCTCAGCGGTGTCTACCTGCGTGGCGTCGAGAACGCCGACGGGTTTCACCTCGAGCTGGTGAACGACACCGACGGGGTTGTGCTCTTCGGGTGTGGCGACGACGGGTGCGCGTCGCCGCCGGTGCGCTTCGAGGCGCTTCAGGAAG
>Ga0114933_10004447_pt1 | contig 13131 bp, 11 predicted proteins | sample 4SBtaG_FD_89691 | JGI IMG/M metagenome (GOLD analysis project Ga0114933, IMG submission 89691) | Deep subsurface microbial communities from Kolumbo volcano to uncover new lineages of life (NeLLi) - 4SBTROV12_W25 metaG | ecosystem: Environmental > Aquatic > Marine > Volcanic | place: Kolumbo...
CACCGCGCCACCGGTAGACCCCGACCGGGTTGAGCGCGTGCTGCGCGAAGCGCGACTCCAGTCCGGGCCGCCCGCGCCGCCCCTCTACCGTCAGGCGTGGGACAGCGTCTGGCACAACACGCTCAAGAAGTACCAAGATCGCCACCCGTACCTGAACGAGCTGCGACGCCACCCGGAGCTGCGCACCGAGGCGTGGAAGCGAGGCATCGGCTCGGTCGCCGGCTGGAGCCATGTCTTCTCCCTGCTCTGGGGAGGTCGCGGGTACAGCAAGGACCTCGACCGCCTCAGCGACATCCTCGTCGCCGGCCTCGAGAACCTCGGTCACCCCGACACGGTCGAGGTCGAACTCGACTATGTCCGGGCGTCCGCGGTGAACCCGAGCGTGATCGACGCGGCATGCCTGAACGCGATCGGCACCCCGCAAGGAACAATGCATGTTCACGTCTCCGAGAGCGGGCGCGACGTCCCGATCGAGGCGAGCACGCTGGCCGCGTTGATCGCGGAGATTCGACTTCCCCTCGAACGCATCGAGGGCTCGCTGCTCTCGAACACAGACCTGCTCGACTTCCCCGGCGGGCGTGCCTTGAGAGGCATCAACGGCTTCGAACCGGCGGAACTCAACACCGGGAACCTCGAGAACGCCATCGAGGTCTTCAAGCGCGGCAAGCTGACGTTTCTCTTCGAGCAGTTCTCCCTCGACCGAGAGATCACCGCACTCGTGCTCGCGTCGCCCGGGCCGACCAAGCCCGAAGCCATCCAGATGCAGCACCAAGTCGAGCGCTGGCTCTCGATTCGGCACGGCTCACCGACCCCGCTCGACCCCGACGAGATTCAGCGGCCGAGCCTCTTCGTGGCGCTGACCAAGTTCGACATGAGCCTCGGGTCCTTGCGGAGCGACAACGCGAAGGATCGATGGGAGTCGCGCGTCGAAGAGGCCTGCGTCGAGTTCTGGGCGCGCTCGCACGCGAGTTGGATCTACAACTGGGGCGAGAAGAACCAGCCCTTCGCCAACATGTTCTGGATCCGCAATCCCTACGCCGATCAGATGAACACGCTGATGCCGGGCACACCCGACTTCGACGCGGTCAAAGCCGGCTATCACGACTCACGCGCCGTTCGCACCTTCATCGCCCACCACGCAGACAAATGGGCGGCGATGGAGGGCAGCAACGAAGACGGCCTCCCGCGCAGCGGAATACCTCTTCTGGCGAGCCACCTCCGCGCGAAGCTCGCCGAAGACATCAAGAAGAAGGAGCTCTTGACGGAGCTCCGGGCAATCCACAACGAGCTCCTCGGCGCGCTCCGCCTGCTGACGCCGACCCGGGACGAAGAGGAGAAGCGAGAGCGCCTCGAGCACGCCGCCAAGGCGCTGGTCAATGCGATGCGCCTCGAGATGAGCAAGCACTACAGCGGCTCTGTCTTCGGCGAGCTCTTCGAGCTCATCACCATCCCGCATGACGACTTGCACCAGGAGATCCGGAGCCACTACAAGACGCTCGCGCCGATGAGCATCAAGGTCTCCAACAAGGTCAAGAAGCTCATGGTGCACGTGCTCAAGTACTGGGCCCAGACGGCGGTGCTCCGCTTCCGGAGCTCGAGCCTCGACCTCCCGACAGCGCTGGTCGAGCGCTACGTCCGCGAGGTGGTCACGAGCCGCATGATCCTGCCGATCCTCGGCAAGGCCATTTTCCCCTACTTCAACAAGAGTGATGTCGACTTCGCCCTGGTCGCCACCATCATGCAGGTGAAGATCAGCGACGCTTTGCTCTCCCTCTTCGTCTCTCGCGAGCGACGAACGCCGGCGGTGCCGGTGCGGTTGAGCTACTCGGAGACCATCACCTCGGGCGGTGACGAGCCGAGCGAGAGCGAGGAGATCGACTGGGCTGACGTCGACTTCTCCGACGAGCCTGCCGCGGACGCGACCCCCGAACACGTCGAGATCGTGTTCGCGGGCAGCGGCTTCTTCGAGCATTGGGCGGAGCAGCTTCCGAGCTTCTATGTGCGGGCCGCGGGAGGAAAGAAGACTACCGAGGACCCCCGCATGCGAGAGCTCGTCGGGGTGCTCGGAACCGTGGAGGCGTTGCAGGTCTGAGAGAGCGCATCATGCTGAGGTACGCATGCGAGCGCTGATCGGCATCATCGCGGCGGTGCTCGCCGCCGCCTGCGGCGTAACCAACTACAGCGAGGTCGACCGACCGCGCTATTCGGGCGGCTCATCCCTCGGGCCGAGCGCCGCAGACGAGCTGCGGGTCGCGACCTTCAACATCGAGTTCTCGGAGCGGATCGAGCTCGCACTCGCGGAGCTGCGAGCGGCGGGGCTCGACGAAGCGGACGCCCTCGCGCTCCAAGAGATGGACCGAGAGGGCTGCGAGCAGATCGCTCAGAGCCTCGGTATGAACTGGGTCTACTACCCGGCGTCGGTGCACAACCACGGGCGCGATTTTGGCAACGCGGTCTTGAGCCGATGGCCCATCGCCGCGGACCACAAGCTGCTCCTCTCCCACGGCGCGCCCTTCGACGGACGGCGCCGGATCGCGGTAGCCGCCGAGATCGCTCACCCGACGCGCCCCTTTGTGCTCTACAGCGTGCACAACGAGACTGTGCTGCTGAACCTCGACGCACGCCTCGATCAGGTTCGGGAGATTCTCGCCGACCGCTCGGCACGCTACCCGAGCGAGACGGCTGTCGTCATCGCGGGTGACTTCAATACAGCGGGGAGCGGCGGGCTCGAGCAAACCGTGACTCTGCATACGGACGCGGGGTTCACCTCGGCAGCCCCGATCGACCTCGAGACCGCCGACAACGCTGTGGGCGGCCGGGCGCTCGACCACATCTTCGTGCGCGGCTTGGAGCTCCTCGAGCACGGCGTTGGCCCTGACCGAGGAGCGAGCGATCACCGCGTGCTCTGGGCGCTCGTTCGCTGAGGCGCTGACTACGCGATGAGCCGGCCGAGCACCTTGAGCAGGAGCGAGGCGCCGATGGCGAGGGCCGACGCAAAGGCGATGGCGAGATCGATGTCGAGGGGCATGGCTTCAAGACCTACGTTGGGTCTCCTGACGCACTGCGTCAAGGGGTGCGTCAAGAGCTTCGATGGGGCGTGTCGACACGGCTCCGCTCCGGGCGTACCGTCCGCTGATGAGCTGCCGCATCGTGGTGTGTTGCGCGCTCGCGCTCGTCGCGTGCGGAGATCCCGAAGTCGTCGACGCGGGGCCAGGAGACGCTGGAGCCGACGCTGGGCTGGTCGACGCGGCGGTCGCCCTACCAGACGCTGGTCAGCTTCCTGACCCGAGCGGCGAGATGGCGCTGGATTGGTCGCTCGTGGTGACGAGCGCGCAGCGCCTGGGCGGCGTCGCCGAATCCCGGCTCGCGCCCAGCCCCGGCGGCGTCGTGCTGAGCGTCTCGCTCGGCGGGGCATCAGCTACGTTTGCGGACGGAACGCCCGAGTCCACGACGGTCGGCGATGACGTCGACAACTCGGTGACCCAGGCGCTCGGTTGGATCAGCGACGACGGCGTGCTCAGCGCAGCTCGGGCTGTCGCGCAGGCGGACCCGGTGATGGACAACTACCGCGGCCTCGGCTGGGACGTCGAGACGCTGCCGGATGGAACCGCATTTGTTGCCGGGCGCTTCGAAGGTGGCGCGCGCTTCGGTGGCGCTGATCCGCTGGCCGAGACGTTCCAGACCCTGCGCGTGATCATGGACCCTGACATCCCGATCACCTCCGGCGACGCCTACCTCTCCCGCTTCGACCCGAGCCACGCCATCGAGTGGACGCAGCGAGGCCAGAGCGAAAGCCCTGTTGCGAGCCTACGCTTCGTGGACATCGAGGTCCTCGATGACGGCGGCACGATTGGCATCGGCATCTTCGATGACCCGATCACGCTCGGCACGGCATCGAGCGCAGAGCGGCTCGCCCTCTCGGCGGGGGCTGAGCGGGAGACGTTCATCGCTCGATTCGACCCGACCGGGGCGCTCCTCTGGACGCGCGCGCTGCGAGGCACATCGGAACCGCGCCGGCTGGCTGCGTACCCGGACGGCTCCTTCATCGCGCTCATCCGCTACGCCGACACGCTCGTACTCGGAGCCGGGGAGCCGGCCGAGACCACGCTCACAGCGCCGCCCGACGGCACGCTCTTCTGGGACGCGGTCGCGCGCTTCGACGCAGCGGGCCAGCTGGTCTGGGCGGTTCGCTTCGGATCCGACGCGACCACCTATCCCGGCCTCGAGTCCCTGCGGCTGGACGGGGACGGCGTGGTGCTCGGCGGCACCTTCCGGGGCGAGATCGCGTGGCCCGAGCAGCCCAGCGTCGACCCCACCGTGCTCTACGGCGCCGAGGCGCTGCTCACCCGACTCGACGCCGCGGGCGTGGTTCAGTGGCAGACCCACGTACGGCCGGTACGGGACATCCAGCTTCAGGCACTCGCACCCGCGCCTGACGGCGGCACCTGGGTCTTGGCGGGTGTCTCCCGCGACGGCGCCACTTTCGGCCCCGCAGGCGCCCCCCCGCTCGAGCTCCCCGGCGACGCGACGCTCGACAGCCGGCTCGTGTTGCTCCGCTTCGACGACGCTGGAGAGATGGCCGCCGCGCAGCTCCTTGGCGAAGTAGAGATCGACGCCGACGATCTTCTCGTCACCGCCGCGGGCGAGCTCATCATGGCGGGGCGCTTCGGCGAGGGCACCGTGCTCGAGCCCGGGACCAGCGCGGCGCGAGCCCTCCCCAGCGCGGCGTCGTTCAGGAACGTGTTCGTGGCCCGTTACCGGCCTCGCTGACGCTACTCGGTGATGCTGAAGTCCTGGTGCGAGAGGACGGCCCCTGCCTCGGTGCGCACGACGCAGCGGTAGGCGCCGGGTGCGCGGTTCGGAGTCCCACGCGAGACCGTCCGGTAGCGACTCCGAGCGGGGAACGCAAAACGCCGACCACGGGCTCCCGACGTCGGGGGCTCCTCGGTGGCTCGCTCGAAGGCGATTCGGATGTGTCCTTCCGCGCCGGTGCGGTTCCGGAAACGAACCATGCAGTAAATCGACGGGTCCGTGCGCGAGAAGCTCGTCGCCGGCGAGGTCGGCACGCCCGCCTCGATCGTGGTGCCCATCAAGATCTCGGTGACCTCGAGCGGCGTGTTCTGTGCCCCGGCCAGCGCAGCGCCGCCGAGCAGCAAGCCGGCGAGCAGCACCCCTACCATCGTGGATCGATTCATGTTCCCCCCTCTGTGCGCCAGCGTAGGTCGTCGAGCCACCGGGCCTCAACCCTTCTCGGAGCCTGGTCGGCGGCCACCTCGGCGGCCACCCCGGAAGCCGCCTCGACGAGGCGCGGTGGCAGATCCGATAGCCGCCTCTCGGGAGAGTCCCCTCGGTGGCCCCTCTTTGGGCGTTGGCACGCGAAGTGGAAGAAGGGTGGGCATGGAGACCGCGATGGAAGACTTCGATGACGACCTCACGACGATCCAGCTCGGAAACGACGTCTTCGACCCACCGTTCGAGCCGCCCGCGCTCCCCTTTCCGCTGGTGCGGCGCAAGGATGGCCTCGACATCGGCCGCGTCTATGAACTGACCGCGCGCCGCATGAGCAACTGACGCTCCCTCACACTCCGTGGAACAGTTGGGGCCCTGTCAGCGTAGAATCTGGCGACGATGGTGGACCTGTGAGCGCAAAGCCTGACCCTTCGGAGCAGGCCCTGGACGACGCACTCGAGCAATCGAGCGTGTTTGATGGGCCACCGCCCAGCATCGACGAGCTGCTCGCCAACGAAGACGTGGACGGCCTCTTCGAGCTCGGCGCCGCGTACCAACGAGGCGGCTCGACCATCGAAAAGGACGCCTTCAAGGCGGTCGAGTGTTTCGAGGCGGCCAGCCGACTCGGGAGCGCCGAGGCCGAGTACTTCGTGGGCGTCGCGTTCATGAACGGCCTCGGGGTGAGCAAGGAGATCTCCGAGGGCGCCAAACGAATGCGCTCGGCCGCCCAACGCGGGAGCCTCAGGGCCAAGGTCTACGTCGCCAATCTCTACGAGATGGGCGTGCACTATGCCGCCGACCGCGACAAGGCCGACGTCTGGTACCGGAACGTCGCGCGGGCAGCGGGCATCGAAGACGGTCCGGACTCGGAGGCCTACGAGCTCGCGATGGCAGAGCTGGGCTGCGTGCGCTTCTGCCTACAGCTCGTCTCCGATCAAGCGCTCGCGACCAAGGACCGCGCCTTCTACCTGAAGAAAGCCAAGGCGATGGGTTATGGGCATCGGCTCGCCCAGGCGAAGCGGGAGACGGCCGCGCCCATCGAAGCGCTGATGGCTCCTGAGACAGCAGCGGAGCCCGAGGCCGAGGCGAAGCCGGCGGGGGAGCCCGAGGCCAACGAGGCCGAGCCCAGCCCCGAAAAGGAGCCGAGCCCGGAGCCAGAAGAGGAGCCGAGCGTTCCGCTCGGATCGAAGTGGACGTTCGGCGCGGGTCTACTCGCATTTGTGCCGGCAGCCGCCTTTGCGGTGGCCGCGTTCTATACCGCCTGGCTCGCCAGCGAAGGCTCTCGGGCGTTGGCTGAGGTCGGCCGCACCCTCCCGGCGATCGGCGAGAACCACGACCTGCTCTTCGGCGCGGTGCTCGTAGCCTTTGGCCTCGGTCCGGCCACCGCGGTCTATCGACCCAACGTCGTAGCGGTCGCCGCGATCCTCGGTGGCGGCGCCGCCGCCGGCGGGTGGTTTCTCCACGCCAGCGAAGCGCTGCTCTGGTCTCCCGCCGCGCAGGCGGGCGCCTTCGGTTTGGCGGCCGCCATGTTGGTGCTCTTGGTCGTCGGCCTCCTCGGTGGAACGCGTGCGCGTGGTACCGTGGACGGCCGGAGCGAACCCTGAGCCGCCGCCGCACCCATTGGACACAGACCGACCTCGAGGCAGTCGACCTCGATCCGCGTTCGGTGCGCTCGCTCGACGCCGTGGAGATCCGCACCCTCTTCCAGCCGATCGTCGATCTCGAGACGCGGAAGACGTGGGCTGTGGAGGCGCTCGCCCGCTGCACGCGGCCACATTTCCTGGATCCCCAGGCTCTCTTGCACGCAGCGGTCGACCAGGGCGCGACCGGCAGGCTCGGCAGACTGCTGCGGCAGTGCGCCTTCGAGGCCTGCCCAGATCAGCGCATCTTCGTCAACATCCACCCGCACGAGCTGAGCTCCCGCTGGCTGGTGCGCGCGGACGACCCGATCGGCTTCCACGACGCCCCCGTCTTTCTCGAGATCACCGAGGCAGCGGCGTTCGAGTATTTTGATCTCTGTCGCAGCGTGCTTCGTGAGATCTGCAATCGGACGGGCGCACATCTCGTGCTCGACGACATCGGCGCGGGCTACTCGAACCTGACCCGTTTCCTGGAGTTGGATCCAGACGTCGTGAAGCTCGATCGGGCGCTCATCTCCTCGATCGATACGGATCCGAGACGCCAGAAGATGGTGAAACACCTCAACGCGCTCTTCACCGATCTCGGTGCGAGCGTCGTCGCCGAGGGCATCGAAACGCCCAGCGAACTCGCCGCGGTGGTCGACACCGGCGTCGCTTACGGGCAGGGCTACCTCTTCGCCCGACCCGCCTTTCCGATACCGGACGTCGACTGGCCTCATGGCATCGGTTGACCTCCGATACAGTTCTGAGCCGGTTGGTGGTAAACAGCGGCGAGGGCCGGCGGCGACCGGTGCACTAGCTGTGGCGAGGCACTAGAGATGGGTGTGGCGGTCGATCCGGGTGATCGTGCTCCGGGTGATGGGTTTCTCGTGCTCTGGCTCGGCGGACCAGGACGTTGGGAGCCGGCGGTTCAGGCGGAGCTCGACGCGGCCGGGGTCCGCGTGGAGGACTCGGGCCTGGACGTGCTCGTGGAGCGGGCCGGCCTCCGGGCGCCAGACCTGGTCGTCCTGACGGGGGCGGCCGCAAGCGCACCCAAGAGCGTGATCGGTCGGCTCGCGAATTCGCATCCCGCGTGTACGGTGCCTGTCGTCGCGATCGGTAGCTCGGAGTCCGCGCGGCCCAAGGCCCGTGCACGGTTTGGCCTGGTGGCACAGCTGGACCGTGAGGCCAGCCCGAAGGAGATCGCCAAACATCTCGTGGCGTTGCTCCGCGGCCTCTCTCGCCGGCCGGCCAAGTGGAGAATCAAAGCGGGCCGGGCTGACGTTCTGGCGATCGCGCAGCGCTTCGGTCGCAACACACGCTCGGGGCTCCTCACAGCGAAGGGCGCAGGCGCGATCGCCTTCGACCGGAGCGTGGGCGTCGCTCCCGCCCCCGAGATGCTGGTGAGCGCGATCGCGCGTGAAGACGTACAGCACCTGACCTTCTACGAGCGCGCTCCAGGACAGATTCGAATCCTGGAGGAAGCGCCCAAGGAAGACGAGACCGCGCCGCCCCTCGACGGCGCCAGAGTGCTCGTGATCGACGGCAAGCTCGACCGAGCCCAGAAGATGGCCGTGCGATTCGAGGCAGCGGGGGCGCAGGCGCGAGCCATCGGGCTGGACCGCGCCGCCATCATCGGGGCACGTTCGCTCGACCCAACACTCATCGTCGTCGCGGCGCCCGCGCTCGCGATGGCCGCCTGTGAGCCGCTGTGGATCGAGCCACGCCTCTCGAGCGCTTCGCTCCTCTTGCTCTCGGAGAACGCACTCAGCGCTCTGCCACAGATGTTCCTCTCGACGGTCGCGGAGCTCTGCGCCCTCGAGGCGGGGGTGCGCAAACGGCTCGAGTCGGGGGTTGCCATCGCCGAGCGGCTCTCGAGCCTCGGCATGGCTCGCTGGCTCAAGGTCCTCGGGAAGTGCAAACACAACGTGACCTTCCGGGTCTTCGCCGCTTCTGGGAGAGGCCGCGTCGACATCCGAGACGGCCGGGTCCGTGGCGCCGCATTCCGCCCCTCGGACACCCGCATGGCCATGGTGGAAGGCCGCGCCGCAGTAGACACCTTGCTCGCGCTCCCGTTCGGGCGCGTCCTGGCTGGCTCGCCTGAGGCGCTGAAGAAGCTCGAGGGCGTCAAGACCTCGCGCAAGGTGAGCATGATCGGCCGCATCACCGGGCCGAACGAGCCGTCGTCGAGCCCCGTCCCGGACCGCCACGGCAAGGGTCTGGTGGCCCAGGAACTGGTCGCTCCCGCGCGCGTACCCACGCCCGTCGATGGCCTCGCACCGATCAAGAAGCCGGCGCGAGAGCCCACCACGCGCCCCCCACCCCCGATAGCCAGCCATTCAGAGGATGACTACGGGGAGCAGGCGCGACTCAAGGAGCCTGAGGTGGTCTCCTTCCGTGAGGACGACTTCGAGGCTCCGACGCGCAACTACACGGCGAGCGCGATGGAGGATCTTCGCGCGGAGCTACGGACCGCGGCGAAGGTCTCTGAAACCCCGGTCAGACAAGCGCACCCCTCACCGAACCCGCGCGTTACCCCCAGCCCGGTGCCCGCGCGCACGCCCGCGGCCCGCACGACACCGTCACCCGTCCCGAGCCGTCGACCGAGCTCGAGCCCACCGTCCCGACCGAAGTACGAGAGCGGCCCACCCACCAGCCGCCCTCGGAAGTCGTCGAGCTCGCCTCCCAACGTCTCCCCGCTTCCCGAGCCCATCCTCAAACCACACCCGATTCCGGCGCCCGAGCCAGAGAAGCCCAAGTCGACGGGGAGCCCGATCTGGTTTGTGGCGGGCATCGCGCTCGCGCTGGGCGTCGGCGGATACGCCGCGTGGCAGCTCTCGAGCGCCGGGCCTGGGGATCCTGACGCGCCGGCCGAAACCCTGACGCCGGGCGAGACCGTTTCGCACGCGCCCACTGAGGACCCGCTCGGGGAAGAACCGACCGCCGAAGAACCGACCGCCGAAGAACCGACCGCCGAAGAACCGACCGCCGAAGAACCGGTCGAGGACCCGGCCGGCGAAGACCCTGTGGAGGAGCCGCCCGCGGACGACCCGCCCGAAGATCCCGTCGTTCAGGTGCCCCCGACGGACGCCTCCGTGGACCGCCTGATCGAGCAGACCATCGAGTCCGCTCGAGCTCGCGACTACGCCCAGTCCGAGGTCTACGCACGGCAGGCGCTCGCGCGTTCACCGGAGCACGCGATGGCGGCGTACCGGCTGGGGGTCGCTCTCTACCGGCAGCAGCAACACGAGGAGGCGCTCACCTGGGCGCAGCGTTCCACGGAGTGGGACCCCAGCGAGCCCCGAGCCCATTCGATTCAAGGCGACATCTACATGCGCACAGGGCGCTTCCGGTCCGCCGCCACGGCCTACCAGGCGGCGGTGGATCTCGAACAGAACTACGGACCAGCGCTGCGTGGGCTCGAGCGCCTGCGCCAGCGCGGAGTCATCGACTAGCGACCATCGCACCCGCCGGCGCTCACCGGTCGGTGAGCGCTGAAACGCGCGCCACGCTCAGTCCTCTTGCGTCGCCCGGTTGTGCTCGGCGTAGAGCTGAGCGACGCCGTCGGTGCTGGTCATCACCTCCGCGTCGAGCGACCTGAAAAACGCCGCCGCCGCCGCACACGCAGCGAGCGTGTCGGTCCCGGCCTCGGGCATCCGGCGCCACACCCAAACCGCGGGGTCTTGCGTGGCATCGATGATCTGCTCCGTCAGGTCCGGGGGCGCTGTGATCTGTGCGGCCTCGATGGCGTAGCCGAGCGTCTGATGCGCGAGCGCCAAGACCGCGAAGCGCGGATCGATGAACTCCATCGAGAGCCACTTCGGCTTGTTCTGGTTCATCTGGTTGAGCACCGCGAGAAACGCGTTGACGGCGTAGACCGCGGCGATGCGACGCTGGCGCTCGCGGAGGTCGGCGAGAATCTCCACCGAGTCGCCGCGGCGTCCCTCGAGATGGGTGCCGAGCACCTCGGTGATCATCGAGACATGTGCGCCGGCGGCCTGCAGCGCGTCCCAGAGGATCAGGCCGCGCAGATCGCGTGGCGGCTGCATCTGGTACTGCTCCACCAGATCCGCGAAGGTCTGATCGGCGGCCATGCGCTCAGCGACGATGTCCGCCCAGGCGTTGCAGGTCTCGTCGATCTCCGTGAGCCGGTCCCTGTCTGCAACCCGCTGCGCGCGCCCCCCCCGAGCACGCACGGGCGAGAGGTCGGGCTTCTCCTCGGTCGGCTCGCTCTTCTTCTTGCGGCGACTCTTTGCGGACTTGCTGGCGGTCTTGCTCGCGGCGCGCTTTCGCGTGCTCGCAGCCTTGGAAGCCGCCTTCTTCGAAGGCGCCTTACGTGAAGAAGACTTCTTCGAAGTCTTCTTCTTTGAAGTCTTGGGTTTGGCCTTGGCCGTCGTCCCCCGTGTAGCCATGCGCGGCAGCATGACACGCCATCGGCGATCGCGTGACCCGATATCTGTGTCCCAATTCACAGGACCGTCGACCCAGTTACTTGACAAAGCGTCAGAGAATGATACCTGACATATCGTCAGACAATGGCCCGACCCGTCGATCGAAAGAAACGCCGAGACCTCGCGCGGCGAGCCGTGGACGCCCTCCGCACGCTCGGCCTCGAAGCCTCGACCACACAACTTGCAGCCGAGCTCGGGATCAAGCGCCCGACACTGCTCTATCACTTCCCGACGCGAGCCGCGATCGTGGAGGCGGCCCTCGAAGAGCTGCTCGCAGAGCAGGCAGTCGGCGTGATCGCCGCGCAGGAACAGCACGATCATCCGATCGATCAGCTCTACGCGCAGATCGTCAGCACCCACGCCTTCCATCACGGAAACGAGGCGCGCGTGCTCTTCCTGACGCAGCTCGTCTCCTCGGCGGGCAGTGAGCGCACGCAGCAGATCATGGACGTGGGCAACATGGCCTTCGAGGCTCGTCGCCAGCTGATGGCGAAGCGGCTGCGAGCAGGGATCGAAGAGGGGCGGGTCGTCGACTGCGACGTGAACGCGCTCATCTCCATCGTCCGCAGCTTCAACGACGGCCTGATGGTGCAGCGGGTCATGCTCGGCTGCGACCTGAAGCCGATCCACGAGTTCATCTGGAAACACGTGCTCGAGCCGCTGAAGATCCAATGACGGTGCTCGTCACAGGGGCGACCGGCTTCGTCGGGACGCTGCTCGTCCGAACCCTGCGTGAGCGTGGTCTCTCGGTGCGAGCGTTTGCGCGGAAGACCAGCCAGACAGCAGCCATCGAGGCCCTCGGCGCCGAGGTGGTGCGTGGCAGCTTCGGAGACCCAGCGTCGCTGGCGAGGGCCGCGCAGGGCGTCGACGCGGTCGTGCACGCGGCTGGCGGCGGCATCGCCCGCTCGGTCGCCGAGGTCTACACGAACAACACGGAGAGCACGCGGGCGCTCGTGCACGCCGCGACCGAAGCCGGCTGCCGGTCCTTCGTACTGATCTCTTCACTGGCCGCTCGAGACGCGCGCTCGCACTACGGCAAGAGCAAGCGCGCCGCCGAGATCGTAGCGCTCGCCGCAGGCGACCGGATGCGCGTCGTGGTGCTGCGCCCACCAGCCCTCTACGGGCCTGGCGAGCACCGCATGGTCCCGCTCTTCGCTGCGGCTCGGCGCGGCTTCGTGCCGACCGTGCACCCAACCGGCACCCTCTCGATGCTCCACGGGGCGGACTGCGCCGAGGCCGTCGCGCGGGCCCTCGAGACCGACGCGCGCGGCGTCTACTTCATCGGCGAAGAGCGCATCTACGGCCGCAAGGAGATGGCGCAGCTGGTCGGGCGGGCCGTCGGCCGAGAAGTTCGGGTGATCGCCATCCCCCCGCCCGCGCTCAAGCTCCTCGCCAGAGGCTCGGAGCTCTGGGGGCGGATCCGAAACCGGCCGGTGATGTTCGGCGTCGACAAGAGCCGAGACGTGCTGCAGCGCCACCAGAGCGGCGACCCGCGGGCCGCGTTCGACGCCCTCGGCTGGCGACCGAAACATGACTTCGCCACGGGGGCCGTGGAGGCTCACGAGGGCTACCAAGCGCGCGGTTGGCTGCCCCGCGCCTGAGCGGCGACGCGACGTGTGTCCTCGACGCCCGGGTGAGGTGCGCTATGAGGCGCGCGTCATGGCTCTTCGTGGAATTCAGAAGCGGCACCTGCGCGGCCTCGCCCATCACCTCTCTCCCGTCGTCCATCTCGGCAAGGCCGGGCTCACGGACGGCATCGTCGCGGCGACGGATCAGGCGCTCACGGACCACGAGCTCATCAAGGTGCGCTTGCCGCAGGTCGACAAGACCCA
>Ga0114933_10004449_pt1 | contig 13129 bp, 12 predicted proteins | sample 4SBtaG_FD_89691 | JGI IMG/M metagenome (GOLD analysis project Ga0114933, IMG submission 89691) | Deep subsurface microbial communities from Kolumbo volcano to uncover new lineages of life (NeLLi) - 4SBTROV12_W25 metaG | ecosystem: Environmental > Aquatic > Marine > Volcanic | place: Kolumbo...
GAAGAAGAAGAAGAAGAGGGGCATCATGAAGAAGGTCCCACTAAATTCACAAATGATGCTCAAGAATACGGTGCGATTTTTGACCTCAGCAATGATTTATTGTCACAAAAATTTGTCATGAGATTCGTTGAAGAAGACACTACAATAATAGGCACAGAAATATTCATGCGGCCCGCACAAAACACAGAAAACTCTTTTGGCTATTATGCAAGCAGGGAGATGGGCGGTTTTGAATTAGACGCTGGTCTTAGAGTTGATCAAATCAACCGAAAAGGCTCGGTTAAAGGCCATGAAAGTGGAGCGAAAGTCACTGCTTATGATAAAGACTATGATGGGTCCAGTTTGGCATTTAGCATTGGCCGAAAAATGAATGACATGTGGCATATATCAGCTGGTCTAGCAAGTGTAGAAAGAGCTCCTTCAGCGGTTGAATTATTTATGAACGGTCCTCACCTGGCTACAAGTAGGTTTGAAGAGGGCAATGTGGCCCTAAGAGCTGAAAAAGCTAGCAACTTGGATTTAACTATAAATATAGAGAATGATTATTTGTATGGGGTAATGAGCGTTTATACCAATAATATTGATGATTACATTTATCTTTTAGATTCAACTAAAAAGGAAGAAGGATTGCTTGTTGCAAACTACTTACAAAAAGATGCAGATATTTCTGGTTTTGAGTTACAAATTGGAAGAAGCTTTGAAGTAGGATCTGGTCAACTAGATCTTTCTTTCGGTAGAGATGAAAATACAGGTAAATTTACAGATGGCACCTATATCCCCCGAATGATGCCTTCTAGATACCTCTACTCAATATCCTATTCTTCCCAAAATGACCTAGGTTGGGCTATTGACTTTAAAGATGTTGATAAACAGACAAACCTTGCTAAAAACGAAACCGCATCTAATGGCTTTCAATTAATAGATGCCCGATTGACTAAAACGTTTGATGTTACCGGCTCTAATGGCCAGTTTGCTGTAACTGTATTTGGAAATAACCTTCTTGATGAAACTGCAAGAAACCATACATCTTATGTTAAAGATCAAGTTCCACTCCCTGGCAGAAATCTTGGCGTGAGATTTAATTTCACATTTTGATTTGCAGTAAGCTAGAGCATTATTATGCTGATAATGTAAATCTATTAGCACTAGATAGGTCGTAAACTTAAACAGCCCTGAAAATACTTCAGGGCTGTTTTTTTACGTTAAAGTCAATATTACTACTTGTAAGCTTAAAGAAAGGACAGATAATGCTTAAGCCTTATATTGATTCACTGTTAGCCTTCCTTATTATTATCACAACAGGTTGTGCAGCAGGATGATAGGACGAGCCAAGCACTGCAACTGATTAGGATTTTTCAGTAGTCAGAACTCAATGTTATGACTCAACACTAAGAGAAAACGGTAGAGTCGTTTGCAAAGAATTTGTTGGGTGTCTTGCAGAGAACGGTTATACAAGAAATGATGATGGACGGTTTCAAGCTAATTCAGTCGGATCAGCCTGTTATTAAAACTACGCCTAAATTTTAATTAAGAGCATCACTTGCAATCAAATGGCAATGGACATTGCTTAGCCTACTATGTTTGCTAGTTTTTCGATGACCTAATGAACTGTACTTTACTCAAACGAGCTAAACGCACACTTTTTTAGACCTTTAAAACTTATTTCTTGAATATGAATAAGGCTAATGTCCAGCAAACAAACACCATAAGAAGGGGGCCATATGCCAACTCTCCTATGACCCATAAAGCCAGAAAAAAAACAATAAAAAACACACCAGCAAAAAATGAAATAATCCCTAGTATTCTCATTAGCTTATCTAGAATTCGGTTTTAGTTAATATTAACTATGTCTCAGCAACAATCTTGTCGCCATTGGCATATCGGCCATGAAAGCGAAACCACTCCTCTGCTGATAAGGCATCTGGCAAAACTTTCTTAAATTCTTCTGGCGTTCCTCGTGGTCCTTTTTCTTCCTCGTAATACAAAAACATATGATGTAAATCTTTAAGAAATAAGCTACGTAAAATTTTCGGCATTACTAATTTAGCTTTTACGGGAATTCCACTGACCTTAGATAAGGCTTCAGCCACTTGCAGCAAATCACCTTGCCAACCAATCACATCAAGCGTATTACCCAGCCAGTCATGAGGATTTTTAAAAAATATTGCAGCGGCTCGGCCGATGTCATAGGTAGCACAATATTTGCAATCTTCGTTAGTTAAAAACTTTACAACACCTTTCTTTAAAGGATTCCAGTTTGCTGGATCATCAAAATTCTCAAAAAATGCGCACGGTCTTAATATCGAATACGGCACACCAGAGTCACGCAAGTATTTCTCTAAAAGAACCTTTGCTTTTAAGTGTTTAACTCGCTCATTAAAAAACTCTGCATCAGCAACACTCATAAAAATAAAATGATCCACGCCAGCCACCTTAGCCGCATCAATGGCATTACGTCCCTGACGAATCTCTTCGTCAGCACTTGATTTAGCAGCAGCAAAATAATCAGTCATCGCAAATACTTTTTTAGCACCACTTTCCTCAAGAGCTCCATCTAAATCAGTTCTTACTGTGTAATTACAAAGAACTGGCTTAATTCCTTGACTAACAAGGGCAGTTTTATTTGATCTTGTAGTGCCATACACATCAAAGCCAGATTCAATCAGTGCCCGGCAAACATTACGTCCAACTTTACCTGTAGCATTCAATACTAGAACTTTATCTGTTGACATAATTTCCTTTGAGAAAAATACATAATGAATAAATTGAATAGGATATCATCCAATGCGTATATAGTTTTATATACGTTGATAGGCCTTGTAAAAGTTATCAGGCTATTCTGCTCTAACAAAAGACCTTTCAGCAGTATTGAGCATGGAACCAATATAGGTGTAGCCATAGAAGCACAAACAAGAGCTTAAAAAAACCAAACTAAAACTAATCGTCCGTAGGGGAAATTTGTGACAGGAATAAAAAAATTAGCGTCTTATAACTTTCGCACATTAATTTGGTTCATTATTTCATTCTTCTTTGGGTATGCTCTCTATGGTTGTGGGGCAAGTGAACCCACATTCGACGGAAGCTCAGAAACATCAGCTATCGCATCACTGGCTGCAATGTTTCCAGAACATAATTTTTCTCCAGAGGAACCGACCGACGACCCTATCCCACCAGCCTTAGAGGCATATTCATGTGCGGTGATGAAAATGGCTACCCAAGAGCTTTTTGGCGAAGGCCTTTTGAGCGACACCAGTGATACTGCAGGAATTACTAATGAAGATTGGCCGTTTCCTAGTGTGTTTCCAATATTTGATGGTATGACAGCTGTTGAGATGGAAGCATACGGTGTCGAAAATGAATTAATCGGATGTCTACAGGCATTTAGAGAAGGCATTGAGAGTCTTAGATAGCTCCCTAGATAAGCAGATAAAAAAACTATCTAACCACTTCAAGACCTAATGTATTTATATTTAACACTCTTTGCGGCAATTGCATTTGAGGTCACTGGAACAATGCTACTTCCTGCAACACATAATTTTACAAAGGTACTACCGACCACTATTTTGCTTGTCTCATATGCACTATCTTTTTACTTTCTTGCTCTTGTTTCCCAAAAATTACCTTTGTCAATTGTGTATGCCTCATGGGCGGGTATAGGGGTTTTTTCTATAGCAATATTAAGTTATTTTTTCTACAAACAAGCGTTAAATTGGCAAACGATTGTTGGGTTATTTTTAATTGTGGCCGGGGTCACAATTGTCAACGTATATAAAGCTTAATATTAAGATTGAGCATAGAAGCAATATAGGAGTAGCTCTAGAGCTTGAAAGGATTAAGCTAGACATAGAAGAAATACTAGGACAGATGAACACTTGGAAAATTTAAAATGAACATTCGAAATATAGTAAAACTTTTTACGCTTGTATTAGCCTCAATGGTTTTGATCAATACACATGCACAAGAATCACGGACTTACATTGATGGCCGATCGGCGGCTAACCCTAATGTACCCCCATACAGTGGCGCCGTATTGATTGGGGATACACTCTATCTAGCAGGAGCAATTGGTCTTGATGAAAATTCAGAAGTACCAGATGATCCTACCGATGAGGCACGTAACGTTTTGAACGCGATTAAGCTTAATCTTGAAGCAGCCGACATGACAATGGATGATCTGGTTTCGATTCAGGTATTCTGCTCTGATGTTTCTTATTACCAAGTATTTAATGATGTCTATCGGACATTCTTTACGCAAGAATATCCGGCGCGTGCATTCATTGGCTCGGGCGCATTATTATTTGATGCACGATTTGAAGTTCAGGGAATAGCGGTCAAAAGATGAAGTTTAGAAAACCCTAAAAACCTAGCAAACAAAAAACAAGGGCTTGAAGCAATTACACTAGTCATAGAAGACTTTGGGGGGATATTTATGACTGCATTAGAAAACATTGAACGGTTGCTAAGACGAGCTTTTATTTTACTTCTATTAGCTTCACTACCTATTGCAGTTTTTGCTGATAGGAATGAATTTTGTGATGGTTTTGAAAGAGGCTACATTACAGGACATAAGCAATCTTCTGGCTTTAGTTTTGATCCTTTTGTTCCCTTTTGTCCGTTTCAACCATTTAAGGGGTTTAATGACCCTGAATCTGACTTTGAACATGGTTATATAATTGGTTATGAAAAGGGACAGATAGATGGACAAAATTAAACTAAATCAAGCAAAAAATGGAATTAGATATTTTTTAAAGTTCATCATATATCCCTATTAAATATTCCTAATATAAAAAAAAGTATGCCAGGTATAATTGCCAACCAAGAAATAATTTCAAGGCTAATAATATTCAATAAAAAACCTACCGCAATACAAGTCAAACCCTATCTCAACATATTAATTCCTCTTTAGTGTCTTATTGATTTTTTTGGTTACTACTGGTTCGAACCAGCCCCGCTATCTCCGACCGAGAATCCGAGTGGATAAGCGTCTTGGTATATGCCGCCTGAGTCTTCGCCGCCGGGGCCATCCCGATTCGGCTCTCGATACCGGTACATCTTGTCCCACATCGAGATAACGTTAGGTCGAAGCCAGATATCGATATTCCCATAGTCAGAGAAGTCGTCCATCGTGACGCGCTCAAGTATCTGCTCGATTGTGGCGCCGGCGATCATCTCTTCGAGTACACGATCTCTTAGAGCAATGACATAATCACGGTACTCCAAGAAGCTCTCCTGATTGGTGGCCCCCCAATGTCCCGGAATGACAATCTCAACGTCATCGAGCTTAGCTAGAACGCCAAGCGTCTCTATGAGATTGTCGATATCGGCATCACGAAAATCAGGCATCGCCAGCGATCTCTCCGCACGCGCAATATCCGGTGCCATCAGAACCCCTTCTTCTGGAAAATGAACCTGGATCAGGTTATTGGTGTGCGTAGGACCGAAGTAGTACAAGACAATCTTCTTACCGCCGAGATGAATTTCCATCTCCTCATCGAAGACAACGTCGGGCACAGACGTATTGCGGCCTTCTCGTACAATGTGCTGTCTCGTAAGGGCATGCGATACAGTCACGGCAGTGTCATCGAACACATGTAGATCGCAAATATGATCTTCATGATCGTGGCTTAGGATGACGTATTTCACAGGCACGTCATAGAGCCGACCCAATTCCTGCTTCAGCCAAGTCGGATCTCCTGCGCCTCTACAGGTGCCATCAAAAACGATAAGACCTTCATCGGTAACGATCACATTGCTATTTGCTGCACCCGGTCGATGGACTAAGCGAAACACACTTTCGGAGATCTGCTCAAGTCTAGGCGTTTCGCCATTAGATTCCTGAGCATTCGAGACGTGTGATAACACAACCATCGAAACTAACAGCCTGAAACTGAAGAGATTCATTTTCATAGTTTTATCCACGATTAATTACCAATGGTGATTCAATGATCTTACTATTAAAAATACCTATCCAGAAATTTCAGTCTAAATTGAGCCTGAAACTAATCTAGCCCATTTTAGCTGTGAACCAAACAGAGAAATGCTCAATTCAGATCTATTGTCTCCTCTACTATTGAATAGCCTCTATCTTCAAGGCATTGATTTAACACTTCGATTTTTAAGGCCTCCTCTTCATTATCTGCCTTGTTCTTAGCAAAGACTGCACCGGTTATAATGGCAGCAGGAAGAAAAATGCTCGCACCAACTAAGGCCCCAGCAACTGCCGCCGTAGTACCTGCCGCCGTACCTATAATTGCAGCCGCACCTGTTACCCCTACCGCCGTTCCAATTGCTGCACCACCCGCCACTTGGGCAAGAAGTCCATCTGCTTCAACAAATTCTAGGTATTCAACACACTCCGCCAAGTCATTTCCAAGTTTTTCTTGATCAACCACTGAAGTCGTGTCTACAAGAGGCTCATAGGACGACTGTGTAGCACACCCAGAAAAACAAAAGGCGATCAAACCTATAGCAACCTTTTTGGAAACTATACCCATTTCACCCCCCTTTTTAAATTTTGGAAAGTTCAGCTTGTTTTAACTTACCCTTATTTAGCTCTATATCGGTTGTTAAGCAGCAATCCAGATGAGGCATTAGAAGACTATACACACTATTGAAGCCCTATTAAGGTGACTCCCCAAGAGCCCCTATAAAACCCAAGAAAAAAAACTACTTATAACCTCATCTTAAAAGGCTTCAAAAGCTTCAGAGTTAGGCGTATAACTGGTGTCTTATTATTGGGGAACGGAAAAAAAGCTAGTGAAAATTATTTTTTTACGCATTGCTCTGCGCTTTGCCTTTTTAATACCCTGTGCTTTTCTTGTAAGGGTTGCTTTGAATTCTTTAGGATACGATCATCTTTCATCAAACTGGGTGATTGGTATTTCAATTGCTTTAATGCTGACGATTGGTGATTACATTACCAAGTCTGCTTTTCCAAAGCTTTATGCAAAGCTTTATACATCAAGTAAACAGTAGAAGAGACGTGAGAAAACCAAGCCAACTTCTCCCCATACATTATTTAATTCTCAAACAGCTTTTAGTTGGTGCTTTATCAATATTATTGCTGGGTTGTGCTTCGCAAGTTGTAAGTAGTTCTAGAGGTTCGGTTATTATCCAGGATAATCCCCTATCAAGAGGCAAATCGGATGATCTTGCTGTGGCTGAATGCCAGAAATACGGTAGAAGTGCAGTTTTAACAAGCAGACCCGACAACACGATGCGTTCATATTATCAATGTGTTGACTAATGTAAGGATAACTCAAGAGCTTCTTTCACGGCTAAATACCTACTTATAACCTCTCTTTCAAAGGCTTCAAAAGCTTCAGAGTTAGGCGTATAACTGGTGTCTTATTATTGGGGAACGGAAAAAAAGCTAGTGAAAATTATTTTTTTACGCATTGCTCTGCGCTTTGCCTTTTTAATTCCTTGTGCTTTTCTTGTAAGGGTTGCTTTAAATTCTTTAGGATATGATCATCTTTCATCAAACTGGGTAATTGGCATTTCAATTGCTTTAATGCTGACGATTGGTGATTACATTACCAATGTCTGCTTTTCCAAAGCTTTATACATCAAGCAAACAGTAGAAAAGGCATGAGAAAACCGAGTCTTAAAACTACAAATAAGAGCTTGAACACAATCAAGCCAGACTTAGGGAGAAGTCTTTGATGAAAAAATTATTAATTCTTTTGCTATTCACTTCTACAGCATTCGCCGCTACAAACATTTCACTGGCTCAAAATGACGAATCACTACTAAGTGAAAGCGAATGCGCTGAGACAAAAGTAGGCATCAGAGTGTTTTTGGGTTTAGCTGATTATCACTGGAAAGAAATTGAGAAAGCGATAGAAAGCGGTAAGGAAGCCGATGAAAAGCTCTACTCTATAGCTGGGTTTTATGCACAACAAGCAGCCAACTACTCTATTGTCTATGATAATTGGTGCGATTAGTCCACACCTGTTAACTTCAAGCGTTTAACGTTTGTGTATACGTTCATGACCCCTGCCCAAATTGCCGAAGGACAACAACTCTCGACAGAGATAATTGAAAGGATTCAGCAGGGGAACTGATAAGATTAAGCAGATGAAAAAGCTAACTAACAAACTCTTAAATAGTAAGTGGACAGCAGTAAACCCAGAAAACAAAGAAAAGCACTTCATAGTAACAAGCGTAGATTACGACGAGGATGACGTAGTTCTTTCTTGCATATTAGAAGCAGTCTTTACCAAAAGAGAGCAAGCTATAGATTGGAAAAGTCTAAGGGATAAGCAAGTTTGGAAACAGGGGTGGCTTTAATAATCTATGTCAACTACTAAGACACCCCAGTCTCAACAACCCAAGGCAGTCTTAGCAGACTTGGGGAGTTTGTGATAAGTAAGTTTATAAAGGGGGATTATCACCATGTTTGACAATAGTATGTTCTTCTTAATCAAAATCAACCCTCAGATTAGAAAAACCAGCGACCACTAAGTCCAAAACTCCTACCTATATGCTGATCAATTACTGTTGCCACCTGGTTTTGGCTGTTTGCCTGCTCAAATAAACGCCTTTCATCCAGGATGTTATCAAGCTTAAATTCTACCTCCACATTAGGTGTTGGAAAATACTTATAAACAAGTCCTAGTGAGTTAAATGGCTGTTCAAATGCATCTTGATTGCCTCCCGTACCGGCATAAAAGATCCGTTCACCAAAAGCATTATAATTTAGATAAGCACTATGTTGTCCATTATCAGAGTCATAACCAAAAGTTACATTAATAACTGAGTCAGAATGACCTGTCATTCTCCGTTTAAGATTAGTCAACTCAGTAGATAGCCCAGAATTTAGAGCAACCTCTGATTCAGAAACAGTAAAATTACCAGAAACAAAAAATCCATAATACAAAGTCTTTAAGCCCTCTAATTCAATTCCAGATACTTTACCTGTTTCAGCATTTACAAAACTAAGGACAACATTATCATCAGTGCCAGCCGACCTAATCTGCTCAATTGGCGATTTAATATTTTTTGAAAAGAGTGAAACAGAAAAATTATCGCCAGAGTCATAGAGAAATTCTGTCCTTAACTCTATATTATCAATGGGAGATGATCGGAGCGATGGATTGCCAGCAACTCGCACTTTAAGTTCAGGATCAATAAATACAACATCTGATACTTCTCTTAAATCAGGCCTAACTACCGTTTGCCCATAGCTCAAACGAATTTGATACTGACTAGATCCCATCAATCCATCTCCATCATAGGTAATGGCAGCAGATCCAAAAATATCATCTTCAATAATTGCTAATCTCTGGGTTGGACTTTGTAATTTTGATTGCAAGGCTTGAATCGAAACTGGTGTGTAATCAAGAAGATTTACTGGCAATGATGCCTGTTGATATTCTTCATAACGTGCGCCTACAGTTGCTCGCCAGTTGTCGGTTATCTGAGCATCAATCATCCCGTAACCGGCATCTATTTTCTGTGCTGCCACGTAACTTTCTGTGCCAAATTGGCTCCCTAGTGACAAATCAAAACCGTTAGCAACAGTTAACCTACTTGTGGTCAGAACATCTCCAGGCCCACCATCAAGAACAGCTGAAGACACACCAACTGAATTTAGGTTTATGTTATAACCGCGATAATCACGGTCTTTTTTTGTACCCCACCAACCACCCGACAGGGTTAGAAACATATTATCCATTTCAATAGGAAGAGAAATGTCCCCTCCCCAACTAGTCTGATTATCATCAAGATTAAGGAATGAAAATTGACCTGAGGTTGTACTGGCAAGTAACTGTGTTGACAATTGCTTACCCGAAGAATCTAAAAGCGCATTACCCTGAAAAACTGTTGAATTTGGCATATCAGTTTTTGCTGAGGATTCTGAAAAAAACCAATCGAAGGTCAGATTTTCTAGACCAACTGCCTCTGTTAGACCACCTGACTGGCCTATAAAAGGAGTATCGAGAAAAGTATGTGTGCCAGATATTTGCGTAAGGTTTAGCTCACGTTTCTCTACTCGAGTAGAGTAATTGACTTTTTGATCAGGAGCTTCGTAGTTTTGATCAAAGCCTCTAGCAATTGAAGCCTCAGCTTCATCGCTATTAATTATGTAATTTGCTAGGGCGAAAGAATGATCATTTCCATAGTCTAGCCCAAGGTTTAAGGACATCACTGTCCGCTCTTCAACAATAGTTCTATCTACATCAGAGTAGTTTTTCTTTGGACTACCAACTGCTTCTCGCCTTTGGTTTTCGTTTCGTTGCTTTTCGCTAACAGTTGCATTAAATAAGGCCCCGAAAGTGAAACTATTATTTATATCCCAAGAATTACCTAAAGCAAACTTACCATCATAGTCATTATCTAGGCCGGTAGTTTGTGCTGCAACACTAGTATCAAGATTATTCAACAAGCCTTGGTGGATCGTTCTCGCATCTGCAATAGATGCTACTGGGTCATTAATTCTTAAATCAGAAAATATATTAGCTACACTGATATTTCCCCTATATTTGTCAATGGCGCTGCGAATTATTGCTGGCATTGGGCTTGCAGTAGCTGGGTGAATTAGCCCGCTACCATCACTGTAATCATTAGACCCTAAACCAATGCTACCTGACAGAATTAGCTCATTAGGTGCATTAGTCGTTCTAATATCAATTGCTCCCCCACCAAAACCTGCTGGCACATCTGGCGATGGAGATTTCTGTATCTTAATTGACCTAACCATCGAGGTTGGAAAAAGGTCAAGAGGTATAACACTTCTACTTAGTTCCGGTGATGGCACGGCAGCACCATTTACAGTCACATTAGAATAACGCTCACCAAGCCCACGAACATAAACAAACTTGCCGTCCACTACCGTGAGGCCCGGAACACGTCTTAAAGCAGAAGCAATGTCTGAATCACCGGTACGTGCAATCACTTCAGCGCTTAGAAAATCAGCAGAAAATGGAACGGTAAGGCGTTCTACAGTTAACGACTCAGCAGCACTTAAAAACCGTGCAGTTGTAACCACTTCTTCTATCACTTCATTTTGCACTACCTGTTGATTTTCTTGTTCTTGCTGTCCAAATGTTGGCAGTGCAAGTATGGCTAGCAGTGACAGTAAATTAGCTTGAAAAAACTTTCTCAATCTCATGATAAATGGCCTATTAATTCTTGATTTCCCTGGGAACGAACTTCCCAAAATATGCGGGGCACCTTTAAAGGGGGAGTGGTGCCCCACACGTCTTGGTTATTTCGTCTAATATCCAAAACTCTTACTAAACTCTTACTAAACTCTTAATGCTCATGGATTCAGTGCAGCCGATAGGCCGACTGTCCAGCCAGCTAACCAGTCATCACCTGCATTAGCTCCACCAAGGTAAGTTGGTGTAGCAAAAATCCCACCAAGTGAATTTGCAGCAAATAGCTGTGTCGATTGGTCAAATGCTGTAGCACCTGATGTATTAGTGATAGTTGCTGCGGTTAAGTATCCACGCTTGCCAACACCGTCTGTGATCAAACTTGCAGCAGGACCAGATGATGTTGTAGTCGTAATAACAACATTATTGGTATTGGAATTAGTTGGATTTAACGTAGTGCCTGCACCCCCGGCTAACCATGTGGCCAATTGTGCTTTATCAAAACCGTTATTCGCAGTATCAGCGCCTGCTTTCAAAGGCTCAGTACAGGCAATTACATTACTTTTGGCTTTACTGGTGCCAGCTTGTGCAGCATCAATTGTTTGTGGCCCCTCTGAATCATCAAGTTCAAAGCACTCATTACTAGCCATAGCTGCAGCATTAGAAGTAACAATTGAATTATATATCTCAAAGTGAGCGCCCTCTCTGAATAAAGGCCCTTCTGAATCACCCTTAGATGTAGTATTAGTCCCTTTATTCGAATCAATGCCTGATGTGATGCATGTCATATTTGAAATCTTGAGCATTGTTAGTGGTGTAATGTCGTCAGCACGACTACCACCGGTGTTGTCGCCCTCAATACATCGATTTGAACCCGAGGTATGGACAACAACAGCATATTGAATGCTTCCTTGATAACCCTCAGAGTAGTCAATTGAATCATCACCCACATTAACAGCAACAATGTGAGTAAGATTTACTGCACCACCAAACATTTCAAAACCATCATCTTGAGATGTGTAAACCTGGACATGATCAATTGTTGTTCCGCTACCGACACCGTTTAGGGTAAGTGCGTTTAGTTCGTCACCATCAACAACCTCAAAACCAGCATGTTTAATAACAACATATTTTAGAACACCAGAGTTTTCAGCTTGGTTGTTACCACCATATGTAGCCGGTTTACCTTCAGCTGTGACGTGACAGTTATGAACGTTATTGGAGGTTGCGGCGTATTGGCTGGTAGAACCAGAACCAGACCCCGTTGAAGTTCCATCATGGCATTTATTGGTTTTACCATTACCATTAATTTGGATTCCACCCCAATCGCCGCGACTACTCTCTGTGGCTGTACCCAGGATGGCATCCTCATCAGAGGTAAAAATAATAGGTGAAGTTTTTGTACCTTCTGCATAAATTTGAGAACCGCGTGCTATACGAACATAACCTTGAGCTTGCTTAAAGACCATGGTGTTTCCAGCAACAACATTTAAGCGTGTGCCCTCAGCTTCTTGAGGAATTCGTTTGCCAGTAGCAGCAACATTAGCGTTTACATCCTCGCCAATGTAAAGCGCATCATCAAATAAATGGTACTTGCCTGCACTTAACGCTGGAAAAGTAATCACACTAACAGTGATTGGGTTTGTAGAACTTACAAAACTGCTGGTATATAAACAATGTCCGTTGGAATCAACTGTGCCCTGATAAGTTTGACCAGCCTCTGTGTATTTAGCACATGGGTTATTATCACTAGTAGTAGTAGTGTTTGATCCTGTTGAGTTGTCAACCGTTGAAGGTGCAAGCGTAATATCCCCGCTATCACAGGCCACCAATAAAAAAACAATTGAACCGCTTAAAAAAATATTTTTTATGTTCACTAACAAACTCCATTTAAAAAAATCATCAATGGCTTAAACAGCCTTAGGACGATAAATATAGTTGAGCAATGTTTAAGAAAGATTGAAGATTTATGCACGAAATATTAAATATTTATGTAAGATTTATTACGTCGTTTAATTGATTTGAGC
>Ga0114933_10004450_pt1 | contig 13127 bp, 26 predicted proteins | sample 4SBtaG_FD_89691 | JGI IMG/M metagenome (GOLD analysis project Ga0114933, IMG submission 89691) | Deep subsurface microbial communities from Kolumbo volcano to uncover new lineages of life (NeLLi) - 4SBTROV12_W25 metaG | ecosystem: Environmental > Aquatic > Marine > Volcanic | place: Kolumbo...
GGGCTTTACATTTATATTAATCTATGCTACTATAGATTATATAATCTTTTAAACATTAACAAAGGTAACATTATGAACATTGATTTAAATCCAACTAATGATAATCAATTATTAGTTGAAGTTAAAAAGATTTATGGAGTTGATAGAGTTTATCCTGCTTGTAGTAAGTCACTTGCACTATCCAAGTTGATAGGTAAAAAGACTTTCAGTAAGCAAGAAGTCAACATTATCAGGGAAGAATTGGGCTACATTCTTAAACATAAAACCTATGAGGTGTAAGATGAAGACAATCTACCGAGTTAGATCCATCAAAAATCGTAATGGTATTTCTAATGGGCCTGTGTTTATGGGTTTCCATATGGGCAAACGATCATTCTATATTGAGAAGCTTAACGCTACTCGTAAGATGAATGTATCTATCAGTGATAAGTGGGGTACTAATGTTGTCTCAGCCCGATAAGATTTGTTGTGTATCAGGTTGTGATAGGAAGGGTGTCATACCAGTTGGTACAGTTAAGGCGTACTGTGCTAACTGTTACACCTTTGTTTTCTCAAGACTTTTAATAAGAGGCAAGAGTCATGGATATTCTAAAAGAGTGGTCAGATAATAAGCAACGATACTATCTTACTATAGATCAAATGTGGTGTGTTTTCTGGCATAACAATCATGTCTCTCCTCCTAAAGAATATGTTAAAGATAAGTTCATCAAGTACATTGATAGTGCATTAGGTATCAATAGTAATACAACTGATGAGCGATTCATTAAGATGATAGAAAAGAAATATCCGCATGAAGATACCTATCATTATTTTGAAGATATGATTTGCCATATTGTTGTCATGTTTATAAATAATAATATAAAGGGTAGTGATGATGAGTGAAATAAAAAAGAGTGGGGAATATAGAGTATTATACTATGGTGATTGGCGGGTAGTTGGTTCTAAAAAAGTAGGTTATGAATGCCATCATGCTCCATTAAATTTTATGGATGCATTCCGCAGGGCTAGAGAGAATGGCAAACCTTTATGGGCGCCCACCATAGACACAGTGTTAAATGTAATAGATGAGATAGAAGGTACTGACTGATGTTATTTAATGACACACCGTACAAGTTTAAGAATTTAAAATCAGCATATGATTCTATGAAGTTAGGCTATGATTCAGAGTATGAGTATGATATTATTACTGATGAAGATGGTGATGTGATTGTAAAGGTAACTGATTCAGAAAATAAATTGTTAGGATATTTAGAGGACTATTAAAATGCTACATTCAATGTTTAAAAACTCAATACATATTAATAACTTACGAGCAGCAGGGTATGGAGAGGCTGACTTTCCTATAGAAGTTAAGCCTGTCTATATGCCGCTAAGTGAGAATGAATGGTCGTTCTCTACCTCTGATCGTTACAAAGAATTAGAGGGTCGGGTTGTATCTGTTAGACCTGACACTGGTGATGTACTAGGTTATCACAGTAAGAACTATAAGATAACTGAACACAAACCAGTGATAGAATCTATCAGGTCAGCAGTTGAGAGGGCATCAGTGAATGCTACTAACGTCAGAGAAAAGATTACAGTAGCTAACAAGGGTGCTAGAATGATCTATCAATTAGAGTTACCCGAACATGTTATAAGAACTCCTGATGGTGATACTGCTACGCTATCTTTTTTAGGAGTCAATAGCTTTGATGGTTCATTCCCATTACTCCTGAGTGTAGGTGCTAGGCAATGGGCGTGTCATAATATGCAGACATTCACTGATGATGCACTGGCCGTCTATAAGTCTAGACATACCAAGGGTCTTGACATTGAGCAGGGTTCTAGGATTATCAGCAGAGGTATGGAAGTCTTAGAGAAAGAAGCAGAGCTATGGCATTACTGGGCCAAACAAAAAGTCACTGACCATAGGAAAGTAATAGCCCGTATGCTCGGTATTGAAACTGATTTAGATGGTGATAGAACTGTAGTGAATACTAAAAGTACTAAGTATAATTACATACTTAATAAGTATTGCTTGCATTATTCTAAAACTATGGGTACAAATTACTGGGCATTGTATAATGCTATCACTGATTGGTGTACTCATGCACCATCTAAAGGTGACAAAGGTAATGTACTCTTGATGCGACAAAAGAAAGTTAGTAACATGTTGAATATGTTTCCTAAGAGATTAGCAGCATGATACTAGCTAGTACTTATAAAGACTTAAAACTTTTATTAGATACTCTTGAGGGACTGCCCTTTGACAATCAAAAAGATATACAGTTTAGAGAAGCAGTAAGAATTGTGATAGAATACTACGAGGAAAATAACAATGAACATTAACGAAGCACTAAAGGTAATGCTTAACTATTCAGACTATGATCCTGATGATATAGAATGGCAGAAAGCTTTTAATAATATTACCGAGAATCTTGGCGTGTATTATGATAAGAGATCAGGTAACTTTGTAACTAAAGATACAGGTGATGTGATATGAAAAAAGAAACAACATTACCTGTATATATAATTGAATATATTAAACAAGAGCTATGGGACAATCCTGAATTAGATAAAGATTATGATTTAGAAGTTTTAGGTGAGTGGATAGAAGATGCAATCTCAGCATATAATGGGGGTGCTAGATGAATGTATATATGTTAGTCACTGTACAGGCAGCAAACTTTATAGAAGATAAGCATAAGCTATGTTATATTAATAAAAAAAATGCTGAGTATATTCAAAAGATTATGAAAGATAAACACAATGCTGAGTTTAGAATGTTAGAAATTGAGTTAGTAGATACTATTAATTTTAAAATGAAAACAAATATAAATATTAATGATGATGAATACGAGTGGGGTAGCTTATGCTCACAGGATACATAATGTTTTTAGTTATACTGGTGATAGATTTCTTCCTGTATGCTATCATTACCGCTTACTTTGATGGTACTTTAGAGAGGTTAGAGAATAAATTATATGAGAAGATTACCTCCAAATCAATTACGAAATAGAAACTTGGTAGCTAAACACGCACATAAATTTAATAAGAATCAAATACATAAAGATAAACTAAAAGAAAATAAAAAAGGTTATAAAAAACATAAGAAAATAGTTGACACAGACTAAATAGTATAGTATAATTTACATAGTTTTTAATTAATGGAGGTACATATGGCAGTAATAAATGGTGAAGCACATTGGGCTAACATCCTAGCACCTAACACTAAATTCCCTGATCATTATTGGGGTGTAGAATTAGTAGTGGATAGGGATGTAGCAGAGGATTTTGCTAGTCGTGGGTTCAAGATAAAAGAACTTGAGGCCGGCCCTGCCCTTACTATTAAGAGAAAAGTAAACTGGACTGATAAGTCTGGTACTATTCACACTCGTAATGGCCCTAGTCTTTACGACAGTAAGAAGCAATTCATAGACTGTCAAGTAGGTAATGGGTCTAAGGTTCGGGTTCAGTATAAAGAGTGGCATAGTGGTCAGTGGCAGGGACTAGACCTGATAGCTATGCAGGTGATTGATCTTGTAGAGTACAACAATTCCTCTGCGGGATCAGAGTTTGAGGTAGAAGATTCGGATGTGGAGGATGATGAACTATGAGTCAACAAACACCAAGATTTAGAACTGATGAGGGAGACTATGATGTTTCCCTTTTCTCTGATGAAGGTAAACTTAAATTTAAATTAGCACAGAAAGCAGTAACAGAACTGTCTGATTTAAGTGATAGAGTTATGATTCAAAGAGAAGCATTACAATCATTGCGTCAAAGTATTATGGACAATGAATGCACTGATGATACACTTATCAAACCTGAGAGAGCTAGGACAGCTACAGGTCAATATAAATCTGACGATCCTTCTACACCGGATGTAAACGAAGCCTACGTTCAGCCTGATAAAGAGGACTAGCAATGCCTTTTGCTAAATACCATTTGCCCTGCCCTAGCTGTGGCGGGAGTGATCCTGTGGCCGTGAATGAAGATAACTCAGCATGGTGTTTTAGTTGTGACACCAGATTTCCTGATTACTACAAGGCTATCGAAGGTGCGGATGTTGCACCTAAAACTAGTGACATACAAACATATCGGAACAATTCTATGAATGATATAGAGGGGAGCTTTGCTGCTCTTGATGACAGAGGTATATCAGTAGACACAGCTAAGAAGTATGGCGTTAAGTCTGTAAAGAATCAAAGCTCTAACGTAATCATGCGGCACTACTATCCTTACTATGTAGCTAATGAGATCACAGGTTACAAGGTGCGTGAACCAAACAAAATGTTTTCTTGGAGAGGGAACCCACAGGGAAGTGGACTTTTTGGTGAGCAGTTGTTTCAGTCTGGCGGTAAGTACATCACCATAACAGAGGGTGAATGTGATGCCATGTCAGCCTATGAATTGCTAGGTTCTAAGTGGCCTGTTGTTTCAATTAAGAATGGTGCGTCTGGTGCTGTCAGAGATTTAAAAAACTCACTTGAGTTTATAGAATCTTTCGATAATGTAATCATTAATTTTGATAATGATAAGCAGGGTAGGGATGCTGCCATCAAGGTAGCTAGATTACTTAGCCCTGCTAAAGCTAAGATACTTACCTTACCTACTGACTTCAAAGATGCTAACGATATGTTACGTCAAGGTAGACACAGGAGTTATGTTACTGAGTGGTGGGCAGCAAAGACTTACACACCTTCCGGTGTACTTAATGTAACTGATAACAAAGATAAGTTTGACAATAGAGAACGTAAAGAATCTGTACCTTACCCGTGGGAAGGACTCAATGAAAAGCTATATGGACTTAGGCAGGGAGAGTTGGTAACTCTGACGGGTGGTACAGGTCTTGGGAAGTCTTCTATCACTAGAGAGATAGAGCATTGGTTGATCTCTCAGACTAAAGATAACGTAGGTGTCATAGCCTTAGAGGAAGATTGGAAACGCACAGTAGATGGTATCATGTCTATTGAATCTAATGCTAGGCTCTACGTTGATCAGGTGAGAGAGGAGTTCACAAAGGAACAGTTAGACGATACATTCAACAGGATGTTTGATGGTGATAACAAGGACAGGGTATGGATACACGCCCACTTTGGAGCCACTGATCTAGATGAAATCTTTTCTAAGATTAGGTTTATGATCGTAGGTTGTAATTGTAAATGGATAGTAGTTGATCACTTACATATGTTAGTATCGTCTGCTACTGAGGGAGATGAGAGGCGTACTATCGACAGCATAATGACTAAGCTACGCTCTATAGTTGAAGAGACAGGAGCAGGTATGATACTAGTCTCTCACCTACGAAGGGTAGAAGGTAACAGAGGACATGAGAATGGTGTGACAGTAGGACTGAATCATCTAAGAGGTTCTCAAAGCATAGCACAATTATCAGATTGTGTTATAGCACTTGAAAGGAATCAACAATCAGACGATCAGGTGGAATCGAACACTACCCACTTGAGAATTTTAAAGTCTAGATATACAGGAGATGTCGGCATGGCTACTCATTTACTGTACGACAGAGAGACAGGAAGACTTACTGAGGTTGATGCGGAGGAGTCAGATGAACTCGCTAGTATTTGACATAGAGACAGATGATTTAGATGCCACTAAAATTTGGTGTATGAGTATCTGTGATGTAGAGACTGAACACGTTTGTTCTTATTGGGGTGATAAACTTGATGAGGGATTAGAGAAACTAAACAAGGCTAAGAAAGTAATAGGTCACAACATCATAGGTTTTGATATACCTGTTCTCAATAGACTACATCCTGAAACATCTTCTATCTTTAAAGATACTGACATCGTAGATACACTTGCTATATCTAGGTTACTTAATCCTGTTAGAGAAGGAGGCCATTCTTTACAGGCATGGGGCAGTAAGTTAGGGTTACCTAAGATAGAGTTTGATGACTACCAGAATTTCTCTATTGATATGGTTAAGTATTGTGAGCGTGATGTACTACTTAACAAAAGAGTTTACGACATACTCAGGAGAGAGGCTAAAGGATTTGGTGCTGACTCTATTAAACTAGAACAAGAGACTGCTCGTATCATAGCAGACCAACGGAAACATGGGTTCTTGTTTGACCAGAAAGAAGCATCTCTTTTGAATGCTGAGTTGAATGAGAAGCTTACTGATGTAGTAAAAGAAGTACATAAAGAATTTAAACCACACACTACCTATCATATACTTAGACCATCGTATAAAAAAGATGGTTCTATTTCTAGGATGGGAGAGTTTCGCACCGAGAAGAATAAATCTGGTAAAGTTAAAAAATCTAGGCTATCAGATGAAGAGTTTGAAACCATGCAGTCTGATGGGGAGGTGGTGAGGTCAGAGGTTATTCCATTTAACTTAGGTTCTAGAAAACAAATAGGTGAGTACTTGCAAGAGTTTGGTTGGAAGCCTAGAAAGTTTACACCTACTGGTCAGCCGATAGTAGATGAGGGTACTTTAAAAACTATAAAGGATATACCTCAAGCTCAGTTGATAGCTGACTATCTTTTATACCAGAAGCGTATAGCACAGATTGATTCTTGGTTTGACAAAGTACAGGACGATAGTAGAGTACATGGGTTTGTTATTTCTAATGGTACTATTACAGGACGCATGACTCATCGTGAGCCTAATATGGCTCAAGTCCCTAGCATTAACTCTCCGTTTGGTAAGGAGTGTAGGTCTTGTTGGATTGTACCTGATGGATACAAACTGGTAGGCATAGACGCTTCAGGACTAGAACTTAGAATGTTAGCACACTACATGAATGATGAGGATTACATAAATGAAATCATCAACGGAGACATACATACCACTAATCAAAAGCTTGCAGGACTTGAATCTAGAACTCAGGCGAAGACTTTCATCTATGCCCTCATATACGGAGCCGGAGATGCAAAGCTTGGAACAGTGGTTGGAGGAAATAAAAAAGACGGTGCAGAACTTAAACAACGCTTCCTTAATAATCTCCCATCACTTAAATCTCTTAGAGACAGAGTTGCGAGAGCGGCAGGAAAGGGTTCGATTAAGTCATTAGATGGACGTAAGATATTTATCAGATCACAACACAGCGCATTGAATACTTTGTTACAGGGAGGAGGTGCTGTTGTTATGAAGAGAGCATTGGTTATTCTTAATAAGTCAATAAGTAAAATGGACGCACACTTTGTTGCTAACATACATGATGAGTGGCAATTAGAAGTTGACAAGAGTAAAGCTGATATGGTAGGATGTCTTGGTGTAGATGCAATAAAACAAACAGCAGAATACTATAACCTTAATTGTCCTCTTGATGGGGAATACAAGGTGGGGAGTAACTGGAGTGAAACACACTAAACACGATCCAAGCAGAATAGGTGATCTAGCAGAACACTATGCTATTACATGGCTATGGGATAACGGCTATCATGTCTTTAAAAACTGTGGGTGTACTGGCCCAGTAGATATTGTAGCTATGTCTCCAGAAGGAGAGATAACTTTAATAGATGTTAAGTCATATAAAGATGGAAGACTTTCAGCTAAGACAGAGACACAGAAAAAATTAAATGTACAATACTTACACTATAATTCAAAGAGTCGTAAGTGCAGATTTGTGAGGCACAGAAAATGAATAATGTTGTTGATGATATATACGAAGCATTAACTCCTTTAACAAAAGGAAAGCATTTAGATATCTCTGACAAAGAAATAGAAGAGTTTGGTGAGCGAATGAAACTCGCACTTAAAGGGTGGGCTAAACCGCCTAGAAGAGATTCTGCATTCTCACTTAGGATGTCAAACATAGGTAAGCCTATTCGTAGACTATGGTTTGATAAGCATCACAAAACAAAAGAATCTATACAGCACCCTAAAACATTTATAAAATTTCTTTATGGTCATCTACTAGAAGAAGTAGTTCTCATGTTAACTAGATTGACAGAACATGAGGTAGACTCTGAGCAAAAAGAAGTAGTAGTAGATGGTGTCTACGGACACATGGATTGTAAAATAAACGGGGAAGTTGTTGATATAAAGACAGCATCTAACTTTGCATTTAGAAAATTTCAAGAAGGTTCTTTAAGAGAAGACGATCCCTTTGGATACATCAGTCAGCTAACAGGATATGAAGAAGCAGAGGGAACTGAAGAGGGTGGTTTCCTAGTAATAAATAAAGAGAATGGAGAGTTATGTTTTTTTGCACCTGATGATTTAGATAAACCTATAATAAGAGATAGGATATCTATAATAAACAAAGCCATTAAAAAAACTAAACCTCCTGAAGAACTCTGCTACGAGCCTGTTGATGATGGTAAAAAAGGTAACAGAAAATTACATAGAAACTGCACGTTCTGTCCACATAAGTTTGAATGCTTTAAAGACTCTAATAATGGTGAAGGTCTAAGAACATTTAAATATAACAGAGGCTTAACTTACTTTACTAAAGTAGTTTCTACACCTAGAGTTGAGGAAGTTTTATGAATGAAAGAACAAGTAAGAAAATTAATCGCAAAGCAAAAGAACTTTTGTTAGAGTGGATGCAATCTTTAGTTGACAAAGAGTCAGCAAAGAAGTATAATCTACATAACGTCCTTTCATTTAGCCCCAAACAAACCCACCTATATTATAATGATGGTACTTATCATGTGAGTGCTTATACTTATAAGTGGTTTGTAAATCAAATTAAAAAATTATATTCTCATAAAGAACTACAATCAATTACTCTTACTGATTGTAAGGAAGTTGCTAATTGAAAATAAGAAAAGGTTACAGAAAACGTAGGGTTGTACGTCCTATAGAAAAAGACGTACCTGCTACATATGATTCTAAATGGGAGTATTCTTTACATCAAGGTACGTTAAAGAATTGGGAACATCATAGTGATACAGTTGAATATACAATTGAGCATAGGTATCACCCTGATTTTATAAAAGTTATAGGTAAGAAAACAATTTTACTTGAAGCAAAGGGTAGGTTCTGGGACTATCAAGAGTACAATAAATATACATGGGTGAGGAAAGCATTACCTAAAAACACTGAACTAGTGTTCTTGTTCTCTGATCCTTATGCTCCTATGCCACAGGCTAAGAGAAGAAAAGATGGATCAAAGCGCAGCCATGCTGAGTGGGCTGAAGCAAATAATTTTACTTGGTACAGTGAAGAAACATTACCTGATAAGTGGACGGAGAAGTAAATGAGTATTGATGATGCAACACCTGAAGAATGGAATGAAGTTAACATGAACTCAGAAAAAAAAGAGGAAGGTACTTGGACAACTAATTTAATAGCTGAAGTTGTTAATGAAAACTGTAGAGAAATAAACAACCCTAGTCACTACAATTCTGGAGATGTAGAATGTATTGATGGGATAGAAGCGTCTTTATCTAAAGAAGAGTTTGAAGGTTACTTACATGGTAACATTATAAAATATGTATGGAGATTTAAATACAAAGGTGGTGTCAAAGATTTACAGAAAGCAGAATGGTATTTAAAAAAATTAATGGGGCAGCTAACTAAATGATAGGCGAAATGTTTTTTACAGATATTGATGGAGATGTTTGGCAGTACGAATTAAAAACAAATCCAAGAGAAGCAATGTATTGGGACACTTATAAATTAAAAGTAAGTGACATAAAAGTTTTAGGAAGTACTGATAAAGAAACTAGTAAAAGAGTACGACTAGAAATATACAAGGACATTGAGAATGTGGGATCGCAAAGCTGAACGTATAGCTAAGTAAAATAGAAAAAAACAAAACACATCTTTTAAAGAAATTAAAAAAGGAAACAAAACAAAAGACCATGACTCAAAACAAAATGGGAGAACAAGATTACTTAGGAATCAAAATAGATTATGATTTAGATAATTATTTAGATTCTTTTACTTTAGCTACAATAAAAGATAGATACTTATGGGAAGGAGAAACTCATGCTCAAGAAGCTTTTAGTCGTGCCAGTATTTTTGGTGCTACTTATAAAGGACATACTGATTACGATCTTGCACAAAGACTTTATTCATATGCTAGTCTTCTCTGGTTCATGTTTAGCACTCCTATCCTTAGTAACGGAGGTACTAGCCGTGGCTTACCTATCAGTTGCTTTCTTAACTTTGTTCCTGATTCCCGTGATGGGTTATCTTCTCACTATGATGAAAACATATGGCTCGCAAGTGGAGGTGGAGGCATCGGTGGATGTTGGAGTAGTGTGCGGAGTAATGGTGTGGACACTTCTAACAGTTCTAAGTCTACTGGTTCCATCCCTTTCATGCACGTTGTAGACTCTCAGATGTTAGCCTTTAATCAAGGTGTTACAAGGAGAGGAAGTTATGCAGCATACATGGATGTGTCTCACCCTGAGATAGAAGAGTTTGTAAACATGAGGAAGACTACAGGTGGTGATTTAAATAGAAAATGTTTGAACCTTCACAATGCAGTTAGTATAACTAATGAATTCTTAGAGGCTGTTAAACTAAATAAAGATTGGAGATTGATTGATCCTAAAACTAACACAGCAGTTAAGACAGTATCCTCTCGTGATCTGTGGTTTCAGATAATTCAAACAAGGATGGAAACAGGAGAGCCTTACATTGTTAATCTTGATATATGCAATGATGCTCTACCAGAAGAACAAAAGAAACTAGGACTAGAGATTAAACAAAGTAACTTATGTTCTGAAATAACTTTACCTACTAATGAAGACAGAACAGCAGTTTGTTGTTTGTCTAGTGTAAACTTAGAACACTTTGATACTTGGTCTAAAGATGATCAATTTATTCCTGATCTAATAACAATGCTAGATAATGTACTTCAAAACTTTATTGATAGTGTTGAAGGAAAAAGCGGATATAGTAAAGCAGCTTACTCTGCTATGCGTGAAAGATCAGTAGGGTTAGGGGCTATGGGTTTTCATAGTTATCTTCAAAGAAACAACATAGCTTTTGAAAGTATGTATGCTTCTTCTTTTAACAACAAAGCTTTCTCTTACATAAAAGACAGAGCATCTGCGACTACTCGTAAGCTTGCAGAAGAAAGAGGAGAAGCTCCTGACATGAAGGGTAGTGGTAAACGTAATGCACACCTTCTTGCTATAGCTCCTAATGCTTCTAGTTCTATCATATGTGGCGGTACTAGCCCGTCTATAGAACCTATCAGAGCTAATGTTTATACACACAAAACTTTAACTGGTAGTTTTAAAGTTAAGAACAAGTACTTGGATGATCTTTTACTTGAACTTGTACCTACTAAAAAGAAACTTGATGAGGTGTGGAAGGACATAGCAGCGCATGAAGGATCAGTGCAGCACCTAGATATCTTGTCAGATTCACAGAAAGAAATGTTTAAAACTGCTCCTGAAATAAATCAGATATGGATAATTGAACACGCTGATATGCGACAAAATTATGTGTGTCAAAGTCAGAGTGTAAATTTATTTTTTAAACCACCTCACTATGATGCTGATCAAGAAACCCACGATGATTTCTTACAGTATGTTAATGATGTACATTGGGCGGGAGCAACTAAATTAAAATCACTTTACTATTTAAGGTCTGACTCTGCTAGGTCTACTGAAAATGTTAATATAAAAATACCTAGAATAAAGTTAGATGAAGAGGGGTGTCTAAGTTGTGAAGGGTAAAGTTATAGAAGTAAAATGGGATGATGCTTGGATTGATACTGAAGATGTTTTAATATCTGAAGCTAGAAAATTAAAAGCTGTCTCTCGTTCTACTGTAGGTTGGTTAGTATCTGACAATGAAAATGAATTGATACTAGCTACCGATATGTACCACAACGATAAAGACAAAGAGTATGTTAATGCAATTATGGTTATACCAAAAGGTATGATCATAGATTACTGGGAGTATGAAATAGATGAGCCTATTAGGAACTAGAGATTATTATAAACCATTTGATTACCCGTGGATGTTTAACTACTACGTCCAACAGAATCAAATGATGTGGTTGCCAGAAGATGTTCCGCTACACAATGATGTTAAAGATTGGCAGGACATTACGTTAGATGAAAAAAATTTACTCACTCAAATATTTAGATTGTTCACACAGTCAGATGTAGACGTAGCATCTGGGTACATAGATAAGTACATGAGAGTTTTTAAAAAGCCAGAGGCTAGGATGATGATGTCTTCCTTTGCTAACATGGAGTCAATACATCAACACGCATATAGCTTGTTGTTAGATACTGTAGGAATGCCAGAGAACGAGTACAAAGCATTTGCTGAGTATGAGGCTATGGCTGATAAGCATAAGTATCTTAGCGGCTCTACACTAAAGATAAACAATAAAGAATCTATAGCTAAGAACCTAGCAATCTACTCAGGATTTACAGAGGGCTTGCAATTGTTTAGTAGTTTTGTTATACTATTAAACTTTCCTAGATTCGGAAAGATGAAGGGGATGGGGCAGATAGTTACTTACAGTATACGAGATGAGTCACTACACGTTGAAGCCATGACCCAACTCTTTAGAGAGTTTATTAAAGAGAATGTAGATATCTGGACAGATGATTTTAAAAAAGAAATATACTCTGTGTGCAGAGAGATGGTTAAACTAGAGGATAAGTTTCTTGATTTAGTATTTGAAATGGGAGACATACAAGGATTGACTAAGACTGAGATGAAAGAATACATTAGATACATAGCAGACAGACGATTACTACAGCTAGGATTAAAACCTAACTATGGTATTAAAGATAATCCTCTTGATTGGCTTGATGATGTACTAGGTGTTGAGCATCAAAACTTTTTTGAAGGTAGAGCTACTACTTATATGAAGGCAGGGTTGAAAGGCAATGTAGAAAATATAAGTTTTGCAAGTGTGTAGTACTATGAGTAATAATCAAGAAGCAAACTTAATATCTTTCAAAGTAGTTCTTACAAAAGATGGTACGATAATGACTGAGTTTAGTCATCTTCCATTAGGTCATGCTAAAAAAATATTCCACAAAGAAGACTATGATATTATAGCTAGGATTATATCTGAAGGTAGGAACAAACTAGAACCTATGCACGATTACATTGAAAAAGAAATACAATCTATTTAGTTGTCTTGTGGTGCATGAATGCGGTAGCCCCCATATATGTACCTACAATTCCACACATAGAGAAATAAAAAAGCCCCAACAAATCTGACAAAGCATTTACTCTACTA
>Ga0114933_10004451_pt1 | contig 13127 bp, 9 predicted proteins | sample 4SBtaG_FD_89691 | JGI IMG/M metagenome (GOLD analysis project Ga0114933, IMG submission 89691) | Deep subsurface microbial communities from Kolumbo volcano to uncover new lineages of life (NeLLi) - 4SBTROV12_W25 metaG | ecosystem: Environmental > Aquatic > Marine > Volcanic | place: Kolumbo...
AAAATTCGGTTACGCCGTTGGTTGTTTGTTGCCCACGAAAACCTTTGCCCAGTGCAAAAGACAAAATGGATATCGAGTCAGCACTACCGTCGTTAAAACCTAATGTTGGGGTGGGATCAAAAATAGGGGAGACCATTTGATATGCGGGAAATCGCAGTGGTGTTGCTAAATCACGAACTCCATAAGCAAGTTCCATCATGTTGGAGGGTAGTGCCCCCATATCGGTCACAAATCCAGAGATTGACCGTCCGTCAGTGGAAATATTTATGATGCCCTTTTCAAAGGCACTACCTTGATTCTTGGTGGCTTCAACACGGTATTGATCTTGAGCTGTATCCAGATTGTCTGTCAGCGACACAGCACTTACAGCGAGTACTGAAAGGATAAACACTACCAGAAGTAACTCAAGAAGCGTAAAACCACATTGGCTGCGAACTTGCTGGGGAGTAGATTGTCGACGCATGGGTTGCTCCCCCTTGATTACTTGGTTACGTAATGCACGACGTCATCCTTGCCATTGGCTGTGCCTTCATTTACACCGCCCTCATAGATGCCGTTCTTACCTAAACTTACTAACCAGCAAGAATTACCAGATAGAAAGTAGAAATATGGTCTTCCCCAGCTGTTGGGCGTAGCCCCATTAGTTAACTCGACAGCGAATGTGCCTACAGTTTGGTCATTAGGGTCAAAAACAGCTGGTATTTTTTCGATAATCGTACCGGACGTAGGATCCCAGGTTTCGTCTGTCCAAGTTTTAGGTGTGTGTGAATGAGTAACGGGATTGAAGGTGCCAGCACTTACGAATTCACCAGCATCTTTTATGTATGGCCCATTCCACCCGCGTCCGCTTGAAATTTGCATTTCTGCTAGCTTGTGGCCAGTACTTTCAAGTGGACTGGTGCGAAACGTGAGTTGATAGAAGTTAGCAGGGTGATTAAACCAGTCTGTCCTTTCTGATGCACTGGCACTTGATAGAAAATCTGGCCAATGGTCAGCATCATCTGGGTCGATGGTTCCACCGTTTGTGGTTAAGTCAAATGGGCCATCCTTTGGGAGATACCCGGTATCTCGTTTAAAAGCTTCGATGGCAGATGCAATCGTCGCAATTTCACCGCGTGAGATTTTCTCAATGGTATTGATTTGTGTACCTGTCAGATTGAAAATCACTCCGCCTGCAATCACTGCTAACACTGACACCACTGCTAGCAATTCAAGCAATGTGAAGCCGCGGTTCGTTTTGGTAACACTCCGGTTATGATTTTGAGATTGCATCTAAGTGAATAGTCTTGTTTTGTAAAGGGTTAAGCATCTGTACAGAAAAACAACGCTGGGGTATCCACCCTGATGAGCAGACACCCCAGACGTTGCTTACACACATCGTTTGTACTATGTGTTGCTTTCAGCTAATTAGAGCTTTTGACCAGTTGATTCAGCGAATTCTTCATCAAGGAAGTCACCACGTGAGTCGAGAATTGCAATTACCTTGGCTCTACTAACGCTGATATCAATCAGGGCGATGTAGTGGTTGTATTCGTTCTTTGCTACGTTGCCGTAGAAAGGAGCGTGACCAAGGTTTGTGAAAACTCCATCACCGATCAGTGAGGATGCGTTTCCAAGACCAAGGCAAACCAAAACAGCGGTGGGTTCAGCACCTACCTTGACGTTGTTGTAACCGTTTGTGCCAGGACTCCAGATTGCTAGTGGTACGTTGGTGCCCCCAGCTAGGTTTACGTAATAACCACGTCCACGATTCTTGTTTCCTGGGCGAGGTGCTTCAAAAGCGTGCTGTGGAATTGTAATTGCGGCAATATCTCCAACTGTTGTTTCGCCACCATCAGCATCTTTGATATCAAGTGCGCCACCGGTGCCATTACCTTTTAGATCCAGGTATCGAATCCGTGTGATTCCGGCTGCTACAAGTGCTGCTGGGTCGGTATCCACAACGGTAAACTTTCCAGCCATTTTACTTCCAAGGAAGGAAGCTTTTGCAGCTGTGCCGGTGGTACCGGAAGCAGCATTATCAAGCTCAGTAGGTACATAGGTAGGAGAATTAGGTGTTGCTGCAAGCAATGTTTCCAAGTTGTTAGGAAGTACGCCTTCGGTTGCTTCAAAGAGGCGGAAAGCTTTTTCAACAGCAGCGATTGTATGCGTTGCTGTTCCTTTAGCGGCCTTTTCTTCAAGGCCACCATAGCTAGAGATAATTGCACCACCAACAATTGCCAGCATGGCTACAACCATGAGTACTTCAAGAAGCGTAAAACCAGATTGGTTACCGTATGACGTTTTCATTTCTTTAAATGCCCATTTACAGGAAGGTATTTGAATTTAATGCGCAACTAAGTATCACATTCTCAACCGCGAATAAATGACGGCTTAGAACAATTTTCTTATTAATACTTAGTATCAATAAAGGTATCTTATGACTGTTTTATCGACATGACAATAGCCTAAAACATATTTTATACAAAAAATTATGTTTTAAACAGCATTTTAATGATAATTAATCTCAATAGTGTAGCTATTTGCGAGATTGTTGAGAATGAGCCCGTCAAGTTGATCTAAGATAGGCGCAAGCTTCTGGGGAAAAGCATGGATTGCCCATGAATTTGAGTGTGTAAATCATAGACAGTCTATGACTTGCTCGGAGCCGATGATTTAGCCGAGATCTGAGACGGGCATAGTTTGAAACAACAAGATGCTTGAAAAACAGGCTGAAATAGAAAGTGGGTGGCAATGAATTTTTCCACGACTCAAGTTACTTGGATGTTTTTGTACTTCTATAGAGTACAACGCCCTTTTCATCATGATGCGTAAATTCAAGTGATGCTGGGTTGTCAGCGGTGCCGGGTTTACTGCGGATATGCAAGAATCCGCCAGATGGTGGGTCCTGATTGTACAAATGGGTGATTTTGGCATCCGGGTCAGTGCTCTCCGGGTCACCGGGTTTGCGTCCCGGTCGTGAATTGGCATCGATCAGTGCGCCGGAGCTGAATTCTTCAATACCACTTGAGTCTTTGGCATGGTACTGCCAATGTCTGTCACCGCAGACAAGAAAGAAATTCTGAAGTCCAGCTTCTTTTACAAAGCCAAAGAATTCCTCGCGCTCATGACGAAAGCCACCAAAGTTAGTGTGATTATCGAACTTGCGAGCGTCATCTGGTCCGATCATCGGCGTAGGAGAGATTAGGACCTTAAATGTTGCGTCGCTTTGATGAAGCGTTTTCTTGAGCCATTCCTTTTGTTCCGCGCCCCAAATAGTCTTTTCCGGGCTTTCTTCCATCGCATTTGGGCTTCTATATATACGACCTTCCACAAACCAAACTTGCAGGTCCTTACTGATTCGATGAGTGCGATAAGTCTTAGCCGTTAAATCATTTTCTGCTGGTGCGTACGGTAGCTGCTCAAGCATGATGCGAACTGCTTCGGCCGGGCTTGGCTTATGATCTCCGGTATTGTCGCCGTCATCTATGCGATAATCGTGATCATCAACTTCCCAATACGTCGGTACCTGTGAAAACAAATCTACATACCGAGGCTGAACAAACTGTTCGTGCCACTTTTGTCTCATTTCTTCGATAGTCTCAGCTCGCGGTTCTTTTGGTGTGTCGTAGTAGACGTTGTCACCTGTGCCGACAAAGAAGTTGGGTTTAAGCTTCAAAATCGAAGCAAGTGCCGGATAACCGAGGTGTTTATCCAGACCACGATATGGTTTGGGTAAAGCTGTGTTGTTGTGCTCGAGATGAATCTTCTTATCGATTCTGTTATCACCGTGAAACTTCGCATAATTCATTCCTGTGACAACAACAAACGAGACATCACCTTCATTACTCTTTCCAGGATGTGTTTTGAAATATGCTGTTGGCCCACGCTTGAGCTTATTTTTGTCACTTCCAATCCACGTTAGGCACGCGTAATTGGTATCAGGCTTTAGCCCCTGGAAGTTAGCTCGCACGATGTAATCACGAACGGGCGAGGCAAGCATAACACCGTCATTGGCAATTGCGTTGATCGGAGTCGTGCCAATGTCGCGGTCATCTTCGACACAAAGGAATCGTACAAATCCAATACTGCCTGGCACATCACGATCTACTTTTTTACGTGTGGCAGTAAGTCTCACCTGAGCCAAAACGCTGGTGTCGGTCAACTCACCAAGCATTATGCCTTGTGCGGCCTTAGGTCGTCTGATCTGGTCGCTCGAATCCTGTCCTAGCAGACTGCCGGTAAGGCTCATCATTAAAGTAAAGGTGATAACAATACGGTTTATCATGTTGCTGACTCGCGCCCGAAGAGAATCTCAAATAAACAAAGGTATCACTGAGATTTGAACAGTAAAACAGCCGTAGGTCTACCATTCAACTAGTTCTCGTAAAGTGTAAATCGTTTCTATGTTGAATCTCGCGTTTCCGAAGAACAGTCTTAAAAAAACAACTTGTTTTTTCTCTTTTCTCGCTGCCATTGACCAAACGTGTCACACGGTCGTGCGATATCTCAATTAGTCAAGAAAGTCCAAATGGACGGTAACAACAGACGAGGCTTATGGAGGTAGCGGTACGATGGTCACACGGTGGATTGACAGTGATTTAGACAGGATCTTAAGTGATCCAGGCCCATTAGATTTGGGCGAATTGAACATGGAAGACTTCCTGGAGCGGCTGAGGATGCTGATCCGGCAGTCCAGTTGCGGGTCGATTCCGTGAAAGGAGGGGCTTCCATGTTAATCATGTCGCTGGTGGTGTTGATTCGAATTGTGCGTAAGAAGAGGAGGGTGTCCACGATGGTTGAAAACTGCAGACTAATGGCCTGATTTGTCCCGACAGGTGTATTAAGTCTGCGAAATGGTGGATTACGGTCACCGCCAGGTCCCGAGGCGGTGGCCGTTGTGCGCATGCGTTGATAGAGTTGTTTACCCAGGGTGGTATTCGGTCAAGATTTACACCGTTGCATCAGCTAGAATAGAAGCAAAGGAACCAAGTATCAGCAGTAAGTTTTAGATGTCTCAGCTGATTAAATCAGCAGTGGGAAGTGCTGTCTGCACAGGGATAAAAACCAGAATGTGTAGGATGACTTGGTTGTTTTCGACAGCACGTACGTAAGAGCGAATACAGTAAGGCAATTACATTGTTTAAGAGACTCTCCATACTGGTTTTGGCAGTGATTTGTATTCCGCAATTGGTAAATGCGGATGAAGGTAAAGTAACGTTTGAGAAGGACGTGCTACCGCTATTTAAGAAACACTGCGTAAAGTGCCATAACGCTTCGAGTCGTAAGGGCGAATTGGATTTATCAGATGGAGCTGGCCTGTTTAAAGGTGGTGAATCGGGCCAGGTTGTGATTCCTAACAAGCTAGATGACAGTTATCTGTACCACCTAATCCACGACAAGCAGATGCCACCAGAGGGTGAAGGAGAGCCACTTTCATCAGACGAGATACATGTAATTGAAACGTGGATCAAATCCGGATCTCCGTTTAGCGACGGTACGGATCCAGCATCCCTCATTGAAGCTGCAGAAGTGAATCAACATGTGATTGAACCGATCATGTTGCTCAGATGTACTGTTTGTCATGGTGCCGGTCGCCGAGAGGCTAACTTAGACTTGCGCACAACGGCCACAATGCTCAAGGGTGGAAAGTCAGGCCCGGCAATTGTCTTGGGTAAGCCTGAGGAGAGTCTGATTCTAAAGCGGATCCATTCCGAAGAGATGCCTCCGCGCGATAAGCTTTTGCCATCCGGTGTAAAAGTGATTACCTCTGGAGAACTTGCCCAGTTAACCGACTGGATTGCTAAGGGGGCACCGGAGGTTGATATCAAGGCCGATGTTGCAACAGTGGAAGTAGATCCATTAATCGACGAATCGGATCGCGAGTTCTGGGCATTTCAGCCACCGCGAGGAGATATTGTTCCACCGGCGTTGGATAGTGCTGAATCCGCACGCACAGGTTTGGATCTATTCCTGCTGAGTAAACTGCGCGAGCACGGATATGAGTTTTCACCCGAGGCGAATAAGGAATCTCTAATTCGAAGAGCTTATTTTGATTTGACAGGTCTTCCTCCAACCGTTGAACAGGTACAGAGATTCCTGTCAGACGACAATCCGCTAGCCTATGAGAACTTAATTGACCGATTACTTGCTTCGCCCGCTTATGGGGAAAAGTGGGCACGAATGTGGCTTGATGCCGCAGGATATGCGGATTCAGAAGGTAAGAGAAGTGCTGATCCGATTCGTCGATCCGCATGGCGTTATCGAGACTATGTCATTCAGGCAATGAATGCGGACAAACCATATTCTGAATTCCTGCTCGAACAAATCGCAGGTGACGAAATCGTAGATTATTCCAATCCAGATAACATCACTGAACAAACGGTGAGTAGCCTGATTGCCACGGGGTTCTTGCGGATGGCACCGGACGGTACGGGTTCTGACGTCGTAAACTCAGTCCCGGAACGCATGGAGGTAATCGCGGACGAAATTGATATATTCGGATCCACGGTACTAGCGATGACCTTAAAATGTGCCAGATGTCATTCGCATAAATACGATCCCATTCCTCATCGCGATTATTACAGGCTGCTCGCGGTATTTCAGGGTGCCTATGATCAGCATGATTGGCTCAAGCCAACAGCCGTGTCGGGCCAGACTAACGGGATAATGAAAAACCGTGCTCTCGAAGTTTCTACACCCCAGATGCGAGAAGAGGTTGCTGCTCACAATGCTCTACTCGAAGAAGAAGTAGCGGCTGTACAAAAACCACTAAGTGAACTCCTTGAGAATCTCAAACAAGCTCATCGAAAATCGATAATTGATGCGTTGCCGGAGCAAATTCGAAGTGATGTTGATACAGCGCTCAGCACAGAGGAAGGGAATCGCTCGGAGATCCAAAAGTATCTGGCCAAGAAGTTTTCACCCTCAATTGCGTTTGATGAGAAGGCTGCAGCAAAAGATAAAGACTACGCCGCATTGAAGAAGAAGGTGGATGAAGAGGTTAAATCCCTTAATGCACAAAAGCTTCCGGTTCCAACGATTCGAGCTTTATGGGATCGCGGTCGACCATCGCCCACTTACATATATATTCGCGGCGATCATCGGCAATCCGGTCGACTTGTTGGACCAGGTGTACCGAGTGTATTAACCGATGGCAAAACTCCATTTGAGGCTGCGGAAGTGGCAGAGGGTTCAGAAGGTACAGGTCGCCGATTGGCTCTCGCGAAGTGGCTCATCGAACCCGACCATCCATTGACGGCCCGGGTATTTGTTAATCGAATTTGGCACCATCACTTTGGACGTGGGATTGTGGCATCGATTGATAACTTTGGCGAGCTTGGAAGCCGACCAACTCACCCTGAGTTGCTGGATTATCTTGCAACGAAATTTGTAGAGTCTGGTTGGAGTATCAAGGAATTGCACCGGGAGATTATGACCTCCACCGCCTACCGACAGTCATCAGTCGTTTCGGAGAAACAGTTGGTAGATGATCCGGAAAATAAGCTGGTTGGCAGAATGCAATTACGGCGTCTGACAGCAGAAGAAGTTCGCGATGCGATCATCGCAGTATCTGAGATGTTCGAGCAAAGACAATTCGGCACACCCGATGAAGTCAAAGTTCGTGGAGACGGGCTTGTAACGGCGATTGCTCAGGATGGTGCCTATCGCCGAAGTATTTATTTGCGACAGCGGCGAAAAGAAATGCCATCGTTCCTGGAAACATTTGACTTGCCTCAAATGAATCCAGCTTGCCAGGATCGCGCTGTAAGTACTGTTGCCCAACAGGCACTGTATTTACTAAACAGCACCATGGTGCGTGAACTTGCTGAATCGTTCGCGAGTGAAGTTCAAACACAAGCGGGTGATCGATCAAAGCAGATCGAACATGTATTTCTTGCTACTGCCGCACGACTGCCATCTGCGGAAGAGATGGAAATTGCTATGACATCTCTCACTGAGCTAGAACAGTTATGGCGAGACCACGCGACGACACTTTCAGAAACAGAGCAGGCATCATTTGATGTTGAATTACGGGCATTGGCGACCTATTGCCACACACTCCTAAACTCAGCTAGTTTCCTGTATGTAGATTGATTTATCACAAAGGCAGAGGTTCAGACGTGATACCAAGTCAGAATGTAATTCAAAAGACAATCGACCGGCGCAACTTTTTCCAAAGTGCAGCGTATGGAATTAGTGGAGCAGCGTTGGCGCAACTGGCGTGTGATGAGTTACGTGCAGAAGGAAAGATACCAATTGCGGATAATCCACTACCATCGTCCGGTGGTAGTCGCTTGGGATTTGATACGCTTCCGCGCGGTACACATCATCCGGCAAAAGCGAAGGCTGTCATTCAGTTCTTTATGAATGGCGGTCCGAGCCAAATGGACTTATTTGAGCCAAAGGAATTGCTTGATAAGCGACATGGCGAAGATTATTTCAATGAAATCGCTGAAGACATCAGTTCACCGCAACAAGCTGGTGGGTTGCTGCGCAGTCCATTCAAGTTCAAGCAACACGGTGAAAGCGGTGCATGGGTAAGTGATGCACTGCCAAATTTATCGAGAGTAGTCGACAACGTATCCTTTATTAAGTCGATGTTTAATAACCACCCGAATCATGAACCGGCATTGTTTAAGATTCAATCGGGACGGCTATTACCAGGTCGCCCGGCTATCGGATCTTGGGTTACTTATGGGTTGGGCAGTGTTAATCAGAATCTGCCGGCGTACATCGTTCTGGATGACCCGAAAGGGCTCCCTGTAAATACGGTACAAAACTGGCAGAACGGGTTTCTTCCACCGATTTATCAGGGCACAAGAGTACGTTCGCAAGGTGCTCCCATTCTGAATCTCAATGCAGAGAATGCAGATCCGACTAATATCACGGAGTTACAGCGCAAGCTGTTGAAGAGGATTGACTCGATCCATCAAAAGAAGCGGCCGAATCAGCTGCAACTAGATGCGAGAATCAAGAGTTATGAACTGGCAGCACGTATGCAGGTTGAAGCCACGGATGTACTTGATATTACGCAGGAGACACAAGCCACGCTTGATAAATACGGTGTGGGTAAGGAGCCAACGGATTCCTATGCACGGCGTGCGTTGATGGCGCGACGAATGATTGAGCGAGGCGTGCGGTATGTGCAGATTTTCTTGAATGCTCAGCCCTGGGATAGTCATAACAATTTGGAGAATTCGATACGAACGGCAGCCGGACGAACCGATCAACCAGTTGCTGCATTGATTGAAGATCTTAAAGATCGTGACATGCTGGATGAAGTGCTCGTAGTTTGGGGAGGTGAGTTTGGGCGACTGCCGATTGCTCAAATGCGTGACAAAAAGAACTACAGTTCAGCTGGTCGCGACCATGGCCCACGTGGATTCACACTTTGGATGGCTGGTGGAGGAATCAAGCCAGGTGTCAGTTACGGTGCAACCGATGAAATTGGATATGCGGCACAAGAGAATCCAGTCAGCATAGCCGATTGGCACGCAACGATTTTACACTTACTTGGCCTTCATCACGAAGAGCTGTTTTTCGAGCGAAATGGCTTGAAAGAAAAGCTAACGGATACGTTTAAGCCGCGAATCGTTAAAGAGATTCTGGCATAAAGCTGCATCTAGTTGCAGCGAGGAAACTACCCGTATTATATAGGTATTACCTTGAACAACGGAAATTCCCGCTCAATGACGATAAGAATAGTATAGGAATTAGATTTAACAGTTTGATACAGTTCCTATAATGATTAAAACGAGTTTTCGAGCCATCGAATAAGTTATTTACCAGACAGGTAACTCATGAGCACGCAACGTAGACCGAGTATGCAACATCCGGGAATCTCCCGCCGCACTGCGATTCAGGCAGGGGCAGTAGGAATGCTGGGACTAGGTACTAACCACATGCGCGAGCTGCAGGCAGCAGCAATTGAGCCGGTCAACGCCAAGGCCAAGTCAGTAATCTATATCTTCTTGTCAGGTGGCTTAGCTCAACATGAGAGCTTTGATCTCAAGCCAGATGCACCTGCCGAAGTGCGTGGTGAATTTAACCCGTCGTCAACAACCGTTCCGGGATTCCAAATTTCCGAGCATTTACCAGGGTTGGCGGCACGTGCAAAAAAGTGGTCAGTTGTGCGATCGTTAACGCATCCCACCAACGGCCACACGCTTGGGCATTACTTCATGCTTACCGGCCGAAGTGAACAAAATGCTGGATTTCGCGGTGATCGTGTTCCACGTCCAAGTGATTATCCATCCATTGCCTCGATTGTCGGTGACCGATTGGTATCACGGAACAATAACTTACCGCCGTCGATCGTTTTGCCCGAGCGCCTCGTACATTGGTCCGGTGGAGTTATTCCTGGAGCTTATGGCGGAGTGATGGGTAAGCGACGTGATCCGTTCTTTATTGAAGCATCACCGTACGCTGATCCGATGTGGCGAGGAGCATATCCGGAATACACTTTTCCAAACCAATCGAAGAAGCCACCCAAACAGGCAGATGCCAGAGTTTATCAGGCACCCAATCTAAAGCTGCCACATAGCCTTACGACCAACCGTCTAGGCGATCGACTGTCACTGTTAAATCACATCGATGACCAACGAAGGGCCCTGGAGCGATCGGCCAATGTGCAGGGGTATGACGGTCAACGCCAACGTGTTATTTCGATGCTGACAGACCCCGTTGTAAGAAAAGCATTTGATGTAACCAATGCAGATCCGAAGACGCAGGAGAAGTACGGAGCCAATAGTTTCGGTTGGTCAATTCTGATGGCTTACCGCTTAGTGAAGGCTGGCGTGAACATGCTTCAGGTCAATCTTGGAAACAATGAAACATGGGATACGCATGGTGATGCTTTCCCGCGATTGAAAGACAAATTGTTTCCGCCGACTGATCGCGCGCTTTGCGCATTGCTCGATGATCTTGAAGCTGACGGTCTGCTAGATGAAACATTAATCGTCATGGCTGGTGAATTTGGTCGAACTCCTAAGCTCTCGACGCTTTCAGATTCGTTCCCATTACCAGGTCGAGATCACTGGGGTGCAGTGCAAAGTGTATTCTTTGCTGGCGGCGGTATCCAAGGTGGGCGCGTTATTGGTGCGTCCGACAAAATTGGCGGGTATCCGGTTGCTGATCCACAGACTCCGGAGAATATGGCAGCGACGATTTACCACTGCCTCGGCATACCGGAAACTGCCGCGTGGTATGACGATGAAAACAGACCTCATCAGGTCTATCATTCCAAGCCGATCGCCGGGTTACTGTAAGGCAGTACTTCAGTCGCGTGTCAGAGTAGATAATTCTTTTGCGGTGAAGATGCGCACATGGTCAAGCTGATTCCAGATGACCTAAATGCGCTGATCGATTTTGTCGTTAACGTGTTTGATGCAGAGATGGATAGTGAGACTCGGTTCTCTGATGGCACCTTAATGCATGCTTGTTACAAAATAGACAGTGGTTCGATCATGATTGGACAATCCAATCCGCGATGTTATTCCGGCGTTACGTACGCAGAAGTAATTCCGCCATCGACGACGAATTCAGTTCCGTTTACGTATGACGACTCGTCGCTTGCCAGATAGAGTGCTGCTTGTGCCATTTCACTGGCTAATCCGAATCGGCCCATCGGGATATGCACGAGCCGACGCTGTTTCTTTTCATCTGTGTTGAGAAAGTCCATCAGCATTTTTGTATGCAGTGGGCCAGGGCAAAGTGCATTGCAGCGGATGTTTTCTCTTGCATGAATGATGGCTAACTCTCGAGACATTGCGAGTACGCCGCCTTTACTTGCTGTGTATGCAAGCTGCGGAGTCGCAGCACCCATCAGAGCAACGAACGATGCAGTGTTAATAACACTACCGCCTCCGGAGCGTTTGATGGCTGGGATACCAAACTTACATCCCAAGTAGACTCCTTTGAGATTTATGTCCATTGTTAAATCCCAGATTTCTTCAGAGGTCTGCATGGCATCGCCGTCATCCGGGTGCATGATGCCGGCATTATTGAACAGGATATGTAATGCACCGAAGTGCTCTTCAGCAGCCCGAATCATGGATTCACAATCAGCTGACTGTGATACGTCTGCATGAATGTAGACCACATCATTGGAAAACTCACGGACAAGTTCAACCGTCTCGTTGCCAGCGGCGTCGTTGACATCTACAGCTAGTACTTTGCAACCTTCCTTGGCAAACAGCAGAGCCGTTTCTCTACCGATTCCACCACCGGCTCCTGTAATCAGTGCTACCTTATTATCGAGTCGTCCCATTTGTCTTTAGATCCTTGCTGACTTTCGGTATCAACTTTTGCAGTGATTTATAAAGTCTGTAAACAGCCGTTGTTGAATCGGGTCATCTGGTGCTAGTTCGGGATGCCATTGTACGGCAATGCACCACTTGTGATCAGGCAATTCTAGAGCCTCTATCGTATTGTCTCGGGCGTACGCAACTGCGACGAATGGTTCTGCAACCCTGTCGACGGCTTGATGATGCCATGATGGTGCGTCAAATTCTTCAGTCTGCAGAATCGTTGCAAGTCTGCTGTCTGGTTCTGCAAATACTGTGTGATTTACTGGTTCGCGTGGTGGCAAGCGATGACGGACTTCTTCACCCACCACGTCTGGTAGATGCTGATGTAGTGAACCACCGAGTGCCACATTCATGACCTGAATTCCGCGGCAGATTCCAAATACTGGTATGTCGACGTCGAGTGCAGCCTTGAACAAATCCAGCTCGTATCTATCGCGCTGTGAATCTGTCATATAAACCGTTTCATGTGATTCTTGTTCGTAGCACGATGGGCAAACATCTCCACCGCCAATAAGGATCAAACCGTCGATTTGACATAAGAAGTGATGAGGCTCATCAATCGGTGGCATCACAATTGGCAAGCCGCCGGCGCGTGTGATGCTGTTGATGTACTCGGAGGGGATAGTGAAATGCCGCTCATCATTCTGACCGTACATCGTAAGGCCGATTTTTGGCAGTTTTTTCATGGGTTGTGGTGTTTGATCGTACTAAATGGTGTATGCCTGTAGGAATTTAGATTCGCTCAAAATATCGAATTCGTTCCCAGTCGGTGACGGCACTTTCAAAAGCGAGCTTTTCGGTTTTGAAGAAGTGTGTGTAGTGCTTGTGTACGTCGGA
>Ga0114933_10004455_pt1 | contig 13116 bp, 16 predicted proteins | sample 4SBtaG_FD_89691 | JGI IMG/M metagenome (GOLD analysis project Ga0114933, IMG submission 89691) | Deep subsurface microbial communities from Kolumbo volcano to uncover new lineages of life (NeLLi) - 4SBTROV12_W25 metaG | ecosystem: Environmental > Aquatic > Marine > Volcanic | place: Kolumbo...
GCGCGGCGACCTCAGGTCTCTCGACCTCAGCAGGCTGGGCAACAATGGTGCGCCTAACCCGCCAATGCAGCGGATCGCCTGCGGCGACCGCTGATCGCCAAACTCGTTGGGCGAGCAGATGACGACTCCCAGAACAGCCACCTCGGTAGTTCGGCGCGGAGTACTCGTCGTGGAACTCCTCATGGTGGTTTCGAGTCTGCTGCTGATGGTTGTGCTGGCGAGTGCGAGCCTCGGCAACATGCTCTCCATCCACTCCTCCGGCCGGCTTGAGCCCAACGACATACTGTTCCCCACCTGGGCAATCTCGACACTCGCCGTTCTTTGCATCGTTGCAGCGGTCATCGTCAGCCGCATCCGCGGAACCCGCGCTCCATTCAAAGGCGCGGCCCGGTTTGTCGTTCAGATGGCAGTGGTTGTTGGCATCGTCTGCGCGCTGGCGGTTGCATACTTTTCCGTTCTCTCGGCACTTGAGATCGAGCGTGCACCAAAGCCACCTGTCTTTACCATCGCTCTGACTGCCATCCTTGTCGGTATCCTGCAGCTGCCATACGCATTCTCCAGGCTCAAGCGGCTGTCGCCCAACCCGCCAATGCAGCGGATCGCCTCCGGCGACCGCTGATCGCCAACCCCGTTAGATCCCATGCGGACCGCGTGGGAACACGGGCCGCTGCCGGTACGCTCCAGAGAGTCACGAAACTCTTTCGGAGTGAACCACGATGGCAACGACCCGCACGACGCAGGATACGACACGGACCGGCACGCTGTACCTTGCCTTTGAACTCGGCCAGTCCCGGTGGAAGCTCGGCTTCAGCACGGGGCTCGGGCAGAAGGCGCGCGAGCGTGACATCAACGCTCGGCACACGAACGGCGTGCTCGCCGAGATTGCGGCCGCGAAGAAGCGTTTCAAACTCCCCACCGATGCGCGGGTGGTCACTTGCTATGAGGCTGGTCGCGACGGCTTCTGGCTGCACCGCTTTCTCACCAACAACGGCGTCGACAATGTCGTCGTCGACAGCGCCAGCATCGAGGTCAACCGCCGATCACGTCGAGCCAAGACCGATCGCATGGACGTGCGCAAGCTGCTCAGCCAGCTGATCCGCTACGACGCCGGGGAGCGCAAGGTCTGGGGCGTGGTCCATGTACCCAGCCCGGATGAAGAAGACCGCCGACAGCTGCACCGCGAGCTGCAGACCGCGAAGCGTGATCGCACGAGGGTCACAAACCGCATCAAAGGCTTACTTGCGAACCAGGGCCTGATGATGGACCTGAAGGGCGACTGGCTGTTGCGCCTCGACACACGACAGCTGTGGGACGGCTCTCCCGTTTGCCCAGGACTGCGCGCCAGGCTTGCTCGCGAGTGGCGCAAGGTCGAGGTGCTCAACGAAGAGATCGCCACCCTTGAAAACGAGCGCAAGGAGAAGGTGCAAGCTGCGGCGGACCGCTCGACGAGGATGGTCAAGCAACTCTTCGAGCTGAAGGGCATCGGGCTCAACAGCGCGTGGCTCTACGTGATGGAGTTTTTCGGCTGGCGTGACTTCCGCAACCGCCGGGAGCTGGCCAGTCTCGCTGGACTCACGCCGACACCGCACCAGAGCGGCGACCTTCGGCGAGAGCGAGGCATCACCAAGGCTGGCAACCGACACGTGCGCTCCATGGCCATCGAGATCGCCTGGTGCTGGGTCCGCTTCCAACCGCAGAGCGCGCTGGCTCGGTGGTTTCAACGACGCTTCGGTGGCGGTGGAAGCCGTCAACGCCGGGTCGGTATCGTGGCCGTGGCCCGTCGACTGCTCATCGAGCTGTGGCGCTACCTGGAAACGGGAGCGCTGCCCGACGGCGCTGAACTCAAACCCCAGCTGAGGTACTGAACCCGCACCAACTCAACGCAAGCTACACACCTCGAGCGAACCGAGGGGTCACGCCCGCACTGTCCGCCTGGTCGGCCTCGACGTCGACCGACCGTTAGAAGGGGCTCTCCGAAGTCGCTCCCACTCGCCCCACAAGGCGAACAAGGGATGTGGTGTCCGGCCCTCAAGCCGGCACGGATAGAAGGTCGTCCGGGGCATCCTCTCCCGGACAAATCGGGTGGCGACCGGCTCGCTCGATGGTGTGTGCTCTGCGATCACGAGAAAGGAGTAGGATGACCCACTGAACTGAACGACAAGAATCACGGAGCGTGCTTGGCGGCGCGCACATAGAAGGCAGATGGGCAGACATCCGTAGCGACCCTGCCATGGCCGTCGTAAGTGCGCTATGAGCCACGAGATGCGAATAGGCGCTAAAGTCGGGTTGTCAATATGTCGAATCCGACATATCCTGATGCTATGACCTCTAACGACAAGCCGCTCGTCTGGCATGCAGGCGAGGTCAAGACACCACCCTTCAGTCTCGAAGCGCGCATCGAAGCTGGGTTTCTTCTTCGCCAGCTGCAGCAGGGCGCTGGACTGTCGATGCCCCACTCTCGTCCAATGCCGTCCATCGGGAAACGTTGCCATGAACTCAGAGTCCCCGATAAGAAAGACACGTGGCGGATCATCTATCGCATCGACTCCGATGCGATCGTGGTTCTTGAGGTCTTCTCGAAGAAGAGCCGAACCACGTCACAGCGTGTAATCGATGCGTGCAAGCAGCGCATCAAGGCATACGACGCCCTTAGCTAACACTCTCACCGAAAATCATGAACAAGCAAACCAAAGAGCGACTTGAACAGGCCGGCTGGCGTGTCGGGAATGCTCAAGATTTCCTGGGCCTTTCAGATGAGGAACTCGCCTTCATCGAGTTGCGACTTGCGCTGGCCAGTAAACTGCGAGAGGCACGTGAGCACCTAAAGGCAACGCAAGCGCAAGTTGCACGGATGATCAACTCCAGTCAATCACGGATCGCCAAGATGGAAGCTTGCGACCCTTCGGTCTCCTCCGACCTGATGCTCAAGGGGCTCATTGCGCTGGGCGTGTCGTTCAAGGATCTAGGGAAAACAGTCGCGAAACTGTCCGGGCCGCCAAACAAGAGCATCAAGCTCAGCCCCGCAGAAAAACGTGCGAAGGCCACTAGGCGCAAGCGGCGTTCACCGGCGCTGCGAAAATGAACTGCCTAACACGGCAATGCAGCGGATCGCCTCCGGCGACCGCTGATCGCCAACCCCGTTGGGAAGACCTGAATTCATGATCGACTCATCAATGGTTGCCTGTCTCGCGCTCGGAGCCGCAGCGGTTGCCGCCGGCCCGGTCTTGGGTGCGAGGTCTACGCAGAGGCACTCCCGGCTCGCTGCCGGGGCTGCTGCGTTCCTTCCACTGCTTGTCGTCGGTCTGTTCTACTCATTGGCACTGCACATGCACCGTCGTCTCGGAGCTTGGCCAGAGCGGATCGGGAATCGAGGTTTCCCTGATGATCTGGTCTTGCACGCCGATGTCGCTCAAGGTGCGTTTGGGGCCCTGCTCTTGGGTGGCATATTGTTCTTGCCGCTCGTTGTGCTGTTCTGCCTATGCGTGCCGGGATTGCGGTCATCTTTGCGGTACCTCGGCATCTACGGCTGCGGCTCAGTTGCTGCGTTCGCTCTCATGCAACTGGCGCCCGCTCCTTTCCTCTCTTGGTGGTGGGACTAGGCCCCCCAACCAGGTGATGTAGTTGGCGATGCTACGCATCGCAGCTGATCACCCGACCCGTTGGGCGGAGCAAATACCCGCTTGCACAGATGCCGTGCAACCGTTAGTCTTCGGGGATGATCACGTCCTTCGGTGACCAAGCCGCTTCGGACCTCTTTCACGGCAAGCGCAGCCGATACGTCCGCAAGCTACCCGCCGATGTCTGCCGCGTGGCCGTCCGTAAGCTCGACATGCTGAACGCAGCACAAGACCTTCGCGACCTCAGATCACCTCCAGGCAACCGCCTTGAGGCCCTCAAGGGCGACGTTTCGGGGCTCCACAGCATCCGCATCAACGACCAATGGCGGCTCGTGTTCCACTGGCAGGGCTCCGATGCCGAAGACGTCCGCATTCTCGATTACCACAGGGGCTGAGCCATGATCCCCAGCAACCGCACCCCCAACCATCCCGGCGAGATCCTGCGCGAGGAGTTCCTCGTGCCTTTGGGCCTGACGCAGGTCGAGTTGGCCAACCACCTCCAGATCCCGCTGCAGCGGATCAACGGCATCGTGCGTGGCAAGCGCTCCGTCACTCCGGCGACGGCGTGGCTTCTGGCACAGGCATTCAGCACGTCGCCTGAGTTCTGGCTCAATCTCCAGGCGGCGCATGATCTTGTCGGTGCAAAACCGGACCGAAAGATCCGCCCGGTCCGCAAGGTCGGCTGATGCCACGCCCCACCAGGCGCTGCAGGCGGACGGTCTGCTGCGCGGCCCGCCGTTGAACCGCAACCCCGTCAGCGAGCCGATTCCACGTCGAGTCGACTGCGCCTCCCGCTGGTGGACTGAGGCTGCAGGTGCGAACATGAGCAGATGCACCTCACCGACCGCTCGATCATCCGCCCGTGGGGACTCGTCGTCGCGGTGGCCTCGTTCGTCGGCTGCGCCGACTCGCGTTCTCCCATCGATCCCCCACTCCCCGACCTCGCCCTCGTTGTCGTCGACACCCTTCGCGCGGACCGGCTCCCGTTCTACGGCTGCCCCGTCGAAACAGCGCCGTTCCTCAACGAACTCGCGCGACGCAGCCTCGTCTTCGAGAGCTCGTGGTCGCCGTCGTCGTGGACACTGCCGGCAACGGTGTCCATGCTCACGTCCGTGCACCCTCACCAGCACGGGGTCATCGACCTCGTCGGGCTTGAACTCGGACCCGACGACGAGCCCGTGCCCGTCAACACCATCCCCGACGAGGTGATGACTCTCGCCGAGCGGCTGCGCGATGCCGGGTACCGCACATACGGCATCGCCTCAAACGTCCTCATGACCGAGGCGGTCGGCGTCCACCGCGGCTTCGACCGCTTCGTCACCCTCGACGACGAGCCCGCCGACGCCGTGAACGCGCTGCTCGCCTCGTGGCGCGAGGAGATCCTCATCGCTGATACGCCGTGGTTCGTGTACCTGCACTACATCGATCCCCACGACCCGTTCCACGCGCGCGAGCCCTGGTTCGATGCCGCGCACGGGCGGGTCGACGCAGGCTGGCCGGCCACCCTGCCCACCGACGCCGAGGACTTCGCCTTTCTTGACTGGATGCGCGACGGCCAGCTCAGGCCGGGGCCTGACGGCATCCCCGACGTCCCGTCCGCGGAGCTGTCGCCCGTTGACCACGACCGCGTCATGACCTGGATGCGCTCCGCCTACGACAGCGAGATCGGCTACCTGGACAGCCGGCTCCGCGAGGCCTGGGAGATGCTCGGCCTCGAAGACGCCGCTGTCGTTGTGACCGCCGACCACGGCGAGGAGTTCTTCGAGCACGGCGAGCTCACCCATGGTTTCGACCTCCACGGTGAGTCGACGCGCGTGCCGCTCCTGCTGCACCTGCCGGGGGCCGCGCGCTCGGGCCGGATCGCCGCGCCCGTGAGCACCCTCGACGTCGCCCCGACGCTCGCGAGCCTTGCGGGGCTGCCCGCGCTGCCGCCGGGCCGTGACCAGTTCCAGGGCCGCGACCTCCTCGCGGACGGTGCGCGCCCCCCCGTGCTCGGCGCGCTCGAGATCGACCCGGAGGGCGCGACGGGCCCGCGCGCCGACCAGCAGACGCAGGCCTCGATCGTTGTCGGCGACCACCGCCTCCTCCTCAGCGGCGACGGCGCGCGGCTGTACGACCTTGCGACCGACCAGCTCGAACAGCACGACCTCGCCGCCGAGCGCCCCGACCTCGTCGCCGAGCTGCGCGCGGAGCTGGAGCGCCGCCGTGCCGAGGCGCCGCCCTACCCGCGCACTCGCCGCCTCCCCGACAGCGGCCCGAGCGACTCGCTGCTCGAGCACCTGAGGGGGATCGGGTACATGGGGGACAGGTAGTGAGCGCTCGGGGAGTGCCTCCGAGCGGAGACCCCTCGGCCCCCGGGAGCCGGTCCGCGCGGAGGGTGTCGATTCTGCCGGTGGTCTCGATGGGTTCGACCGGGCACGCCAATGCAGCAGACCGCGTTCGGCAACTGCCGAACGGCAGCCCCGTCAAGCCCACGACGAGATGCACATGATCCGGAACCAAATCGCTGGAGCAGCCCTCCTCCTGCTACTCGTGACCTGTGGAGCGCCCCCAAGTTCGGAAGCCGGGCCAAGCATGAGCATCTCCTTCCTCACACGCGACGGCTGCGCGAACACGCCCGTGATGCGCGAACGGCTCGATGCGGCATTGGCTGCCGCCGGCGTGGAGGCTGCCGTGATCGCCATCGACGTGGCAAGCCTCGACGCTGATGACGCCCTCACGGGATACGGCACACCGACGGTCCTCGTGGGCGGCTTCGACCTGTTCGGAGCTCCGACGCCCCGACCTGCAGCGCCCATCTGACGGTTCTATCCGGGCGGAGTTCCGACCCAACAAGCGATCGAGAATGCACTTCTCCGGAACCTCAATGCGAACTGATCGCGGCGTGGGGCGGGGCCTCACCCGCAACGCAGCGGATCGCATTCGGCGACCGCTGCTCGGCAACTGCGTCATGTGGACAGGCGGCCGTGATGACCCGTAGGAATCCCAAGGGAACCAAGCAGCGATCCCCCCCCGAGGCACGACTCAGTGCGGACGCCTACGACCCATTCGCTCGCGGTCGATGTCCTGTCGGTGTGCGCACGATCGAAGCATTCGACAGCGGACGTGACCGCAGATTCCCTGTTGAGGTCTGGTACCCGGCGGCTAGCCAGCATGCGGGCCAGGACATCGCGCCAGAGACGCAGGATGTCTTCACGGATCCACTGCGCAACGTTCCGCGCAGTCAAATGGCTGTTCGCGATGCCGTGACCCGAGGCGGAACCTACCCGCTCGTCCTGTTTTCTCACAGCAGCGGAAACGACCGGCGGCAATCCACGTCTCTCTGCACCCACTTGGCCAGCCATGGCTATGTCGTCGCGGCGTTGGATCACTCCGAGAGGATCGCGGCGGAACTGTCGCCAAAGAACGGCGAGACCGACGAGCAGAAGGCCACGCGATGGAAGGCTGTGATAGCCAACCGCGTGCCCGACATTCGCTTCCTCCTCCATCACCTTCTCGGCGCAGAGTGGGAGTCGGAAGCCAGGATCGATCCCACTCGGATTGGAATCGCCGGACACAGCTTCGGAGGTTGGACGGCGCTCGCTGCGATTGACACGGTCCGCAGCATCCAGGCCGTGGTGGCCCTCGCGCCAGCCGGAGCTTCCGAGAGAAGACCAGGGATTCTCCCGGTCGAGCTGGCGTTCGCATGGGGCCGTGACGTTCCGACGTTGTATCTGGTGGCGGAGGACGACACTTCACTACCACTTGCTGGAATGTGGGAGCTGTTCGAAAGAACCCCGGCGACGAAGCGGATGGTGATCTTGCGCCGAGCCGACCACCTGCACTTCATGGATGATGTCGAGGCCTTGCACGAAACGGTGCGCACGATGCCGGCGACCGGAGGGTTGCTTCGCATTCAGCAGCAAATGCGACCGGTCGCTGAGCTCTGTCCAGGGGAACAGGCCAACGTGTTCGTCGGTGGCCTGACGCTCTCTCACATGGACGCAGCATTGAAGCAACGGGAGGAGGCGCGACGATTCTGGCTTGGCGATATCGGCATGGTCCTCGAATCGCGCGGCGTCGACGCGATCGCCCACAGGCCCTGACGTCGACAGACCGCAGAGCACTCACAAGGCCCCGCTCCGTCAAGCCACGGATTCTCCACGCTCTGCCGCCCTCCGTTGTTGTCGGCCTTGGCATTCCTTGCATCGCCCTCGTTCGGGCGGTCCTGGCCTTCAGGCACATGCCGAGTGCTGGCGCACGACGCTCCTGATACAGTCCCTGGGCCCAAAACTTGATGCGCCTTGAGTGCACGCATGGCGCACCACGGGAACGGATCGCCTTCGTTGCCCCCTGACCGCCCATCCCGTTTGGCGGCAACATGAGGCCGACGCACCACACAGGAGAGAGCCAGTGACCGACAATGCGAAGACCACACCGGCGACGGTGATTCCGACGGTGCGATACAACGATGCAGCGGCAGCCATGGCGTGGCTCTGTGAGGCGTTCGGGTTCGAGAAGCACCTCGTGGTGCCCGGTGAAGACGGCACGATCGCCCACGCACAGCTCGTCTTCGGCAACGGGATGATCATGCTCGGCTCCGCGGGCGACGGCGAGTTCGACGGTCTTCAGAAGCCGCCGAGCGCGCTGGGTGGCGCCGTTTCTCAGAGCCCCTATATCCTCGTCGACGACGCCGACAATCACTACGCGCGAGCTGTAGCGGCCGGTGCTGAGATCGTGATGGAGATCAGGGACGAAGACTACGGCGGCCGGGAATACTCTTGCCGCGATCCCGAAGGGCACGTTTGGAACTTCGGCTCCTACGATCCGTGGGCCTCTGCCTGACAAGCGATTGCTCTGGTCGGCCCGCCAGGCGGCTCGGCGCTGACCGCCACCCAGGAAGGCATGATGACCGGGTTCAACGACATCAACGTTTCTGTCGCCAGCCATCCTGCACTGACTACCATGCTCGATGCCCCACGAGATCCAAGCCATGAGTGACCCACTTGTCCCGCGCGTCGGCGGAACCCTCAGCGCCGACATCGCCGTCCCCGAGCACGAGCGCGTCTTGCGCTTCTACTCACGGGTCCTCACCACGGGCGAGAGCCCGCTTTGGCGTGACGACCTGATGAACAACCTGGGCACGCCGATCATCGGCCTGGGCGCACGCGTCCCCGAATACGATCACCTGCCCCTCCAATGGATGCCGCACATTCAGGTCGCTGATGTGGCGGTCAGCGCGCAGCGTGCGCTCTCCCACGGCGGGAGCGAGCTCATGCATGGCAAAGACGACGAGGGGAAGAGCCAATGGGCGGTGCTGCTCGACCCGAACGGGGCGGCCTTCGGCATCATCCCGGTCGCTCCTGCGGAGGCGGCCCCCCCGGCTGACGGAGCCGCCGCGCATGTGGGGCACATCTCCTGGCTCGACCTGACGGTCTCCGACGCCTCGGCAACGCGCGACTTCTACCGAGCGGTCGTGGGTTGGTCCGCGCAGGACGTCGAGAGAGAGGACGGGAGCGAGCGGTACGCCGACTACGAGATGCTCTGCGATGATGGGAGCCCAGCGGCGGGAGTCTGTCAGGCCCGCGGCGTGAACCTGGCCCTCCCGCCCGTCTGGTTGATCCACCTCCCCGTTGGCGACCTCGCCGAGAGCCTCCGTCGCGCACAGGAGGAAGGGGGAAAGATCATCCAGGCGACGCAGGCAAGTGATGGGCGAGACTCATCCGCGGTGATTCAAGATCCGGTGGGAGCGCACCTCGCGTTGGCGCAGGGCTGAAGACGGTGTCGTAGCCTCACTAGGCTGGCACCTGCCCGCGGCTCGAGGTCGATCAGACAGGACTCACTCTCGGCGCGGGTCGCGAGCGCAGGCTCTGGAGTATGCTGGCCAGTGAGCGGCTGGAGTGGCCAGGTGCCGGGGGCAGGCGATCTCTTTCGGAGCTCGCCTCACCAACCGCCGCAGAGAATCGTCTTTGGCGACCGCTGGGTGCCATCCCCGCCAGGTGAAGCGATACGATTGGACTTGAGCAAATGGTCGTTGTGGTGGACTACGATGAGACCTGGCCAGGTGCGTTCGAGGCGCTTCGCCAACCTGTCAGTGCGGCTCTGCAGGGGCTCGCACTGTCCATTGAGCATGTGGGCAGCACCGCGGTTCCGGGCCTGGCTGCGAAGCCGGTGATCGACATGAACGTCGTTGTGGCCGCGCCGGACCTCTTGCAGGCCATCGAGCGCTTGAGCGCGCTGGGTTACGAACACAGGGGGGACCTTGGCATCCCTCTGCGTGAGGCCTTCCGCGCGCCGCCAGGCTCTCGGCGCCACCACCTCTACCTGTGCCCATCGCACAGTCCGGCCCTGGCCAATCACCTGGCCTTTCGGGACGCCTTGCGTCGGGACATCGCGCTGGCACGGGAGTACGGACAGCTGAAGAGGCGATTGGCAGAGAAGTTCAGCGACGACATGGAGGGATACGTCGAAGGCAAGACTGCGTTCGTGGTGGGTGTCCTGGCGAGGGCTGGTTTCGCGAAGAGCGCGATCGCCGATATCGAGAAGAGGAACCGGCGCATCGTCCGACACCACCGAGACATGGCCAAACCGAGGGACGCAGGCATGGCAAGAGCGAGAGATCCAACCGAGGCCCTGAAGAAAGCCGCTGCGGCTCTGCCGGATGCAGCAGAGGGGACATCCTGCAATCAGACCTCCTACAAGGCAGGCAAGAAGGCGTTCCTCTACGTCGGGCCTGGCGCCAAGGGCGTCGGTTTCAAGGCCATGTTCAAGCTCGACGAGTCGCTGGAACAAGCCAAGGACCTGGCCAAGAGCGAGCCGGATCGTTTCGAACTTGGCACCGGCAACTGGGTCACGGCGCGGTTCTCCAGCGAGTCCCCCCTGCCGCAGAAGATCTGGAGTCGTTGGCTCAAGGAAGCTCACGGGGCAGCTGCGGAGAGTGGCGGGGCCAAGACCAAGCGCGCCCGCCGAAGGAAGGCGTAATCGATGGCCACTGACGGCCCACCACTAAAGCCCAAGCTTGTTGTGCAGCCAGTTCCAGCGAGTGACTCATGACACGTGATCGACCGCCTCGTCGCGTCCCTCTCCCCCTGCTGCTCCTGGCCGGTTTTCTGGCCATCGTCTGCATTGACCTCGTCGTCTATCGCCCGGACCGGCCCCTCGCCACCATCGCCCCCGGGTCTTCGTCAGGCCCAGCGTTCGTGGTGCAGATCATCCGGCCGCGCCAAGGCTTGCCCCTCGGAGGGATCCTCCCGCCACAGCTCTTTGGCCTCGACGCGCACCTGGGCTTCGACTCGAGCAGCGCAGGCGCCACCATCGGCAGCGTGGGCCTGGGCCGCGTCGAACTCAGCGCTGACGACTGGCAGCTGGACCTCATCCTCGACAACGACGGGCGCGTGTCCCCCGAGACCCAGGTGGTCTTCGAGCTCATCTTCGAGGATCGCCTGCGCAGGGTGCGCTGCCAGCCCGCTGATCCGGCCGTCGGCATGCTCAGTACAACCACTCTGTCCGGCTCCGATGCACTCAGCGGCAGCTTCGACATCGAGCTCGCGCGCTGCGAGGATGGGGCCACGGGGACGTCCATCGCTTGGCCGCCCCAGCCCCTCGTTCTGCACGGAAGCTTCGACGGGCTCCCCCTGGACACCGGTGCGGAGCGACGCTGACAGACCATGACCACAGTGCGCCTCGCCACACCCGCTGACCTCGAAGCCATCGGTGCATGCCACCTCGATGCGTTCGGTGCTCATGACGGTCCCGAGATCGTCGAACTCGTGGGCTTGCTGCTGAAAGATGGTGCGGCGAGACCCCGTCTGTCGCTCGTCGCTGAGTCAGAGGGGCAGCTGGTGGGGCACATTCTGTTCACGGCCGTGCGAGTCCACACATCAGACCGTGAAATCGAGGCAACGATCCTCGCCCCCCTGGGCATCCGGCAGGCTCTTCACGGCCGAGGCATCGGTGGTCTGCTCATCAGGGAGGGGCTCAAGCGACTGAGCGGGACGGGAGCTGAGCTGGTCTTCGTCCTTGGGCACCCTGGCTACTACCCAAGCCATGGTTTCCAGCCAGCCGGGGCGCTTGGTCTGCAGGCGCCTCATCCCATCCCGGCAGAGAACGCCGACGCATGGATGGTGCAGGCGCTGCCGCCCCGTGAACTCGAGAGGCTCGATGGAAGGGTCGTGTGCACATCGGTGTTGAACGAGGCGAAGTACTGGCGAGAGTGAAGACCCCTGACGAGCCCTTGCAGCAGACGGCGTTTTCAGTTCGCGGATCCAAGCGCAAACGGGCTGGCAGCCTGGCCGGGCCATCGGGCGCGGGGGCAGGCCATCGCACCTCTCGGGCGCCCCGTGTTCCGGTGCGATCGACTAGGATGCAGCCCCCCGCCCAGGAGAGCCGCTCATGAACACCGTCGCCAAGGTCATGGCTGCCCTCAAACGAAAGGGCAATCCGCAACGAATCCAGGCCTTCGCAGCACACGGAGGGCCGCCCGACTTGTACGGCGTCAGCGTCGCCGACATGAAGGTGATCGCCAAGCAGATCAAGGCCGAGCATGAGCTGGCCTGCGCCCTCTACGAGACCGGCAACAGCGACGCCATGTACCTGGCAGGCATGGTGGCCGACGGGTCGCTGATGACCAAGCGGCTGCTCAACACCTGGGCCCGCAACGCCAGCTGGTCCATGATCTCCGAGTACACCGTCCCTGGCGTGGCCACCGAGAGCAAGCACGCCCGCGCCCTGGCCATGCAGTGGATCAAGGCGAAGAAGGAGTCGGTCGCTTCGTGCGGCTGGAACACCTACTCCGGACTCGTCGCCGTAACCGCTGACGAAGACCTGGACCTGGCTGAGATCAAGGCTCTGCTCAAGCAGATCGAAAGAGACATCGATTCAGCGCCCAACCGAGTGCGCTACACGATGAACGGATTCGTCATCGCGGTGGGTTCCTACGTCTTGCCCTTGAGCAGCCACGCCAAGGCCACAGCCAAGCGGCTGGGCAAGGTCGAGGTCGACATGAACGGGACCTCGTGCAAGGTGCCCCTCGCCACCGCCTACATCGACAAGGTCGAGAAGAAAGGCAGGGCTGGCAAGAAGCGCAAGACGATCAAGTGCTGACCGGGCTTCAGCCCCCCATCGACATCGATGACATCGCCGACGTGGTGGTCGCCGCCCTCACAGAAGAGGGCCACTCATGCGAAATGTACACCATCACCGTCGAGTTGCTGGCGATGGGTTAGGCTGAGACCCACAGGATGGAACATCTGGAGCGCCACACAGCGGCTGCTGAACCAGGGATTATCGTGAGTCACCATGGACACCGAGAGAGAAGCATGAGAGCGTTTCGGTCGATCGCGCTGCTGCTCGCCGTGTGGCTTGCTGCGGCGAGCGCGCACGCCCAGCCAGCGCTCATGGTCTACGACTTCACCCTCACGATGACGCCGCGAGGCAACATCGATTACGTGAAGTCCCTGGGCTACAGCGGGCTGGTCACTCGCCTCAAGTCGTCGGCAGATCTGCTCAAGCTGAAGGAGTA
>Ga0114933_10004456_pt1 | contig 13116 bp, 10 predicted proteins | sample 4SBtaG_FD_89691 | JGI IMG/M metagenome (GOLD analysis project Ga0114933, IMG submission 89691) | Deep subsurface microbial communities from Kolumbo volcano to uncover new lineages of life (NeLLi) - 4SBTROV12_W25 metaG | ecosystem: Environmental > Aquatic > Marine > Volcanic | place: Kolumbo...
GCCCGAATCAAGTCACGTCTTACGTCATAAGAAGACGGATCATTTTCTAGTATGGTACGGAATGCACCGGCTGCATCTTCATATTGTCCGGCTTGCAGTGACTCACGTGCTTCGGCGGTCGTTTGGGCTTGGAGAGAGCTGGCAGTTAGAACACTAGCGAGTATAAGTGCGGGATAACGGGTCATAATCCGTTACCCTCTTTGGCACGGATCTCCCTGTTTTTCAGTGCCAGCTCAACAAGCAGTTCCTCCATAGCTGCCATATACGCTTCTTCCTGCATAGCATCACGGAGAACCCTGAGTTCGGTAATTCGAGCTTGGATCTGACGGCGCTCTTCGTAAAGTCTCGCGAGTTCAGGGTCCTGGTTAATCTCTTCCTCGGTTACGGAGATACCACCCAGTTGAAATCCTGCTGCAAGCGAGCCGTCAGGCTCATTCAGGCCGACCTCTTCGCTTCCTGTTCCATCCCCGTTGTCATCCAGTACGGCATGTTCTGTAAGGATTTCGTTCTCATCTTCATAGAATCGGATAACCTCTTCACGGGCGTACTGATAGGCTTCTAGTAACGATACTCTTTCATCCTTATCTAGATCGGCACTCTCACCTGTGATTGCCTCAACGAAAAACTGTGCAAACTCTGTAGCATTGCGCTCCCGTTGGGTGCGGGTAGCCGTAATGATGATCCGGTTAGGGCCAGATAGGGGTTCAAGGAAGCCACCGCTAGCGCTGCCAGTATGCACCAGCGCCAGGGTCTGCGTTGGGAATCCTGTTAGCGCCATCTGCAAGTCGCTAGGTGCGAGGTCAGGGCCAGTGATGTTAAACCGAGCCTCAGCTTGGTCAGAAGTTCCGTGTCCGATGAGAATGACGAGAAGTCGATCCGAGGATCCCATTTGTTGGGCAATCGTGCTCAGGTAGCTTAGAACGTTATCTCGTGTCGACTTATCAGTGACAATTTCAGGAGCGGATTCCGGTCTCTCTCCGAGATAAGTGACATGCTCTGAGAGCATACCATGTTTCGAAGTAAAGGCCTCTCTTAGAGCGACTGCTTGGTTATGGAACCGATCTCGATAGTCAGCATTACCACCGAGTCCGACCACGATCAAGGCGTGAGTTTGCTCCTGGGCGCTTGCCTGCTCAAAAGATGTTTCAGAAACGCCCATGAATGCTAAGACCGAGCCCAAGAGGGCCAGTGAAGCCTGTGGCCTCATCAAATCAGTCCCCGAATTCTTCGAAAACCCCACTCACCGCCCATGAGCATCAATAGGAGGAAAAACAGAAACGGCATATCCCACAGGTCTAGTTCTTCGACCAAAGTGACTCCAGCGCCCGTCACACGAATATCTTCCGGAAGACTCGAAACATCTTCGGGAGTATAGAACTGACCTCCGGTCTCATCGGCGATCCGCCGTAGCGTCTGCGTGCGCCTCGATGCACTGAAGTATTCGTCGTCACTTGGGGCCGTGTATAGATAGGTCTTGTCCGAGCCGAGAGCCTCTCCGTTCCTTTCGGCCGTTACTTCAACTTCATACTCACCTTCTTCTAGCGGGCGAAACTCTACCGAGTACTCACCGTCCCTTTGGACCGTCCAGCTGACAGGAAGCTCCTCTACCGTGCCGGTTGGACTTGTGATTCGCGCTGTCACAGTTGCGTTGTTGACCTCGATATAGCTTGAGTCCCCTACATTCGTCACAAGTTGAACGCTTTCTCCTGGTTCCACCTGTTCTCGGTCTGTTACTGCTTCTACAGCTTCTGGCACACCATCGACAAGCCACCTAATCATCTGTTGCCAGAAAGTTTCATGGCTCTGATCCTCGAGCGGCACATCGGCATGCATTTGCCAGAGCCAAGAATCCTGTATGGTAAGGGCAATAGATTTACCACGACCGTATCGTTGGAATGCGAGCACGATCTGTTCTAGAGCAAGCTGTTCCCCTGAACCAGACAAGAGTGCTGTAGCACCGGGGCGGACCTGGGAGATTGGATTGACAGTGGTGACTGTGGGCAGGGAATCCCATCGTTCACGCACCTGGTCTTGCTCCACTCCGAGAAGCACAGCGGGATGTGTTAGTCCAGCGGGTGTTGGGGTTACCGCTACTTCCGCGAAGAATCCTTGAGGGTCATCTGAAGGGGAGGTAAGAACCACCGGCATTACTTCCTCCACCGGGGTGCCCTGCCAACCTCCTTCTGAGAAAGCTCCATGGCCGCCAAGCAATAATAATCCCCCACCTCTCTCGGATACGAAGTCCGCAATCATTTGTAATTGGTCATGCGTGAAGAAAGATGCCTCAACGCTCCCAAGGATTAATGCTCGATAGCGGTACAGCTCTTCACGGCTTGTGGGAAAGCCAAACTCCAGCTCACTGCCATCGTCTACATCCAATCGAAGAAACTTGCTTTCCGCGGTCCGCTGCAGCACTACGAGTTGGATGTTTTCATCTTCCTCAACTGCACGCCTCATGAACTTTACTTCGAAGCGAGGTTCTCCTTCGAAATAGAGTACTTTTTCACGCTCTCCTCTAACTTCGACTTGTACCGACCGGGCGTTATTTCGGTTTACTCGCTCTCCTGGTTGAGGAGGAATACGGAAGCTCACGCGCCGCGGACCTACTCCTTCCAACTCGAAATAGATTCTGGCTACAACCGGCTCCCCATCTGGCCCAAGCTCAACCATTTCTTCTGCGATAATCTGAAGTTCGTCCTCAACGATCAGCGGAACTGTGCTGTTTTCGAATCCCGTCTGGGTAATGACCGCATCAACAGTCAACGAAGATCCCTCTAGCACAGCCCTCGGCATCTCGATCCGTCCGAGCTCTATATCGGGGGCGATACTTTCTTCTCCAAGCCCAACTGTGAAAACCGGAACACCTGCGGCTTGCAGGGGCACCAGTGATTCAGCAAGGGGCTGGTCGTCGTTGTCAGCCCCATCTGTAATCATGACCAGCCCAGATAGCGGCACGCCGGAAAGTTCTTCTCTCGCAACATCGAGTGCTCGAGACAGGTTTGTGTGTGTGCCCCCGTAAGCTAGTTCCGACGGACTATCGATTCGGCCGGCCACATCAGAGAAACGAAAGAAGCGAAGCGCGAAACGATCGGAGAGTTGCCTGAGGAGTTCACTTTCATCGGAAGCGAACTCCTCATTAATGAACGAGTTTCGTGGCTCACCGTTCTCGTCCGCGAGCAACATGCTTTGTGAATCGTCTATGAGGATCCCAACAAAATTCTGTTGCGGGACCACAGTCGACAAAATTAGTGATGGTTGGAGAAGGCAAACGATGATGACTGCAAGTAGCAAAACCCTCAGTCCTGCCATGACACCGCGGTCTGTGACCGTGCTTTTCCCTCGGGCAATCGTATAGCTGGCGACAGTAGCTGCGCCTAGGATCCCTACAATAATAAGCCATAGGCGCACCGACATTGGTGCCCCAAATGTGAAATCACCCTGCTCGAAAAAGAGCGGGGGATATTTGAACAGGAACTCGAAGATGCGTTCCATCGGCTTTGCCTCAGTGACTCATCGCGTACACGATCATGTTTGCCCCCATCTCGTACGCGTAGGTCGAATATTCTAGAGGGTATCGCGGATCCTCAGCCCACTCCCAAGCATCACCGAGGTCGGTATTGAAGTTGATGATGACAACAAGGCGTCCATCCTCATCATAGATGCCCTTAACGTAAGGGACGCAGCCGTAGCATTCAGCTGGATACATGGCGCGCCCTATGGCGGGCACTTGTTTCACTTCCTCGATGTCGTAGTAGGCCGAGTAGATCGGGTGATCGAGGGTGATGTCGACTATCGGGTGGTCCGGGTAAACCCGGCGGATATTGTACTCGAATACATCCCATTCACGTTGACCCCAGAAGTCGTCCACAATCAAGAATCCCCCAGCATCGAGATAACCTCTCAGCCCCTCAACTTCTGCATTGGTCATATCCATACCACCGACTTCTACAGCGTAGATTATTGGGAAACGCCGGAGTGTAGGGTCGTCGAGCCAGATTGCATTTTCCCAATCGTAAGCGTTAAGTCGGACCAGGCGTTTCAGTACGACTAAGAACTGCTGGTCACCTTTCGGATAGTCGGTCGCCCATGATTGTCCCCACCCGCGGCGACCCCAACCGGAATAAATGGCGCGGGTCCAGTAAAAGGGATAACGACCAGGTGTTTCATTTGGATCCATGCGGGGGCCACGAGTGTCCACAAATGAGGGGCGGCTCACTCTTGGGGGGGCTTGCTGGCTCATGAATTCTGCTCCTAGCGGAGTAACGTACGTGGTTTCTTTCACCGAATCGGGTGCGCACGCTGTGTTGAGCATGGTGCAGAGTGCCAATGCTAAGAGAGCGAGATGGAGAGGTGAGCGACTCATCAGTTGTTTTGTTTGGGTCCTCGAGAGCGGCAGGATCGCTGGCTAATCTTTCATGTTAGGGAAAATTCTGGCCACTTCTTTATCTCCGTGCTCCTTGCCCGAGCGCGTTGACGATGTTGTGCGGTCTTTTCCCCTCTGGGGCCGAACTCAGCCGCGGCTGAGTCTGTGCCGGTGCAGTGACGTAAGGCTCTCCACGCCCAAGCGCAAACCGGAGGGGGTATGGCAGTACAGCCTCAGCTTGCTGTCAGTGCTCAAGATGCGGGTATTGAGGATGGGCAAGTAAGTAGGGAAGTCGACGTATCACCGTGTAGGTAGCGTGAGCTTTCTGTGTCAAAAAGCCGACCTCCAATTCGTAGACGATCATGAGCTAATCTCAACATGGGATTTTGCTTCCGTGTCCTTAAGAGCAACTGAGATCCGAAAAAATTCTCAGGTAGTTTTCGTGAAAAAACAGGAGCCTCACATATGAAGATACGAAATCTTTTAATCACTCTTCTTCTCTCGGTGGCGATGGCATCACCAGGCGCTGCTCAAGATCTCACGGGTACCTGGGAGATCTCTACTCAGGGAGGTCGCGGAGGCCCACAGACCAGCACGCTCGTGCTTGCTCAGGATGGTGAGACCCTCACTGGGACTATAACGTTCAGCTTAGGCGGACGTGGGGGCAGAGGTGGTGGTCCCCAGGAACTCGAGGTTGCCAACGGGACAGTGGACGGTAGCGCGTTCAGCTTCACGGTCACGCTGAGCTTTCAAGGCAACTCCATCGACCTGAACTACTCGGGAACCGTCGATGGAGATGAGATGTCTGGGACTCGTGGGGGTCCTCGTGGGGGCGGTCAGCCATTTACAGGGCAAAAGCAGGGCTGACAGGCTCACTAGCGTTGGGGAAGTTCTGATGACGGATATGACCCGACCGCCGGAAGAACTAAATCATTGACTCCGTTGCAGGTTATCGCTTCCGACTTCAACTTGCCGTGCGGGCCCCGAAGGGCCTGTTCTTTTGGTTCTCGTATTCCCAGAGGATGATCATGCGGTTCTCATCAGCCTTATTGGCACTTTTCATTTCGACTCCGCTTGTTGCTCAAGATGGCACAAGAGAAATCACTGCGGATGACTACAGACGAGCAGAGCGTTTTCTCTCGCAGAATACCAGCGCCCTGGTCTTTGGTGCATCGGTGAGCCCACAATGGCTTGAGGACGGTCGATTTTGGTATAGATCGTCGGGGCCTGAAGGGACGGAGTTCATGATTGTTGACCCTTCAGATCTGACCCGCGAAAGCGCTTTTGATCACGAGCGGATTGCCACCGTGCTCAGCACAATGTCGAGAGAGGGTTTTGAGTCTTCAAGATTACCTTTGAGTGGCCTAACACTTGAAGGTGGTGCGCTTATGGCGACCGTCGGTCCACCTGGCCGCTTCCGGTGCAACCTGACGGAATATTCTTGTGACCCCGTTTCAGGTAGTGTTGGCCCAGCGGTTTCACGGCTAGAAGTGATTTCTCCAGATGCTCAAAATGCAGCCTTCATTCGTGATCACAATCTTTGGGTTCGGGATCTTCGCACTGGAGATGAGTCACAATTGACAACCAATGGAGAAGAAGATTTCGGGTACGGTACCAACAATGCTGGGTGGACACGTAGCGACCGTCCAATCTTGAAGTGGTCTCCAGATTCAAGGAGGATTGCAACTTTCCGGCACAACGCGCGTGGTGTGGGAATGATGTATCTCGTAAATACACAGGTAGGGCATCCGCAGCTTGAAGCATGGCGCTATCCGCTCCCTGAAGACTCGGTAATTTTTCGGATCACTAGGGTGGTTCTGGATCTCGATCGTCCGGCGGGTGACCAAGTAGTCAGTCTAGCGATGCCTCCAGATCAGCATCGGTCTACCTGCAGTGACCATATCGCCTGTGGTGGTACTTTTGGAGATGTCGAGTGGAGTGCAGATAGCGAGCATATCGTATTCGTTTCGAGTACCCGCGACCACAAAAGAGCCACGGTCAGTATCGCCGATGCATCTACGGGTGCCGTGACCAAGCTTTTCGAAGAAGTAGAAGAGACATTTTATGAGTCCAACGGTTGGGATTTTTTGTCCTCATCAAATGAGATCTTATGGTTCAGCCAAAGAGACGACTGGGGTCATCTCTACCTATATGATGCTGGAACTGGAGCCCTCAAGAGACAGATCACTCAGGGAAGTTGGAACGTTCAACGAATCTTGGAGATCGATGAGTCCGATCGCACGATAACTTTTCTTGGTAACGCGCGAGAGCGAGGGGATCCCTATTTCCAATACCTTTACAGGGTCGGACTCGATGGTGGCGGTGTAGAGCTACTAACACCAGACAGTGCAAATCATAGTGTGTCGCTTTCTCCGGATGGAAAATACGTGGTTGACACGTACTCAACACCGGTTATTCCGCCGGTTACTGTCCTTCGTGATAGAGAAGACGGACGTAGTCTCTTGACTATTGAAGAAGCGGATATTTCCCGTCTTCAGGAATCAGGCTGGCAACCACCGATGCCCTTTAGTGTTAAAGCGCGAGATGGAGAGACTGACCTATACGGGTTGCTTTTTCGGCCTATGAATTTCGACTCGGATCAATCATATCCGATCGTGAATTACCTGTATCCTGGACCGCAGAGCGGGAGTGTAGGGAGTAGGAGCTTCCGCGCATCGCACCGCGATTTGCAAGCGATTGCCGAACTCGGTTTTGTGGTGGTTGAACTTGACGCGATGGGTACTCCGGGTCGCTCGAAGACATTTCATGAAGCCTACTACGGAAACATGGGGGACAACGGGCTTCCTGATCAGATTACTGGGATTCGTCAGCTGGCGGATCGATATCCGTGGATGGATATCGACAAAGTCGGAATTTACGGACACTCTGGAGGCGGGTTTGCTGCGGCTGCTGCCATCATGCGTTATCCGGATTTCTATGACGTCGCAGTGTCACAAGCCGGTAACCACGACCAGAGAAACTATGAGGATGATTGGGGTGAAAAGTGGCAGGGCCTCCTTGTCGAGTATCCTGATGGGACGACTAATTATGATAATCAGGCGAACCAGCTTTTAGCGGAGAACCTCAAGGGCAAGCTTTTAATCGCACACGGTACGCTAGACTCGAATGTACCCCCCTCGAACACGATGCTTGTAGTGAATGCTCTAATCGCAGCGAATAAGGATTTTGATTTAGTCTTAATGCCGAATCGAAGGCATGGCTTCGGTAACGAGCCATACATGATGCGAAGGCGTTGGGACTATTTCGTTCGACATCTACTTGATGCCGAACCTCCTGCTGGCTACCAGATCGGTGAGGTCACGAGGCCTATCGGCTAGGTTTCGCACTGTTCAGGAATCGGGGTGCTAACTATACCTCGTCCGACACCGTCACGCTTTCCATTACGACATCCTCAAGTGGCCGGTCAGCCGGGTTGGTCGACACCCGGCCGATCTCCGATACAACATCCATCCCCGAGATGACCTTACCGAAGATCGCATGTTTGCCATCCAGCCATGGTGTCGCGGCCAATGTAATGAAGAACTGTGAACCACCTGAGTTTGGCCCTGCATTAGCCATCGAAAAGACACCCTCTGATGTGTGACTCAGTCCCGGGGCAAACTCATCTTCGATCGTATAGCCCGGACCTCCTGTTCCCGTTCCTGTTGGATCTCCCCCTTGGATCATGAATTCGTCGATCACTCGATGAAAGATGATTCCGTCGTAATAGCCATCACGAACCAGCTTCATGAAGTTGCCTGCAGTTTTGGGGGCAACGTCCTCAAACATTTCAGCGGAGAAGGTGCCTAGTGTGGTCGCGAATGTGATGGTTGGATTGGCCATGTTGTCTCTGGGGTTAGAATGGTGCTTACGGTAACTACACGGCTGCTAACCTGGAAGTGAGTTCTATGTTCGTATACTGCTCGCGGCGAAGTGGAGGGGCGAGTGATTGCCATCCGTCCGTGTATGTCAGTAAAGTGAGCCCATGAGCGTAACGACTAGAAACGTGCTTGCCTTATGCACAGCTATGGTGATGGTGATCTCGGCGACAGCCTGTATGCCGCCTCTAAAGCTCACGCCGAGTGATGCCGGAAGAGTGCTTTCGGACCTGACTTTGCCAGCACCAGACCCTGGCCTCAAGGGGCCCTACGAGGTTTTGACGCTCTACTATGGAAGCGGGACAGACAAGAATCGACTTGAATATAGGGATTCGGTTTCGCTTACCACGGATGTAGTGGATGCGTCGAAACTTGTAGACCTGGGTGGTGACGCAGGTAGTCGAAATCGTTACTGGGGATTCAGTCCGAAAGAGATGCCTATCAATGCTCGGGTTTGGTATCCGGATGGAGCCGGGCCATTCCCCTTGGTCTTAGTCGTTCATGGAAACCACAACATGAAGGACTTCTCAGACCCCGGGTATGATTACCTCGGTGAACTTTTAGCGACCAGAGGATACATCCTGGCTAGTGTTGATGAAAACTTCATCAATGGTGGTATCCGAGGAGAGAATGATGCTCGCGGTTGGTTCTTACTCAAGCACCTAGAGACCTTTGAGGGCTTCAATCAGGAAGCGGGCAACCCCTTCGAGGGCAAGGTCGATATGGATAATATTGCGCTTATCGGCCACTCACGGGGTGGAGAGGCTGTGGCTAACGCAGCTGCTTTCAACAGGCTGGCTTACTATCCGGACGATGCATCACTCGAATTCAGCTTCGATTATGGTATCAAGGGGATCATCTCAATTGCACCGGTCGATGGGCAGTACCTGCCTACAGGCCGTAAGGTGGTAGTTGAGGATGTCAGTTACCTGACTTTTCATGGTTCTCACGATGGTGACGTTACCAGTTTCCATGGTTTAAGAATCTACGATCGCTTGAAGTTCAATAAGTCAGATCTCTTCAATTTCAAATCCGCGATCTACGTTTACCGAGCGAACCACGGTCAGTGGAACACGGTTTGGGGCTCTCATGATGGTGGTCCAAGAAGCGGGCGGTCACTCGACCTTCGTGGATTGATCGACGCGGAAGATCAAAGGCGGTTTTCTGAGATCTATGTCTCAGCGTTTCTTGACGTTGTGTTGAAGGGTGACAAGCAGTACTTACCGATCTTTCGTGACCATCGGGTAATAGGTGGATGGCTGCCGTCCACGATGTATATCACACGGTTTGAGACTAGTGGCTTTCGGCCACTCGCTACGTTCGAAGAGGACATCGATATTACGGTTGGCACGGAGCCAGGAGTTTTTCTGAAAGGGGACTCCTTAGAGACTTGGAAAGAGGAGTTGCTCGCACTCCGGTCCAGTAACCGAAGCAACACATCGGCGAGTCAGGAAAATCAGGCGGTTACTATCGGTTGGAATAACCGTATCTCAGGGCCTGACACTACTCGTCACGGTCCTCCTGCTCAGTACTCTGTGGAACTACCGGAAGGGTTGTCTGACCGGTGGCAGCTCAGTGAAGGTCATACACTCGATTTCATGTTGGGGCCCACAAACTCGGTACCAAGTGAGCGAGGTGATCCAGACAAGGTATCGTCGGATGAAGAGTCTCGTGATGGCGGTGCAAGTGATGAAGCGGAGCCGGAGGTAGATCTCAGTGTAGAGTTAGAGGATGCGACGGGCAGGGTTGCCAGGGTCACCCTCAGTGACTACGGCGCGATCCGTCGTCCCTTAGACACATGGATACTGCGCAGAGCTGATCAAGAGCGCGCGCGTTTTGCTGATCACTGGGAACTCATCCTTCAGACGTACTCTATCCCGCTAGGAGATTTCAAAGCTAAGAATCAGGAATTAGATCTTGGGCAACTCATGACGATCCGGTTCGTTTTTGATCGTGTTCATGCGGGGGAGGTTTCTATTGATCAGATAGGTTTCTCTGATCTTGATTCCGCATTTCTTAGTGCTCGAGTTGAAAGAAGCTATTGAGCTAACTCCTATCGCCAACTAACGCCAAGCCGGTGTGTTCGAAGCCCGCTTTCCTCCATACCCTGGAAGGACCACTCAAGCACCAGGTTATCACCCCAGTACGCGAGGCCGAAGGTGAACGGGCTTGCATCTTCGTAACTTGGGGTCCGTTGCACGCCAGCCCTGGCGACAAATGTTCTTCCGCGTATCGGCCAGTAACTGATCTCTAGTCCAGCAGTGGGGATGGTTGCAGAATCCTCTTTGAAGGTCCTGACCTGAGTTATGGCTGCGGTGATACCATAGTCAAAAATACCGAACTGCATCCCCGACGAGCTGACGCCGAGAGTGATTCGGTCGGCAACGTGATAATCTCCTAGGTATTCCCCTGCAAACAGTCTGTCCCCGTTGTTTTGATATGAAAGACTCGTGGTGAAACGCCCTAGATCTTTTGAAATACCGGCGTCAAACCACACTGCACCATCGCGTGCTAGAGCATCGCTGTCGACAAATTTGTTAAGTGCCACCCGCTCTTCAATCAACTTAATCGCAAAGCCTAAGTTGATCCCCGTGATTTCACGCGCGTAGCCAATAGTGGCCACTCTTTCTGAAACTGGAAGTGAGCCAAGATCGAAGAGGTGGCTCTGTCCACTCGGTGCAGTGTATCCGCCTGGGCCAGGTGCTCCATATTGGAGTACCTGAAGGCCTATGCCGATCCCTCCTCCAAACCACTGCCTCGCTGCTACCGCTGTCGATGTCCAGCTCGCTGCCCCCCATTGTTGCACATCCAGGCCGAAGCTCTGAACTCCCACTAGGAGGGATGGGTTATAGAACAGGACGTCAGCTTGAGGAGAGTTTGTCATATATGCTCCACCAAGAGCCATGGCTCTTGTTGAAGCCGGAAGCTCCAGAACACGCGGCAACGTGTGGTAAGTTTGTGCAGACAGTTTTGTGGAGCATATGACCACAAGAGCACTGACAAGTACCGCTATCCGAATCATGATCAACCAGTTCGGGTTGTGGGAACGGTCATGGAAGCTCGAACCCGATGGGTAACACCGGCAATAGTTGGGACAACTAAGAGTAAATGGTGCTGGTGAATATCAGCCAGATTCTGATGATACTTCAGGTTAGCATTTGCAGATAGTTTCAGGTGTTCGTGCAAGATTTTCTAGCTCTTAGTTACGCTGGGCATGGTCGACGATTAGTGTCCGCTGACAAGATGGGCAGGTAAGCAGAGTCCGATCCCGCACGTAGGCAACATCTGAGCGCGGAGGGATATGGAGGTGATCCATGAGGATATCACACTCTGGACATGTTAGCGTTTTCTGCTCGTAAAAGCTGTTTACTAGATGTTGTTTCTGTTGGGCTGTATAGCCTCTTGATTTGGCCATTTCCTGAGGTCGGCAGATAGGGGACATGTAGTCTTGCTTGTCTCCCAAAGATATGACGTAGTCGTATCCGTGCTGAATATCTCTAGTAACCCTGCATATAGTACGTGAAATCATGCACCATACTATCACTCGTAGTACACGATAATTTAGACTCAAGACTCATATAACTGTGGCGTTCGCCCGATTTATCGAGTGGTATGCGAACGTCTAATTAGCCAGGAAGCCAGGAATCATGCGGACTTTAGGCTGTTTTTTGCCTTGACGCTCTCCCGAGTGTGCCTTACAGTTACTTAACTGTGACCTGCAAGGCTCGGAAACACTCGATTTCATGCGGCTTTTCGAGTGATCCAAAGCTAGATGGGAGAGAGTTCTCCAGGCCTGCAAGAATGGCGGCTTCGGCCGCGACAACTTACCCATCTAAGTGACAGGAGCAGCCAGATGAATAAGTCCGACCTAGTGGACGCCCTCGCGAGTGCGACCGGCATGACCAAGGCTGATGCATCACGTTGTGTGGATGCACTCTTTGGCCCAAGTGGCGGGATCATCTCCTCTGCGCTCAGAGGAGATCGCAAGGTTCAAATCACCGGCTTTGGTACGTTTGAAGCCAAGCATCGGAAGGCCCGCATGGGCCGGAACCCCCGGACTGGCCAGCAGATTTATATCGGAGCCACGAAGACACCGGGATTCCGAGCAGGTAAGGGTTTAAAAGACGCAGTCAAAGGGTCGTAAGCCCCCCGAAGTTATGTGCTGGGTCCCTGATCGAAGCCGCAGCGGTCAGGTATGACCTGAGAGAAAAAGAGGCCGTGTCACTTTCTAGGTGACACGGCCTCTTCGTATTTCGCCTGAGTCAGCTGCTTCTAGGCTTATTTAGACGATGCCCGCCGCCGCCTCGTTGCGGTCTGTCGAAATCAGCACGCACAGCACGCTCACAGATAGTTTTTCCATTAAGTGCTGCGATGACATCCTGTGCCACTGAATCGTGAACTTCCACGAGTGTATGGCTTTCCTTGATATCAATACGGCCGACCGTATCTCCCGATACGTTTGCTTCTCCTGTGATTGCACCCAGGAGGTCACCAGGCTTTAGTCCATCTCGGGTACCAACTCCGACGAAGAGTTTGGCCCATGCGGGCACATTCGTTGGGATGTTGTCAGGGGCAGCAACTTCGGTTGTGGTTGAGCGTTTACTTAAGAGAGCAAGCGCTGCAGCTACTTCAGCGGAGTCATATTCTTCGAACAGCGATTCGAGAGTGAACAAGTACGGTGCAATGTCTTCCTTCTCTATCACACTTCGAATTGAATCATGTAGTGTGGCGATCGGACCAGCACTCTTTTTGGTTTCGGGCGGGAATGGAACGACTTCGTAGCCTGCTTGTCGAGCGGTTGCACGGAAGTGCGGTATCTCTCGGGGCAGGATTACCACGAAGCCCTGATCGGAACTGCCGTGGCGCCGATCAAGA
>Ga0114933_10004457_pt1 | contig 13115 bp, 12 predicted proteins | sample 4SBtaG_FD_89691 | JGI IMG/M metagenome (GOLD analysis project Ga0114933, IMG submission 89691) | Deep subsurface microbial communities from Kolumbo volcano to uncover new lineages of life (NeLLi) - 4SBTROV12_W25 metaG | ecosystem: Environmental > Aquatic > Marine > Volcanic | place: Kolumbo...
AGCCAACCCAGCGAGCCCGCCGCCCAGATCAAGAGCCCGCTGAAGGCCACCTTGTGGGCGGTCATGTAGAACTGGACGCCGAGGGACACGCTCACCAAGGCGGCCAAGGCGGGCACGACATGGCGGCTCCCGGCGAGCCCGTCGATCCGGCCCAGCCAGGCGGACAGACCCTGATGGCGACGCCAGCCCAGGATGCCGGCGGCCCAGATCAGCCCGAGCGTGCCTCCGAGGAAAGGCCAGGGCCACCCCAGGGCCGCGGCATAGGCGGTCGCGACGCGCACCCTTCGGTCGTCCAGCAGCACGCCCTGTCGAGCGGCGCTTCGGGCTTCTTCGAGGTGCCCCTGTTCGAGCAGGACGTTGGCGTACTCCATGCGCAGCTGGGCGTTGTCGGGGTCGATGCTCAGCGCCTCGGTGAGCGCGTTGACGGCCTTCTCCGGCTCGTCGAGGCGCACGTACAGCTGGGAGAGCAGCAGGTAGTCGCGCACGTCCTTGTCGTCGCGGGTCTCGACCTCGCGAAGGATGGGAACGAGCTCCTTCACCTGGAGCTCGTCGAGGACCTCCGGCACGATGCGGAGGACACGCGACTCCTCGAAGGCGGTCGTCGTGCGCTCCACGACCTCGTCGATGGGCTGCGCCTCAGGGTCTTGCGCGAGGGCCGCGGCGACGAGGAGGAGCACCTACTCGGCAGGCTCCTCGGTGGGCTCGGCCGGCGCCTCGGGGGCCTCGGTCGGCTCCGGACCCTCCGGGGGCACGGGAGGGACCTCGAGCCGGGTCTTCCTGGGCTTTCGATCGGTCCACACCGCGGTCAGCTCGTAGGCCGCGTCGTCCTCGCGGTTGAGCGTGCCCGGGTAGTCCTCGTAGAGGGTCAGGTCGAGGCCGGTGAGCTCGACGGGCTTCTTCTTCTTGCCCTTGAGCTTGTCGATGCGAACGCTGACCCGGACCGTGTCGTGCCGGGAGTCGAGCTCGGTGGTCACGAGGTGGGGAGTGCCGTCGATGTCGATCTCGATCGGCTCCGGCTGCTCGGGCAGCACGTAGGTGCCCTCCACGAGCGCCACACCGTCGCGGGTGAAGGTCATCTCCAGAGCGCGCTCGCCGGCGAAGGCGAGCGAGGTGAGCAGGACCATCATTTCGTCAGTCTCTCCAGCCAGTTCAAGAGCGCGCGGTTCGCCTGGCTCCGCCCCGGAGGGTACCAATCCGGGGTGGTGGGGACGACGCCTTGGTCGTGTTCGTTGAGGTGGAAGAAGGGCAGCTCTCCGGCCGCCGCCGCCTCGATCATGCGCATCGCGTGGCGCAGCTCCCCCGGCTGGGCGTGGTCGCGGACGGACTGGACGCGGACGTAGCCGCACTTGAGCCGCCCCACGTGACGGACCGCCTCGCGGGGGTGCCAGTAGACGTCGTCGTCCAGCGAGTGGCCGAGGGCAGGGACCATGATCTTGCCGCCCGCGCAGATGATCTCGCGGTCGCAGGGCCCCTCCCAGTCGAGCAGCCAGTCGACCCCGAGGTCCTCGGTCAGCGCGCCGGCCGCCATGGCCAGGCCCAGCGAGATCGACAGGACCCCCATGCGGTCCACCTGCGGGCGGATGTGCGCGAGCACCGCGCGGAGGTCGTCCTGGTGCTCCGGTCCGCCATAGTCCTCGTCGCCCCAGCTCTGCCCTCGCCCGGCCGGGTCGAAGTGAACGGCGACGTGGCCGCGGCTGGCGATCTCCAAGGCGTTCACGGGCTGACTCCAGCCCTCGAAGACGCTCCCGGGATCGTTCGTCCCCGGGGTCAGCACGACCGCGGATCGCGCCCCGGCAGGCTTCCACGCCGTCCCGGCGATCGTGTAGCCGACGGCGCTCTCGAGCTCGAAGTCGAGGCGCTCCACCCTCTGCGAGGACAGGCGGCGCCTGAGTCGCCGAGGCATGGACTGCAGCTGGGTCTTGGCCCGCTCGCGGAAGCTCACGGAGCTTTCCTAACCGCCCGGATGGCCGAGGAGTTCGCCGCGGCCGTCGCCAGGTGCATCGCGCGGGGGGCGGCCAGCTCCACGCGAGGGCGGTCGTCCGTGTTGAGCTCCGCGCCCGCCGCCAGAGCGTGGACCTCGGCCGGCTCGAGCACGACCTCCAGGCCCTCGAGGCGAGGCTCGCCCAGCGCGCCGACGAGCAGCACGTCGCCGCCCTCCAACGGCTCGAAGAGCCAGGCGCGGGGAAAGACCTCGACGAAGCTGGCGACGATGGAGCGGAGCTCGGTGGTGGCCAGGCCGTAGAGCTGGATCCACTGGCAGAAGACGCCCTCGTCCCGCAGCGCCGCGCGGCCGAGCCGCCAGTACTCGACGGTGAAGAGGTTCGACACGCCGGTGATCCAGGGATTGCTCGGCTCGCTGATGATCACGTCGTAGCGGGCCTCGCGCGCCAGCACGGCGCGGGCGTCGTCCACGATCAGCGTCGTCCGCGGGTCGTCCAGGGGCGCCCCGCTGACCGCGTCGAAGAAGCGGCTGGCCTCGACGACGCGGCCCTCGAGCTCGACGATCGTGAGGCGGTCGACCCCCTCGTCGAGCACGGCCCCGGCGGTGATGCCGGAAGCGAGGCCGACCACCAGGACATCTTCGGCCGCCCCGTGCATGCGGAGGGGGATCTGTCCGGAGAGCACCTGGGTCGGCATGTCGTCTCCGGTGCTCGCGTCGACCTTGCCGTTGATGGAGAGCCAGGTCGTTCCGGTCTGTGTCGAGCGACCCACGGCGACCGCGCCCGTCCGCCCGTTCTCGTAGAAGAGCAGGTCCCACCCGCTCCGGGCGAAGTCCTGGACCGCCCGAGGGCTGCGATCGCCCAGGTCGCTGACCCGGTTGTAGATGCCCACGGCGTAGAGCTTCGCGTCCCACGTCGGCAGCACGACCAGGGGCAACAGAGCGAGGATCCAGCGAGGAGATCGGGACACCGCGATCGCCGCGACCACCAGGACGATCGAGGCCAGGGCGACGGTTCCGGAGACGCCGAGCGCCGGGATCAGGAACAGGCCGGCGAGGCTCGCCCCGGCCACGCCGAAGAGCGTGTTCGCGCCGTAGAGAGCGCCGACCTCGCCCTGCCGGAGGGCGCGCGCGAAGACGTAGCCGCTGGCCACAGGCGCGCCGGCCATCGTCAGGACCGAGAGCACGACGGAGGCGAAGCCCAGCCCGCCTGGCCCGAGGGCGTCGTAGAGCAGCGCGAGCAGGATCGGAGCCTGGCCGTAGAGGAAGGTGCCGAGTAGCGCCGCGAGCGCCATCGCCGCGAGTCCGTGCTCCACCCGCCCGCGCTTCGCCAGCAGCGCGCCCAGGGCGATGCCGGCCAGGAACGCCGCCAGGACCCAGGCCATCGCGTGGATGGAGGGGCCGAGCAGCACCGCCCCCAGCCGGGTCCAGGCCACCTCCAGGACCATCGCGGAGAAGCCGGCTGCGCTGACCGCGACCAGAGCGCTCAGCGAGGGCCGTCGATCCGCACCGCGCTCGTTGCGGCCGAGATCAGCGAACCAGGCGAGCGCCGCGACGGCCAGGGCGACTCCGGCGACCGCGCGCTCGGAGCCCGTGACCCCCAGCGCCGGTAGCAGGAGCGCGGGAACGGCGAGGCAACCGGCGACCGCCCCCGCCGTGTTCGCTGCGTACAGCAAGGCCACGTCTCGGCGCCGCTCGAAGCCCCTCGCGAGCACCGACAGCGTCGCGCCCAGCGCCACGGCGGGCGGGGCTGCCAACAGGCCGATCACCGCCGCATCCACGAGCAGGCCCCCCGATCGCACGAGCGGGGTCAGCATCGACAGCGCCGCCGGGAGCGCCAGCGCCCAGATCGCGGCGACGACCTCGAGCACAGCGTAGGTCCGGTTTGGCCGCTCGGCCGGAAGCCGTGTCCCGACGAGGCCGCCGAGGCCCAGGCCGCCGAAGACCGTCGCCAGCGTCAGCGTCGTCGCGATCGCGCCGGCGCCCAGGACCAGCGCGAAGCGCCGCATCCACAGGACCTCGTAGCAGAGGGCGCAGGCACCCGATGCGAAGAGGAGGAGCGCGTAGCGATGAAGCGCGGGCACGAGGCCCCGCTAAGCGGAAGCCGCCCTCAGGGCAGGTTCGTCGTGACCGTGGTCGCGGTGTAGTTCCACAGGTTGGACAGCGAACCGCTGAAAGCCTGGACGCTGACGACGATGCCGACGCTGACAACGACGGCGATCAGTCCGTACTCGATCGAGGTCGCGGCGCTCTCGTCTTCGAGGAATCGGCGGAACATGAGGCCCTCCAGGGAAGAGTGCAGTCTATCCCTGATGAAACCATCGGCAAAACATCGATGTTCTTTCGATGAAACCGATTGTCACGCCCGCGACAGCTTCCTCGACAGCGTGTTCCGGCTGATCCCGAGCACGCGAGCGGCCTCGCTCTTGTTCCCGCCGCACAGCTCCAGGACGTGGCGGACGTAGGCGCCCTCCAGCTCGGCGAGGGGTACCACCGGCGACGCGAAGCGACCCGGCCGACCGGACTGCGGCCCCAGGGCCAGCGTCGCGCGCTCGATCTGGTCTTCGGCCAGGACGACGGCCGACTCCAGGCAGTGCTCCAGCTCGCGCACGTTCCCGGGCCAGTCGTGGGCGTGCAGCGAGGCGCGGGCCGCGTCGCTGAGCTCGATATCGCGAGCGTGCTCACGGCAGAAGCGATGCAGGAAGTGGTCGATGAGCCGGTCGAGGTCCCCTCCCCCGCGCTCCCGGAGCGGAGGCGTGCGGATCTCCACGACCCGGAGCCGGTAGTAGAGGTCCTTGCGGAAGCTTCGGGCCTCGACCGCCTGTTCCAGATCGACGTGGGTCGCGCACACGAAGCGCACGTCGGCGGTGACGCTCTGTGTCCCTCCGACCCGAAGGAAGCGCTTGTCCTGGAGGAGGCGCAGGAGCCGTCCCTGCACGCCGTGGCCGAGCTCGCCGATCTCGTCGAGGAAGAGCGTGCCGCCCTGGGCGGCGTCGACCTTGCCGTCGGCGTCCGCGACGGCGCCGGTGTAGGCCCCCCGGACGTGACCGAAGAGCTCGTTCTCGATGAGGTTCTCGGGGAGCGCCGCGCAGTCCACCTTCACGAAGGGCCCGTCGGCCCGGTCGGAGTTGTCGTGGATGGCGCGAGCGATGAGCTCCTTGCCCGTGCCCGACTCGCCGCGGACCAGTACGGTGACGCTCGAGCGCGCCGCCTTGGCCGTCCGATCGTAGACCGCCTGCATCGCGGCCGAGTCCCCGACGATGTGGTTGAAGCGGAAGGCCAGCGGCTGGCGGTGACCCGGCCGAAGCTGTGCGCTCAACGAGGTCTGGTCGAGCAGCTCCGCGACCTGATCCGAGAGCGCGGAGAGGAGCTCCACGTCCTCGTCCGCGAAGCCGCCCGGCTTGTTGAGGACCTGGAGGACCGCGACGATGGCGCCGCCTGACACCACGGGGACCGCGACGAGGTTCTTCGTCGTGTACCCGGTCAACGCGTCCACCTCGCGCGAGGTGCGGCCAGGGGGCACCCGCACCACCTCGCCCGTCGCCGCGACGCGGCCTGCGACCCCCTCGCCGACCCGCAGCCGGATGGCGCTGATCTCCGGCAGGTGGGCGACCTTGGAGACCAGCTCGTTCGTGGCGTGATCGACGAGGTAGAGCGTCCCTCGGTCCGCGCCGACCTGGCTCCGCACCTCGTCGATGATCCGCTCGAGGACCCGATCCAGTGCGACGCGACGATCGAGGACTCGACGAAGGATGGCTTCAGCGTACTGCCGCGCCGTCCGGGGCGTCAAAGGGCCAGAGCCGGCCCCTCGCGCGCGGCGAAAGCGTGCGGCAGGCGGGCCTGGGCGTGGGCCTCCAGCGCGCACAGCGCGTCGTCGTCCCGGTCCGGGTCGTGGTGGAACAGAGCCAGGGCGCCGACCTCGGCCAGGCGAGCGACCTCGACGGCCTCGTCGACGGTGGAGTGGCCCCAGCCCCGTCGGCTGGCGTACTCGGCTTCGGTGTACTGGGCGTCGTGGATCAGCAGGTCCACGCCCGCAGCGAGCTCGACGAGGGCCTCGTCGATCACTCCGGCATGCTCGACGTCGGTGGCGAAGACCACCGCTCGGTCGCCGGCCTCGACCCGGTAGGCGAAGACCTCGCCGGGGTGGCTCAGGGCGAGCGGGGTGACCTCGAAGGGTCCGCTGCGGAAGGACCGCTCGCTCCGGAGCGCCCGCCACTCGATCCGGGCCTGCAGCGCGTCCAGCGTGATCGGGAACTGGGGCGCGCACATCTGCGCCTCCAACGCCTCCTTCAGCCCCTCGGCCCCGCCGAAGACGAAGCGGCTGTCCGGGTGGAAGGCCGGTCCGAAGAAGGGCACGCCCTGGATGTGGTCCCAGTGCACGTGGGTGAAGACGAAGGTGGCCTCGACCGCTCGGAAGCCGAGCGAGGCGCCGAGCGCTCGCAAGCCCGTGCCTCCGTCGATGACCAGTCGGTGGCCGGCGTGGACCAGCTCGACGCAGGTCGTGTGGCCTCCCGCGGCCTGGTAGCGGGTTCCGGACACGGGAATGCTCCCGCGAACTCCCCAGAAACGAACATCCATATGGGCTCCTGTCTCGTGGCACTGCCCAGAAGAGCAAGCGCCGGGCCAACCTCCAAGTCCCTGAAATGCCGTGAAATGTCGGATGAACTGCTCCAAAACGGAGCAGCGGACCTGCTCCGGATCGGCGCGGGCCGCGATAGGCTCCGGGCATGTCCACGCCCGCCATCGAAGAGCTCAACGCGCTGCTCGCAGAGCGCAACGCCGCCGCCGACGCCGGGGAACGCGCCCAAGCCGACGAGCGCGTCCGGCAGCGCTTCCTCACGCATCGGGCCGTGCTCATCTCCGACATGTCGGGCTTCTCCCGCATCACCCAGGAGGAGGGCATCCTGCACTTCCTGGGTCTGATCCAGCGCATGCAGGGCTTGATCCGACCGGTCATCACCGGCCACGGCGGCCACCTGGTGAAGGCCGAGGCCGACAACCTCTACGCCAGCTTCCAGACCCCCGGCGACGCGGTCCGGGCGGCCATCGCCATCCACGAGGCCTGCACCGCCGATGCGGTGGGCCGGCACACCAACGACACCGTCGCCGTGTCCCTCGGCCTCGGCTGGGGCGAGGTCCTGGACATCGACGGCGACGACTTCTTCGGCCACGAGGTCAACCTGGCCAGCAAGCTGGGCGAGGACATCGCGAGCGGAGGCGAGACCCTGGCGACGCAGGCGGTCGTGGACGCCGCTGCGGACATCGGCGGCTACTGGTGGGAGCAGCGTTCGGCCCGAATCTCGAACATCGCGTTCCCCTATTTCGAGCTGAAGCAGAACCAGTGACCGACTACGACACCTTGGGCGGCGAGGCCGCGCTGCGCGCCATCGTCGACGACTTCATCGATCGGGTGCGCGAGGACTTCGTCATCGGCTTCTTCTTCGCGGGCAAGGACATCGAGCGCATCAAGCAGCGGGAGTTCGAGCTGGCGAGCGCTCACCTCGGCGGGCCTCACACCTACGGCGGACGCCCCCTCGGCCAGGTCCACGGCCCCCTGCCGATCAACAAGGGACACCTGCGCCGCCGCCTCGCCTTTCTGCGCACGGTGCTGCGGGATCACGGCGTAGACGAAGCGGTCGCCGAGCGCTGGGTCGCCCACGACGAGCGCCTCGAGGACCTCATCACCAACGGCCGCGAGTGCAACGAGTGAGCACCAAGGAAGTCGAGCTGCCCGACGAGACCGGCGACGAAGCCGAAGGCGATCCCTGGTGGGAGGACGAAGACCTGCTCCTCGAAGATCCCCTCGAGGTCGAAGTCCCCGTCGAGGAAGACGAGGTCGAGTCGACCTCGGCCGAAGACGAGGTCTGGGACGACGACCCCCTGCTCGAGGAGCCCGACGGCACCGAGCTCGCCGATCCGGCGTGGAGCGAGAAGACCATCGACGGCGAAGAGGGCTGGGAGGACGTCGGGGACTGGGAGGATCTGTTGGAAGACCCGGACGACAAGCTCCCGGCGCCCGAGCCCGTCGTGAACGAGGACGCCGACGAAGAAGAGGACACGGACGACGACAGCACCGAGCCCTCCTGGCACAGCCCGCTCATCCGCCGACAGGACGACGAGCCGGAGCTCGAGCCGCTGGTGATCTCCTGGCGTCCGATCACCAAGCTCCTGCTCCACGACGGCCTGCGCATGCCGGCGACCGTGGAGTTGGCCGAGGCCCACTCCTGGCTGGTCTGCAACTGGACCGACGGCGAGCGCGGCCACGTGGTGCTGCAGCTCGAGACCGGCGAGCTGGAGCTCTTCCGGGGCACCGCTCCCGATACGGTCGTGCTCTCCCTGGACATCGAGGGGCGCCGCGTCGACGCGCTTCTGAACCTGCGCCCGACCGACGGCCCGGCGCGTCTGATCCTCGGCCGGGCGCTCCTGGCCCAGCACCGAATCCTGGTCGACCCCGCTTGAAGGGGCTGATGCGCTTCGGGCTGCGCTACGCGGCGCGGTACTGGCAGTGGTACATCGGCGGCTTCGTCTTCCTGGCCCTGACGAACTGGCTCGCGGTCCAGATCCCGGTGCACATGGCGAGCGCGATCGACCAGCTCACCGACGCCGAGGCCGTCCGGCGCGAGGTCTGGATCATCGCGGGCATGGGCCTGTCGGTCATCGTCGTGCGGACGCTGTCGCGGGTGCTCTTCTTCACGCCGGGGCGCCTGGTCGAGTTCCACCTGAAGAACGACCTCTTCGCCCAGCTGACCCGCGTCCAGCCGCGCTTCTACGCGTCGATGGAGACCGGCGACATCGTCAGCAGGGCGAGCAACGACATCACCTACCTGCGGGCGCTCGTCGGCTTCGGCGGACTGCAGATCTGCAACGTCGCGCTGGCCCTGACGCTCACGGGTGGCGAGATGCTCCGGCTGAGCCCGAAGCTCACCGGGATGGTCACGCTGCCGATCGTGATCGGCATGCTGGTCCTGCAGATCGGCATCTTCCAGATGCACAAGCTGACCCGCCTCGGACAGCAGCAACTGGCTGCGCTCTCGGACGTGGTGCTGAGCTCTCTGCAGGGGGTCCAGACCATCCAGGGCTTCACCGCCGAGGAGGCCTTCGTCGCCCGCTTCGGCGAGCGGAACGCGGCCTACAAGACCACCAACGTCAAGCTCGCGTGGGTCCGGTCGACCATCTTCCCGCTCCTGGCGCTGTCCGGTGCGACGAGCATCTACCTCCTGCTCTCGCGGGGCGGGCTGATGGCCATCGCGGGCGAGGTCAGCGTCGGCGAGCTCGTCGCCTTCGTGACCTTCATCGCCTACCTGCTGTGGCCGCTCATGTCGATGGGCTGGCTGGTGAGCGTCTTCCAGCGAGGGATCATCTCGCTCGAGCGCATCGACGAGATCCTCTACCGGGAGCCCGAGCGGCCCGACCGGGACACGCGGATCCGGCTCGGCCAGGGCGCTCCGCACATCCGCATCCGCGGCCTGACCTTTGCCTACGACGACGACGAGGCCGCGCTCCAGGACCTCGACCTCGACATCGAGGCCGGGACCACCCTGGGCATCTACGGCCCGACCGGCTCGGGAAAGTCGACGCTGCTGCGGCTGTTGATGCGTACGCGAAACGCTCCGCCAGGGAGCATCGAGGTCGACGGCCACGACCTGGGCACGCTGGATCTGGCCGGCTGGCGCGAGAGGCTCGCTGTGGCCCCCCAGGTGCCCTTCCTCTTCTCGGACTCGATCCGGGACAACGTCGCGATGGGCCACGACGGCGACGTGGAGCTCGCGGTCGCGCGGGCGGCGCTGAAGTCCGACCTGCACGCGCTGCCGGACGGCCTCGACACGATCGTGGGCGAGCGCGGCATCATGCTGAGCGGCGGCCAGAGGCAACGGACGGCGCTGGCACGGGCGCTCTTCCGCCCCTACGACATGCTGGTGCTGGACGACGTGCTCAGCGCGGTCGACCAGGCCACCGAGCGCGAGCTCATCGACACGCTGGAGTCGCTGGAGCGCGAGGCCACCACGATCATCGTGAGCCACCGCATGAGCGTGCTCGAGCGGGTCGACCGCGTCCTCGTGCTGGACGAGGGCCGCAAGGTCGCCGAGGGCACCCACGCGGACCTGGTCGGTATCCCGGGCCCCTACCGCGAGGCCTGGCTCGCCCAGCGGGAGGACGCGTGAAGGACTTCAAGCTCCTCGCCCGCATCTGGCCCTATGCGAAACCCGACGCTCTCCTGTTCGGGCTGGCGATCCTGCTCACGCCCCTGTCCGCCGGGCTTGCGCTGTACCAGCCGCTGCTGATGAAGGAGATCCTCGACCAGCACGTCACCACGGGCCGGGTCGAGGGCCTCGCGGAGCTCGCCGGCATCTACCTGGGCTGCATCGTCGGCGCCTACTTCGTCGAGGCCACCTACGGCGTCTGCCTCGGCATCGGGGGCCAGCGCACCATCCTGCGGCTGCGCGAGGGCATCTTCCGCCACCTGCTCGGTCGGGCCCCTCGCTTCTTCGACAAGCGGCCCGCCGGCGAGCTGCTCACCCGGGCGACCTCGGACGTGGAGTCGCTGGGCGAGTCGCTGTCCTCGGGGGTGGTGACCGTCGTCCTCGACGTGCTGATGGTCTTCGGCGTGCTCGTCGCCATGTTCATCCTGAACTGGCAGATGACCCTGGTGCTGCTCCTGGTCGCGCCGCCGCTCTTGATCATCATCGAGGTCTGCCGCCGCAGGCTGCGCATCTACTTCAACCGCATCCGGGAGACCCTCGCAGCGGTCAACGCCTACATGGCCGAACGGGTCGGCGGCATGGAGATCCTGCAGCTGTTCAACGACGAAGAGCGCGCCATCAAGCGCTTCGTCGGCCTGAACACGCCATACCGGGACGCCTGCATCAAGTCGAACATCTTCGACGCGCTGATGTACGCAGCGGTCGACGGCGTGGGCTCGATGTGCATCGCGCTGATGCTCTGGTACGCCACGGGCGACCTCTTCACCGCCGTCGTCAGCGCGGGCCTGTTGGCCGCCTTCATCGACTACCTCAACCGGCTCTTCCAGCCGCTCCGGCAGCTGTCGCAGAAGATCACCATCATCCAGCGCGCCCTCGCGGCCCTCGACAAGATCTTCCGGCTGATGGACTCGACCGACGAGATCCCCGAGGGCGTCGAGGCCCTGCCGAATGTCGCCGGTCACCTGCGCTTCGAGGACGTCGAGTTCGGCTACGTCGAGGGCGAGGACATCCTCAAGGGCGTCAGCCTGCACGTCGACCCGGGCGAGGTCGTGGCCATCGTCGGTCCCACCGGCTGCGGCAAGACCACACTCACCCGCCTGGTCGACCGGAGCTACGACGGCTACCGCGGCTCGATCACGCTGGACGGGCACGAGGTCTCCGGCCTGGAGCTCAAGACGGTCCGCCAGGCCGTGGCGGCCGTGCGCCAGGACATCCAGCTCTTCCCCGAGAGCGTGAAGTTCAACGTGGACCTGGACAACCCGGTCATCGACGAGGCCCGCCTGGAGGGCGCGGCGGACCTGGTGCACGCTCGCGAGTTCATCCAGGACCTGCCGGAGGGATGGCGCCAGATCCTCAAGGAGCGCGGCTCGAACCTGAGCGTCGGCGAGGGGCAGCTCCTGACCTTCGCTCGGACCATGGCCTACGACCCGGTCGTCGTCATCCTCGACGAAGCCACCGCCAGCATCGACCCGGTCACCGAGCAGCTCGTCCAGGATGCCATCGCCCGCATCTTCGAGCGCAAGACCGTGGTCGTCATCGCCCACCGGCTCTCGACCATCGCGGCCGCCGACCGCATCGTGGTGCTCAAGGCCGGCCAGGTCGCCGAGGTCGGCACCCACGCCGAGCTGATGGCCGCCGACGGCCTCTACGCCCACCTGCACGATGCGGGCTTCAGCCCGGAGTCCATGGACGCCACGCTCTCATGACGCTTACCAAATCGGCCACCAGAACTCTGTTAAATCAGCCAGTTAGGAGCCGAGCCCGACACACTATGTGTTGACTCAGTATCCAACCCGCGGTTACGTTACCCATGGAGGCTTTGCTGGGCGACTGGCATTGCCTTTTTTCTTGCTACCTCTGGTTCCGCGGACGAAGGTCGTCGATGACCGCGAAGCTCCAGACATAGAACGACTTGCCATCAATCTCCGGCTGAGCCTTGTACCTCAAGTTGCAGACTGCCTGCGCGAGGTCACGCAGCTCTTCCCTCGGCGGTCTATGCATGTCGCCAACTCGCACCCCCCAGCTCACGATGTAGGCGACCAGGTCGGCCATCTGGATAAGCGTCGTCAGGTCCGAATGGACGAAGAAGGGCTCCGGGATGACGCGCCCGCTGCGGAGTCGCCCGACGTTCGTTTTCCTAAAGTAGAGCCGCATCTGATCTACCAAAAGATGGCACTGAGAGCGCTCAAGTTCATCGAATACGACGGCACCTCGCGGTGAGCCTGGCTGTTCGTCGAGGAAGTAGAAAAAGCGCTCGAACAGGTACGCGTAGTCCTTCCTGAGGAAGGAGCCTCGCTGTCTCGGCGCATCCCGGTCGACGATGCTGGCGAAAGCTCTAACGTCGTGGCGGGCGCAGCACTCCAGCAAGTGCTCCACGAAAGCGATCTTTGCCTGCCCCAATGCGGTCAGTTCGTGCCCGCTCGGCGTACCAGTCCGCTTGTCCAACAGGGACCCGACCAAACGCCGACGCTCTCCAGGTTCTATTGGGCCAGCCTGCGCCGCCAACCGGAACGTCTTTGCCTTGAGGAGCTTCTTCGCCTTGAGTTCCAGCTCCCCCTCAGTGATGCGCCGACCGAAGAACAGCAGTTCCGCTTGTTGGACATCCAAGATGAGATTCCAGATGGTTCGGTCCTCAACGGCCACACCAGCAAGCACTTCATAGGGCGACCGACCGCGGTCCTGACCGCTCTCGTCAATGAATAAGAACCAAGCCATGTCCGGATATAGCGCTGCCTGTTCGGCCGTAAACCTAGCCGGGTGACAATACCCAGACCTCGACCCGCTCCTTGGTGCGGCGGCCCTTGGGTGGCTTCACCTTGCGTCGGAGCTTCTCGACCAGGCGGTAGCGGCCTCGGGCGAGCTCGGCCTCGATGGGATGCGGCTCGTCGGGGAGCACCAGGCTCTGGATGTTCGAGAAGAGCATCACGACCGTCGAGCTCGACAGCGCCTGGTCGAAGAAGCGCTCGAAGAGCGCA
>Ga0114933_10004459_pt1 | contig 13113 bp, 11 predicted proteins | sample 4SBtaG_FD_89691 | JGI IMG/M metagenome (GOLD analysis project Ga0114933, IMG submission 89691) | Deep subsurface microbial communities from Kolumbo volcano to uncover new lineages of life (NeLLi) - 4SBTROV12_W25 metaG | ecosystem: Environmental > Aquatic > Marine > Volcanic | place: Kolumbo...
ATCTATTGCCGATTAGACCGGGAGATAGGCTCGAAGCATACGTGCAGGTTAAGGAAGTCTACGAGAAAACAGGTCGCAGTGGTCGAATGGTTTTCATAGTGCGGCAAACCCGATGGGCCAATCAATTTGGTGAAAATGTCGCGCTGCTAGAAACTTCCATGGTGATCCGGCAAATTCAGTGAAGGACATAGGTGAATAGAATGACAGATACAGCCACAAATGCTCAAAGATACTTCGAGGAAGTTGAAATCGGAGAGGAATACATCCAGACACAGGTGCCAAGCAGAGAAAATGTTCTTGAGTTCCTAAGTACATGGTCCGATCCTGACGACGAAATTCGAGGTCGATTCACAGATCAAGCGGGCGCAAACAAGGATGGGCTGCAAAAACCAATTGTGCCAGGAAACATGTCTGCATCAATGATTACGAGATTAGTAACTGACTGGGCCGGCCCGTTGGGGAGGATAGTCAGCCTAGATATTTCATTTCGACGTCCGGTCCAACATGATGATCAATTAACGTGTTTGGCCCTAGTCACCGAAAGAGATGATGACCTCGCCGAGGCTGGTGGTCCGGCAATTGTAAGTATCGATGTCTCTTTTGAAAATGAACGAGGAGAAAAGCCTGTTCAAGGCAATGCACAAGTAGAGCTACCACGACGTGACGCCGAGTAATTTACGAAAACAATTTGAGTCGCCTAACTCGCCTTTGTCTCAATGGTTGGCCAGTGAAGTACATGTAGATGAACCTCGACGAATAGTAAGAACTGATGACACTACTATCCTCTTGTCGAAAGTTGAGCCTGGGTTTGCTCTGGAACTGCATAATACTCTTGACTTGCTAGGGTTTACCAGTGACGATGATTTCAAACTAAAAATTAAAGAGCGCATGTGGGATGCCTATCCGGAGAGCATGAGTCGCGTCGAAGCTTGGCGAAAAAGCGTGAAGGACATCCTTGTTCAATCAGGCGACAAATTCTCAATCCCTGCCGCCAGACTGAATGAAATACAAATCGGTGTTGACTCTGTGGCCGCCTTACTGGACGCAACATTGTGGACCAGTCCAGCTCTTGCAGATGATTCCTATGAACCAGAATCGGGAGAATCAAAAGCGTACCTAGAAAACCTGCAAGCGCTTACTGACGGATCAGATATCTTTACGCGTTTCTACGGATACTACGAAGGAAAATCTGTGATGAATCACTGTCCAGGCGCCTTGTTTGCTAGAAAGCTATTGGCAACTGGATGGGAAATCTGCACCGGTGTAAATACGCCTGATGCTAAAGACTAAACAGTGATTCGATAACTGCGTAACGCTTTAGTTTTCCGGATGCTGTTCTTGGGAGAGGATCTGAAGAAATCAACCAAATTCTTGGCAGTTTATAGCTCGCAATACGATCCCGAATATAGTCGGCAAGGTCTTCCTGAGTGACTATTGAACTAGCCTCCGTAACTACGGCTGCCGCAATTTTCTTGCCCCACTCACTATCATTCAACCCTACTACCGCTGCTTCCATCACATCTGGATGGGTCTCTAAGATTTGCTCTACTTCGGCTGGATGAACATTCTCACCACCGGTTACAATCAAGTCATCGGACCTGCCTTGTATTGTAAGGAATCCTAACTCGTCTCGAATTGCCAAATCTCCGGTGTAAAGCCATCCTTCCTTAATCTTGTCACTGGCAGAGGCACTCTCTTGGAGATAGCCTGACGTAACCGTGGCACCTTTGACAAGAATTTGCCCCGGTTCGCCAAAAGCGGCTTCATGCCCATCACCACTATCTAACCGCACAGTAGCCGCCAAGAGAGGTAATCCAGCACTGCCCGCGCGCTCGAACGCATCGGAGATCGGAACGGTCGACACCTGAGATGTGACCTCGGTGAGACCATAAGTTTGTAAAAGAGGCAAGCCCTGTAATTGAGCTCGTCTGATAAGTTCTGGCGTTGCGGGGCCACCCCCCAACAGCACAGCTCGAATCGTGGCGGGGTATCTGATTTCTTTTGGTTGTATGGACAAAATTCTCTCCAGCATTGTAGGCACGACAGATAAGAGAGTTACTTCCCCTGAATTCAGAGCGATATTAACCACATTCTCATCAAAATTTTTATGGATATCGACCGAAGTGCCATAAATAGCAGAACGTAAGAGTATTGACAGCCCCCCTACGTGAAAAAGAGGCATGCATGCCAGCCACATGTCGTTATCCTGCACGCCAATATTGGCTGCAGATGCCACAGCGCTCCAGTAAAAGTTCCGATGACTCAACAGCGTTGCTTTTGGATTTCCCGTTGTCCCAGATGTGAACACTACCGCAAGTGGATCAGTGGACCGCATGACAGGCTTTCGTTCTGTCACAGCGTGGGAAGATCGATCACGCAATGTGGATGCATGAATAAGAGTCACGTCCGAGATCTTCGCAAGTTCTTCTGCACTGGTTTTATTGCGATCGTCAAATACCAAGTATTCAACTTCAGCATGGTGGAGCTGCCATCTCAACTCGTTGACCATCAGGCGCGTATTAAGTGGCAAAATCGCTCGCGATATTCGGATGGTTGAATGAAGAATTATAGAAAAGTCAACACTACTTCCTGTCAGGATCGCGATTGGTCTAGTACTTTTATTGATAATAGAAAGTAATTGCCCTGCCGCATGGGACACTGCAATTTGAAGTTGTTCATAACTCAAGGATTCATCTGCAGAACTGATCGCAAGGACGTCAGCATGAGTTTTGGACCGAAGAGTAACCCAATCAGGCAAACCTATCTCGCTCATAAAATCATTCATATACTATCTCTCGCCATGGAGCTGTCGCGACTCTTTCCAACATATCGACCTCAGGAGAAATCCCAAGTCCAGGTCCCTTAGGAATTTGAATCTCTCCGCTCGTCGGGAGAGGTGTTATGGCAATATCATTGAGCATCTGTTTGCCGGTGCTTAAACCATGAGCAGCCCGCCATGGCAATGAAGCTGCCGCATGGATTGCCATCGTAACTCCAATTGCTGAATCAAATGTTGTCGTTACGTAACTTTTGATCCCGTAATCACTTGCCCACTCCGCCATACCAAGCGTCTCACGAATGCCACCAATCAACAGCGGCTTCAACACCAATATATCGACTGCCTGAGATCTAACGATCTGATTAGCCTTCTCAGAATCTCTGTAAAGAGCCTCGTCCGCAGCAATAGGAATTGAACTAATAGCATGTACCTCGGCAAGACCCTCCAAGTCATCAGGATTTGTAGGTTGCTCTATCAGTTCAATATCGTATGGAATCAGTTTTTTGACTGCGGTTATAGCTGTTGCCAAAGACCAAGCACCATTTACATCTAATCGCAGTGTTGTATTGGGATACATAGATCTTATCTGATGAATCATTTCAAGGTCCTCGTCTAATGGCTTAACTCCGATTTTAAGTTTCAAAGTTGAGTATCCGGAATTGACCAAATCTCCCACCTGTGTGAGTGTCTGATCCAAAGTTAAATTAGCTAATAGTCCGTTTGTGGAAACTGCAAGACGGCGATCCCCTAGCCTCTTCACGTGTAACGACAAATTAAATTTGCGAGCCTCTACATCCAAGAGTGCCATTTTACATGCATTCCAAGCCAGCATAGAACCCGTACTCGAAAAATCAAACATCCCCAACCCAAATTTTTTGTGCGATATCCCAGCAAATTGGCCGCACACGTCAGCAACGTTAGCCCCCCCTGTATATTCGGGCATTGGATTCACCTCACCAAATCCTTCGAAGCCATCCGAATCAGAAATACCTAGCAAAATGCCGGTGCGAGACTTTATAACCCCCCAGGAACTCTCAAATAACTCAGACAGGTGTAGCTCAAAAGGACGCCACCGCAGTTTTCTGACCTGAATTTGCTTCACATGTAGACTCCAAATGAAAGCAGAAGTCCGAGCCCCAAATGCAAACGCGCCGTCGACCGCAATGCGATGTTAAATGTTGGTCCTGGTTCATCACGCAAAACAGTGCGTGCTGGTCCAACAGCTAACGGAACAGAGATCCATACTACAAGTAACCACCAGCTTAAATTTACAAAAAATACCGGAAGTAAGGTGGGAATTAAGTAGGCAGCCAATAACATAGTCAAGTAAAGGTAACGACTGACTTTTGAACCCAAAATAACCGCCAACGTCCGCTTACCTACGGCTTTATCTAGATCTAAATCCCTGACATTGTTAACCACCAATATCGCTGTAACAGTCATGCCCACTGGTAGAGATAGTAAAACCACCTCCGTATTAATAGAACCTGTCTGAACGAAAAAAGTACCGGCTACTGCTATGACACCAAAGAAAATAAATACAAACACTTCACCGAAACCGCGATACCCATAGGGCCATGGACCGCCGACATAGGTGACACCAGCAATAATCCCAGAAAATCCTATGACCAATACAATCCAACCCGCACTGACTATGAGATATAGGCCTGGAATCATAGCCAAGATGAAAATAAATATCACCGCACGAAATAATTGTTTTTCCGTGAGCAATCCACTTGCCGCTGCACGGGCAGGACCTAATCGCTCTGGTCCATCAGCACCACGTCTATAATCCGAGAGATCATTGGCGAAATTGGCCGCAATTTGAAGAAGCAAAGCACCAAGTAACGCGGCCACCGCAGGCAACAGATCGAATCCATCTACTAATCCGGATGCAGCAGCCCAGCCAACAATAACTGGACTCAAAGCGGCGGTGAGCGTTTGAGGGCGTGCAGCAAGAAAGTAAGCCTGGGCACGACCCCGTTGCGAAACCTCACGACTAGAACTAAAAACGTTACTCATAAGTCGTTGACTTCTTCAAATATTCAGCCATGAAATGGGAGTCTTGTGAACTTCCCAAAATCAGGTTTCCGCTTCGACTCTAGAAATGCGTTTCGTCCTTCTTTTGCCTCGTCGCTCGTGTAATACATCATCGTGAGATCGCCAGCCAGAATTTGAAGTCCCGTAACGCCATCTGTGTCAGCATGAAATGCATTTTTCAAAAACCTAATAGCAGTTGGTGATTTCTCATTAATTTCGCGTGCCCAATTCACTCCTTCTTCTTCCAATTGATCCAGTGGCACAACTGTATTTACAAGTCCCATTTCCAAAGCCTCTTGAGCATCGTATTGCCTGCACAGAAACCATATTTCCTTGGCTTTCTTTGTTCCAACTTCGCGAGCAAGTAAACTCGAACCATAGCCAGCATCGAACGACCCTACTCTAGGTCCGGTCTGCCCAAAACGGGCATTTTCAGCAGCTATCGTCATATCACATACCACGTGCAACACATGACCTCCCCCTATCGCATATCCCGCCACCAATGCAATCACGGGCTTTGGCATTTCACGAATAAACCGTTGTAACGGCAAAACATTTAGTCGAGGCCCTTCATCATCTTCGTAGCCTGCATGACCACGCACTCGCTGATCACCACCTGCACAAAAGGATCTCCCTCCTGCGCCTGTAAATAACACCACACCGATTTCATCATCCTTCGCAGCATCAAAAAAAGCTTCGCTAAGTTCATCAAGAGTCTGTGGTCTGAATGAATTATGTATCTCTGGTCTATTAATAGTGATACGCGCTATCCCTTCAGCCTTGTCGTAGAGGATGTCCTCGTATTCCTTTACTGATTCCCAATTGATGTTACTCATTATTCCTCCAGTTCAATTCAGTGCCCCATTTCTCCTACAGATCAACACGATGTTGTAATAAAAAATCCTTAATCACTTTGTGAACCAGTTCCGGCTTTTCTATATGCGGCGCATGGCCCGCATCAGCGATGAGTTCTAGCCGACTATCCAGAATCTGTTCATCCATCTCTGTTGCTATCTGACTATATTTATCATCTAGGCTACCTGCTATTAACAAGACTGGCACGTCAATGCTTTCAAGCTCCTCACCTAGCCAAGATTGAGCCCCTGTTCCCATTCCCCGCAGAGAGTTCGCAAGTCCGATTTCCCGTTGTGCCAAACGCTGAGCTCGAAGGGCTGTTCGTGAAGATTCAGATAAATTAATCTCCTGTGATTTCCATAACGGCATCGATTCCCAATGACTCACAAATGCTTCAATACCATCTTCAATAAGCAACTGAGCTAATTCTTCATCCGACTCTCTTCGTAGATCTCTCTCCTCACAAGTCGGAATTCCAGAGCTTGCGCCCTCAAGAATCAATCCAGAAACTACATCTGGATGCCGCTTCCACACCTGTAACGCTGTCCGTCCACCCAGTGAATATCCAAGCCACACTGCTTTTTCAATCCCTATCGATCGCACGGCTGAAACAAGCTCATCGACGGCATTATCCATTAAATAGTGCTCGATCTCTGGAGGAGATCCTGATCGGCCATGCCCAATAAGATCGAATGAAAACGTACAAAAGCTATCCTGAAGCTCCCGAACTAGGTCGAGCCATGTTGTTCTCGATCCGGTAAATCCATGAAGCATTACCACCGGTGGTCCAAACCCGTATCGGTCGTAATAGAGAGCCAGTCCGTTAACCTCTGTATATGTCATAGTCGAATATTAGATGTTCCAAACATTATTTAGTCCTTTGCGGTCAAAGAGACTATATCGGACGCCTCTTTCCAATATTGGCTGTGCAGCGCAAAATTTTCAGACCTATCCGTCTTAATCTCAAGAACAGCTAATCCTGGTTCTTCAAGCAGGCGAAGAAGCCCTTCATGAATGTTTTCATCTACTTCCAGCGCTTTGTACTTTCCACCAAATGCCTCTACTAGTGCTTCTAGCTTTAGATCATGTGGCGCACCCCACCACTCTTCAAAATCATCATCCATTAACAGTGATTGTTGAGGCAAAAATGAAAAAATTCCGCCACCCGAATTGTTAATTAAGATTATCTTTAAATTCAGATCATAACGAGAGGCAGCCCACATCCCGTTTGTATCGTGAATAAATGAAAGATCGCCAACAACCAAAATTGTAGGAGCGCCGGTGGTGGCAGTACCCGCTGCCGCAGACACTACACCATCAATTCCACTTACCCCTCGAGTGCCATAGATTCTGCTCGCGATGTTATTGGTTGAAATAAAGGAATCCGCATCCCGAACCGGCATGCTATTCCCAAGTATTAGAGCAATTTTAGTGTCCAATTCCTCACTAAGAGCAATAAATATGCTCCCCTCAAAACTATTACCAGAATCTGTAGAAAATCGCTTCGAATGTTGCTGAATACGAGCATTGTTACGACACCAATCATTCAAATAATCTGTGGTAGTGGTGTTCCTATAGGGCAGCTTATGTCTTACGGCATCAATAAATAGCTTTGGAGTGCATCGATATACCGCAGCTGTTCCATTCTCATCTCGATAGCCTGCATAAGCTGGAGATGCCTCATCAATAACTATCTGATCGGCATCAGAATTCAGCAGCCAGTCATTCAACACTTTTGAAGTCGGGATCGCCCCAAATCTGAGTACAACCTCGGGTTTCATCTGCTCAGCGAACCGTGACACACGTAGCAACGTGTCTGCCGTAGTTATCAGATTACTAAAATCATAGGGACCCCATCGTAGATTGCTCATCGGGTCGGCTACGATAGGCCAGTTTAATAATTCTGATAGTTCAAAAATTCCTGCTGAAGACAAACCTGTTAACTCAGGGCCACAAAGTATGATGCCTCGCTCACTATTCCGAAGGCAATCAGTTACAAGTTCGATTTGATAGTCGTCTGGCTGTATCTGCGGCACACTAGAAAGCACAGACTCCGGTCCTGATGACCAAATTGAGTCATCTTTTGCACCCGAAAGTAATGGCTCACGAAACGGTATGTTGATGTGCACCGGTCCATTAGGTGAATCCATCGCCACACCAACAGATCTACGAGCTGCTGCGCTCGAAAATTTAATTGTTTTTTCCAACACCGAAACATCAGCCATAGGTAATTGCACATCCCACTTGACGTGATCACCGAATATACCGACCTGCTTGGCAGTTTGATTCGCGCCAACCTCTTGCAACTCAGCTGGTCTGTCAGCTGTTAAAAAAATAAGCGGCACTCTAGAAATTCTGGCCTCCATGGCTGCAGGAAGTAAATTAGCAACAGCGCTACCTGAGGTCACACTTACAGCAACTGGACGATTACTCGCGCGAGCAATTCCAAGAGCAAAATAACCAGCGGATCGCTCGTCGATATGTCGCCATAGCTTCAACCGATTCTCATCACCATGTAGTTTCTTATGCGCGTTAATTAGGCTCACAGTGACAGGGGTATTTCGACTACCAGGACAAACAACAAAATCACGCACCCCAGCACCGATTAGTGCTTCAATAAAGGCATCAGTCATTTTCTCGTGGGGCAGGATCGATTGTTCAATGTCCATCCCGAGTTCCTCCCAAAGCATCATTCAGCGGCTTAAATTTTAGATTTACCTCATGTAATTCAATATCGGGCTTCGACTGGCCAACAATGCCGTTTCCCGCAAACAGCCAAGCCCTCGCCTCTTCCACAAGGGCAGAACGAAGCGCAACTGCAAATTCCCCTCTACCTTTAGAATCCATCCATCCAATCGGCGCCGCATACCATCCACGATCAAACTGCTCGTGTTCCCCAATCACACCCCATGCAATCTCCCTGGGCGCGCCGCACACAGCAGGAGTAGGATGAAGCACCTCAACTAACTTCAGTAAGCTAGAACCGGTTTGAGCCTGGGCCGTAATTGCTGTAGAGAGATGTTGAATATTATTCAAGCGCCGAAGTCGAGTCTGCTCCACAGTTACCGAGTCGGTAAGCGACCTCAAACGATTTGAAATTTCCAAAATAACTTCGTCGTGCTCAGCTATATCCTTGTGAGAACGCGTCAGAGTTAATGCCTTCTCTGTGTCCGCAGGCCTGTCTGCGCCACGACCTATCGATCCAGCCAAGGCTAATGATTTAATACTCTCTCCATCAAGAGAAACAAGTAATTCGGGTGTGGCACCTATGAATGACAGTACTCCTCCCTCATTTCTCGGGATCGAAAAACAAAAGAGAAAACACTCGGGATATGAACTGCGTAGAGATTCCAAGACCGATGCTACTTTGAATTTTCCTGTCAGTGTCTTTCGCGTGGCTAAAACTGCCTTCCTATATTGATTTTTTCGGACTCCTTTTGAAATAGCATTAACGGAACTTCTCCATGCGTCATCATCCACGTCGGTCTTAACCACCGCCATTGATTTAGACTTGTCACCACAGCTCGAGGCACGTGATTTTTGGAACTGTGTGAGAATCGAGATCGCCTCAAAAGACGACACGCCTGGAGACACCGTCAAAAATGTGACTGTCTCATCTGAATCTTGATTTAAAAGACATTTCGTGAAAAGAATTTTTGGAAGGATCATATGACCGTATCCAAAATCCTCCCAGACCTCATCGGGTTCGGTATTTTTGTTAAACCGAAAACCACCCAATACTGTAGGCTCCGTTAACGTCGACACTTCCTGAGTTGGTCTGACAACAGTGACTGATAGAGCCTTACGCACCCGATGATCTAATGACGATATTTCTTCACCACAACCGAGCTCGAATATTTTACTGATACCAATCCCGCATAGAGCAAACGACTCGCTCGCTTTTTCAAAATATAAAAAGTGAGAATCAATGTGATCTTTCCGATCGAGGAGAGTCTCGATATTGAAGGTATCGGGCATGACATATTGACGAAAACAATCTTCGGAAGCAGATGAATTTATAACATCAGAGAAATTCATAGTTATCACACTCATTCACGACAAACTCTATTTAGGCTAAAAGCCAACAACTTATTCAAGTCTACCCCAGCGTGGGTTGTAGCTCCCACCATCTCTATTACACTGCCCTCAGAGAAATAAAATTAAGGATTAAATATTGAGTTCAGAACACTCGACTCCCAGCCAAATCGAGGATCTTGACAGCTTACGTGGCATAAATCCAACAATTATTGAGAGCCGAATTCGTCAGTATGAACAACTCGGTGATCATCGAACTGGACTGCCAGGAGATGATGCCACTACGGAATGGCTTGCCTCGGAACTGTCTAACCTAGGAATTGAGCCAATAGTTGAATCATACCCATTTCCACTATTCGAATATAAGACAGCGGAATTAAGCGCTGATGACATTCACATTACCGGAATTCCAATGTTTGATGGCGGCGTGACTGGTCCTCAGGGAGTGCAAGGAGAACTTGCAGATGATTCCGAAGACGATCTCTTCGGCAAAATAGTCATAGCAAATTCAGCTATCCGAAGAGATGTTCGATGGATGGAGCCACATGCCAAAGAGCATTATGAAAATATCGCCCAAAGAGGCGCCGTTGGAGTCATTGTTCCCACAGGAGATCCCGATGGAAAGATTGTGTTGCGGAACGCTGAATCGATTCGTGCGGCATTTGAATTACCTGTACTGCAAGTAGAGCCAGGCGCCATCAAACAATTACGATCCCGTCTCATTATTGGCGGATCAGCAACACTAACAATCGACGCCCATCGACTTTCTTCCACCGCCACAAATGTTATCGCAAATCTAAAATCTGCCGATGCTAGCGAGAAGCCTGGAATCGGCATAATGACACCAAAATCTGGCTGGTTTACATGCGCAGCCGAGCGCGGTGGAGGACTCACGGCTTGGCTCGCAATTGCAGAGGCAATGAATAAATGGCGCGATCGCCCGTCTTCCTTCCATTTTTCGGCCACGGGAGGTCATGAACTCGGACACCAAGGTCTCATTCACCACTTAAAAACATACAAGTCAGATCAAAGTGGTATGACTCATCCGGCGCATACATGGCTTCATTTAGGAGCATCAATAGGCGCAAAGCATGTCGATGTAATGAGAGGAACAAATGCAATCGAAGGAAAGATGAAGGGGACTCGAATCAGTGCAAGTTCCGAATCTCTTATGAATTTGGCCGAATCTTCTATTAGCGACGCCAATATTAGCGCCTTCGAATATTTACCGGATCCTGTGGGAACACCAGTGGGCGGAGAAGCTCGAGATATTGCATCGCGCGGCGGAAAGTTCATTTCGCTTAGAGGTGGACATCACTATTTTCACTCACCACAAGATACAGTTGATATCGCGGTAGATCCTCAAAAGGTTTCGCGCTGGATTAGAGCTGCTATTTCGGTGACATCTCGACTGGCTGAACAGATGGAAAATTAGGGAGAACATAAATGCCAACAATAAATTCAATCAACGGCCCAATCTCAATCGATGATTTAGGATGGACACTATCTCACGAACATCTCACAAACGGAACATCCGGAATGCAAGATTTGCCGGGTATCTGTGATACCCCAGAACGCAAGCAAGAAATTATAGATCGATGCGTCGAGGCACTGAAGCGTGCTAAATCCAGCGGTATAAATTCAATGATAGATCTCACCCCTTTCGACTTAGGGAGACAGGCATGGCTTTTCGAATCGATCGCGGAGCAGCAGGCTGAGCATGATATGAATATCATTTGTGCAACTGGGGTATATCGCTGGATACCTTCAATTTTCTTCGCGTGGGATATCGATGAAATTGCAGCCTACTTCTCAAGAGAACTCACAGAAGGTATTGCCGGCTCAAGCATTAAAGCTGGAATAATAAAATTAGCGTGGGATTTTGAAGCCCGATTAGACGAGGGACCAGGATCGCCCCGTGTGCAATTAGAAAAAACCGCGCGAGCAGCGGCACGAGCTGCCCAGACAACAGGCTCACCAATCTCTTGCCATACTCGGGCAGCAGACAAACTTGGTTTGCCGCTCCTAGACATTTTTGAGGACGAAGGCCTTGATCTGGGCGCCGTCACAATCGGACATTCGAATGACACATCTGATATGACTTATCTAACCGAAATAGCCCGACGAGGCGCGGTGGTAGGGCTCGACCGTTTCTTTTCTACAGACGAGAAATATGTAGCGGAGAGGAGCCAGATTGCTCTTAACCTTGTGCACGCCGGATACGCAAAACAGGTGTCACTTGGTCATGACGGATCTCCGGCTGGCTTCTTTGGTCGATGGAAGGAGGCTGATGCCGTAAACCTCGACGTCTGGAAGCTCGTACCTGATTATGAAGTCCCATGGCTACGTGCTAATGGCGTGTCAGATGTAGATATCAGGTCAATGACCGTGGATTCGGTTGCCGAGACATTTCTAGCCGCAAGGCAGTTAATTGGTTAGATCTATTTTTATCCGAGTTTAGAGAGAAATCCAAGTCCTAGAAGCGTTATACTCGGCTGCGCAAGGAAAAATAACAATCCTTAATTTCAGGTGGGAGAATTAAAATGATCGAAGGATATCCAGAAATACCAAAAACGGTTGGAGAGCTAAAAGCATCGCCACAAATTCCGGACTGGGCTGCAATGAGAGAGTCTTGGGACTGGAACGATGTTTGGGAAGAATTAGACACGCCTGACGGGCTCATCAACAAGGCCTACGAATGTATTGACCGACATGCAGATGGCGCGCGTGCTAACAAGGCGGCCATTATTTGGCAAAGTGCCTCAAATGAAATTGAGACTTATAGCTATTCAGACATGAAAAAGCAAACGAATAAAGTAGCTAACGCTCTAAAAAGTATTGGCGTTGAAAAGGGAGAGCGTGTCTTCCTTCTTGCTGACAGAATTCCTGAACTGTATTTCTCATGTTTTGGAATTCTGAAAATCGGTGCGATTATGGCGCCACTTTTTTCAGCCTTCGGACCGGAACCAATCAAAGATCGTATTGATCGTGCTGAAGGTTGCACGGTCATCACAACACCTAAATTGCTACCCAAAATCAACGCAATACGTGATCAGTTGCCCTCTCTGCGAAATGTAATCGTGATTAATCATCGTGAGGGTGGAGACGTTGCTGACAGTGATATCTCCTACTCATCAATAGTTGACCCAGCATCTGAAGACTTTGAAATTGAAAAAACTGGTGCGGAAGACTGGTCGGTGATGCACTTTACGTCCGGTACCACGGGCTTACCAAAAGGCGCAGCACACGTCCACAACGCAATAGTGAGCCAATACGCGACCGGCAAGTATGTTCTGGACTTTAATGACGACGATATCTACTGGTGCACCGCTGATCCTGGTTGGGTGACTGGTACATCCTACGGCATGTTTGCTCCTTTCTCTAACGGGGTAACATCCGTGATA